>ORJL011706925.1_pt1 | contig 27980 bp, 19 predicted proteins | sample 1779941 | NCBI WGS metagenome assembly ORJL01 (sample SAMEA104232317, study PRJEB22302) | groundwater metagenome | biome: forest; feature: aquifer; material: groundwater | place: USA | collected 2011-08-07 | depth 5.8 m
CCGCCAGCTCATAGATTGGCTGCTTTGGTACAACACACGAAGGCCACACTGGTCGATTGGCCTTTGTTCTCCATTGCGGTATATTTGCAACAAGCTAACGCCGAAACAGTCTCATATGTTATGGACGAGTACATGTCCTTGCATTATTGATCCTAATAGACTATAATATCTACTATGGCTTCGAAATCTAAATACAGTGAGCATTTAATAAGAATGAAATGCACGGTTTGCAACCGGGTGAATTATTTTACGCGCAAGAATAAAAAGAATACGGAAAAGAAACTCGAGCTTAGCAAGTTCTGCAATTGGTGCAGGAAGCATACTAAACACAAAGAAGGGAAGAAATAATTTTATTTATAACTATCCACTCTTCACAATCCCCGCGCTTTGCGGGGATTGTTTTTAGAGATTTTTATGCTATATTAAGTAAGTGTTGGGGGGCATAGTTCAGTGGTAGAACGCTTCTCTCCAAAAGAAGATACTAGGGTTCGATTCCTTATGCCCCCGCCTTTGCCTCGCTGAAGCTCGGCTTCGGCGTGGTGCAACCCGCCAAGACGAGCGAAAGCGGGATACAACAATAAAAATATGTATTACGTTTATAGCCTACAATGCAAAGATGGTTACTATATTGGTTGTACAGATGATCTAAGGAGCAGATTGGATAGACACCAGAAAGGCCATGTGCCAGCAACCGCAAAGCGGTTGCCCGTGAAATTAGATTTTTATTTTGTGATTAAAGATAAATACAAAGCATTTCAATTTGAAAAATATCTTAAATCGGGATCTGGTAGAGCGTTTATAAAAAAGCATTTTTTATAACGAATAACCTAAAAATTTTCTACAAGGTTATTTGACAAGGTAAATGGTATTTTGCTATGATTTTTAATCATAGTGCATCACCGTGCGGTGATGGTTATTTCATTGACTGCGTTTCTTGAAAGGAGACGCGCATGAAAACTCATCGTACTTTTGTGGTAGTTCTTTTCAGTGTAGTTTTTGGAGTTTTTTTCGGCTATAAGGCTAGCGGAGAACCGGAAAATCAAGGGGTTGTGCAACTTACAGAAAGCGAGATTAGAAATTGTGCCACAAGGCTCATCATAGAACAGCTACCATGTACGCATTGCATGGTTGATCGGCAAAGCTTTCTAGCCAACCCTGCCGCAGTTAGCGAGCTCGCCCAGCATTTGAAGGAAATCGTTCGTCAATATCCCGAACTCCGAGAATTTGTGGGGCGATATGGCGTCCCGATTGGTAAGCGTAGGGCCATGATAACCATCGAGTTGGTTGATGGTCAGCCCGATGTTCCTCCGGAAATGGAAGCAATTCTAGCCAGATTTTGCAGTTGGATTGTAGAAAAAAAGATTGTCCATCGTGAGCAGTGGAGAGATAATAATATAGTTACGGTTGATTATGCCGAATTATATTTTGAGATTCATCACCCTATCGCGGTTTGGCGACTTATCGAACGTATAGCAAAAGTTTCGCCGCGGTTTTCGATAAGCTCCAGAGATGACGGTGAGGAATTTCCAAAACTCGGAGGCAAATCTTATCCTGGTGCAAGATACGAGAGCACCGGCATTGGTATGACGAAAAGCGAACATGGGCAACACACCATTGAATTCACGGGTTATTTCATAGAGTTCACGGGCACCACTCCTGATTTAGAAATAGTAACGTCTGAAGAAATAGACAAAGACGGGCATAATGTCGTAAGGGAGTATTACAAGAATACTGGCGTATGGTGGTTTGTCTGCAATTCGGAAGGCGTGAAATTGATCCGGCAGTCAAAGTAATTATCATCCAGCAGCTCAAACCGAGCTGTTTTTAATTGATTTTTGCGTAGTTTAACGATAAGCTGGGTATAAAGAACTGAGTGGTGGAGGTCTCAAAACAGGTTCTAACATCGTCCACGACTCTCCGCCTTCGCCCGCCATAGCGGGCTTCGGCGGGTAAAACCCGCTTGACTTGACAAACAGGCTATAATTTGATATACTTAATGGATAAATTAAAGGCTTTTGCAATCCGCCTCAGCGCGGATTTTGATATAATAGACTTGTTCCCTAATAACATTTTGTTTCTTTTTTATGAATTTCGGCTACGGCTTTGTTAAAAATTCTCGACAGATACACTGTATATGCCTCTAATTTTTAACTTCGCCTCGCTCGAAATTAATAAAAAATAATTCAAAAGCTTATTAGGGAGCAAGTCTAAAATAATTATGGAGAAAATATCTAATAGAAAAGTTTTAGCGGTGGCGGGTGTTTTGGTTTTATTCTTAATTTTCGGAATGGCATTGCGGCAGGATTCTATACTGCGGGGGCAGGGTTACGAGCCGTCTTTTTTGGCCTCGGCGGTTTCGCTTTTTGATGATTCCTTGTTTCAAACTTTGTCTAATACCAATGCTAATGGTGGCGGATCTGGTTCTAACGCGTCGGTCTTGCCGACTCCGCCGGCTCCGGGTAGTGTGACGACTTTAAATACTCCGGCTACGACCAGATTGGCTGAAGGGCTTTTTTCGAGTGACTATTTGTATCTTTATCAGGGCGCGCGCTACAATTTGCGCGTCTCTTTGGGTGATAACGCGACTCCCTCGATTTTGAAAAATTATTATGTTAATTTTGTGCGTAATGGCGTAGTTTATACATTGGATTCGCGCATGGAGACACCCGTCTTCGGCGGGACTTTTGATACGAGAATTCTTACGGTTTCAAATCGAGGCAGCGGCGTTTTGGACTTAGCGCCGGGCGAGTATGATGGTTATATAAATATCGTTTGGGATACGGGAACGCAGACTATTAAGTTTGGCGCTACAATTTTACCGGCAACAATTGTCGTTCAGCCGGCTTCGGCGCCGATAGTTATCCCGCAAGTTTTGCCGCCGCTGGTTCCGGCACCTGTGCCGACTCCGACTCCTTTGCCAACGCCGGTAGTTTTACCGGTTTCTCCGATTCTTATCATCGAGCAGTTGTTCGTGAGAGATGCTTATGGCGTGATTCAGGGCGGCGTGCATAATTATCAGAATCCGCTTTGGGCTTATGCCAGAGTTTATACTAATAGCAGTGGTTTTGTTTATAACTTATCTTTAGTTTCGCGTTCCAATTCTTCGACGCAATATCAGATTTCCGCCGGCGCGATTGATGGTAGTGGGTCTCGGGAATTAAGTTATCCGATGCCGGCTTTAAATAATATTTCGACCGGTGTCTATGACCTGACACTTGTGGCTGCGCCGCGCCTTTCGAATGGCGGAGTCGGCGGTTTTGTGACTCGCAAAGAACAGATTACTTTGGTGAATGGTTCCAATCCTAATCCGATCTCGGTAGTCATTCCACCGGTAGTCGTGCCTCCGACAAATAATGGCGATGTTACGATATCCGGTTATGTAAATTTGAATACCGATAACCGCATAACGAATCGTTCTTGCTCTGACGGTGGTGATGCCGTTAACTATTCAGTTTTAAATTTGACCGTGAATACGGCCACCTTGCATATGAGTCCGAGCTCTGGCTGTCTCGCTGTCGGCGATGAGATTTTGCTTGTCAATTTGCAGGGGACTGCGAGCAATATCGGTAGTGTCGGCAATTACGAAATTTTAAAAATCTCGTCTATTTCCGGATCGACGGTTTCGTTCACGAGTAATAAAAATAAATCTTACGGCGAAAATGGCGATAGCAATATTGGCATGAATGTATTTAATCAGAGAGTGATGTTGCAGAGGGTGCCGAATTATAATAATTTGACGGTTAATTCCGGAGCGACTCTTACGGCCAGCGCTTTTAACGGCATTCGCGGAGGAGTTCTGGCTTTTCGCGTAAATGGCACCCTGAACAATAACGGCAAGATTACCGCTGATGGTTTAGGCTATCGTGGCGGCTGGACTCCGGGTATGCAGGGCGAGGGTCGGATAGGCTCGGGCTTAACTATTTCTCATTGTTATAATACTAATTACTATGGAAACGGCACGGCCGCGAACGACATTGGCGGTGGTTCGCATCATTGCTATGGCTCGGGCGCGGGCGGCAGTGGCGCCACCTCCGGAGCGAATGGGTTGGGCAATGCCTTGTCCGGCGCGGCTTTGACGGTATCTAACTCCTCCAAGCTTATTTTGGGTGGCGGTGGCGGTTCGGCAGCCGGAGCTTTGGGTGGTAGCGGTGGTGGTATCGTTTTGGTTATCGGCAATTTTATGAACAACAGCGGACTCATCTCGAGTGCGGGCATCGGCTCGCCCGGCCCATGCGGTATCGGTACTTATACCTACAGTGGTGGTGGCGGCGCGGGTGGATCGATCTATCTAGTTGGAACTAATCTAAATGTCGGTTCCGGCATAAGTGTTGTCGGCGGCACTGGATTCTCTTGCGCATATACCGGCGGATCCGGGGGCGCCGGGCGGTATGAGATCGGATCGAGTCTATAGATAGGATTTCAAAAACCAGTCCCTCGACAATTATCGAGGGACTGGTTTTTTTGATTATCGTAACCAGCCAAATTAGCGGTTAAATAATTTTTCCGCTATCTGCGTGGAACGAAACATCGTGGGATGAGTGTACGTCAACGACTTATTTTGGCGTCATTTTATTTACAAAAACGGGCGAAAAAATCAACACGAAACTTCTATTAACTCCGTGCAATTCTCATTTTGATAAAACCCGTTCGCGTCGCATTGCTTTGGATGGCTTTCTGGGGATTGTGGACCGCGATGATTCGCTGGCCGTTCGGACCCGACCCGTTTTGGGATTTTGTGGAGAGATGGACGAACTGGGGAGCTCCATTAGCACTACTCCTTCTTGTGGGTTGGCCGAAAACTTTACGAGAGTGGTTTAAATAAAATTCAAAATCCGCCCATAGTTTTTGGCTTAAACTCATTATTTTCCCTTTTTCGTAAAACCCTTGGTTTTGTAGAAATGAGACAGGGCGTGAGACACTCTTACGGTGTTTCATTTGTCTCATTTTGGAAAACAGACCCTGACCGACTCCTATTAAACCGCCCGCTGGAAAAGACCTCAAAAAAGCCTTATACTGCTTGCATACGGTAAGTTCTAGACCGACACTGCCCGCAGTCAACATTTTTTATCGAGAGACCGAGGGGGCTCAAAAGAAGATAGAAAAGAATCCAGAGAAATTTACGCCAAAAACACATTGACTTCTGCGACCCTAATGCAAATTATCTTAACCGCAGTAAAAAAATGCGCTTTTTCTAGTGTGTTCTTTTTTGTTCATCACGATCGCCCCATCTTTTTCCACTCTGCGCCTGCTCATACTTCTTATTAACGATCTCTTTGGCCATCTCCATGTCGCGGATTGCTTGGGGGGAGAGCTGATATTTGGCGCGGAGATATTGCGCGAGCTCCGGCAAGCCATCTTCGTAAGAATCAATGAAGCCAGCTTCCTTAAGCATTGCCGATGCTGGAATGCCGTAAAGCTTAGAAAGTTTTACGAGCGTCTCAAGCGATCTCCTCCCGCGTGCCCTTTTTATTTTAGCTTCAATACCTCGTCCGCTCCGCGGCGGGGTAGTTGATTTTTGCGTTGTGCTAAAATTAAAGATGGGAGCATATATGAGGAAGATATCTTACTACTTGCTTTTGATGGTTGCCATGGGTGGATTCTTGGCTTCTTTTTGGGTATATCAAAAATACTTTAAAATCGCGGAGCCAAAAATCTTGCAATTTAAAGTTGAGAGGGGAAATCTTCAAGAAGCCGTGAGAGTGAGGGGCGAGGTAGTGGCTGAAAAAGATTTTGACTTAGAATTTCCTTTTTCCGGAACCGTTGAAAAAGTTTTCGTCAGTGAGGGCCAACAGGTGAACCAGGGATTCCCCTTGATTAAACTGGAAACGATAGATTTTGATTTGGAAGTTAGGCGGTTGAACGCGGTCTTGGGTCAACGGCAAGCTAATTTGACCAAGCTTCTTACTGGAGCTACATCCGAGGATATTGATATTTCTAAAACGAAAGTTGAGAATGCCAAAACTGCCCTAACGAATGCTAGAAAAAATCTTTTGGATAAATTAAACGATGCTTATACTAAGGCCGATGACGCGGTGAGGAACCAAACAGACCAATTTTTCAGTAATCCGAGAAGTGCTAATCCGTCCCTCAATTTAATTTCTATAACCGGCCAATTAAGAACAGATCTGGAATCCGAACGGGTTTCATTGGAGTTATTGTTGAATGCGTGGAAATCTCTTTCGGATTCTTTAAGCGCCGCCGATGATAAATTAAATCTTTCTATTGCGACTTTTAAAAGCAACTTAGGTCGGGTGGGAAGTTTTTTAGATAAGGCCGCTTTGGCGGTAAACGGATTGACGCCGGGGAGCGATTTGACTCAAGCCATTATTGATACATATAAATCCGCGGTATCTACGGCGCGAACCAATATTAATACGGCAATTAGTAATCTTTCGGCGGCGGAAGAAAAGTTGAAAATAGCCGAGTCCAATCTTTTGTTGGCCCAAAATGAGCTGGCCTTTAAGGAGGCGGGAACTAGAAACGAGGATATTGAAATTGCCAAAGCTCAAATTGACGAAGTGAAAAGCCAGATTGCGTCTTTAGAAGAAAAAATTAAAAAATCTACCATCTACGCTCCGGGGCAAGCAAGAGTTACAAAAACTTGGTTTGAGGTTGGGGAGGTGTTCCGTCCGGGACAGACCGTTATTTCTTTATCAACTTTCGGCCACAAGATTCAAGCGGACGTTTCGGAATTGGAAATCGGCAAGATAAAAGATAATGACGGCAACCCGGTTTCTATCCGATTGGACGCGTTTCCCGGCCAGGCGTTAATGGGTAAGATAATTTCCGTTGAACCGCGCGAAGTTATTAAAGAAGGGGATAGATATTATAAAATTAATGTTTACATGGATCCTCATGGATCGGAAATACGTTCCGGGATGAATGTCGATTTGATTATTGACGCTTCCTCTAAAGAGAATATATTAAAAGTTCCTGAATTTGTCGTATATGGGAGGGATGATAAAAAGTTTGTGAAAGTTTTAGACGGGGGCATTCAGCTGGAAAAAGAGATTAAAACCGGCATTTCAGACGGCGAATCGGTAGAGATTGTGTCCGGCCTTTCGGAGGGGCAGACGGTTATGGTTTCGGCGGATTAAATGAAAGATCGGAGATGTGTTTGAAAATTTATTATGGACATTGATAATAAGCCGGAAAAAAAGATTGATCCTGTTTGCGGCATGGATTTAGCGGAGATTTCTGATGTAGAGACAATCTCCGGTAAGATCGGGCCGGTATATTTTTGCGGGGAAGATTGCAAAAAGAAATTTGAGGTTAACCCCAAAAAATTTCAGGGAGAGCCGCTTATCGCGTTAAAAAATGTTTGGAAGATTTTTAAAATGGGCGAAACGGAAACTAAGGTTTTGCGAAGATTGAATTTGCATGTTTGGAGCGGCGATTTTGTGGCTGTTATCGGAGCCAGTGGTTCGGGCAAAAGCACCGCGTTGAACATGATGGGACTTTTAGACGTGCCGACTTCCGGCGGCGTTTTTTTAAAAGGCCAAGATGTTTCTGAATTAAACGATGAGGAAAGGGCCGCGCTGCGCTCTAGCACCTTCGGTTTCGTTTTTCAGCAATATCATCTAATACCATGGCTTACGGCTTACGAGAATGTCGCCTTGCCGCTTATTTTTTCCGGCGGGAAAGTGGAAGCCGATAGATTAGAAAGCGCTTTTCAGGAAATAGGATTAGCAGAGCGTTTAGTTCACCGTCCGGCCGAATTATCCGGCGGTGAGCAACAGCGCGTGGCGTTGTTGCGAGCATTGGTTAATGATCCCGAAATAATAATCGGCGATGAGCCTACGGGCAATTTGGATTCCGCGACCGGCAATAAGATTCTGGAAATGCTAATAGGATTGAATAAAGCCAAGGGTAAAACTCTGATAATTGTCACGCATGACGCGGATATTGCCGAAAAGGCGGATCAAATAATTGCCATAAAAGACGGACAAATGATACGCGACCATCATGTATATAAAAAGTTATACACCGAGTAATTTTTTAATTATATCTTGACATGTTAAAAAGTTTTTTCATCTTAATATTAAAAGGGTTCAGATATCGCACGGTCAGGAGTTGGCTGACAATTATTGGCATCGTTATCGGAATAATGGTTGTGGTTATTATTTTGGCGTTAAGTTCGGGTATTAAAGGCGCGATTACCGGGGCTTTACAAACATTCGGGTCGGATTTGATAGTAATTTTTCCCGGTAAGGAGACCAATCCCATAGTCGGCATATTGGGGGGTCAAAAATTTAAAGAGAAGGATTTGCTGGATTTGGAAAAAATAAATGGCGTCAAATTTGTTGTGCCGATGGGCATCAGTACTTTGAATGTTGAACATAAAGGGGAGACAAAATCGGTTATGGTTCACGCCGCTAATTGGAGAAAATACGTGGAAGTTTTGGAATCATCTCAAGGCATTGAGCTTGAAAAAGGACGGTGGCCGGAGAACGATGAAGTTTCCGAAGCGGTTTTTGGTCACTTGGCAGCCAAAACGCTTTTTAAGGGAGAAGTTGTGGCTGGAGATGAGGTGGTTATTAAGTCAAAAAGATTCAGAGTGGTTGGTAATCTTTCTGAAATCGGCGAGCAAATGCTGGACAATGTCATTTTTGTTTCTTTGGACATGCTCCATAGTTTAACCGATTCGCGAGGCGCTACCAGCGTCATAGTGAAAATAACGCCCGGGGCGGATATTAATTTAATAGCCCAGCAGGTAAAATTCCAGCTTTCCAAGCAGGAAGTTATCCGGGATTTTTCAGTTTTGACTCCCGACAAAGCTGACCGTTTGGTCGGCAATGTTCTTTCAATTGTTGAATTTGTTTTAATGATTATCGCGTTGGTGTCTTTGGTGGTGGGGGCAGTCGGCATCATGAATACGATGTATACTTCTGTTTTGGAGCGTACCAGGCAAATAGGCGTTATGAAAGCGATTGGCGCGTCCAGCGACGCGATTCTATCCTTTTTTCTTCTGGAATCAGGATTGATCGGCTCCATTGGGGGTTTGTTAGGCATAATCTTGGGAATATTTTCCGCGTATATGCTGGGCGCGGTGGCGGGTGGTTTTGGGGTAAGGGGATTGTTTTCTTTCGCATCGTTGGATTTTTTCGGTTTTTTTGTGATCTTGATTATAACTTTCGTCATCGGGGTAATATCCGGATTATTGCCGGCGTTGCAGGCGTCGCGATTGGAGCCGGCGGAGGCATTGAGATATGAATGATTTATATATGGACAAGATTGTAAGAACCGAAGAGGAGTGGAAGAAAAATTTAACTCCGGAGCAATACCGGGTGATGAGGGAAAAGGGGGCGGAGGTGCCTTTTAGTGGTAAGTATGTGAATACTAAAGACGGAGGAATATACAAATGCGCCGCGTGCGGCAATCCTCTATTTTCATCGGACACCAAATTTGAATCTGGCACTGGCTGGCCTAGTTTTTATGATATTGCCACAAGGGGCAATATCGAGCTCCGCGAAGATAAAAGCGGAGGGATGAATCGGACAGAGGTAGTTTGCGCCAAGTGTGGGGCTCATTTGGGGCATGTTTTCGATGACGGACCCACGCCCACGGGAAAAAGATATTGCATCAATTCGGTGTGTTTGGAGTTGGAGAAAAAATAGTAATCGCGAATATATGAGTTATAAATCCTCCGGCTCGAGGACTCGCCACCTCCTTTAAAAAAGGAGAAATAAGAAAAAATCCTCCCTTTTTAAAGGGAGTGGCCGAAGGCCGAGGGATTTTTTATTTTTTCTTTAATATGAAATATCTGTCATCAATGACTTCGAGGGTGTAGTCTTTGGAAGACATATAGTCGTCCACATAGGCTTCGAGCTCCGCCGGATTTTTGAATCCGAAATAATCCGCCCCATCAATAATGACTATATCTACTGGCGCGGGTTCCCGGCCGAGCAAGTAGATTTTTTCTCGATGGGCGAGATGTGGCACAAGATTCGTATGAGCGGCGACGCTCGCTGTCGGCGGGACCATTTTTATAATTTTTCGGAAATTTTCCCAATGAGGCTTTGATCCGAAAAGTTCGACAGGGAAGCCAAATGGTTTTAAGGGCGATCGGAAAAAGAAGCCGAGGAGGGCGCCGACCAAAACTATTTTGACTGCGTATTTTACCATATTTGGATAGCGCGCTAAAAGATTTTTCAGGCCGAAGCTGGCGGCGATAAAAATACTTCCGACTAGAATCGTGTCATATTGGTAAAGCCCCGAAAATTGAAATTTGTAATTTGTAAGCAGATTTTCGGCGAGGCCGGGGATGATGAGTAGCCATTCGACCGGCGCGAGAAGCGGTAAAAATCCGAGTGGCGCCAAGAGCCAAAAAAGATATATGAATTTATCTCCGACAAAAAGCGTTTTGATAAAAAGTGAGGGATGGATGAAAATATTTTTTATTATTTCGGTTACGCTTCCGCCTAAATGCGCGTAACGGTCGAGGCGGAGGAGGCCGCCGCCGAAATGAGGCATTAGGATTTTTATAGAAATGAGAAAGTATATGAAGGCAAAAAAGGCGATTAATAGGCCGAAGACTTTTTTATTTTTAGATAATAATGTGAGATTGCCACGCCAAGCCTCGCAATGACGGCGGAGTGATAATAATGTGAGATTGCCACGCCAAGCCTCGCAATGACGGCGGAGTGATAATAATGTGAGATTGCCACGCCAAGCCTCGCAATGACGGCGGAGTGATAATAATGTAAGATTGCCACGCCAAGCCTCGCAATGACGGCGGAGTGATAATAATGTGAGATTGCCGTGGAAGACTCCCTGCTTTCGCAAATCTATGGCGGGCAAAGCACGATTATGGATGAAAAGATAGATGCCGGTGAAAAGGACGACTAAGATGGCGTCTTCGCGCGTTGAGGCGGCGATAACGAAAAAAATCGTAGCCGAAAATAGCCGTTTTTCGTAAGCAAAGTAAAAAGCGGTAAGAAAAAGTGTTGGAAAAAATGCGATGGGATGAAAATCATAAAAATTTGCCCACTCCAGACCCGGATACAATAGATAGCTGATGGCGATCGCCGCGGCAATTTTATCATTTTCTAAAACTTTTCGAGCGAGAAGGAAGAGTGGATAGGCGCCGAGGGCAACGGCTATGGTCTGAATAATCAACAGCGTGTAGGGACTGGTAAAAAGCCAATAAAATGGAACTAGAAGAAATAAGATCGGGCTCATATGCACGCCCAAAGTATTTGGCACTTCTTCCAGAGTATTTAACATCCACTGGCCGTGGATAGTGTTCCACATCGTGTTTACGAATATCGCCATATCGCTGGTTTGAGTTTGGAAATTGTAATGGCGAAGAGAGGTGATGATGCCGAAGGCGAGGGCGTAGATGACGATAACACCCAAGACAATTTTTCTATAGGTTTTCATATTTGACAGTATGATTTTATATTAACTTAATAATTTAGCCATTAACAACATTCCAACATTCTGCAGAATGTTGGAATGTTGTTAATGGGGGAGTGGGTAGGTTAGAAGACGATGTTATACTACTTGATATGGAACTAAGGAGAATAGCTTGGAATAAGGGTAGAAAACTTACTCAAAAACATCGCTTGCGTATAGCGGAGGCGCTCGTGGGCCGAACGGCTTGGAATAAGGGCCGGAAATGGAGCGAGGCGACGCGGGCAAAAATCTCGGCTACTCGGAAAGGAAAAGTCGCTTTGAATAAAGGTGTGCCGCGGACGATTGCGACGCGAAAAAAAATTTCTAAAGCACGGCGCGGGCAGGCGGCTTGGAATAAGGGGCGCAAATGGAGCGCCGAAACTCGCGCAAAAATTTCCGAGGCGATGAAGCGACGACATCTTGAAAAAAAGATTTGATCTCGTTAGAGATCGCGTCAGCCCCCAAAGACCTTTTGGGTCGGACTATCTCTAATGGGATTGACACTTATTAACAAATGTCGATTACCCCTCTTGCGTGATTAATTCGTGGTGATAAGTTTTAAGTAGCGATTCGGGAAATTTTTTTGGATCGCGCACTTTGAAAAATGAATTCCTTGAGGAGGAAGTGTAATGGTTAAAAAGGATCGTGGTCCCGAACTGACTGCTATCGAACAGAAGATGGTAGACATCCTGACGACTAATGCCCCTTGTCATATTAAGAAGCTGGCCGCGGAACTGGACAAGTCGGCGGCTGGTATTGTCGATTTGGCTCAGAGCCTGCGGAATAAAGGAATCTTTGTTGTCAAAAACGAAGATACTTTTTACCTCGGCAACGCGGCGGTCAGTTTGCCGCCTGAGGCGATGGTCATCAAAGATTTTGAGGTCAAGGTCGGCCTTATTGCCGACTCGATGCTGGGCAGTAAATCTGAACAGCCGACCAATCTCTGCCGCGCTTTTAAGATCGCCGAACACAAGGGCGTGGATTTGATGATTCACGCCGGAGTTTCGGCTGGTAAACCGACGAATATTAAGAAAGATGAATTTCATAAGCCGACTATTGAAGAGCAGGTTGATTACATCGTCAGAAACTACCCCCGCTCCAAAAAGTTTAAGACTCGCTTGATCTCGGGATATCATGATATGCAGTGGCGCAAAGACGGTCGAAATATTTTGGCCGAAATCTGTATGCAGCGCGAAGATCTGATCTATCGCGGCGATTGGCAGTCTGACTTTCCGCTGCGGCGCGGTCCCGAAAAAGGCGATCGCTGGCCGTTGCTAAAGGTCGCTTATCACGGCGGAGATGATTCGCCTTATTCGAAATCTTATCCTGTTCAAGGCTTTGCCGATAACCTCGTCCAAGATGTGGAAGACCTTTATGCCGATGACCATCCCGAAATTGTCGCGGTCGCCGGACAAGGTACTTACTGCGATCTTTCGGGTGGCACTATTTCCCATCTGGTTTCTTTGCCCGGACTTCGCCTCATCTCGCCCTCGATGATGAGAAGGAAGCGCCGGTCTGTTGTGCCTACTGTGGGCCTCATCATTCTTACGATCAAGTTTGACAAAGAAGGTAACTTTGCTGTTCGGAAAGCGGTCTATCCGCTGTCATTAGTCAAGGATGATTATCGGGAAAAATATTCCGATAATAAATCCATTCTTGAAGATTTGGGCGTTGATGCTCGATTTGTTTTAAAATTGCTTGAAAAGTCCCCCAAGACTTTGGGTGAGCTCACGCAGGCTAGAGACAAAAGCGATGATTCTATTAAAGCCGCGATTGGCGAATTGAAGGGTCTCGGTTTTAATATTTCGGAACCGAACGATGAGGATAATCCGTCCAAAAACTATAAGCTTCATCGGGATTCGCGAATTCGTTTTAGCGCGCCTAAGGTTGATTTCAAGAAATATTTCCACACGACTATCTTGTGGGGCGGAGTCTCTGATACCCATATTGGGCATAATTCCGAGCTTCTGGAAATAACTCACGAAGCTTATGATATTTTCGCGGCGCGAAAAATCAGCACTGTTTTTCACTGCGGTGATATTACGAATGGTCCGCCGAAGCACGAGGAACACAATAAGGGAGAGGTGCGCGAAAGCCGTGCTACCCCGCTCACAAATGATGTGATTGCACTTTACCCGAGGCGAAAAGAGATTACGACTTTGATGATCAGCGGCGATCATGATCGCTGGTTCTTGGATAACAACGGTTACGATCTTTTGGATCCCGTGACGAAAGTGCGGTCAGATATTATCTATAAGGGTATCCAACAGGGTGACGACCAAGATGGACGCATCATTACTTTGCTTCGGCATTTTAACTGGGGCACTAATTATGCTAAGTCGTATAAGCCTCAGCAGGTCGCCGAGGGATTGCTTAAGGAAATTGGCAAAGAGATTCAAAAGTATCGTGGCAAGGTGTTGTCGCTACTTTCTGGCGGCGGGCATGTCTATTGCGCGATGCTTTATAAGGGTATTATTTTCATCCTGATGCCGTGTTTGCAGGGCAAAACCGGCTTCATCACCGGACTCGGTAAGCTTTCCGATGTCGGCTTCATCATCTACTCGATCACTCACGATGAGAGTGGTCAGCTCACGGAGTTCGAGGTCGAATATTTCGATCGTGGAGCCGAAGCGCTGGCTCTGATTCGCAAGAAAGTCGAGGTCCGCAAGAAAAATCTGGAGACGGCTCTCGAAAAACTCAAAAATAAATAAAAACAATCCCCAAGTCATACGACTTGGGGATTTACTTTTGTGGTGATTTTTATTAAAATAATAAGGAATATGCCCGCCGAAGGCGGACAAGCCCGGGTGGCGGAATGGCAGACGCACACGCCTCAAGAGCGTGCGGAGAAATCCATGGGAGTTCGACTCTCCCCTCGGGCACAAAATCAAACGGTCTCCGATAATTATCGGAGACCGTTCGCGGTTTCCTATGGGTGGCCCCTGCCTGCCGGCAGGCAGGCTTCGACTCGAGGACTCGCTCAGGGTATAATTAAAAAATGGCTCGAGTTATATCTGTTTGCAATATGAAGGGTGGGGTGGGGAAGACGACGACGGCCGTGAACCTCGCCGCTTATTTGGCACTCGAAAAACGAAAAGTGTTGCTCGTGGATTTTGATCCGCAAGCGAATGCCAGCTCCGGACTCGGGTTCGCGCGGATTGAGAATGTAAAGACTGTTTATGATGGTATACTAGGTCGGGCGACTCACAAGGATTTAATTCGCGAGACCGAAGTGCCTTATTTTGACTATTTGCCGTCGAGTCCAAATCTTGCCGGCGCGACCATTGAATTGCTCGATCAGCCCCAGCGGGAGTATTTTCTTAGTAACTTTTTGGAACCTATTAAAAGTATCTATGATTATATCTTGATTGATTTGCCGCCTAGCGTTAGTCTTTTGACCGTCAATGGCTTGGTGGCGTCGGATGAGGTTTTGATACCCGTGCAATGCGAATATTATGGTCTTGAGGGCCTGGGCCAGCTTCTTGAAACGATTGATCTTGTTAATAAAAATTTGGGCAAGCAAATCGGCATCGCCGGCGCGCTCATTACGATGTATGATACTCGCGAACATTTGTCGAGAGAGGTGTCGAAAGAGGTGAGGAGGCATTTTTCCGGCCATGTTTATGATGTAGAGATTCCGAGATCGATAGCGCTTGCAGAGGCGCCCAGTTTTGGGAAGTCGGTGGCTGTTTACGCGCCCGATTCGCCTGGCGCGCGCGCCTATGCTCGGTTGGCGAGGGAGGTTTTGGCGCAGGAGCGAACCAGGATAGAAAAAAAGAGGCCGAATTTGGCGCCAGAAATATCGGAAAAGATTTTTGCCTCGGTGCCGGAAGTGGTGCCGGTTTCTGCATCCACGAATGATTTGCCGAAAATACTTTTTGAGTATCAGGAAGAGTAGACTTGTAAAATGCGCGGTCGCGCATCAAGTATGGTAAGATTGCCGCGGCAGACCTCGCAATGACAGAGGACATAAGTTGCGCGCTCATTTGTTATAGTTATCATAATTTGTCATAGTAATTATATGTTAGGTCGAGGACTCGAATCTCTGATTCCGCCCAGCCATCATATTGATGAACCCGAAAAAGATGGGCAGAAGTTTTTGGTTCCTGAAAAGCCTATAGCTGGGCGAAATAAATCAGTCGAGGGGCCTATATTTCAGATTGAAGTTGATAAGATCGATCCAAATCCGTATCAGCCTCGTAAGATTTTTAACGATGAAGCTGTCAAGGAGTTGGCGGCTTCGATTTCCGAGTTCGGCATACTTCAGCCGCTTATAGTGACCAAGGTGGACAAGGCGACTGACTCCGGGCGCGAGGTGCGTTATCAGCTGATAGCCGGCGAACGCCGTCTCCGAGCTTCGAAGCTGGCGGGTCTTGAGAGGGTGCCGGTTATCATCAAGTCTTTGCCGGATGAAAGAGAGAAGCTCGAATTGGCAATACTCGAAAATCTTCAGCGGGCTGATTTGAGCCCCATAGAAACAGCGCGCGCCTATACCAAACTTCAGGATCAGTTTGGCTTGACGCAAAGAGAGGTGGCGGTGAGGCTCGGCAAAAGCCGGGAGGTGGTCGCGAATACCATCCGTCTTTTAAGTCTGCCGACTTATATCCAAGACGCCATTTCTAGGAATGATATCAGCGAGAGTCAAGGACGGCTGTTGCTCGTCGTGTCTGATCAGCGGGAACAACAACAGCTTTTTAACGATATTATAAATAATAATTTGAGCGTTCGGGAACTCAAGAGCCGAATAACCGGCCGTGGCGGTTTGTCGCGTGGCGTGAGATCTTCGGTTGCCGCTTATGATCCCGAATTTTCTTTGATAGGCGAGCGGCTCGAAGAGCATCTGGGCGCTAAAGTTAATTTGCAAAGAAAGGGCAAGGGTGGAAAAATGACCATAGATTTTTATTCAGCTGATGAGTTGCAAGCTATAGTTGATAAATTATTTACGGCTCAAGCAGCGGAACAAAATGATGGCGTGGACGGAGGGGGGTATCCGCCGACGGAAGAGTTCCATGTTTAATTTGGCGTCAACGCTATAAAAATCTATAACCCACTTCTTTAACTTCTTTGAGTTTTTTAAATTTTTCGAGTAGTTTTTCGGTTTTGTCTTTGGAGGTCATTGGCAACTGAATTTTTATGATTTGTAACTTAGCGCTGGCTTCGGTCGGTGTATTTATATGCTCGATATGCAGATGAGATCTGGTGATGAGGCCCGATATTTCGTTGATGAGGCCCGGGCGCGCGGCGAGCGTTATTTTTATTTCAGTTTTTGTCGGTATAATACTTGCCAGTGAGCTGTCTTTTTGCCGCAGAGCTGAACGAATATGATTTTTGGCTGTGCTGGTTTTCACGAATCCTAACCAGGATTCGGAGGGCAGCTTGTTTTTTTGCGTGATAATCTCGATGATGTCGCCTGATTTGAGCTCGCCGCTCAATGAGACGATTTTGCCATTGAGGCGCGCGCCTACGGCCGAGTTGCCGATTTGGCTATGGATTGCGTAGGCAAAATCGATCGGTGTCGCGCCGGAAGGAAGGTCGATGACTTCGCCGTGAGGGGTGATAGCGAGGATCCGATCCTGAAAAAAATCGATTTTCAACGATTGCATAAATTCTTCCGGATCGGTGAATGCTTTTTGCCATTCGTGGAGCTGTTTTACCCAGCCGAGTTCTTTTTTGTCCGCCATTGAAGCATTTCTCTTGGCGTAGTTATTACTGCCTTTATGTTCCTGATAGGCCCAGTGAGCGGCGATGCCAAATTCCGCTTGTTCGTGCATCTCGGGCGTTCTGATTTGAACCTCGGTTATTTTATTGTCCGGTCCAAAGACGGTGGTATGGAGAGATTTATAGCCGTTGGGTTTGGGGAGCGCGATATAGTCTTTGAAAAGTTTTGGCAGTGGCGGATAGGATTTGTGGATGACTCCGAGCGCCGCGTAACAGTCCGCGATGGTCGGTACGATGATGCGCGTTGCCATCAAGTCATAGACCTGATCGAAGTTCATATCGTATTTTAAAAGTTTTTTGTAGAGGCTGGTGTAGCGTTTGGCGCGCGAATCAATTTTCACGACTTCGATCTCGTTATTTTTAAGTTCGTTTTCGATAATCGGTATGATTTTTTTAGCATAATGTTCGCGAGCTTCATATTTTTCCTTCATTTGCTCCATCAACCATTTGTATTCTTGCGGGTAAATATACGGAAAACTAAGGTCTTCGAGTTCTCCGCTAAGGCGATGCATGCCGAGTCGGTAAGCGAGTGGCGCGTAGATTTCCATAGTTTCCAGCGCGATTCTTTTTTGTTTTTGCGGGGGCAGGGCCGAAAGCGTTGTCATGTTGTGCTGGCGATCCCCAAGTTTTATGAGGACAACCCGGATGTCCTGGCTGAGAGCCAGGATAAATTTACGCATATTTTCGACGCGCGATTCGATGCCGCGATATTTGATGTGGCCTATCTTTGAAACGCCGTCCACTAGAAACGAGATTTCCTCTCCGAACTCGCGTTTTAAATCTGCAAGCGTTACGGCGGTGTCCTCGGTGGTGTCGTGGAGTAGGGCGGCGGCGATAGTTGTCTCATCCAATCCCCACTCGGCCACATTTTTGGCAGCCGCGATTAAATGGTTGAAATATGGTTCACCATTTTTGCGTTTTTGAACGGCGTGAGCCGCGCGCGCGAAGTCATAGGCGTGTTTTATTAATTCGCTAGATTTGAGCAACTGATCGAATTTAGCAAAAGAGTTGGGCATACATAATATAACTGCGATTTAATCAAAAATACCCCTATATCAAATACCCCTCTGTGATCGTAGAGGGGGGGGCGGGGTTATTCTTTTTCCGGTTCGGAATCAGTCTCCGTTTCTTTTTGGGCGGATTTTTCGCCCGGAGGTTTGGTTGGGTCTTCCCATGTGGCGTATTTGCATTTTGGGTAAGTTGCGCAACCCCAAAATATCTTGCCGCGCGCTCGTCCTTTGGAGACTCGCCTTTCTACGATATCCGCTACTTTGCAATCGGGGCATTTAAGGCCGGTGGATTTTGGCGCTTCTTTTTCCAGCTTTTTAGTATTTCGGCATTCGGGGAATCCTTCACAGGCCAGGAATTTGCCAAATCGGCCGAATTTGATGACCATATGCTTGCCGCATTTTTCACAGACCTGATCGGTGACTTCAGTGACGACGGTTTTTTTGACTTCTTCATATTTTTCGGCCAGTTTTTTGGCGAACGGTTGATAGAAGCCGCCGATGACATCGCGCCAAAGTTCCTTGCCCTCGGCTATTTCGTCGAGTGTTTTTTCCATTTCGGCCGTAAACTGAATCTCGACTATTTCCGGAAAATTTTCCACCAGAACTTTGTTGACCATTTCGCCGATCTCGGTTGGGTGAAATCTACCGGCTTCTTTTTTCACATAGTTTCTTATCTGAATGGTTGAAATAGTGGGCGCGTAAGTAGATGGCCGGCCGATACCGTTGGCCTCCAGTGTCTTGATTAGGCTGGCTTCGCCGTATCTTGCCGGCGGTTCCGTGAAGTGTTGAAGTGGACGAATGGTGTCGAGTGCTAGATCTTCCCCGGATTCGATTTCCGGCAGTTCTTTGGACTCAAATTTTTGCGGCCAAACTTTTAAATAACCATCGAAATGCAAGATGGTGCCGGTGGTTTTAAGGCCGTAGTTTTTCGATCTTACGCCTTGCGGGCAATTGGCCGTGATTTCGATGGAGGTGGTGTCCAAAATGGCCTGTGGCATCTGCGAAGCTAAAAATCTTTGCCAAATGAGTTTGTATAACTTTTTTTCCGGAATGCCTTCGAGAGAGGTGCCGTCCGGATCAACGATGACATTGGTGGGACGGATGGCTTCGTGGGCTTCTTGCGCCGATTTGGAGGTCGTTTTGTATTGGCGAGGAGCCTCGGCGGCATACTCGGAGCCGAAGTTTTTTGTCAAATAATCTTTGGCTTTCGCGAGCGATTCAGCCGAAAGATTTACGGAGTCCGTGCGCATGTAGGTAATAAGTCCGTTTTCATAGAGCTGTTGGGCGAGAAACATTGTTTTTTTCGATGAGAAGCCGAGTCTCTTGGCCGCTTCCTGCTGGAGGGTGCTGGTGGTAAATGGCGGGGGCGGATTTTTCCTAGTAGTTTTTTTGTCAATGCTTGCAATGGCAAATTCTCCTTTTTCCAGGTCGGCGGTTATGGCTTTTGCATCACCCTCATTTGTGATGGAAAGTTTCTCAAGCGAGGCATCGCCGATGCGCGCCAAGAGCGCCTCGATCGCGCCGGTTTTGGTTTTTAAGTCAGCGTGTATTGTCCAGTATTCCTCCGGTTTGAATTTTCTAATTTCTTCTTCTCTCTCAACTATGATCCGGACGACGACCGATTGGACGCGGCCGGCGGATAAGCCTTTCGCTACTTTCTTCCAAAGAAAAGGCGAGAGTTTGTAGCCGACGAGTCGGTCGAGGACTCGGCGCGCCTGTTGAGCATCGACGAGGCGGCCATCTATTTCACGGGGATGCTGAAGCGCGTCTTTGATGGCTTGCTCGGTAATTTCGTGGAAAACAATGCGCTCAGTTTTGTCTTTGAGCTTGAGCGCTTCTTTGAGGTGCCAGGCTATGGCCTCGCCCTCGCGGTCTTCATCAGTCGCGAGTATCACGCTGTCGCTTTTGGCCGCCGCTTCTTTTAATTTTTTTAAATTTTCTCGATTTTTGATCGGGACGACATATTGCGGTTCGTAGTTGTTTTCGACATCGATACCTAGTTTGCTTCTGGGGAGATCTCGAATGTGCCCATATGAGGATAGGATGTTGTATTGCTTGCCGAGAAATTTTGAAATTGTTTTGGCCTTGGTGGGGCTTTCTACTATGACGAGTTTCATATTTTAAAAACTATTACGGTACCCATGACTATGACAAATGAATTAATTTAAAAATAATTCTTTTGTCATCGTTATGGTCGTTGTTATTGTAATTCATATCTGCCGGAGCTTTCTTTTATTATATCTTTTATAATGAGACGCGTAAGTGTCTGCTGTGCATTAGCTGGTTCTACTTTAGCAAGTTCAATAATTTTGTCAACTGTTAGAGCTTCACCGGCATTTTTGAGGATATTTAAAATTTGTGTTTCTAGATCGTTTAAACCAATCGGAGTTTTTTTTGAGACAAGCGTTAACTCCCCGAGATTCAAGGCCTCCAATATATCGGCGGTTTCCGTGATGAGTGCCGCGCCGGATTTTAATAAGGAATAGTTGCCCTTGTAGTTGGGGTGATTGAGCGGGCCGGGGATGGCGCCGACATCCCGATTTTGTTCGACGGCGTAACGGGCGGTTGCGAGTGCGCCGGATTGTTCCGGCGCTTCTATTATAATACTGATTTTTGTGAGGCCACTTATGATACGGTTGCGCTCTAAAAATCGATAAGGGAGCGCAGGCGATCCGGGCGGATATTCGGAGATAACGGCTCCGCCGGCCTTGATGATGCTATCGGCTAAGGATTGATTTTGAGCCGGGTAAACTATATCGGCGCCACAGGCCAGCACGGCGAATGTTGGACTGCCTCCCGCGAGCGCTCCGCGATGCGCGGCGGTATCGATGCCGAGCGCGAGGCCGCTTACAACCGTTATGTTTACTCCCGATAATTCTTTGGCGAATTTTTCCGCGGCGGATAGGCCGGCATTGGTGGCATTTCTGGTGCCAACTATCGCGACCGAGGGCTGTTCCAAACTTTGGAGCGCGCCGCGGAAATATAGGCCCCAGGGACAGGAATAGATTTCTTTGAGAAGCGCCGGGAAATTCGCGTCATCTTTTAAAATTAGATCTACGCCCTGGACGCGCATTTTTTCCCATTCAATCTCGGGATCGATTAGGCGAAAATCTCGGCGCGTGTTTTGCCAGGCTGATTCCCAAGAGCCATATTTGGTTGCGAGCGCCCCCAATTTTTTATGATCCGAGTTTAGGGCGCGGGCGAGCGCGTTATAACTTTTTTTTCTTCTGGTCTGGACATGATATAATTTTATTATGGTTATTATTGGTAAATGGAGCGATTATGGAAAGAGGGTAGCTCTGGAGCTGGGTCTGATTTTTATTATAGCTGCGGTTTCCGGATCATTGCTTCTTTGGATGGCGGGTGATATCAGATCTAAGGCGTTCGCGATACGAGAGCAAAAGCGGCAGTTGACAGTTAGATCTCTTTCTTTGCAATCCTTGGCGGATTTGAAGTCCGATGCCGAGCGAGCGCGGACTTTCTCCAGCTTACTCGAAAACATCCTGCCGCTCAAGGACCAGCTCATAAATTTTCCAAAAGATATGGAAGATATAGCCGGCAGATATGGGGTTGACTTCGGTTCGACATTCGGTGAAGAGCGCGCGGCTTCCGGCGTGGAGCCCGGTTTTATAGCCTTTACTTTTAACATTGGCGGCGCCTATGACCGGATAGTCGCATTCATCAACGAGGCAGAGCGGAGTCGCTATATAATAGAATGGATGGCTTTTGATTTGTCGGAGCGTTCCGGCAGTTATCGCGGTACTGTTTCGGGCAAGGTATTTTCACGAACCTGATATGGATATTTTCGAAGATAAAAAAGAAGCTATGTTTTTCGCGATCGCCGCCATGCTTCTAGTTGGGGCCATTAGCATTGCTTTTTTTGCCTTGAATTTTTTGGGTAAGAACTTAAACAGCGCGCTTAATCCGAGCTTGATAAAAACACCGGAAGCTGTTAAATTTAATCTTAACTTGATGGAGCGATTGCGCCCGTAGCTCAGTGGTAGAGCGCGTCACTGATAATGACGAGGTCCCAAGTTCGATCCTTGGTGGGCGCACCATGGGCGCGTTTAGCTCAGTGGTAGAGCGTCACATTGACATTGTGAAGGTCGCTGGTTCGATCCCAGCAACGCGCACAAGTTTGGTATAATTATTGAAACTTTATAAAGTAAATTACTTCGTTTAAGATTTTTTACGGAATTAGGATAAGTAAAAAATTATAAGACGCAAGTTATGTGCTGGATGAAAAAAATTGATACATTATTAATCGGCGGTATTGTTGTGGCGGTGTTGTTCGGCGTAGTGGGGGTTTTGCCGTCGTTTGGCGCGAGCGAGGTGCCGAGCAGAAAGATTGTTGTTTTTCGCGATGGCGCAGTGAATGAATCGGCGAGGGAGGCTTTGGTTAAGAAATTTGGCGGAGTTAAGATTAAAAATCTTAACTCTATAAATGGAAAAGTAGTTCTTTTGGCGCCACGAGCGGAGGCGGCCCTGAAAGCTGATCCGCGAGTTTTGCGTGTGGATGATGATGTGATCGTCGAGGCATTAGGTAAAACAGTTCAGGTGGCGGCGGGGCAAACTTTGCCGTGGGGTATTGATCGCGTGGACGCGGATTTGGTTTGGGGGACGACCGTGGGAGACGCTGTCAAAGTCGGAGTGATTGATACGGGCATTGAGCTTTCCCATCCCGATTTGGCAGCAAACATTAAAGGCGGTTATAACGCCATTAATTCGACCAGGAGCGCTAATGATGATAATGGTCATGGCACGCATGTGGCGGGCATTATCGCGGCGGCCAATAACTCCATCGGCGTAGTGGGTGTGGGGCCGGCGATTGATCTTTACGCGATTAAGGTTTTGAGTCGCACCGGTTCTGGTTATCTATCGGATGTGATTGAGGGACTTAACTGGGCGGTTGTGAATGGTTTGCAGATCGTAAATATGAGTTTGGGCAGTTCCTCTAATGTGCAATCTTTTGCTGACGCGGTTGTGGCCGCAAAGGCGGCTGGACTCGTGATGGTCGCGGCGGCGGGCAATTCCGGCGCGGCGGTATCTTATCCGGCGGCCTATCCGGAGGTTATTGCGGTTTCTGCCACGGATAGCAATAACATGATTGCGAGTTTCTCATCGCGCGGACCGGAAGTGGATATTGCGGCGCCGGGTGTGAGTATCTATTCCACTTATAAAGGCAAGATATATAAAACCTTGAGCGGGACATCAATGGCTTCTCCGCATGTGGCGGGAGCGGCGGCTTTGCTAATGTCCGTGCCCGCGAAGTGTGATGCGGATTTGAGTGGCGCGTGTAGTCCTGATGAAGTCCAATCTCGACTAGAGAATACTGCGACTGATTTTGGAGCGCTCGGCAAAGATTTTCTTTACGGCGCGGGACTTTTAAATGTCTGGGCCTCACTTCAATAGTTTTCAAAAACCCGCTGACCTTAAGGCGGGTTTTGTATTTATGATTGAGTCGAGCGTAATTTATGAATCCTCGGACTTTGCTGTGATAAATAAACCCGCTGGATTACTAGTGCATCATATGCATTTTTGGACTCAAGGCGAGCGACGGCACTCGCGCGAATTTGAGCCGGCTTTGACCGACTGGTTGTTGGAAAAATATCCGGAAACTGCCTCGGTGGGGGATGTGCCGGAATCTCGGCCCGGGATTGTGCATCGCCTTGACCGCGATACTTCCGGAGCGATGATCGTGGCGCGGACACAAGAGTCTTTTTTATATTTTAAAAAATTATTTAAAGAACAGAGGGTTAAGAAAATATATTTGGCTCTTGTATGGGGGGAAGTCTCGCCTCCGAGCGGTGTTATCGATAAGCCGATTGGCATTGCCGGTAAGTCTTTAAAACGAAGCGTGGGCGGCGTTGATTTAAAAAAGTCGGCGCCAGCGGTGACGGAGTATAGAGTTTTGAAAACCATAGGTAATCCTTCGACAAGCCTGCCTGCCGGTAGGCAAGGCTCAGGAAGTAATATTTTTAGTTTATTGGAGGTTTCCCCGCGGACTGGCCGCACGCATCAGATACGGGTGCATTTGTCGTCGATCGGTCATCCTGTCGTCGGCGATAAATTATACGGAGTAATCGCTAATATCGCTAATTTGCCGAAGCAAAATAATGCGAATATTGGCAGACAGATGTTGCACGCCGTCTCGCTCGAATTTGACTCGCCTAGCGGTCCGCACCTGAAAATCGAGGCACCCTTGCCGGAAGATATGACTAAATTTGATTTTAAATAATATTGGTTGTATATTTTAGATGCGTGATAATTTAAGAAGTTCTTTTTGGGATGCTTGAGATGATGGGCATAGCTCTTGTTATTGGCATACTACTGTGTGTCATCGGCGGCATTTTTTTATACATGGCTTATGATGCGCAAGATTGTAGGATTGATATGGGTGTGATCTCTTTTCTTTGTGGCGGCTTGGGACTAATTTTGGTACTGTGCGGTTTGATATTAGCTGGACCGCCCCTATACTCATTTGTTTCTAAAATCAATATTACTTATCAAGCCAAGTAAAACATCCCTATTTCTTATGGGGATTTTTTTATTTTAATTTTTCTAGAGTTAAATCCAGCATAATTCTGCTTTCTGGATTTTCTGTTTCGTAAATAAAAGAGGGTTTGTTATTTTCTTGCCAGATGTAGCCTGTGGGCGCGAATATCGTATAGCTAAAATTCGGCCGGACTCCTGACTGGCGTTCGTAGACAAATTTGTAATTAGTGCCGGATGTGACGTTGATCATTTCCGGATTTTCATATTCGAGAATGAGTTTTTTATTTTCGCCGGCGGCGGTGGTGAGCCAATTTGCGAAAGTAGTTTTGCCAAATTGATTAGAACGAGTGACTTTGAATTCTGGTAGCCATTCGGAGGTTTTTTCTATGGCTTCGATATCGGGATCTCGTAAATATGACGGTTTGTGGACTGGGGCGCTCGGAGTTTTCTTGTCGTGTCCACTGACGCCGAGAAGACGGGCACCCTCGAGTGTCAGAATTTGAAAATAATCTTTATTGGGAGTCCGATACCACCATTCTTTTTTATCTTTGCCGGTATGTTCTCGTTCGAGGGTGAGTTTGTTGGAGATCTTGCCACGGGAGTCAATCGAGCTTTCGAGGACGACGGACTCTTTGATGAGAGCATCGGTTTTTCCGCCGGCGATGTTGCTATGCACGATGGCCAGATAATCATCACTGTTTTTTCCTTCGGGCGAAAATATTTCTCCGCCTAATCTTTCGTTTTGTAAGTAACCTTCTAAGGTTCGGTCTTCGGTATAAGCTAAAATGTCTTTGGATTTTATCCGTTGTGTCAAACGAGCCGCGAGCGCGCGCTTATGCTCCGATGAGAGATTGGTCAATTTTTCAAGTATCAAGGGAGTGAGAGTTTTGAGTATCCGTTTTGGTTCGCCTTTGGTCTTGTCTTCGCCGGACTCGACTTCTTTCTGGACTACTTCCAAGAAATTATCTTTCGTGACCGTTAGATTGTATTCCGGAAGCGGTATTTCGCCCAAAATTTCCAGTAAATCTTCTACGAGATGGACATTGATGGCGAGCGCGGCGCTAAAGCGGATATTTTTTTCGCTATAAATTTTGGATTTGTTGAGCATCGATAAAACTTTTTCGGCCGAGGTTGGAAAATCAAAAAACCAATTGGCATCGCGCGCTTCCCAAGTATCGGTGATGCTTTGGAGCGGATGAGGCGGGATTATTTTTTCTTCTACCCAGCCGTCGGGATCATAGATGTCGCGGACATCTATACTAGTGATACTGCCGTTTTCAAGCGCGATGTCTCCGTAGCTGCCGATAAAGCCGCCAGCCGGTCTGATTTCCGAAGGGTTTTGAAAAAGAACGGCGATATGTAAACTGCGCTCCGAATCCAGCATATTTAGGAGGCTGTCTAGCAGAGCTTCGCCACGGTAAAGTCTGACGGTGAGCTCCAGATAATTTTCTGGTAGGGGGATTTTTAGGGCGGTGGCGTGGCTTTTAAGAGAACCGCTTAGGCCTATGACGGCCTTGAGGTCGTCTTTCAAGTCTCGGAGAGTTTTAAGTAATTTTTCGCCTTCTTTGTTAAACGCCATACGAAAAGCATTGTTAGCGAGATCATCCGCTTTGTCCGTTAGAGACACCACCCGACCGGAGAAGGCGATGAGGTCGGTAAGCGTCGCCGGAATTTCTTTGGCAAGAGGCGTGAGGATTTCTCCGAAGGAAAGGATCTTGGAGAAACCGATCTTATCCAGCTCATTTTTAATTTTTTTGATTTCTTGATTGATAAACCCGAAAGCGGTTTTGGCTTTGCTGGTATCTAGGGCTTCGAGCGCGGAGGCGCCCTCGCCGGCTTTTTCGTAAATGAATTTTCCGGAGGCGATAGTTTTGTTTTTTAAGTCGGCGATTTTCGCGCCAAAAGCTATCGCGAAAACTATGAGAAGCGTTATAACGGCGGCGAGAATCGGATTTTTATGGCCGGCCGGTTTTTGACCGGGCATTGATTTTTTCGGAGAGTCCGATGGTTTTTTGAGACCGGCCTGGCGTGGATGCAGGATATCGCGAATTTTATTTTCTGGCTCCATATTTTTCTAATATTTTTAGAGTTTTTTGGGTCGAATCGGCCCATGAAAATCTGGTGGCATTTGCCAATCCCTTATCAATAAAAAATTTTCTTGCGAGCATATTTTCGAGTAATTTGTCGATGGCGAGGGCGAGATCTTCGACGCGCCAAGGGTCTATGAGGGGAGCGGAGTCGGCTAAAACTTCGGGGATAGAAGTGCGGAACGCCGCGACAACCGGAGCGCCGCATTTTTGAGCTTCGAGCGGCGGAAAGCCGAATCCTTCGAAAAATGAAGGATAAACGAAGCACCTACATTTATTATATAAGAAAACGCGTTCGGCGGGCGCGATGGGGCCGAGAAAGATTATGTGATTTTTGGCTGGCGATCTAGCGGCTTCTTTTAAAGTACTTTGGTATAGCCAGCCGGGCGCGCCGGCGATAACCAGGCGGAGATCGTGGTGAGCGGATGCCTGTTTCAAGATATTAAAAGCGCGGATCAGAGCGGGGATGTTTTTGCGCGGTTCGATGGTGCCGAGGTAGAGGATGAAGGGAAAATTTAATTGTCGGTTTTTTATAAAATCCGCCATCGCGGGATTATCTGGTGGCAGGACACGAAATTCGTCGCCGATGCCGGAATAGATCACCGAGATTTTTTCTTCGGGAATTTTTAAAAAATTTACGATGTCCGACTTCGTAAATTCGGAGACGGCGATGATATGGGCCGATTTTTTTGCTTGAGTTTTATATGATTGAAGATTATGCCAGAAGCGCTGTTTTGCGGAAAAAAAATTCTTATGATGCAGAAAAGAAAGATCGTGAAAAGTCATAATATGCGGCGCGGAAGTCTTTATAAAATTAAAATGCGGACTGAAAAATACATCGCTTCTTAGATTGGGCCAGCCGAATAAATGCATCGAGGCTTCCACGAGCCTGTTGGGGATGCTCCAATTTATGACGCGAACATTGGGTTGAGAAAAGCTTTCTGGCAACGGCGCCATGGCGCGTCCATTATAAAATAAGTCGAATTGATGGGGCGCGCCGATGAGGCGGCTAACGAGTTCTCCGGTGTACTCCTCTATGCCGGAGCGTGTGCCGCGGCCTAGGAGACGGATGTCGATGCCGATGTTCATATAAATTAACTATGAGCTATGACGAGAACGATGACAATCACGGGCCGTGTCAAATGATTTAACTATGACACCGAAACGGTATCGGTTGAATGATGTATTTTGACACCGTAGGGCACCGATGATTTTCTAATTTTCGGGCTTGCTTCGACGGGCAAGCCATTTTTCTTTTGGTATGCGCGGTAGA
>ORJL011009352.1_pt1 | contig 27975 bp, 17 predicted proteins | sample 1779941 | NCBI WGS metagenome assembly ORJL01 (sample SAMEA104232317, study PRJEB22302) | groundwater metagenome | biome: forest; feature: aquifer; material: groundwater | place: USA | collected 2011-08-07 | depth 5.8 m
ATCGGCGCCAACGGCGCGGGAAAGACGACCTTGCTCCGCAGCATCAGCGGGCTGTTGCGAGCGCGTTCGGGCACCGTCCGATACCATCCGCCCGATTCAGGGACCAACGGAACGATCGACCTCACCCGCCGCGCCCCGCATGAGATCGTCCGCGCCGGCGTCATTCACGTCCCGGAGGGACGGGGGATCTTCGCCAACCTCACCGTGGCGGAGAATCTGCGACTGGGTTCCTTCCTTCGTCGCGACGCCGAGATCATTGACCAGGATTCGGACCAGGTGCTTGCGCTTTTTCCGCGACTGCGTGAGCGGTTTCATCAATCGGCGGGAACGCTCTCCGGCGGCGAACAGCAGATGCTGGCGATCGCCCGTGGCTTGATGGCTCGCCCCACGCTGCTGCTCTTGGACGAACCCTCACTGGGTCTCGCGCCGCGGTTGGTGCAGCAGATCTTCGAGACCATTGTGCAAATCAACCAACGCGGCACCACGATCCTGCTGGTGGAACAGAACGCCCACATGGCCCTTCACGTCGCCCAATACGCCTACTGTCTGGAATCCGGGGCCATAGCCTTGGAGGGTCCGGCCAAGGAGCTGGCCCAGCGCGACGAAGTCAAACAGGCGTACCTTGGGGCGTAGGCGGGATTGTCGAGTGTCGATTTGGAATCTGAGATTCGAGTTTTCGGATTTTGGATTGTCGATTGTCGACGGGCGATCCGCCTCTTCCTTCCGCCCTTACTAAGGGGGGACTGAGGGGGGTTCTTCGCTGGTGCGAGAATCCCTTCTCGCACCAGCCCGTACGAGCCACAAGCGCAAACGCGTGGTCTTTGCGTACGGGTACGAAAGCCCCATCACGTCTTCATCGGCTCGCCGAGATACGCTTCGATCACCTTGGAGTTAAACCGAATCTCCTCCGGCGAACCCTCGGCGATCGACTCGCCGTGATCGAGGACGAGGATTCGTTCGCACACGCCCATCACGACCTTCATGTCGTGCTCGATGAGTAGAATCGCCAATTGGAAGCGATCGCGCACGCGACGGATCAGTTCCATCAACACCTTCTTTTCCGCCGGGTTCATCCCCGCCGCGGGCTCATCGAGACAGAGCACCTTCGGGCGCGTCGCCAGCGCCCGCGCGATCTCCAGGCGGCGTTGGTCGCCGTAGGGCAAACTCCCGGCCACGAGACCGGCCTTGGGCACGAGATCGAACACATCGAGAAGTCGCAGAGCCCGTTCGCTCATTTCCGTTTCTTCTCGATAAAACCGCTTGGTCCGGAACATGGCCGCCGCGATTCCCGTTTCCAAGTGGGCGTGTTGGGCCACGCGAACGTTGTCGAGCACCGTCAGGTCGGAGAACAACCGAATATTCTGGAACGTCCGCGCGATCCCCTGTCGGTTCACTCGATCCGGGCGACATCCCAACAGCGACGAATCGCCGAGGCGGATGTCGCCTTGTGTCGGACGGTACACGCCGGTGATCATGTTGAAGCACGTAGTCTTACCCGCGCCGTTGGGACCGATCAATCCGACGATCTCACCGGGTTTCAGGCACAGATTGAACCGCTGCACGGCAATCAACCCGCCGAATCGGATTCCGATGTCGCTGCAAGACAGTACCTCGGACGCGTCGTGGTGTCGGTGGATCGCCGCCTGAGTGATCGCAGTTGTCGCCGACTCCGGTCTCGTCCGCTCCCTCCGGGAACGCAGCCAGACCCACAAGTCCGCAAGCTCCCATCGCCCCAGAAGCCCTTGCGGACGGAGGATCATGATCAGCACCAACACCGTCGCATAGACAATCGTGCGATACTGCTGTGCGTTCTGCATCCAGTCGCGAAGGCGCTCCAAGAGATACGTGAACAGTCCCGCCGCCAGCACACAACCGGTGAGACTCCCCGACCCGCCGAGGACCACCGGAACGATCACTTCGATGGAGCGGTCAAACCGGTAGTTCCCGGGGTTCATAATCAGCGTCTGATGTGCTTCGAGCACCCCCGCGGCGCCCGCGATCATCGAGCCGATCACGAACGCCAGCAGCTTGTAGCGCGTGGTACGGATCCCCACGGAGCTCGCCCCAAGTTCGTCCTCGCGAATCGCCGGCAGCGCCCGACCGCACGTGGAACTGACCAAGTTGCGCACAATGAGTATCGCGAGCAGCGCGACGATCCAAGACGACGCGACGTTCACCGATCTCGACATGAACGACAGCTCGATGGGCAAGTAATAGGCCGTATCCGAATACTGGCCTTGCAAGTGAATGAGCAGGAAATTGTAGACGACCTCGCCGAGACCCATCGTGGCGATGGCCAAGTAATCGCCGCGAAGGCGAAGCGTCGGAAGTCCGATCAAGATCGACGCGACCATCGCGGAAAGCACCCCCGCGCCCAGCGACACGATCAAGAACAGCGCCCCCACGAGCCCTGAGGTCCACGTCTCGGAGTTCAAGAACTCCGGGTCCATGCGCGCTGCGAAGTGGACGAGGATTCGGCTGGAAAACAGTGCGGAGAAGAACGCGCCGATGGACATGAAGCCCGCGTGCCCAAGCGAAAACTGTCCGGCGAAACCGATGATGAGACTCAACCCCACGGCCAGCGTGATGTTGAGCGCGATCTTGAAAAGGATCCCCTGACTGTAGTCGTCAAGTCCGAAGCTTGTCGCGGCCCATTGGCCCAGCAGTGGAAGCCCGACGGCGGCGGCAACAACGAGATAGTTTCGGAGTTGCCGTCCCATGGATCAGACCTTCTCCGGCGCGACCTTGCCCAAGAGCCCGCTGGGTCGCACGAGAAGAATGACGATGAGCAGCAGGAACGCGAACGCATCCCGGAAGTTGCTCAGCGCGCTGCCCGCGATGTACGTCTCGGAAAGTCCCATCAGCAGCCCGCCGAGGACCGCGCCGGGGAGACTCCCAATGCCGCCGAACACGGCCGCGGTGAACGCCTTCAGACCGGCGTTGACACCCATGAGCGCGTCGGGCTGTGCCTGGTACAGCCCGACGAAAACCCCGGCACACGCAGCAAGCCCGGACCCCAACATGAACGTGAACGAAATCACGCGATTCACGTTGACTCCCATGAGTCGGGCGTGATCGTGGTGGAAGCTCGCGGCCCGAATCGCCAGCCCCATCCGCGTCTTCAGGATGATGTGCCGGCACACCAAGAGAACGACCAACGTGCCGAAGAGAATCAGAATCTGCTCGTTTCGGATTCGGAATCCCGCCACCGCGACGGACGGCGAATCCCACTTTATCGAGGGGAACGTCCCGGGGTTCGGTCCGAACACATACGGAAGCTGGAACACATTCTCGAGCAGGAACGAAACCCCGATCGCGGTAATCAAAGAGTTCAACCGCGGCGCCGATCGCAGAGGTCGATACGCGAACCGTTCGATCGCGTATCCGAGCGCCATGCAGGCGACCGTGGCGATCGCCAGCATTCGGATCACCACCCAGACGGAAACGGTGTCATCGGCGGACTTCGACCACCCCAGCCACACCGCTACCCCGTAGGCCGTCACCGCCCCGACCATGTACACGTCGCCGTGCGCGAAGTTGATCAGCCGCAGCACGCCGTAGACCAGCGAATACCCCAGCGCAATCAGCGCATACACGCCGCCCAGCGTGAGTCCGTTGATGGTCTGCGAGATCAACCAGTCCAAGAGTTGTGGACCTCATGCGCGGGTGAAGTGCGATGCCTAGCGGCCAGTCGAGTCCAACGCCTATTCTTCCTTCCACACTTCCTTCAGAAACTGCTTCGCATCTTTGATGCCGACGATCACGATCCCCTTCTGCGCGTTGCGGTTCGCATCGATCGTCACTTTCCCGGTGAGAACGGGCACGTCCTTCGTCGCGGCCAGGGCATCACGAATCTTCGGACCCTCTGTCGACCCGGCCCGCTGAATCGCGTCGAAGAGAACCAAGGCGGCGTCGTAACCGAGAACGGCCATCGCATCGGGAACCGCCCCGTGCTGACTCTCGTACTTCTTGACGAAGGTCTGAATCTTCGGATCGGGATCATCCGGAGAATAGTGATTCGTGAAGTAGCAATTGTCGAGCGCCTTGCCGCCGATCTGGTACAGCGCGTCCGCGTCCCATCCATCCCCGCCGACGCACGGGCCGGTGAACCCCGCTTTTCGTGCCGTCTGCACGATGTTACCGACGTTCGTGTAGTAACCCGTGAGGAACAGCACGTCCGGCTTCGCCTGCAACGCCTGGTTCACCTGGGCGTTGTAGTCGCTGTCCGTCTTCTTGTAGCTCACCTCGATCGCCACGGCCCCGCCGAGCTTCTCGAAATTCTCCTTGACGATCTTCGACAAACTGATGCTGTACGACGCCGCCTGATCGGTGATGATCGCCGCTCGCTTCGCGGCGAGCCGTTTGTAGGCGAACCCGGCGATCGCCTTCCCCTGAAATTCGTCGGTGTAGCAAATCCGGAAAACGTAATCGCCCTTCTTGGTCACCTCCGGATTCGTCGATCCCGGCGAGACCAGCGGAATCTTGTTACGCATGGCGGAAGGCGCGGCGGCGATCGTGTTGCTGCTGGCGATCTCCCCCAGCACCGCGACGACTTTGTCCTGCTGAATCAGCTTCATCATGCAGTTGTTGACTTCCTGGTTCTTCGACTGATCGTCGACCGTAACGATCTCGATCGGTCGTCCCAAAATCCCCCCCGCCGCGTTCCGCTCCTCGGCCGCCATCCTCGACCCGCGGTCGGCGCTCGTTCCAAACGCCGCCTCCGATCCCGTCAGACTGGCGAGATGCCCGATCTTGACCGGTTCCGCCGCGCGAACGCTGGTCCACGAACTCAGTCCCACCAAGCCGCAGCAAACGATAAGAAGTTTCTGTCGCATCGAAATCGCTCCCTTACCAACGTCGCGCACGCGCACCTCCGCGGACATCTCCGCGCCGTGCCCTCGAACCCGCCAGCTTGACGCCAACACGCGACACGGGAATTGTAGCCCCGCTACCAACCCTGACAACCGCACCCGTCGGGTGTCATGCTCGCCGGTCGGGTGGCATGCCCGCCCTTAAGGCGGGCATGTTGCTCGCCAAGCAGATACGCTCAAAACGCTTCCAACCGAAGTCGAACCGACGCCTCGCGCCCCTCACGAAGATACGTGACCAGAACCTCATCCCCGACGTTGTGCTTCTCAAGGACGTCCAGGAGTTCGTTCGTGTCCTTCACCGGATCGGCGTCGATGGTCACGATGACATCGCCCAGTCGCACTCGCCCGTCACGCCGGATCAGCGTGCCCTGCAATCCCGCCCGGACCGCGGGACCGTTCGGCGAGACATCCCCGATCAACACGCCGCGCGCGACCCCCAACTGACGACCGATCGATTCCGGAGCAGGCGCGATCCCGAGGGCCGGTCGCCCAGCGCCGCCATGTCGAATAATCCGAGGAACGACCCGGTTCACCGTATCCACCGGAATCGCAAACGCGACTCCGGCACTCGCTCCGCTCGGACTCGCGATTTGCGTATTGACCCCGATCAGTCGCCCGGCGCTGTCCAGAAGCGGTCCGCCGGAGTTGCCCTGATTGATGGCCGCGTCCGTCTGAATCACGTCCTGGATCTTCCGACCGGTGAGCGACGTGATCTCTCGTCCAAGCGCACTGACGATTCCCGTGGTCAGCGTCTGATCCAACCCGAAGGGGTTGCCGATGGCGAAAACCTTCTGGCCCACCTGAAGGTCCGACGATCCGCCCACCATGATGGGTTTCAATCGTTCCGGCGGCGCGTCGATCTTGAGCACCGCGAGATCCTTGTCCGGCGCGGCGCCCACGCCTCGCGCTCGCCATTGCGACTGATCGGACAAGGTTACGATCGCTTCGTCGGCGTCGGCGAGGACGTGCGCGTTGGTCACGATGTGACCCTCGCGGTCCCAGATGAAGCCCGTCCCCGCGCCGCGTGGAATCTCCGTAACATCGAAGCGGAAATAGCCTTGCCTAACCTCGGCCGTCGTGATGAATACCACGCTCGGCGAGGTTTCCTTGAAGAGCGCAATCGTCGCCTGCTCGTCGGAGGCGAGGTCGCCGCGCGGCGTGATCGGCTTGGATTCTGCCTGCGGATTGAGCGGCGAGGAAAACGATCCCGGCTTGAGCACCATCCAAACGAGGACGAACACGACGCCCCAGGTGAAAATCATCGAAACCCACGTCGGTCCGCGAGACCGAAGCGATCGCGCGCGGCGCTCCCCCCACGGAGGTCCGCCGGTCGGTTCGTCGTCCGAGTGCGACACGTCTTACGCCTTGCACAAGGAGATGGTGACCACGTCCTGTGGTCCGTCGATCTCGACGTCGATCGTTCCCGCGGCTCGCTCCAACGGTTCGGCCACGACCCTCGCCGCGAGCGTCTCTTTCGCGATGTACGACGCACATTGCACGATCGCTTCCTGCACGGCCCGCGATCCCGTCGTCAAGCTGAGCACGATCCGGTCAGCAATGTCCAACCCCGAATCTTTCCGCAAGTTTTGCACGTTGCGAACGATGTCTCGCGCCAACCCCTCGTTGCGCAGTTCCGGCGTGATCTTCGCATCGAGAAGCACGACCGTCTTCCCGTCCACCGCACCTGCGAACCCTTCGGCGAACGCGAAGCGGACGCTCACGTCCTCCCGCGCCAAGAGCGTCGTCGATCCGTCGATCGTCACCGGGAAACTCTCCCCGCGATCAAACGCCGATTGCATCGCCAGCCCGTCGAGCCGCGGGATCAACTCCTTGGCCGCGGGCGCCGAACGCCCAAACTTCGGCCCAATCGTCTTCATGTTCGGTTCGACGCGCACCGTGTACGTTCCATCGGCGCTGTCGCGGAGTGCCACGGACTTGACATTCAGCTCTTCCTCGAAATGCTCGCCGAAAAACTCGACCGCCTCCCGTTCCAGGTCGTTAGCGGGAACCACTTCCATCGCTGCAAGCGGCTGGCGGACCTTGAGATTCGCCTCTTTCCTCGCCGACCGACCCATCGAGACCAGTCGAATACACGCCGCCACGCGGGCCGAGAGCGTTTCGTCGATCCGGGCCGCGTCCGCTTGCGGGAACGGAGTGTGGTGGACGCTCTCCGGCGCACCGGGCGTCGCGCTGACGACCAGATTCTGATAGACCGATTCCGACAGAAACGGCACGATCGGCGCCATCGCCCGATTCAGCGTGGTGATCACTTCGTACAGCGTCGAATACGCCGCGCGCTTGTCCGCGGGCCAACCCTGGCCGTAGAAACGCCGCCGCGACCGGCGAACGTACCAGGTGCTCAGATCGTCGATGAACCGTTTGGCTGCGTCGCAAAAGCGCTCCACGTCGAAGGTGGAGTAGGATTCGTTCGCCACGCGAACCAGTCGGTGAAGATCGGAAAGAATCCACTTGTCGAGCAGCGACCGCTCCGGCGGCGTCGCCGCGTGTTTCACCGGATCGAAGTCATCCACCCGGGCCAGGTTCGCAAAGAACGAGTAGATGTTCCACCAAGGAAGGATGATATCGCGCCGCGCTTCGTCGCAGTGCTTGGGGCCGAAGAGTACGTTGCGCTCCGGCGCGGTTTCGGCGTAGAGCCAGCGCATGACGTCGACGCCGAACTTCTCGGCCGCGTCCTCGAACCAGATGGCGTTGCCGTCCGACTTGTGCATCGGTTTGCCCACGTCGTCGAGCACCAAGCCGTGTCCCTTCAGCACCTTGAACGGCGCCTTCCCTTCCATCATCGTGCTGACCGTCAGCAAGGCGTAGAACCAGTTGCGGAACTGACCGGGCAGCGCTTCGACCACGAACTCCGCCGGGAACCACTCTTCCCAGTGCGCCCGATCGCTGAAATACCCCATCGTGGAAAAGGGCACGATGCTCGCGTCCAGCCAAGGATTCCCCACGTCCTTGATGCGCGACGTGTTCTCGTCGCCGCACTGCCCGCAGCGAATCCTCACCCCGTCGATCCAAGGCCTGTGCGGCGAATGTCCCTCGAACTCGCCCCACCCCGCGACCGCCCGCGCCTTCAATTCCTCGTGCGACCCCAGAACCTCGAAGTGTCCGCACTGGTGACACTCCCAAATCGGCAGCGCCAATCCCCAATAGCGCTTCTTGGAGATCATCCAGTCGCCCATGTTCTTCAGCCAATCGAGCTCGCGGTCCAACCCCCACTCCGGGATCCACCGCGCCTGCCGCGCGGAGTCCATGATCTCCTCGCGCCATTTCATGTTGATGAACCACTCGTCGACCAGGCGATAGACGAGTTCGTCCTTGCAGCGCCAGCAGTGCGGATAGCGGTGGAAATACTGCTCTTTGGCGAACAGCACCTTGCGTAATTTCAGATCGTTGACGACTTCGTCGGCGACCTTGTCGAACCGCTTCCCGGCCAGGAATCCGAATTCCGGGCGGAACGACCCGTCTTCGAACAGCGGCGCGATCTGCGGCAATCCCAGTTGGCGACCGAGTTGATAATCCTCCGCGCCGCAGCCGGGCGCGATATGAACAATGCCCGTGCCTTCCGATTCCGTCACCGCGTCCCACGCAATCACTCGATGAACCGCGACCGCCTCGGCGGCACCGGGCAACATGTCGAACGGCCCGTCGTACGTGAGATCGACCAGCGCCGCGCCGTCCACTTGCCCGACGATCTCGAACGGCCCCCTGTTCTTGAACATCGCCTGGATGCTGTGCAACCCAGGCAGCTTCGACTTGTCCGATGTTTGCACCGGATGCGCGCGGGCGTTCTCGAAGTTCGCTTTGCCGACGTAGAAAAACTCATCCCCCTGCTTGATCTTGAGATAGGCCATTCCCGGCTTGACCGCAGCCGCGACGTTGGAACTCAGCGTCCACGGCGTGGTGGTCCACACCAGGAGGTTCTCACCGGGCCGCTCCCGCAGCGGAAACTTCACGAACACCGACGTGTGCGGAACCTCCTTATACCCCTCGTTCATCTCCATCTGCGAGATGCCCGTCCCGCATCGCGGGCACCAGGGCATCACGTCGTTGCCCTTGTAGACAAGTCCTCGTTCGTAACATTTCTTTAGAAACGCCCAGATGCCGTAGTTGTTCTCGTCCGACATCGTGTAGTACGAGTTGTCCCAGTCCATCCAGTAACCAAGCCGCTTCGATTGCTCGCTCTGGATGGCCGCGAACTTCCTCGCTCGGGCCTTGCACTCCTCGACGAACTTGTCGATCCCGAAGGTCTCGATGTCCCGCTTGTTGGCGAACCCGTGCTCCTTCTCGACCTCCACCTCGACCCACAACCCCTGACAGTCGAACCCGTTCTGATACCGCTGCTCGTGCCCCCAATCGTTCGGACCCGGTCCCCACGTCCGCGAGGCGTGGTACCGTTGATACAAATCCTTGTAGGTCCGACCCCAGGCGTGATGCACCCCCATCGGATTGTTGGCTGTGATCGGCCCATCCAGAAACGACCACTTCGGCTTCCCCGCGTTGATCGCGCGGAGTTTCTCGAACGCGCCCGCCCGTTCCCAGAACGCCAGGATCTCCCGCTCCATCGCCGGGAAGTCCACCTTGGGGTCAACTTTCTGAAACGGCATCACCCACTCCAAAACCCACCCGAGCCGCGGGCTTGAGCTCGCGCGGACTCCGATCTCCGCAGGATCGCTCCAAAACGGATCCGCGTGCGCAATCGTCACAAACGGACGAGGCAATATAACCGGATCGGAGTGAGGCGCGAACCGCCTCGCGACAGGCAGCGAGGGCCGTGGACGTTCGGCGGGGATCCCGACGGCCTACGAGTCACAAAGGCAACGCCTACGAGCCACAAGCGCAAGCGCGTGGTCGGCGTGGTGCGACGCCGGGTGCCACTGTCGGCTTGCCCACGAGTGGTTTTCTTGCCGTGGTAACCCGCGCACGCGCAGAGCGGCGGATGCTGGGAAAGCAACGAGCAACGCCGTTCATCTCGTGCCGGAGACCCCCTCCGCTACGAACGTAACGGATGGGCGGAATGTGCAGGCTACGGCGAAGCGCCGCGAACTGACTCAGACGGCACCGGGTGCGCCCGGGCGATCCGGATCGTCCCGCACGTTCCGCAAACCTCAAGAGCGCCCGACCGTGCGACGATACGGGAAAAGAGGCTGAAGGATTCGTCCCATTTGGGGGGCGGCCTCAGCGGACGGGGACCCGGGTTTCGGCGAGCTCGGGTCCCCATTTTTCTTGCCTAGAGCCGTGAATTCTCGTCGAACACCTCGATCGCGTCGCGGGGCTCCTCCCGAGTTCCGTTGTTCCGTCCTACGGCTTCGGGTATACTACGTCAGAGACATCCAGGCCAGATTCCCTTGAAGCCTACGGTGTTTCGATCGGCGGGGGCGAACATGACTCCCACGCCAGGAGCAAGCCATTTCAAGTGGAATGCCGGCTGGTTTGGTGCTCAAATCGGTGGCAGTTGCTGGATGTTCGTTGAGGCCGTCCGGCTTGCGGCTCGGAGCGAGTGGCGCGCAGCGATCGTCTACACTGCGTGCTGCGCGCTATGCAACGCGGTCGGCACTTGGATTTGGCGGCATCGCACCGCCCTCCCGGTCTATTCCGCTCTGCAAATCATGATCCTTGTCTTAGGCTTGACTTCCGCCGTCTGTATGTCGACGACGGAAGCGAACGGGACGCCCCAAGCATGGGGGCGCAACGAGATTCGACTCCTGCTGATGTTTCCCGTGCTTGGACTGTTTTTCGCGTACCTTCAACGTTCCAGTCGCAAACAGTCGGCGGCCGTGCGGGACGCCAACACGCCGAGGGCTGACTGACAGATCTGACGTCGCGCGGACCCCCTACGCGCTCAGCGCCGGGATCTTCCCCGCCTTCTCCAGCATTTCCACCAATCGAACTGCGGCCTCTTGCGGCGAGACGTTCGTCGCGTCGATCGTCATCTCCGGCGTCAGCGGCGCTTCGTAGGGATCATCCACGCCGGTGAACCCCTTCAGCTCGCCGGCACGGGCTTTCTTGTACAGCCCCTTCGGATCGCGCGTCTCACACACCTCGATCGGCGTGTTGCAATGGACCTCGAAAAAGTTCCCCTCGCCCAGCGTCTTCCGCGCCGCGTCTCGATCCGCCCGGTACGGGCTGATGAACGCCGTCAGCGTGATGATACCCGTGTCGACGAAGAGTTTCCCCACCTCGCCGATCCGCCGAATGTTCTCCGCCCGATCCTCGGCCGAGAATCCGAGGTTCTTGTTCAGCCCGAAACGGATATTGTCTCCGTCCAGCACGTAAGAGAGGTGCCCGCGCTGAACCAGGGCGTGCTCCAGGGTGTACGCGATGGTGCTTTTCCCCGAGCCGCTCAGCCCGGTGAACCACACCAGAACGCCCTTCTGCTTCAGCAGCGTCTCCCGCTCCCCACGACCCACGTGCCCCTCGTGCCGGGTGATATTCGTCGCTTTGATCTTCGTCACCGTCCGCCTCCCGTTCCTTTCTTCCGTCACATCGCCGCGGCGTACATTTCTGCATTCAAGCCGCAGCGACGCGGACCCCATTCAACTCTGAACGCGCTTGCCAATCCCGACTATAGGAAATCGGTTTTCCCAATACAAGACCAACTTGGCCTCGATTCACACGGGATTTGACTTGCGAGCCGGCCCGAGTCGGGGTAGATTCCCCGTCGAAGTCGGCTGCTGGAGCAGCCGAGCCCGGTTCGCCCCCGCCTCCGTCGCGGAAAGGAGTTCGCGCATGCGTCCCCCATCGAGTTTTGCCGTTCTGTTCTCGTTTGTTGCCGTTTCGCTGGGATTCGTCTCTGCTCTCGATGTTCGAGCGGAAAGCAACCCCCGAACGGCCGCCCCGCGTACGTTCGAAACCCGCTCCGCACGCCCCCTGTCGTTGCGATCCCAACCGACCGGCCAACCGGTGCTCAACCGGAACGAACCGGCGTACCCGACTCGAGCTCCGTTGAACGGATCGCCACCCGCCGTTCGACCCGCCTTCGCACGCGAAAACATGTCGCCGCTCAGCGCGACCCCGTCGACCGCCGCGCCCGCGTGGTCTCCGACCGCGGCCTACGAGAGCCTGGCGCCGAGCTACGGCCCGGCGCGGACACCCAAGCACACCACGACAGCCGCGGCCGCACACAAGAAGTCGCTCAGCAAGAGGTCGGCCGCCTCACACAAGAAGAACACGAAGCTCTCCAACGCGGCCAAGTCGACCTCGGCGAAGAAGCAAAAATCCGCGACCAAGGGAACGTCCCCGAAGTCCAAGGCGAGCACCGCGTCGGCAACGAAAAGTAAGTCGTCCAAGAAGAACGCGGTGCCCGCGAGACATGAGTCCGCAAAACATGCGTCCGGCAAGAAAGTGCCGACCGTGTCCAAGAAGCACGCCGCGACCGGCGGCGCCAAGGTCGATCCCGCCGGTACGCGTCACGCGAAAAACAAGACGAATCCCCGTTCCGCGAAAGACGCGAAGGCATCCGATTCCAGCGTCGCCCGGCGATAGTGCGCCGCGACATCCCGGTGTTCGCGCGACCGTGCTCCGATCAGAGCCGCGCCCGTAAGGGAGCGGTTCTTCTGAGCCGAAGGCAGCCGATCAACCACACGAACCGCGCCGTCCCATGACCACTCCAACAATCCAAATCCGCCACGCCGCGCTCGACGACCTCGACACGGTCATTCGCTTCAACGAAGCGATGGCATGGGAGACGGAATCGAAGCGCCTTGACCACGCCACCATCACGGCGGGCGCTGCGAGCGCGCTCGCGGATCCGAGTCGGTGCATGTACTTCGTCGCCGAAATCGCCGGTCACGTCGTCGGACAGACCATGATTACGTTTGAATGGAGCGACTGGCGAAACGGGTTTTTCTGGTGGATCCAAAGCGTCTACGTTGACGCGGGACACCGCCGAACGGGCGTCTTTCGCGCGTTGTACGACCACATCCGCACCGAAGCCAAGTCCCGCCCCGACGTCTGCGGCCTCCGACTTTACGTGTACCACTCGAACGACCGCGCCATCGCCACCTATCAGACCCTCGGCATGTCCGTCGCGGATTACAAGCTCTGCGTGGAAGATTGGTCCGCGGAACCCGGTGTCATGGATTGACACTCCGTACCGCCGTGTGCCACTGCTCTGTGAGCAGTGCGGATTGTCGGAAGGCGTCGCTCTGTGGGTGCCCCATCCTCGCTACTGCGAGGGTGGGGGACGGACGGCTTGTCGATACTCATCAGGAGCGGCGACGCCGCGAGAACGTGTGCCACTGCTCTGTGAGCAGAGCGGCGCGCGAAACGCGCCGCTACGCGCCGATGAGTGTTTTCATCTCCTCCGCGGAGACAGCGGCATAGTGCGAGGGTTCCATGCTGGCGGTCGCCCGACCCTGGGAGAGACTGCGAAGGCGAGTGACGTACCCGAACATCTGCGCCAGAGGCACTTCCACGGTGATGACGTGGTTTCCGCCGCGGATCATCGTGTCTCGGATGACTGCACGGCGGGCGCTGAGATCGGTCATGATCGCCCCGAAATACTCCTCGGGCGTAACGACTTCCACGTGCATGATGGGTTCGAGCAGCGCCGGCGACGAGGCCTTCATCGTCTCATAGAACGCGATGCGCCCTGCGTTCTCGAACGCGAGTTCGGAGCTTTCCGTCTCGTGCTGTTCCCCGCCGAGGATCGTCGCCGACCAGTCGATCACCGGATAGCTGCCAAGGATCCCGCTCTGCGACGCATCCTTGATCCCGGTCTCGACGGCCCGAATGTATTCCGGCAGAAGCGTTCCGTCGGGCACGCGGTTGCTGATGCTCCCGCTGTGTCGCCCGGACGTCCGCCCCGCGGGGTCCAGACGAAGCCGTACGCACGCCTGGTGCGTCCGTCCGGCGAATTGCCGATGGAACCGACCCTCCGCCTCTCCGGACTTCGCCACCGTCTCCCGGTACGACACGCGAGGTTTCCCGACCGTCACCTCGACGTTCAGATCATTCACCAATCGCCGTGCGGCCACTTCCAGATGGAGTTCGCCCATGCCGGAGATCAACGTCTGGTTGGTTTCGGTGTCCACTTTCACCGCCAGCGTGGGATCCTGGCGCGTCAGAGCGGCGAGCGCCTCGATGAGCTTGTCACGATCCCTCGACGATTTGGGCTCGATCGATACGCTGATGACGGTTTCCGGAAAGTCGATCGACTCAAGAAGAACAGGGTGTCGCGGGTCACACAGCGTGTGTCCGGTCAGCGTCTTCTTGGGCCCGACGATCGCCACAATGTCGCCGGCATGCGCCTCGTCGATCTGCTCCCGCCTCTTGGCGAACACGCGAAACAACCGCGTGATGTTCTCCTTTTCGCCGACCGCGGGGTTGAGGAGGCGTGAATTGGGCTTCACAACCCCGGAGTAGACGCGCAGGAAGAACAGATCCACCGGCTTTTCGGCGATGATCTTGAACACTAGTGCGGCCGTCGGAGCGTCGGATCGACAGGGGCAATCCCGCTTCGTCTCGGGCTTCGCGGGATCAACGCCGACCGCGGGCGGGATATCGAGCGGGCTGGGAAGGAAATCGCAGACCGCGTCCAGCAGCTGCTGGACCCCGACGTATTTCAACGAGCTTCCGCAGAACACCGGAAACGCCGCTCGAGTAAGGACGGCCCTGCGAAGCGCGGGGACGATGTCATCCCGTGTCACCGGCTCGCCGTGCAGGTATTTCTCCATCAGTCCATCGGAGAATTCCGCGGCGGCTTCGATCATGTGTCGTCGGGCCTCACGGACCGGTTCCACCAACTCCGGCGGAATCGCGTCCAGCTCGTACGAAGCGCCCAGATCCTCCGAGTGAAAGTGGATCGCCTTCTCGTCGATCAGGTCGATGATCCCGCGGAATTCCGGACCCCAACCGATCGGAATCTGCATGACGATTGGGTGGACGTGCAAGCGTTCACGAAGCGAGGCGACGGCTCGCTCGAAATCAGCGCCGATGCGGTCCATCTTGTTGATGAAGCAAATGCGGGGGACATGATACTTGTCGGCCTGTCGCCAGACGGTCTCGGATTGCGCCTCCACGCCTTCGCGGGCGTCGAACACGGCGACCATTCCATCGAGCACGCGAAGGGACCGTTCGACCTCGGCTGTAAAGTCCACGTGCCCCGGCGTGTCGATCAGGTTGATCGTGTGTCCCTTCCAGGTGAGCGTCACCGCGGCGGAGTAGATGGTGATGCCGCGCTTCTGTTCTTCCTCGTCGAAGTCGGTGGTGGTGGTGCCGTCGTCCACGTCGCCCATGCGGTGCGTGCGACCCGCATAGAACAGAATGCGCTCGGTGGTGGTGGTCTTGCCCGCGTCGATATGCGCCGCGATGCCGAGATTCCGGACTTTCGCAAGTTCAAAGGCCATCGCCGTCTATCGCGTCCTCCACGGGCCGGTGCGGCGGAAGTTCGCCCCCAACGCTCCGGTTACGGAACGAGCCCACCCTTCACCGGGTGAGCTCGTGATTGAATCGTCCGTCACAGGCGCTTACCACGCGAAGTGTGCAAACGCCTTGTTGGCGTCGGCCATGCGGTGCATGTTGTCGCGCGTGGTCACCGCGGTCCCTTCACCCTTGAATGCGTCGAGGATTTCCTGGGCGAGGGCGTCGGAAAGTCCCTTGCCCTTCTTCGCCCGCGCCGCGTCGCGCAGCCAGCGGAACGCCAGCGACTGTTGCCGCTTGCGGTTCACCGGCATGGGCACTTGATAGTTGCTGCCGCCGACGCGCTTGGATCGCACCTCGACGCTGGGCTTGCAGTTGTCGATCGCCTTCTCGAAGACCTGTCCCGGGGTCACGTCTTTCACCCGCTTGGCGATCACGTCAAACGCGCCGTACACCAGGCGCGTGGCCGTGCTCTTTCGCCCCGCGTACATCACGGTGTTAATGAACTTAGAGATGAGAACGCTGTTGAAGCGCTCGTCGGGGCGCAACTGATCGATCGACTTTGTCCACTTCTTAAAACCCATCGAACTTCGACTCCGCGGCGAAACCCAAGATCGCTCGAAGGAGCGGATCCGAATCTCGCACTCACTTATTGCCTGGATGCTGCTCGGTCCGCGAACCTAGATCGCCCCGCGCGAACGAGCGCGACCGCCAACAACGCCTCAACCACCGATTTTCCAACGAACGGCAGCAGCCCGACGCCCAGCGCCGCCTGCCAACTCCCGCCGAAACCGACGCACTGCCACGTGACGCCGAGCGCCAGAATCACGAAAAGCCCAAGACCGGCCGTGAGAAGCGACCGGGCGTACCCTGCGTCCTGGCGTCCGCGCAGAACGGCCATCAGCGGCGCCGCCAGAGCAAACCCAACGAGATACCCGCCCGTGATTCCCGAAAACCCCGCGGGATTCGCCAAGATCGGCAATCCGACCGTGCCCGCGACGACATACGCCAGCGTGGTCCCGAATGCGAGTCGCGCCGATAGCGTCAATCCGATCAAGAGCACCGCGAAGGACTGCAAAGTCATCGGTACCGGTGAACCCGGCACCGGAACGCGCACCTGGGCCGCCACGCACAGCGCCCCAAACGCCAGACCGGCCACAACCCACGCTCGCAACCCGGTCATCGACGGCGCGACCTGCGTCGGCAACGCCGTCACAGCACGGAACGTCGCGGGAGTAGGAGCGTCGGTCCAAATCATGAAGTTCCCCGGGGCGCTCGAATCTACTTGTTCCGCCGCTTCACACCGTACTTGCTGCGACTCCGGTTCCGTGGTCGACCGTCCTTGTCGTTCTCCACGCCCGCACAGTCCAACGCACCGCGGATAATGTGATATCGAACGCCCGGAAGATCGCGCACACGACCGCCGCGCACGAGCACGATCGAGTGCTCTTGCAGGTTGTGATCGATGCCGGGGATGTACGCGGTGATCTCCTTGCCGTTGGTGAGCCGCACTCTCGCCACCTTACGGAGAGCGGAGTTGGGCTTCTTCGGCGTCTGCGTCTTCACCAGGAGACACACGCCGCGACGAGCCGGACATTCGTCCAAGTCGCGCACTTTGGATTTCTTGACCACCGGTCGGCGCGGTGAACGAATCAGTTGATTAGCGGTTGGCATTCGATACCTCTGTCAATCAGCCTCATTGTCGGTCGACGATCCGTCAACCGGTTCCAATCCCGAAAAAATTCTACGCACCGGGCAGCATCGAGCCGGCCCCGCCCATCGCCGGCGACAACGTATCCACCGGCGGTTCCAAAACCGCCGTGGTTGCACCGGAGCCGGCGTCCAGCGCGCCCAACCCCAACGAGGGAAGTGGAAACGCCGACGCCCCGAACGGCGAGAACGAACTCGCCGGGCTGAGCGTCAACTCCGTCGGCAAGTCTTGAATCAGCGGCAGCGGCTCGCCCAGATGCTTCCCCTTCATCTTCTGGTAATGCCGGAAACCCGTTCCCGCCGGGATCAGGTGTCCAAGTATGACGTTCTCCTTCAAACCCCGCAAGTCGTCCTTCGCCCCCGCCAGGGCTGCTTCCGTGAGAACCTTCGTCGTCTCCTGGAACGAGGCCGAGGAAATGAAGGATTCGCTGGAAAGGCTCGCCTTGGTGATCCCGAGGAGCAGAACCGTCGCCTGGGCGGCTTTGGGCTTCTTGCCCTTGGCGTGCTCGCCGCCCTTTTCGTCCGTTTCCGCGTTGGCATCGGCCAGCTCCGAACGACGGACGACCTGCCCGACGCTTAGCTTGGTGTCCCCGGCGTTGGAAACCACCACGCTGTCGGTCAACCGCTCGTTCTCCACGCGGAAGCGATATCGATCGACCACCTCGCCCGGGAGGAACCCCGAGTCGCCCGGATTGTCGATCTTCACCTTGCGAAGCATCATGGCGATGATGATTTCCAAGTGCTTATCGTTGATCGTCACGTTCTGACTGCGGTACACCGCCTGAACCTCGGCCAGCAAGTAGTTCTGCAGCGCCTCGACGCCCTTGATCCGCAGAATGTCGTGCGGGATGAGCGGTCCTTCGATCAGCGGATCGCCGCCGTCCACATGATCCCCCGCGTGTACCAACAAATGCTTGTCCTGCGGAACGTGGTGTTCCTTCTCCATGCCGGTCTCGTTCCGCACCACGATCGTCATCTTCCCGCGGCGCTTGTCGGCCCGAATCTCCACCGTCCCGGAGATCTCGGCCATCACCGCGGGCTCCTTCGGTCGCCGAGCCTCGAAGATTTCCGTGACCCGCGGGAGACCACCCGTGATGTCCTGCGTGCCGCCCATGCCTCGCGGTTGACGAGCGAGTTCCATACCCGGCAGAACCTGCTGCCCCTCTTCGACCTCGATACGCGCCTTCGCGGGCAGGTAGTGGTAATCGAGCACGTTGCCTTGCTTGTCCTCGATGACGATCTGTGGGTGTTTCTCGCCCTTGTGCTCGACGACGACAAACTTGGCCTTGCCGCCCTCTTGCTCCAGCCGCACCGTCTCACCATCTGAAACGTCCTGGAACCGCACGAACCCGCCGACCTCCGCCAAAATCGGCGTAAGATGCGGATCCCATTCGCACAGAATGTCACCGCGTGACACTTTCTGACCATCCTTGACCCGGAGTACGGCGCCGTAGGGCACTTTGTCGTGGGTCAGCTCGCGCCCCTTGTCGTCGACCACGTGGAGTTCGCCGTTTCGCTTGAGCGCCACGAGCCGAATCGAGCCGTCCGGCGCGGGCACCTCGACTGGGTTGAGATCCTGATAGCGAGCGATGCCCCGCTGCGTCGCCTTGATGTTGCTGTCCAGCGCCGCCTTCTGCGCGACGCCGCCCGTGTGGAACGTTCGCATGGTCAGCTGCGTTCCCGGTTCGCCGATCGATTGGGCCGCGATGATCCCCACCGCGGTTCCGTGCTCCACTCCGTGGCTGTTCGACATGTCCCAGCCATAGCAATTCCCGCACAATCCTCGGGGGTATTCGCAGGTCATCGGACTCCGCACGCGGAGCTTGTCGATGCCCAGTTCCTCGATCCGCGCCGCCGTTGCCCGCGTAATGATCTGGTTTTCGACGACGATCGTTTCGTCCGTGATCGGGTTCTTGATGGTGTCGCGGGCGACGCGACCGATGATCGCTTCGCGGAGGGGAATGTCGACCTCTTCGCCCTTGTACACCGCGGCCTTGCTCACGCCGCTGATCGTCCCGCAGTCGTCGCCGTTGATGATGACGTTCTGCGCCACGTCCGCCAACTTCCGAGTGAGATAGCCGGAGTCGGCCGTCTTGAGCGCCGTGTCGGCGAGACCCTTACGCGCACCGTGCGTGGAACTGAAGTATTCCAACACGGAAAGTCCCTCGCGGAAGTTCGCCTTGATCGGCGTCTCGATGATTTCGCCCGACGGCTTCGCCATGAGCGCACGCATGCCGGCCAATTGCCGAATCTGGTCGACGCTGCCTCTCGCGCCCGATTGGGTCATGAGGTAGATGGGATTGAGATACGGCTTCGCGCCGCTGTCCCCAGGCAACTTGTAGTTGTTGTTCGCGTCGCGGTAGTCGTCGCGCAGCTCCACCATCATCGCCGCCGTCACCTGCTCGCGGGCGTGAATCCACACGTCGATGACCTGGTTGTACCGCTCCAACCGCGTGAGCGTGCCCTCCTGGAAGGAAAGCTCGATCTTGTCCACCGTCTTCTGCGCCGCGTCGATCAGGGCCTGCTTGGACCGCGGAATGCGCATGTCCGTCACGCCAAAGGAAAGACCCGCGAGCGTACTGTACTTGAACCCGAGATCCTTGATGTCGTCGAGAATGTTGATCGTCGCCGAACGACCCAATTGCTCGTGACAATCGGCCACGACGCGGACGAGTCCTTTCTGGGAGAGCGTGCAGTTGTAATAGGGCATCGGCTTCGGGAGGGCGTCGTTGAAGATCAACCGCCCCACCGTCGTCAGAATGCGGCGGTTTTTCGGAGCAGCCTCCACCGTACCCTTGGCATCGTTCACGACGTGCGTTTTCTCAAACCGAACCACAATCTTGTCGTGGATGCCGATGCGGCCATGATCGTAGGCGTTGATCGCTTCGTTCACGTGGGCGAACGTCGGAGTGTTCTTCTCGTCCACCTTCCCGCTAACGTGGTCCGTGGTCAGGTAGAACGAACCGAGCACCACGTCTTGCGTCGGCGACATGATCGGCGTGCCGTTCGCAGGGCTGAAGATGTTGTTCACCGACATCATCAGCACGTGCGCCTCGACCTGGGCTTCGATCGACAGCGGCAGATGCACCGCCATCTGGTCGCCGTCGAAGTCGGCGTTGAACCCCTTGCACACCAGCGGGTGAATCTTGATCGCGTTGCCTTCCACCAGCACGGGCTCGAAACCCTGGATACCCATGCGGTGAAGCGTCGGGGCGCGATTCAGCAGCACCGGGTGCAGATGAATCACTTCCTCCAAGATGTCCCAGATCGCTTGATCGCGGCGCTCCAGCATCTTCTTCGCCGACTTGATCGTGTCGGCGAGCCCGCGCTCCTTCAGCTTGCGGATGATGAACGGCTGGAAAAGCTCGAGCGCGATCTTCTTCGGAAGGCCGCACTGATTGAGTTTCAATTCCGGACCAACCACCACCACAGAACGCGCCGAGTAGTCCACCCGCTTGCCCAGCAGGTTCTCGCGGAAGCGCCCCTGCTTGCCCTTGATCATGTCGGTCATGGACTTGAGCGGACGGTTGCTCGAACCCAGCACCGGGCGCCTGCAGCGACCGTTGTCGAACAAAGCGTCGACTGCCTGCTGCAACATGCGCTTTTCGTTCTGGATGATGACCTCGGGCGCGTTCAGGTCGACCAGTTTCTTCAACCGACTGTTGCGGTTGATGATGCGACGGTACAGGTCGTTCAGATCGCTGGTGGCGAAATTTCCGCTGTCGAGAAGAACCAACGGCCTCAGGTCCGGCGGAATCACGGGAATCACTTCCAGCACCATCCACGAAGGATCGTTCGGCGAATTGCGCAGCGCCTCCACAATCTTCAATCGCTTCGCCAGATCCTTCTCGCGTTGCTTGCTGCCCGTCCGCGCCAAGTCCTCGCGGAGCTCCTTGGAGAGCTGCGCCAAGTCCATTCGGGCGAGCAGTTCCTTCACCGACTCCGCGCCCATCATGGCCGTAAACGACTTGCCGTATTGCTCGACCGCACTGCGGTATTCCTCTTCCGTGAGAAGCTGCTTCTCCTTCAGCGGCGTGTCACCCGGATCGACCACCACGTAGTCCTGGAAGTAGATGACCTTCTCCAGACTCGTCGTCTTCATCCCCAACAGCGCACCCAGTCGAGACGGCATGGACTTGAAAAACCAAATATGCACCACCGGCGCGGCCAAGTTGATGTGACCCATGCGCTTGCGCCTGACGCGAGAGTGCGTCACCTTCACGCCGCAGCGATCACAGATGATCCCCTTGTGTTTCGTGCCTTTGAACTTACCGCAGGCGCATTCCCAGTCGCGCTCGGGACCGAAGATCCGTTCGCAGAACAGCCCGTCTTTCTCCGGTCGATACGTACGATAGTTGATGGTCTCGGGCTTCTTCACTTCGCCGAACGACCAACTGCGAATGTCGTTGGGGGACGCGAGCGAAATGTGTACCCGAGTGAAGTCGTTTACACGATCGTAAATGTTGTCCAACATCGGCGTTTTTCCTCTCGTGGACTCGTCGCGCCTCGTTCCGTCTCAGACCGATTCTATCGCTTCCGCACCCGTACGGCGTCGCCCACCGACTCGCGGGCATCGCCCGTAGGGTCCGCTGTGCGGACCGTTCCGCGGACCGGACCGTGTGCCATTGCTCGGTGAGCAGTGGTCTTCACCGGACGATGAAACGGCTCGCGTTCGCGTGTCGCGCTGGGTGTCCCATCCTCGCTACTGCGAGGATGGGGGACGAACGGCTCGCCTGTTCTCATCCCGTCAGATCGAAGGCACCAGCGGCGCGGGCGACGGCGCGTGGCTCGGAAGCTCAAGCGCCACCACACCCCGCTGCTTCTTGAACCCTAACTCCTCGCAAAAATCGACCTCGGTGCCGTAGGCCACCGCGTCGATGCGCTCGACGCCGAACTCCCGCAGCGCCTCGATCGCAAGTCGAGCCATTTCGCGCGCAATGCCATCGGCATCGTGCTCGATCCGTCCCTCCTTGCGCGTAACGCACGCCGGACCCTGAAAACTCGGATCAAGCTTGCACTCCGCAAGCCTTCCCCAGAGTCCGTCCGTCACCGCCCGCGCCAGCCCGATCAGCTCTTCCTCGCGCCGCGCGACCACGACGCAGAACGTGTTGTCCAGCATCCGTTGCAGCTTCTCTCGCGAAAGCCCGGGCGCGTGATTCTGGCGACGGTAGAACGCCGAGAGCTCCGCCGCATCCAGCTTCGCCTTGGTCTCAAACACGATCCCGTCGAACATACAACTTCCTCAACCGCGAGCACCGGCACCGCTCTGCTTCCCCCCTTGCTAAGGGGGGATCGAGGGGGGTCGCTGAGGCAGCGACGTCCCGCTCGAACTGTCCCATCATCCCACGCGCCGCTTCTCCAACTGAATGTTCAAACACAGCCCGCGGATTTCGTTGCACAACACGTCGAACGAGACCGGCGTCCCCGCTTCCAACGTGTTCTTACCCTTCACCATCGTCTCGTAGATCTTCGTGCGACCCTCGACGTCGTCGCTCTTCACCGTCAGGAGCTCCTGCAACACATACGCGGCACCGTACGCCTCCAGACCCCACACTTCCATCTCGCCGAAACGCTGACCGCCGGTCCGCGCCTTGCCGCCCAAAGGCTGCTGCGTGATCAGACTGTATGGACCCGTAGCCCGAGCGTGGATCTTGTCATCCACCAAGTGATGCAGCTTCAACATATACAGGTAGCCGACCGTCACCGTTTGATCGAAACACTCGCCCGTTCGACCATCGCGCACGCGAACCTTTCCGCCCGCGGGAAATTCCGTGAAGTGCAAATCCGTGTCGCCCGCCGTCGCGACCAGCTTGGAATCCGCGGCCCGTTTCCGCGCCGTCTCGTTCGCTTCGGAAAGGGCCTTGTGGATTTCCTCTTCGCTTGCGCCGTCAAAAACCGGAGTGATTGCTTGGAAGCCGCACACGTGCGCCGCCCATCCCAAGTGCGTCTCCAGGATCTGCCCGACGTTCATGCGCGAGGGCACGCCCAGCGGGTTGAGCAAAATGTCCAGCGGCGTCCCATCCTCCAGGAACGGCATGTCCTCCACCGAAACAATCTTGGCGATCACGCCCTTGTTGCCGTGTCGACCGGCCATCTTGTCGCCCACCGAGATCGCCCGCTTGGTGGCCACATACACCTTCACCATCTCGAGCACGCCGGACGGAAGCTCGTCGCCGCGTTTCATCTGCGCCGACTTCCGATCACGCTCCTCCATGATGTCCTCAACCTTGGGCCAGTAGCGGTGGGCGATCGCCAAACAGTCGTCCTTCTTTCCGGGAACCTTCACCCACTTCAGATCGCGGGTGCGCACGTGATCGCGGAACAGCTCGATCTGCTCAACGATGACCTCGTGCAGATTGCTGTGACCGACCTTTTGCTTCGTGTTCGGGTCCACCATCGGCTGACCCATCACGTTCTCGATCTCCAAGCACATCTGCTTGAAGAGCGCGATCATCTTTGCGTCCTGCAGCGCGGCATAAGCGGCCACCTCCAAGTTCAATTGCTTCCGCTGCTCCTCCGACATGTTGAGACGCCGGCTGAACTTCTTCGTGCCGATCACGATCCCCTCTTCCCCCGCGGGAAGTTCGAGCGAATCGTTCTTCACGTCCTCCCCGGCCCGACCGAAGATCGCGTGCAGCAGTTTCTCTTCCGGAGTCAATTCCGTTTTCGACTTCGGACTCACCTTGCCCACCAGAATATCGCGAGCCTGAACGCGCGTCCCGATCGCGATCACGCCCGTTGCGTCGAGATTGGCGAGCGCCCGCTCGGACACGTTGGGAATGTCGCTGGTGAACTCCTCGCGACCCAACTTCGTCTCACGACATTCCACGTCGTACTCGTCGATGTGAATGCTGGTGAACGTGTCCGTATGCACCAACCGTTCACTGATGACGATCGCATCCTCAAAGTTGTGACCGTCGAAGGTCATGAAACCGACCAGCACGTTTTTTCCGAGCGCCAATTCCCCGTTCGACGTCGCCGGACCGTCGGCGATCACTTCGCCCTGCTTCACCCGCTGCCCCGGACGAACCAGCGGTTTTTGGTTCATACAGGTCCGCTCGTTGAGCCCCTCGAATTTGCGGAGAATGTATTCGTCGGTCTCGTCCAGAACGATCCGAGTCCCGTCGACAAAACTGACTTTGCCGGGCGCGCGGGCGCGGACCACCATCCCGCTGCAGTTCGCCACGGGGCGCTCCATCCCCGTCGCCACCAGCGGCGGATCGACCCGCACCAAGGGAACCGCCTGCCGCTGCATGTTGGAACCCATAAGGGCGCGGTTCGCGTCGTCATGCTCCAAGAACGGAATCAACGCAGCCGAGACGCCGATCGTTTGCTTCGGCGAAATGTCGACATACGTGATCTGCTCCGGCGTGACCCGCCGCAGGTCGCCGTACAACCGCGCGATCACCGGACCGTCGATCAACTGACTGGTGCCCGGTTCGACCGCTTCCGGCGGACCAATGACCTCCCGCATCTCTTCGTCGGCGCGGAGGAACTTCGCTTCGGTCAGCTTGCCGTCCTTCGCCACCTTGCGGTAGGGCGTGATGAGAAAACCGTAGTCGTCGATCAAGCTGTAAATGCTGAGCGACGCGATCAGACCGATGTTCGTGCCTTCCGGCGTCTCGATCGGACAGATACGGCCATAGTGGCTGATGTGGACGTCACGCACCTCGAATCCGGCGCGCTTGCGATTCAAACCGCCCGGTCCCAGCGCCGACAGGCGGCGTTCGTGCGTAAGCTGCGAGAGCGGATTCGTCTGATCGACGACCTGCGAAAGCTCGCCGCGCCCGAAGAACAATTCGATCGCCGAGCTGATCGACTTGCTGTTGATGAGCTCCGCGACGCGACCCATGTGCTCCGGATCCTTGAGACTCATCCGCTCCTGCACCGTTCGGCGCAGTTTCAAGAACCCCTTGCGAAGTTCGTCGGCGCAGAGTTCGTCCAGCGTACGAAGCCGCCGGTTGCCCAGGTGGTCGATGTCGTCCACCGCGAACGCGGACTCCCCGGTCCGGAGTTTCACCAGATACCGTACGCAGCTAATCAAATCGTCCGACGTGAGCGTCATCGGCCCCACGTCGCCGGTCATGTCGAACTTCCGGTTCAAACGGAACCGCCCCACTTTGCCCAGGCGATATCGATTTTCGTCGTAAAACTTCTCGTGGAAAAGCTTCTTCGCCTTCTCCACGTGCGGCGGATTACCGGGACGCAACCGCGCATAAATCTTCAAGAGCGCCTCTTCATGCGACCGACTGGTGTCCTCCGCCAGCGTGTTGAGCATCAACGGATCCGGAACCTTGGCGATGATCTTCATCTGCTTCAGGTCCGACGCTTGAATGCGCTCTACCGCATCGCCGATCTGACACCCGGCCCGGACCAGAACCTCTTCGCTCTCTTCGTCCACGATCGGCGCGACCGTGTACATCTCCGGCTTGAGGTCCTTGGTCTTGACCACTTTCGTGGTGTAGAACTCCTCCACGATCGCCTCGTCGGATGAGAACTTCGCGTCCATCGCCCGCAGGAACGTCGTCGCCGGGAGCTTGCTCGATTGATCGATGCGGACGACCAACACGTCCTTCTTGGTCACGTCGATCTCGATCCAGCTCCCGCGCTCAGGAATGATGCGGCAGGAATGCAGCGCCCGATCACCTTCGGCCTGGTCCTTGATGAAGTCGACGCCCGGCGATCGGTGCAACTGCGAAACGATCACCCGCTCCGCGCCGTTGATGATGAACTCCCCGCCGCCGATCATGATCGGAAGATCGCCGAGGTAGATCAGATCCTCTTGGATCTCGTCGCTGTCCTTCCGCGTAAGGCGCAGTCGAACGCGCAGCGGCATCCCGAACGTCAACCGCAACTCGCGGCATTCGTCCGGAGTGTAGCGGGCCTTACCCAGCTCGTAGCTGATGTAGTGCAGCCCCATGTTCCCGTCGTAACTCTCGATCGGGAACATCTCGCGGAGTAGCGCCTCGAGTCCCAGAGGCTTGCGATCCGGCAGCGCGACGTCCTTCTGGAGGAACGCCTGGTACGCCTCGACCTGCACGCCCACGAGGTCGGGCACGGGCAGACCGTCACCGACTTTGGAAAAATCGCGAATGGGTAATACGGCGTTCACGTCCGGATTCCTCCGTTCCACAGGCGCGAGCAAAGCGCTCGCCGCCGAGCGGACCCATCACCCTCCGTTAGCGGAGGGTGAAATACAACAAAGAATCGGGGAACGTCCCTTCGAACCGCGGAGCATCCGGTGGATCAAGCGCCCCAGGTCGCCCAATCGATCCCGCCCCGCGGCGGACTTGTTATACTGCGCAGGAACCCGCCCACCTCCGGCGAAACGCCAAAAGCAACGGACGATCCTGCTACTTCCAGCCACCTACGAGCCACAAGCGCAAGCGTGTGGTCGGCGTGGTGCCACGCATGACCGGGTCGCAACCGCTATTCGATGCGGCAAGCGCCGCCCGCTTCCTCAATCTGCTTCTTGACCTTCTCGGCCTCGTCCTTCGACAGACCTTCCTTCATCGCCTTGGGCACCGCTTCGACAAGATCCTTCGCCTCCTTGAGACCCAGACCCGTCACCTCGCGCACGACCTTGATCACTTGTATCTTCTTGTCGCCGAAGCCCACGAGAACCACGTTGAACGCGGTCTTCTCCGCCGGCGCGGCCGCAGCGTCGCCGCCGCCGCCCGCCGCCATCATCACCCCGCCGCCCGCGGGCTCGATGCCGTGAACCGCCTTGAGGCAGTCGACCAGCGACTGCGCTTCTTTGACCGACAGCGCCACAAGCTGGTCAGCCATCTGGGAAATCTTCGGGTTAAATTCAGCCACTGCGGTATCCGACATCGCTTCGCACTCCTTACTTCATATTCACTTCGCCACACCGACAGGCGATCCACCCATTGCGGATCATTTCATTCGCCTAAGCGAACCTCCCGGCATGAAACGTTGAAAACCTTCTATGAACCGTACATCCCCTCCGCCGCGTCTTCCTTCCCTCCACCGTCGGTTCCGCTGTGCGGACCTTTCTTCTCTTCCTTTCCCCCTTACTAGGGGGGAATTGAGGGGGGTCTTGCCTTTGATGCAAGAAAAAAACGGTCCTACGCGGCCTCCGGTCGATCCGCCAACTTCTTCACGCAGCCCGCGATCTTCGCCTGCGGGGATCGCAGACAACCGGCCAGCGCCCGCCCCGGAGAAGAGATCAACATCGCCACCTCGCCGAGGAGCTCCCGCTTGCCCTTCATTTTCGAAAGCTCTTCGACGGTCAGCAGATCCGGATCGCCCTCGAAAATGCCCTTCTTGAGCGTCAGCTTTTTGAACGTCTTCGCCGACTTCACCAGGAACTTCGCGATATCGATGATCGACTCTTGCGAAGTCACCACCGCGCACGGTCCGACGAGGGACTTTCCCAGCGGCTCCAACGGGCAACCCTTCATCGCCCGCCGAGCCATGCTGTTCTTCACCACCTCCAACCGCCCGGATTTCGCACGCAACCCCGATCGAAGCGTTTGTTGCTGCAACACGTCAAGTCCCGTCAGCTCCACCACGCAGGCGCTGCTGAGGTTCGCGAACCGCGAATGCAGATCCCGCGTCACCATATCTTTAACGACTTTGCTCATCGATCATTCTCGCTGTCACGCTGGCCGTCTGCCGCTTCCGAACCCGCGCCTTCGCCCTCGACTTCTTCGCTCTCCAGAACGCGTCCACACCAGGGGTGGCATGGCCAAGCGAAGCGCCGCCATGCTTTGTGCCGAGATCGACACCTACCCGCCAACCGCGATCGTCACCGACGGGGTCCGCGTCCCCGACAAACAAACTCTCTTGAAATACGTTCCCTTCGCCGTCGCAGGCTTCATTTTCCGGAAGTGATCCAGGACCGCCTCGACGTTCAACTTCAAGTCATCTTGCGGAAAGCTGATCTTGCCGACCGGCAAATGCACGTTCCCGCCGTCGTCATTGCGGAACTCGATACGACCGGCCGTGAATTCCTTCACCGCCGTAGCGACCTCAGCCGTCACCGTCCCCGCCTTCG
>ORJL011284154.1_pt1 | contig 27965 bp, 20 predicted proteins | sample 1779941 | NCBI WGS metagenome assembly ORJL01 (sample SAMEA104232317, study PRJEB22302) | groundwater metagenome | biome: forest; feature: aquifer; material: groundwater | place: USA | collected 2011-08-07 | depth 5.8 m
CTGTCCCAGCCCACCGCGCTCCAGGCCCGGGCGTTCGAGCTGATCGGGGTCGCGCCCGCCAGGGTGTAGTCAGAACGGCGCAGCCCGACCAGCCCGACTCACGTTCAGATCTGCCCGTTGAGCGCTGGAAGTTCGGCCTAGCCATCGCTTGGCGCACCGGGATGTCACCCGACCGGACGTCGCAGGACGAATACTCCTGCCCCAGTGATGGTTGCGACGCCCAGGACGAGCCACAGCGCTGCATGACTGGGCGACGGGGGCTCCTCGGTCGCGGTGTCGGGGGGTATGCCGGCGGTCAGGGCGGCGAGCAGGGCATCGATGCTGTCCGGCCACGAATCGACTGCCGAGGCGCTCGAGACGTGACCGCTCTGCTCCCACCATGCGTATGAGGAGAGGGCACCCAGGTTCTTCGTGTCCGGCAGCGCGATCACGACCCTCGTGCCGACAATGAGCCGGAGCCAGCAATACGGGTAGGCCTCGGCAGGCGCCGTCGCTGGTCCGATGGTGATGGTTGTCCCCGGCCGGATCCCATTCCCGCGAACCACCTGGATAACATGCAGTCTGTATCGGAGACCATCGGCGGGGGCGGCAACTACGTCGGCCAGCACGATCAACCGGGACATGGCGCCGATCTCCCGGACTGTGGGGGCATACCCGGTCGAGCAGGCTTCGGCCGGTCCCGCGGCAACCAGAAGCAGGGGGACGGCGAGCAGGAGCGATCGGAATAGCTGTCGGATCTGGCGACTCATGGGTTCTTTGCTCCGTGAAGCGCCGGTGACCGATGATTGACCAGGGCATGTCCGACGTTGTCCCGGAGTCAATGACTCCCCGCCCACTGGTCACATTCTTGCGTGCTGGTCAAAGTCACGACCCAATCGGGGGCCGAATAGGGCTCGAACGGTCGCGTTCTTGACCACCGTACAATCCGACGGCTCGGAAGCATCAAGACCTTGACTCGCAGACAACATCGGTCGGGGTAGACCCCATAGCCCACCCAGACGCGAACCCGCCGTGCTCGCTTGGCGTGCTCTTACCAGGTGGGCCCTTGCCTGCGCACCAGTTCGGGATTCAGGTCGGCGACCGATGCACAGCCAAGCAGCGGGAGGGCGAGGCTGAGCTCTTCGCGGAGGATGGAGATCGCACGCTCCACGCCGGCCTGGCCGCCGGCGGCGAGGGCCCAGTAGAACGGACGGCCGACGAGCCCGCCCGATGCGCCGAGTGACATCGCGACCGCGACGTCGAGCCCGCGCCGGATCCCGCCGTCCACCCAGACCTCGATCCGTCCGTCGACTGCGGCGACGACGTCCTCGAGCGCATGCGCGGTGGCAAGGGACCGGTCAAGCTGCCGCGCGCCGTGGTTCGAGACGACGATCGCATCCGCCCCGTGTTCGACCGCGAGCCGCGCGTCGTCCGGCGCGATGATGCCCTTGAGGACGAGCGGGAGTTTGCTCCAGGACCGGACCTCGGTGAGGTCCGCCCAGGTGAGTCCCAGCGCGCGCTGATCGGCCAGCCCAGCGTAGCGACCTCGATCGGCACCGCCCGCAGCCTCAACGTTGGGCATCGCCGGCAGCTGGAACCCGGACCGGCGATCCCGTTCGCGGTAGCCGAGGACCGGCAGGTCCACCGTCAGCATGATTGCCCGGTAGCTGGATGCCGCAGCGCGTTCGACGAGCGACCGCGTGTACCCGAGGTCGCCGATGAGGTAGAGCTGGAACATCAGGTCCGCGTCCGGCGCGGTCTCCGCGACCGCCTCCGGGGTCATCGAGGCCGAGGTCGAGAGGATGATCGGGATGTCCGCCGCCGCCGCGGCCCGGGCCATCGCGCCTTCCCCATCCGGATGCGCCATCGCCATGGCCGCCATCGGGGCGATCGCGATCGGGAGGGAGCTGGATCGCCCAAGAAACGAGCCGCCGACATCGACGGTCCGAATGTCTGTCAGGACCCGGTAGGCGAACCGGAAGTCGCGCCAGGCGGCGTCATTTTCCGCGAGGGTGATCTCGTCCCAGGAGCCGCCGGCCACGTAATCGAAGTTCGGGGCGGTCATCCGCCCGCGGGCGAGCGCCTCGAATTCATGGAGGCTGACGATCGAGGCCAGCTCATCGGGGCCAAGACGGGGAGCCATCAGCCGACCAGGTCCAAGCCGGCCAGCGATGCGAGAACCGTCTTCCGTCCGACCTGCACGTCGCGAAACGCGACCGTGACCTCCTCGTCCGTGCGGGTCAGCTTCGAGGTGACGACAATCCCGTCGCCCCAGCGCGCGTGCCGGACACGATCGCCGTCACGGTAGCGGCGCTCGCCGGGGATCACCGGGCGGGACGGGCGGGCAGGCGCGGGCGCGGACCTGCGCGACGGCGTGGTCCCCGCGGCTTCCTCGCCGTCGACGTCGTCGTCCCAGGCCTCGATCCGTCGGCCGAACGTGCCGGAGCGTGCGCCGCCGGCGAAGGCCTCGCGCTTTGCGGCGAGGTCCCGTGTCGGCTTGAAGGCTTCGCCGGGGCGCGGGCCACCGGGCCGGCCACTCCCCTCGCGGAACGCGCCGCCGCTCGTCCGGATCGGCGTCCCGAACCGGGTGGCACGCCGACCGAATACGAGGCCCAGATCGTCGCTGGCGTCGATGTCCGCGTCGCCCTCGGCGCGGCCGAGCCGCGGCCCGCTCATCAGCTCGGCCGGAATCTCCAACAGGAACCGTGACGGCTCGGCCATCCAGCCGCCCGCCCCGCGGCGAGTCGCGCGTTGCCAGGCGTGGGAGAGATACAGCCGCTCCTTGGCCCGTGTCATCCCCACGTAGGCGAGGCGCCGCTCCTCCTCCATCCCGGCCGGGTTCGGGTTGAACCCCGACTCGGCCTCGATGGCGCGACTGGTCGGGAAGAGGCCCTCTTCCAGGCCCCCAATGAACACGACGGGAAACTCGAGGCCCTTCGCGGCGTGGAGTGTGATCAGCGACAGCTTGTCCGCGTCGGATTCGTAGGAGTCCTGGTCGGCGACGAGCGCGGTCTCCTCCAGAAGCCGGTCGAGGGCATCGTCCGGCGACAGGTCGTCGTAGCGCGTGGTGACCTCGCGCAGCTCGAGGAGGTTGGCCCAGCGCTCCTCGCCCTCCTCGGACCCATCGGCGAGCATCGCCCGGTAGCCGGAGCGCTCCAGGACCTCGTCCAGGAGCTCGGGCAGGGGCAGCGTCCCGATGCGGGTGCGTAGACGTCGGATCAGCCCCACGAAGTCGGCGATCGACGTCCGCGCGCGACCTGCCAGCTCCGGTACGCCACCCTCGGCGGCGCGCTCCAGGGCCAGCCAGTACGGGATGTCCTCGCGGGCCGCCACGGCCCGGATGACCTCGATCGTCTTGTCGCCGATCGACCGGGCCGGCACGTTGATGACCCGTTCGTAGCTCACCGAGTCGGCATCCGAACGGAGGATCCGCAGGTACGCGAGGGCGTCCTTGACCTCCTTGCGGGCGTAGAACCTCGTCCCACCGACGACCTGGTAGTGGATGCCGTAGCGGAGACACGATTCCTCGATCGCCCGGGACTGGGCGTTGGTCCGGTAGAGAACGGCGATGTCACGCAGGCGGTACGTGCCCCCGCCGTCGTCGGCTCGACGGGTCAGGACCGAGCCGCGGGCGCCGCTGAGCTCCTCGACCCGCCGGGCGATCCACTCGGCCTCCTCCTCCTCGTTGTAGGCCTCGAACCGGTCGATCGCCCGTCCGCGGTCGTTCCGGGTCCAGAGCTTCTTGTCCGTCCGGGCCTCGTTCTTCGAGACGACGGCGTGGGCGGCGTCGAGGATGAGCTGCGTGGAGCGGTAGTTCTGCTCGAGCTTGATGACCGTCGCGTGGGGCCAATCGCGCTCGAAGTCGAGGATGTTCCGGATGTCGGCCCCGCGCCAGCCGTAGATCGACTGGTCGTCGTCCCCGACGACGCACAGGTTTCGATGGCCGGCGGCCAGCGCCTTGATCCACAGGTACTGCGGGCGGTTCGTGTCCTGGTACTCGTCCACGTGGAGGTAGCGCCAGCGCTCCTGGTACTTGGCGAGGGTCTTGGGCGACTCGTCGAGCAGGCGGACGGCTTCGAGCAGGAGATCGTCGAAGTCGAGGGCATTTGAACGGCGGAGGGCGTCTCGATACTTCCGCGCGAGCCTCGCCACCTCGACGAGCGCGCCGGTGGCAATCCGCATCGGCGGGATCTCTGTCGGGTCCACCATGTCGTTCTTCGCCCTGCTGATGGCGCCGAGGATCGCCTGCGGGCGCGTCTCACCCCTGGCATCCATCCCCTCCTCGCGGAGGATCTGCTTCATCAGCGCCTTCTGGTCGTCCGTGTCGTAGATGAGGAATCGGCGGTCCAGCCCGATCGCCTCACCGTCGCGGCGGAGCAGCCGCGCGCAGAGGGAGTGGAACGTCCCGGCCTCCACCTCGCGACCCGGCTCCCCCACGAGACGCACAATCCGATCGCGAAGCTCGCCGGCCGCGCGATTCGTGAAGGTGACGGCGAGCACCCGCCACGGCGGGATGCCCTTGACGCCGATGAGGTACGCGACCCGATGCGCGAGGACACGCGTCTTGCCCGAGCCCGCGCCGGCAAGGATGAGAACGGGACCGTCGGTCGTGGTCACGGCTCGCGCCTGCTCCGGATTCAGGCGCGAGACGATTTCCCGTTCGCGGGAGGCCTGCGCATCGGCGCGTTGGCGCGCGGCGCCAGGGTCCTCCGGCGCATCCGGGTCTCGGGCTCCGTTGACCGCTCCATCCGCCTCGCGGAGCCAGGCCGGTTCGTCGCTTGCAGCGGCGTCCCGGACGTCCTCGAATTGGGTACCGGGGGCCGCCTCGAGCGGGGTAGCGGGCCCGCGGGCGCGCGTGCCTGCTGCACGACGGGACGACTTTCCGGGGTTGGTGGGGCTCACCGAAGCATTGTAGGGCGGGCCCCTGCACCGGGAATCAAACGGCCCGCCCGGCAGCGCCGGGCGGGCCGTGTCCTGCTGCCTGGTACCGGGTTCCGACGCTCCGCCCTAGCCGACCTGATCGGCCGGCGGCGCGGTGATCGTCAAGGACTTGTTCCAGTCGGACATGACGACCGTGACGGTGATGTCGCCGACCGTCGTCCCGGTAATCGTCACCGTGGCGGAAGCCGGGTTCAGCGTGTCCTTCTTGACGAGGATCGTGGCCACGACCGTGGCGTCCCCGACGTCCTGGTCGGGCAGAAGGGTCTTGAGATCATCAGCCGAGAGGCTGATCACGACCTGGTAGCAGCTCCTGGACCCGCACGACGCGTCATCCTTCTTGATCGGCGCCACTTCGGGCTTGTCCAGGAAGTCCGCGACCTCCTTGATCGCCGTCGCCGGATCTGTCGGGTCTCCGGGGGTGGTCGTGCTCTTCTCGTACTTGTCGCCGGCCAGCGAGATCTTCGTGTAGGTGTCAGCGCCGATGACGATGATGTCGGCGGTCAGACCGAGGAACGCCGGAACCGCCGCCGAGATGTGGGCATTGTTGTTGGCGAGATCGAGGTCCGCCGTGAGGCTCGTGCCGGCGAGGCTCATCTCGCTGGTCTGGCCGGATCCGATGAGGTCCGCCGTGAGCGTCCCCTCGACTGTAACCTCGAGGTGCACGGTCTTCGCTTTCTGGATCGCTTCAACGGACTTGGTGATGATCTCCTTCGGATCCGTGATCGGCGGCGCCGAACCGGCGCCGCAGGCGCCCAGGACCAGGGCCGCCACGACAAGGAGGGCGGGCAGCGCGAACGCGCGACGATGCATCGATGGTTCTCCCGGGTTAGAGACAGTGGGTGACCTAGCCTCGCCACCGGCCCCGGATATGTCAAGCGAACGGAAGTCCCGGCCTGAATCGAGACGCCCGGGCCGTTGGGCCCGGGCGTCTCCGTCTGTTCGAACTCGGACTAGAAGTCCATGTCTCCGCCGCCGTGGCCGTGGCCGCCGCCGGCGCCTTCCTTCTTCTCCGGGATGTCCGAGATCAACGTCTCCGTCGTCAGGACCATCGCGGCGATGGAAGCGGCGTTCTGGAGCGCCGAGCGGGTCACCTTGGCCGCGTCGACGATCCCCTTCTTGAACATGTCGCCGTACTCGTCCCTGAGGGCGTCGTAGCCGTGACCGGCCTTGAGCCCCTTGATCTTGGCCACGACGACCTCACCGGGCTGGCCGGCGTTGTCGGCGATCTGCCGGGCGGGAGCCTCGAGGGCCTTGCGAACGATCTCGACGCCGACCTGGGCATCGGGATCCAGCTTGATCTTGTCGAGGACCGGGATCGCCTGGAGGAGGGTGGTGCCGCCGCCGGCGACGAGGCCCTCCTCGACCGCCGCGCGGGTGGTCGAGAGTGCATCCTCGATGCGGTGCTTCTTCTCCTTGAGCTCGACCTCGGTGGCCGCGCCGACCTTGATCACGGCCACGCCGCCGGACAGCTTGGCGAGTCGCTCCTGGAGCTTCTCACGGTCGTAGTCCGAGGTGGTGTCCTCGATCTGGGCCTTGATCTGGGCCATGCGACCCTTGATCTGGTCCGGGCTGCCCTCGCCGTCGATGATGGTCGTGTCGTCCTTGGTCGCGACGATCCGGCGAGCCTTGCCGAGATCCTCGGTCGTGACCGAGTCCAACTTCCGCCCGATCTCCTCGGAGATCACAGTGCCGCCGGTCAGGGTCGCGATGTCACGGAGCATCTCCTTGCGGCGATCGCCGAAGCCCGGCGCCTTGACGGCGAGGACCGAGACGGTGCCACGGAGCTTGTTCACGACGAGCGTGGCCAGTGCCTCACCGTCGACGTCCTCGGCGATGATGACGACGGGGCGGCCGAGCGCGACCGCCTTCTCGAGCGCCGGGAGCATGTCCTGGACGCTGGAGATCTTCTTGTCCGTGATGAGCAGGACCGGATTCTCGAGGACGGCCTCCATCCGCTCCGCGTTGGTCACGAAGTACGCCGAGAGATACCCTCGGTCGAACTGCATGCCCTCGGTGTATTCCTTCTCGAGGCCGAGGCTCTGGCCCTCCTCGACGGTGATGACGCCGTCCTTGCCGACCTTGTCCATCACCTCGGCGATGATCTCGCCGACCTCGGGATCCGCCGCGGAAATCGCCGCGACGGCTGCGATCTGCTCGCGCGAGTCCACCGGTCGGGCGGTCCGCTTGATCTCCTCGACGATGGCCGCAACGGCCTTCTCGATGCCGGACTTGATGACCATCGGGTTGGCACCCGCGGTCACGACGCGGAGGCCCTCGGCGACCATCGCCTGGCCGAGGACGACAGCGGTGGTCGTCCCGTCGCCGGCGACGTCGTCCGTCTTGGTCGCGACCTCCTTGAGGAGCTGCGCGCCCATGTTCTCGAACGGGTCTTCGAGCTCGATGTCGCGAGCGATCGTGACGCCGTCATTGGTGATGGTGGGGGCGCCGAACTTCTTGTCGAGGACGACGTTCCGGCCCTTGGGGCCGATCGTCACCCTGACCGCGTCGGCGAGGCGATCGATGCCCCGCTTGAGCGATCGGCGTGCGGTCTCGTCGAAAATGAGCTGCTTGGCCAATTTAGATGTCCCTCCGGGGTGTGATGGGGAGGCGAGCGGCTGTCGCACGACCGGCTCGGAGCCGGCGGCTGCGTCAGTCCTCGACGATCGCGAGGATGTCCTTCTGGCTGACGATCAGGAGCTCGTCGCCGTCCACCTTGAACTCGGTGCCGGCGTACTTGCCGTAGAGGACCTTCTGGCCCACCTTGACGTCCATGGCTTCGCGCTTGCCGTCATCGAGGATGCGGCCCGGGCCGACGGCGAGGATGGTCCCCTCCTGCGGCTTCTCCTTGGCGGTATCCGGGAGGACGATGCCGCTCTTGGTCATCTCCTCGCGTGCGGACGGCTTCACGACGACGCGATCGCCCAACGGGCGAAGCTTCTTCGAGGCAATGGCTTTGGCCAACGTGCTTCCCTCCTATGACGGCCATCGGCCGTCGGGCCTGGATGTTCTTTCGGGCCTGGCCCCGAGCGCACGCAGCGCACGACCCGCGGCCGACCCATTGACGATCCGTTGATGCCGCTCGACGGGTGCGGTCCCGGCGCGTCTCCCGTTCGTCAGGGCGCCCGTGGGACCGTCCGATCCAGTCGATTAGCACTCTCGGTGTGAGAGTGCTAGCAGTGTAGGCAGGCGCCCAGAGGGATGTCAACCGCGTGTACTCGTTCAGTACGTCCGATCAGGGCGACGATCCGATCGCCCGGCCGGGCTTGAACCCGGGGCAGCGCGTGGCCGGCGCTGAACTTCCCGAATGTCCACCGGGTGAGCGCTCGACGAGAGTCGCGGGCTCCGAGTGTGGTCAGATCGGGCTTGAAAGCCCGGAATCGAGCCCAATTCTCATGGGGTGAGCACACGGGACGAAATCGACGTCCCGGATCGGACTCCAGGGGCGATGTCCTTGGCCAGTGCCATCCGGGTGAGCATTCGGGAGAAATCGGGTCCGTCGCGGCCGCCCGCGACCGTGCTCGCAGCCGCACGCGGCCGAAGCTACCGGCCGACCCGGGGCCCCGCCGCCATACGAGTCACTGGCCGATGGTGATCGTGAGCGTCCTCGCGACCGCGTCGTCGATCAGGGCGACACAGCCGTCGCCGTCGTACCCGATGACGAAGTTGTAGACGCCCTCGAAAGCCTCGGTCATCTCGACCTGCCTGAGCGCAGCGAAACCTGGCTTGACGGACGTGGCACCGCGATACACGCCGTTGCCCACCTCATCGGCGATGAGCATCCCGTCGAGGTGGAATTCCACGAAGTGCGTGCCCGCGACCTCGATTGGCTCTCCGCTGCCGCCCTGCACGAACGGCGGCTCTACTGCCCGGAGGCGGAACGTGCTGCCAGTCGGTTCGGGGGCCGGTGGGCCGAGCTGGAAGACGAGCCGGTCCGCGACCCCATCGGTCTCGATGGTCAAGTCGATCAGGGTATTGGAACCGGGGATGCCGGTCTGCTCGGTCACGGCGCAGGGACCAGTCATGGTGGCGCTCGGGGCGGCCTGGCTCTCCGCTGGAGTCGCCGTTGGACCGCTCGTCGGAGAGGGTGTCGATGTCGACGAGCAGCCGGCAAGGGCCGCGACGACGAGGAGTGTCACAGAGCGCGCGAGAGCTCGGCTCATGCGGGCGTCGCCATGGGGCGATCCTGACGCCGGAATGTCCGTTCGTAGGCAGCGACGAGCCCCTCACCGAACGCCACCAGCCCGGCGTCGCCAGCCGCGAGCCCCCGCCGATCTACGACCCATCTCGCCGTGAGCGCGACCGCGGACGGCTCGTTGCGACGGCGTGGCCCCCCGGGAGGCGTCAGGAACGGCGAATCCGTCTCGACCAGGAGTTGATCGGACGGCACGAGGGCAGCGACCGCGGCCGTCGCCTCCTCTCCCGCGCGGAAGGCGAGCCCCGAGATCGAGATGGTGAGTCCGAGATCAAGAACCGCCTGGGCAAAATCCACGGAGCCGGAGAACGAATGGATCAGCGCCGGCGGGCGGTCCCCGAACACTGCCGCGACATCGGACCCGCCGAAGCCGGCAGCCCGAAGTTCGGCGACCAGTGCGTCCTGCGCGTCGGAGCGGCCGGCCGCGGATCGGACATGAAGGATCGCCGGCTTGCCGGTCTCGCGCGCGAGGGCGAGGTTCCGGCGCAGGTTCATGTGCTGGTCCTCGATCGGCGAGAAGACGCGGTCGTAGTCGAGGCCCGTCTCGCCGATTGCGACAACCCGCGGATCACCCGCCAGCGCCGCGATCCGCGTCCATTCACCAGGCGAAACCTTCGCGGCATCGTGCGGGTGGACGCCCACCGCCGCGTCGAGCCAGGGGTGACGATCAACGAGCTCGAGCGCGGCAACCGAAGACCAGGCGTTCCAGCCCGGCACGAGGATCCGCTCCACGCCCGCTGCGCGGGCCGCATCGACGACCACGTCGACATCCGCTGCGAAGCGGTCCGCCTGGAGATGACAGTGGGAATCGATGAGCCGCACGCGCAGATGGTACGAGGCCGCGGGTCAGACCTCGGCCGGTCAGACCTCGGCCGGTCAGGCCTCGGCCGGTCAGGCCTCGCCGGCTTCGACCTCCAGGCGCGGGAAGAGCGGCTCGGGAGCCGCGAGAGAGCCCGACACTGCCGCGTGGGCCGCCCACGTGAGCTCCTCGAGAATCGCCGGCCCCCCGTTCCCGTCGGGTTCGTACAGATAAGCATGGCCCAGCTGGGCGAGAAGCCTCGGCGCTGTACCCGGCAGGAACGGCGCGGCCGCGAGGCCCAGCAGTCGACAGGCCTCAACGAGATCGCCGAGGGAATCGCGCAGACGCGCCGCTGCCTCCCCGTCGCCCGCCTTCGCCATCTTGGCCAGGACCCAGGGCTGCTCGGCATCCACGAACCGGTTGGCAGCCCCCACGAACTCCCAGAGCACGGCCAGCGCGTCATGGAGCAGGCAGGCTTCGAGTCGCTCGACGTACGCAGGAAGCGTCGTCTTCCAGGCCTCAGCGAGTGGCGAGAGCCCGGCGGCCGTCCGCGGTGCCGGCCGCTCGCTCCCGAGGTACCGCCCGGCCATCGAGACCGTGCGATTCACGAGATTCCCGAAGTCGTTGGCGAGGTCCGCGTTGTAACGACGCACGAACGCGTCCCAGCTGACCTCCGTGTCACGATCAAACGCAACCTCGCGGAGCGACACGTAGCGCGCCCCGTCCGCCCCGAACGCCGCCACGAAGTCCACGGGGTCCAGGAAGTTGCCTCGACTCTTGCTCATCCGCTCGCCACCCGCGGCGAGCAGCCAGCCGTGGATCCAGACCTTGAGCGGTGCCTCGAGCCCGGCGCTCCAGAGCATCGCCGGCCAGAAGATGGTGTGGAATCGGGCGATGTCCTTGCCGATGACGTGGAGATCGGCCGGCCAGTACCGGGCGAACGTCTCCGGGTCGTCCGGGAATCCCGCGCCGGTGACGTAGTTGATGAGCGCGTCGTACCAGACATAGATCGTGCCCGCCTCGGCGTCCCACGAGCCGTCCTCGCGCTGCGCGGTCTGGCCGTCCTCCCCGATCGGGAACGGGATCCCCCAGGTAGCGCCCGCGCGCGAGATCGAGAAGTCCTCGAGTCCCTGCCGGATGAACCCGAGCATCTCGTTCCGGCGGTAGTCCGGCTGGACGGCGCCGGGGTTGTCGAGGAACCAGCGCTCCAGGCGCTCCTGGTAGGCCGACAGGCGGAAGAACCAGTTCTTCTCGGTCAGCCACTGGAGCTCGACGTCCGGGTGGTTGGGACAGCGCCAGCCAGCGGCGGTCTCAAGGAGGTCGCTGGCCGCCTTGAAGCCCTCGTTCGGGCAGTACCAGCCCTCATACGTCCCGAGGTAGATGTCGCCGTTCGCGTGGGCGCGCCGGACCATCTCCTGGGCCGCCCGGACGTGGTCCGGATCGGTCGTCCGGATGAACCGGTCGGGCGAGATTGACAGGGCGTCCTCGGCGGAGCGGAAGAGCCCGACCTTCTCGTCGACGAAGGCCTTCGGGGTCACCCCCTGCTCGGCTGCCTTCTCCGCGATGTTCACGGAGTGCTCGTCCGTGCCGGTCAGAAACCGCGTGTCGTCACCCTTCATCCGGTGCCAGCGCGCGATGACGTCTGCGCCGATGACCTCGTACAGGGTGTGCAGGCCGGGCTTGTTGTTCGCGTACGCGATCGCGGTTGTCAGGTAGAAGCGCGGTCGGTCGGTCATGGGAGCGCGATGGTAGCAGCGGTCGCTCGTCAGCCCTTGAGGTCTCAGTGGCGGAAGTGCCGCGTGCCAGTGAGGAGCATCGCCGCGCCGGCGACATCTGCGACGGCGATGCACTCGGCGTCGCGCATCGATCCACCGGGCTGGGCGAACGCCGTGACGCCGGCGTCCAGGCAAAGCTCCACCGCGTCGGGGAATGGGAAGAAGGCGTCCGAGCCGCAGGCGGCGCCCCGCAGCGCGTCGTCACCGGCGAAGCGGCGGGCCTTTTCGACTGCCTGGCGAGCGGCGTCCACGCGTGACACCTGGCCAGAGCCCATGCCGATGAGCGCTCCGTCCTTCACGAGGACGATCGCGTTGGACGAGATCCCTCGCGAGAGGCGCCAGGCGAGGTCGAGGTCCGCGAGCTCGCGGGCAGTCGGAGCGCGGCGAGTCGCCTGGGTCCATGTCGTCGGGTCGTCCGGGAGGACATCCGGCGCCGTGACGAGGACCGCACCACCGGCCGTCCGCAGGCTCGCCCGGGGCGACGGGGTGGGGGGTGGCGCGTCACTCGCGAGATCCGGGTCCACCAGGAGGCGGAGGTTCGCCTTCGCGGCGAGGACCTCGCGGGCGCCGGCGTCGAAGCCCGGCGCAACGACGACCTCGAGGAAGACCGAGGCGAGGCGCTCGGCGACGGCGCGATCCACCTCGCGCGTCAGCGCCACGACCCCGCCGAAGGCCGAGACCGGGTCGCCGGCGAGCGCGGCCTCCCAGGCCGCGAGGAGCGTCGGGCGCTCGGCCGCGCCGCACGCGTTGGTGTGCTTGACGATCACACAGGCCGGTCCCCGGAGCTGGCGCGCAACGGCGGCCGCGGCGGCGGCGTCGAGCACGTTGTTGTGCGAAAGCGCCTTCCCCTGGAGCGGCGGCGCGCCGGCCGCGAACGGCCCCGGCTCGCCGTCCGGACCCGCGCGCCGGTACCGCGCGGCGGGCTGGTGCGGGTTCTCGCCGTAGCGCAGCGTCTCGACCTTCTCGAGGCCGACCGTGATCGTCGGCGGGTACGGATCCGACGCCCCCGGCAGGCCCGGCCAATCGGGCAACTCCACGCCGGCCCCGGCCATCCGGCCCGGGAGTTCGACGGCGATACGCGCGTCATAGGCGGCGGTATGGCGGAACGCCTCGACCGCAAGGGCGGCTCGAAGGCCGGCCGGCATCGTCTCGCCCGGCTGGGCCGCTCGGAGAGCAGCCAGTGCGTCGCCGTACCGACCCGGCGACGTGACGATCGCGACACTGGCGTGGTTCTTGGCCGCGGCCCGGACCATGGACGGCCCACCGATGTCGATTTCCTCGACCAGCTCGTCGAGCGTGATCTCCGGCCGATCCGCCGCGGCGGCGAAGGGATAGAGGTTGACGACGACGAGCTCGAACGGCGCGATCGCGGCGGCGGCGAGGGCCTCGCGATGGGCGGCGAGCCTGAGGTCGGCAAGGATCCCGGCGTGGATCCGCGGGTGGAGCGTCTTGACCCGCCCGTCGAGCATCTCCGGGAAGCCTGTGACCGCCGCGACGTCCGTCACCGGGAGCCCGGCTTCGCGGAGGGCGCGGGCCGTTCCGCCGGTGGAAATGAGCTCGAAGCCCAGCCCGACGAGGCCGCGCCCCAGCTCCGCGAGGCCGGTCTTGTCGCTGACCGAGAGGAGGGCCCGACGGGGTGTCGGGACGGCGTCCGCGGCGCGCGCGACATCCAGCGTGACGTGCCGGCCGTCCACCCCTAGCGCCCGCGCGGCCAGGAGCGCGACGGCCCGCGGGAGCAGCCGGTGCTCCACCGAGCGGATGCGGTCGTGCAGCGACGGCTCGTCATCGCCGGGCAGGATCGGGACGGCCTCCTGGGCGACGATCGGTCCGCCGTCGAGCGTCGCGTCGACGAGGTGGACCGTGCAGCCGGTGACCGCGACCCCGTGGGTGAGCGCGTCCCGGACGGCATGCGCGCCCGGGAACGCGGGCAGAAGCGACGGATGGGTGTTCAGGATGCGACCTTCGACCGCGGCGATCGTCCGTGGGCCGACGATCCGCATGTAGCCGGCAAGCGCTACCAGGTCGATCCGTGCCGCGCCGAGGGCCGCCGCGATCGCCTCGTCGGCACCGCCGGGCACGAGGGCGGCCTCGATCCCCTGCTCCACCGCCCAGTCGAGCGCCGGACACGGCCGGTCGGCAAAGACGAGCGCGAGGTCGGCGCCCAGTTCGCCGCGCCCGGCGACCGCCGCGAGCGCCCGGAGGTTGCTCCCGGCGCCGGAGACCCCGACCGCGAGACGCGGCTTCGCCGTCCCGCTCACGCCCCGGCCTCTCGGCCGACCTCGACGTATCGACCACCGAGTTCCTCGACCGGCGCCACGGTTCCGATCGCGACGGCCTCGGGCAGCGCCGCGACGGCACTGTCGACCGCCTCCGGCCCGACGACCACCACCATTCCGATCCCACCGTTGAACGTTGCCCGGAGCTCCGCATCACCAATCCCGCCGAGCGCGCCGAGCAGCCGCATGACCGACGGCATCGGCCAGCGGCCCGGATCCACCCGTGCCCCCAGGTCGAGTGGCAACGCACGCGGGACGTTGCCGGGCAGGCCGCCGCCCGTCACGTGCGCCACGCCCCGAAGGTCGTGCCCGGCCGCGCGGACCGCCGCGCGCGCCGCCAGGATCCGCCGCGCGTAGATCCGCGTCGGCGTGAGGAGGACGTCACCGACCGTGGCCAGGGCATGGGCCGGCTCCAGGGCCAGCGCCTCATCCCGGCCCGCATCGCCCAGGGTTCGGGCGAGCTGCTCCTGGTACGGCCGGTCGAGCGGGATCTCCCACTGCGCCAGGAGCGCCCGGACAAGGGAGAAGCCGTTCGCGTGGAGTCCTGACGAGGGGAGCCCCAGGATGGCGTCGCCCGGCCGCGCCGCCGTCCCATCGAGGACGGCCGAGCGCTCCACGACCCCGATGCAGGTCCCGGCCAGATCGAACGTGCCGGGTTCCATGAGCCCGGGGTGCTCGGCCGTCTCGCCGCCCACGAGGGCGCAGCCCGCCTCGCGGCAGCCGGCCGCCACGCCGCCGACCAGGGCGGCCACGGCGTCCGGGTCCACGCGGCCCACGGCGACGTAATCGAGGAACGCGAGCGGCTCGGCGCCGCTGCACACGACGTCGTCGGCGCACATCGCGACGAGGTCGATCCCGATCGTGTCCCAGCGGCCGAGCGCGGTCGCGAGCGCGGTCTTCGTCCCGACCCCGTCCGTCGAGGAGACGATCAGCGGCTCGCGGTACCCGGCCGGGATCGCGATCGCGCCCCCGAAACCGCCGAGACCCCCAACGACCTCGGGCCGACGCGTCGAATCCACTGCGGCCCGCATCCGTTCGACGGCGCGGTCACCCGCCGCAACGTCCACGCCCGCGCGCACGTACGCGTCGCGCGCAGCGCCCCCTTTCGCGCCCGGCTCAGCCACGGGCCGGCACCGGTTCCTCGAGCAGGAACTTGCGCCGCTCGACGTCGTACGGGACCGGCTCCGGATAGTGCCCGTCGAAGCAGGCGAAGCAGAATCGGTCGTACGGCAGGTCGAGCGCGGAAAGGACACCGGCGATCGACAGGTAGCCCAGCGAATCTGCGCCGATGAACTCGCGGATCTCCTCGACGGAGTGCGTCGCCGCGATCAACTCCGTCTCGACCTGCGTGTCGATGCCGTAGAAGCACGGGTGGTAGATCGGCGGCGCGCTGATCCGGACGTGGACCTCGGCCGCCCCTGCGCGACGCAGGAGGGCGACAATCTGCTTGGTCGTCGTGCCCCGGACAATGGAATCGTCCACGACCGTCAGCCGACGGTCGCGGACGACCTCGCGCAGGGGGTTGAGCTTCATCGTCACGCCCCGGTGCCGGAGCGTCTGGCTCGGCTGGATGAACGTCCGGCCCGTGTAGCGGTTCCGGACGAGACCCTCGCGGAACGGGATCCCGGACCCCTCGGCGAATCCGGCCGCGGCAGGCGCGCCCGTGTCCGGCACGGGCATGACGAGGTCGGTCTCGGCCGGGTGCTCGCGGGCGAGCTCGATCCCCATCCGACGGCGGGCCTCGTACAGGCTGCGTCCCTCGAGATAGGAGTCGGGTCGGGCGAAGTAGATGAGCTCGAAGACGCACAACGCCGGGGTCGCCGTCGCGAACCGGACCGAGCGCGGCTCGCGGCCGGGCTCGAGGACCACGATCTCGCCGGGTTCCACGTCACGGACGAACTCCGCGCCCACGATATCCAGGCCGGTCGTTTCCGACGACAGGACCCACGCGTCGCGCGGTCCGTCGGCCGGCGCTTCGTCGCCCCACAGGCCGCCGGGTGCCGCGATCGGCGCCGCGACATCCCGGATCCGTCCGATGCACAGCGGCCGGAAGCCGAACGGGTCACGGACACCGAGGATCCGGTCTCGATCCAGGATGACCAGGGAGTACGCGCCCCGGACGCGCGGCAACAGGCTGACCAGCGCCTCGACCGTGTCCTCGCCGGGCTCATCCGCAAGCAGTGCCGTGAGGAGCTCGGTGTCGGTGGTGGCCGGCAGCCGGCCGCGACCGCCGCGAAGCTGGCCGAGGAGCTCGCGCGTGTTCACGAGGTTGCCGTTGTGCCCGATCGCTACGGCCCGCCGCGGCCCGAGTCGGAGCGTGGGCTGGGCGTTCTCCCAGACCGTCGAGCCCGTCGTGGAATAGCGGCAGTGGGCGATGGCGATATCACCGTGGAACGACGGCAGGCGTCGCTCGTCGAGGACCGACGAGATCATTCCCAGGTCCTTGTAGAGAAAGAGCTCCGCCCCGTCGCTCACCGCGAGGCCGGCCGATTCCTGGCCCCGGTGCTGGAGCGCGAACAGGCCGAGCGCCGCCACATGCGCTGCCTCCGTCCCGCTGCCACGCGGCAGGGCGGCCCCGAATACGCCGCACACCTATCGGCCCTCCGGCGCCGCGGCGGGCGCTTCCCAGTCGAGCGCACGCGCGAGCCCGTGGTCCCAGGTGTGGGCGAGATCCGAGAGTGCGACGTCGATCGGGTCGGCGACCCGCGAACCCCGCTCTTCGGCGGCACCGGTGGCACCAGCCCCGGCCAGTTCCACGACCAGGCGGTCGCCACCAACCGAACCGAGTGCCTCCACGGGCAGTCCGTGCTGGCGGGCCAGGAGCTCAACGGCCGGCGCATGCCGCAGCCGTGTCGTGACGATGATGCGGCTGGCACTCTCGCCGAACAGGTCCACCGCGGGTGAGTGGGCGATCCGGATCCGCACAACCGCGCCCAGGCCACTCCAGATCGTACATTCGGCGAGTGCGACGGCCAAGCCGCCCCCGGACACGTCCTGCGCGGAGGCAACGAGACCGCGCGCCACGGCCTCGCGAATGAAGGCCTGGAGCCGCCGTTCGCGGTCCAGGTCCAACAGGGGCGGCTCGTCCTCGACGGCCAGGCCGCCGAGCCGGGCGTACTCGCTGCCCGCCATGCCCGGAGCCGCCTCGCCGACGAGGATGATCGCGTCGCCGTCCCCCGTGAACGCCGGTCCGACAAGTGTCGCCACGTCCCCGATCAGGCCAACGACGCCGATCTCGGGCGTGGGGAAGATGGCCCCGGCCGGCGATTCGTTGTAGAGCGAGACGTTCCCGCCCGTGACCGGCAGCCCGAGCGCTCGACACGCATCGCCCAGCCCACGGACCGCTTCGCTGAGCTGCCAGAACGCCTCGGGCCTGGTGGGATCGCCGAAGTTCAGGCAGTTCGTCACGCCCAGCGGTCGCGCGCCGGTGATCGCCACGTTGCGGGTCGCCTCGGCGACGCTCATGGCCGCTCCAAGCCAGGGATCCAGTCCGCCGACCCCCGCGTTCGCATCCGTGCTGGCGACGAGCCCCTTGGTCGTGCCCTTGACCCGAAGGACGGCGGCACCGCGTCCGGGCCCGGTCACGGTGTTCACCTGGACGGTGCTGTCGTACTGCTCGAAGACGGATCTCCGCGACGAGAGGTTCGGGCTGCCAAGGAGCGCCACGAGCACCGCGCCCGGGTCCATCCCGCGCTCGGGCAGGCGGTCCACCGGCTCCTCGGGCGCGCCCGGCGCGGGCGCGGGGCGGCGGCGCTGGGGCGGCGTTGCGATGCGTGCGTGGACGATCGCGTCGGACGTGAGGGCGCGGGCGGGGATTCGAGCGAGCTCGATCGCCCCCGGCGCTGGCGCGAGGCCACCGTCCGCGGAACCGTCCGCAACGAGCCCGCCACCGATAACGCGGATGTCTGCCTCCGCGGTGACGCGCCCGATCACGGCGCACGGAATGCCCCACCGCTCGCACACTTCGCGGACCGCGGCCTCGCGCTCCGGCCGGACGACCGCGAGCATCCGCTCCTGGCTCTCCGAGATGAGGACCTCGAACGGCTCCATATCCGGCTCCCGCCGCGGAACGCTGTCGAGGTCCACCAGCATCCCCGTGCCGGAACGATCGGCGGTCTCGGAGGTCGCGCAGGTGATCCCGCCCGCTCCGAGATCCTGGAGCCCCTCGACGAGCCCGCGCTCAATGAGCTCCAGCGATGCCTCGATGAGGAGCTTCTCGGCGAAGGGGTCGCCGACCTGGACCGAAGGTCGCTTCGAGGGATCGTCGTGGGTGAAGGTCGCCGACGCGAGGACAGAGGCACCGCCGATCCCGTCACGGCCCGTGGCGCTGCCGAAGAGGACCACGACGTTCCCCGGGCCCGGCGCCTGGGCCAGCGTGAGGAACCGCTCCTCGAGCAGGCCGATGGCCATCACGTTGACGAGCGGATTCCCGGCGTAGGAAGGGTCGAACACGAGCTCGCCGCCGACCGTCGGGACACCGACACAGTTGCCGTATCCACCGACGCCGCGGACGACGCCGTCCACGAGGTGGCGGGTCCGCGCATCCGAGGGATCGCCGAAGCGGAGGGCGTCGAGCACCGCGATCGGCCGGGCACCCATCGTGAAGATGTCGCGCAGGATCCCGCCGACACCGGTCGCCGCACCCTGGTACGGCTCCACCGCGCTCGGGTGATTGTGGGACTCGATCTTGAAGGCCACCGCCAGGCCGTCCCCGATCGAGATGACGCCGGCGTTCTCACCGGGTCCGGCCACGACCCCTTCGCCTCGCGTCGGCAGGGTGGCGAGGAGCGGTCGCGAGCTCTTGTACGAGCAGTGCTCGCTCCACATGACGCTGAACATCGCCAGCTCGACGTCGTTCGGGTCGCGGCCCAGACGGTCCCGGATGGCATCCAGCTCGTCGTCGGTGAGACCGAGGACGCGATGGAGCGGCAGGTCCACGGGCGCGGCGCTCGCTCGATCCGCGACGGTCATCTCGTCGTCACCTCGATCGGGGCGGCGCGTGCCGCCGCCGCAGCGGCGCTCTCGACGAACGACCGAATGAGCCCGAACCCGTCGTCCGATCCGAGGAGGCCCTCCGACGCGCGCTCGGGGTGTGGCATCAGCCCCGCCACGTTGCCGGCGGCATTGCGGACGCCGGCGATGGCCCGGAGCGAGCCGTTGGGGTTGGCGGGGTCGTCCACCTCTCCGGCCACCGTCCCATCCTCGCGCACGTAGCGGAACAGCACCCGGCCACCGGCCTCGAGCTCGTCGAGCGTTGCCGGATCGGCAAAGAAGCAGCCCTCACCGTGCGCGATCGGCATCCGGAGCGGCCGGCGCGGGCCCGCGAGGTGGGTGAACGGGGTATCCCCGTGTTCCACCGCGATCCGGACGTCCCGTCCGAGGAACCGGAGGCCGCGATTGCGAAGCATCGCTCCCGGCACCAGGCCGGCCTCGGCGAGGACCTGGAAGCCGTTGCAGATCCCCAGAACGAGGCCGCCCTCGGCGGCAAAGCCGGCCACGGAGCGCATCACGGGGCTGAAGCGGGCGATGACGCCCGCCCGGAGGTAGTCCCCGTACGCGAAGCCGCCCGGGAGGATCACGCCGGCGACGCCGTCCAGGCTCGCCTGTTCGTGCCACAGCTCCACCGGTTCGGCGCCGGCAAGGGCAAGGGCGTGCGTCGTATCTCGATCGCAGTTCGAGCCCGGGAAGACGACGACGCCGATCGGGACGCTCATCAGTCGCTCCGAGCCCCGGATGTCGTGGAGCTGGTCGCCTCGAGGAGCTCGACCCGATAGACCTCGATGAGCGGGTTCGACAGGAGCTCGCTCGCAAGACGCTCCGCGATTGCCCGGGCCAGAACCTCGTCGTCCGCGGAGACCGTCAGCTCCACCCGCCGGCCAACACGGACCCCCGAGACACCCTCGATCCCGAGGTGCGGGAGGCTGCCCTCCACGGCCCGGCCCTGTGGATCGAGGATCCCGGGCTTGGGCGTGACGTTCACCGCGAAGCGAAACTCGGTGCTCATCGGGCGATCACATCATCCTCCAGGTACCGGTCAAAGCACGCACCGGTGATTCGCTCGAACGCCTCGACGTAGCGGGCCCGCGTGCCACTCACGATGTCGGGCGGCAGCGCCGGCCCCGGCGCCGTCTTGTCCCACGGCTGGCGCTCCAGCCAGTCGCGGACGAACTGCTTGTCGAAGCTCGCCTGGGGCCGGCCGGGCGCATAGGTCGCGGCATCCCAGAAGCGCGACGAGTCCGGTGTCAGCAACTCATCGATGAGGAGGAGGTTCGTGTCGATCCGTCCCGCCAAATCCCACCCGATCCAGCCCTCCACGCGCTGCTCGCCGGTGCGCTCGTCCGGCGGCCCGAGCGGCTCGACGTCGAGGCCGCCGCCGAGCCCGAACTCGAACTTGGTGTCGGCGAGGATGACGCCGTTCCGCTCTGCGACCGCCGCCGCGTACCGATAGAGCGCGATCGAGAGCTCCCGGACGCGTTCGGCCAGGGCGAACGCCGGCCGCCGAGGCTCGCCGTCCGGCGGCAGGATCCAGTTCGTCGCGAGGTGGTCGACCATCCCATCGAAGCTGACGTTCTCGTCATGCTCCCCGATCGGTGCCTTCGTCGCCGGCGTGAAGATCGGCTCCGGCAGACGATCGCTCTCACGGAGGCCGGGGGGGAGGGCGATCCCGCAGACGGTGCCGCGCTCGCGGTACTCCTTCCAGCCGGAGCCGGCGAGGTAGCCGCGGACGACGGCTTCGATCGGAAGGACGATCGCCGGGCGGCAGATCATCACCCGCCCGCGCAGGGCATCGAGTGGCCCGATGACAGCCTGCTCGATTCCGCGCGGCTCGACCGCCTCGCCGATCAGTGCCGGGTCCGTCCCGAGCAGGTGGTTCGCAACGATCCCCGCCGTCTCGGCGAACCAGAACCGGGAGATCCCGGTCAGGACCCGCCCCTTGTCGGGAATTGCCGTCGGCAGGACGACGTCGAATGCGCTGATCCGATCCGAGGCGACGAGGACCATCCGGTGGTCGGGGAGCTCGTACAGATCGCGGACCTTGCCGGACCGCAGGAAGAGGTCGGCGAGCGGGCTAGCGGACGACATGGGGCCCGCTTTCCAGGCGGTCGAGCCGGGCGATGATCGCTGGGACGTTCTGGAGCAAGGTGGAATCATCGAAGCAGGCGTCGAGCTGGGCGAGCGAGACGCGAGACGCCACGCCGGGCTCGACCGCCAGGAGGTCGCGGAGCGGGCGACGCTCGTCGGCGGCCGTGAGGGCGGCCCGCTGGACGATTCCGTACGCGTCTTCGCGCGCCAATCCGCTCTCGATGAGGACGCTCAGCACCCGCGAGCTGGCGTGCAGCCCGAGACCGCGCTCGATGTTCTCGCGCATCCGCTCCGGTCGGACGACGAGTCCCTCCACGAGGCCGGCCATCTTCTGGAGCGCGTAGTCGAGCAGGATCGTGGCGTCGGGCAGGATGACCCGCTCCGCGGACGAGTGGCTGATGTCGCGCTCGTGCCACAGCGCCTGGTTCTCCAGGGCGGTCCCGGCGTAGCCGCGCAGGACGCGGGCGATCCCGACGATCCGTTCGGACAGGATCGGGTTGCGCTTGTGAGGCATCGCCGACGAGCCCTTCTGACCGGCCCGGAACGGCTCCATGACCTCGCCGATCTCGGTGTGGGCGAGGTTCCGGATCTCGGTCGCGAAGCGCTCCAGGCTGCCGCCGAGGATGGCGATCGCCGCGAGCAGCGCGGCGTGTCGGTCGCGCTGGACGATCTGGGTGGAGACCGGGTCCACCCGCAGGTCGAGCGCGGCGAGGACCTCCGCCTCCAGGTCGGGGCCGAGCTGACTGTACGTTCCCACGGGGCCGGAGATCTTGCCGGTCGCGATCTCGTCGACCGCGGTCGCCAGGCGGCGCCGGCCGCGATCCACCTCGAACGCCCAGCCGGCGAGCTTGAGCCCGAACGTCGTCGGCTCCGCGTGCACGGAGTGCGTCCGGCCCATCATCACAGTCCGCGCCTGCTCGCGGGCGCGCGCGACGAGGGCGGCGACAAGTCGATCTGCATCGCGTACCAGGAGCTGCCCGGCCACCCGGAGCTGGAGGGCGAGGGCGGTGTCGAGAACGTCGCTGCTGGTCAGCCCCAGGTGGAGGTGGCGGCCCTCCGGACCCACGGATTCAGCGACCTGGCTCACGAACGCGATCACGTCGTGGTCCGTGGTTCGCTCGATCTCCGCGATGCGCTCCACATCGATCCGGGCACGTGCCTCGATGGCCGCGAACGCGGCGGCCGGAATCTGGCCGCGCCCGACCTGCGCGCGCGCGACTTCGATCTCCACCCGCAGCATGTGCTCGAACCGAGCCGCCTCGGCCCAGACCGCGCCCATCTCGGGGAGCGTGTAGCGGCGGATCATCGGGCGGCTCCGACGGGGGTCGCCGGGGTCGGGATCCGGCGCGGCCTGGCGATATCGTGCCGACGCTGGACGCCCGCGAACCTGATCCGATCGGCAGCCGCGTCGGCGACGGCGGCGGCGCTTGCGAGATCCGGCCCGCGCCCGACGACCGCGAGCACGCGCCCCCCGTGCGTCCGGACGGTCCCGTCCGGATCGCGGGTCGTGCCTGCGTGGAACACGAGGGCGCCGTCGGCTGCGGCCTCGTCGAGACCGCTGATCGCATCGCCCCGCCGCGGTGCATCCGGGTAGCCCGCGGCAGCGAGCACAACCCCCACGGAAGCCCCGGGCAACGTGGGGAGGCGCGACCCAGCGAGCCCGAGGCGGGCAGCAGCGGCACCGAGGGTGCCCCGCGCAGACGCCAGCAGCAGCGGCCCAAGCGCGGGCGCGAGCCGGGGCAGGAGAACCTGCGTCTCGGGGTCCCCGAACCGGGCATTGCATTCCAGGAGCACCGGCCCGTCCTCGGTGAGGATGAGGCCCGCGTAGAGCGCCCCGACGAACGGTGTGCCCCGTCGCGCAAGTTCCGCGAGGATCGGGCGGTGGAAGGCCTCGAGGAGCCCGTCCACTGCGTCGTCCGCGAGATCCGGCAGCGGGGAGTACGCGCCCATGCCGCCGGTGTTCGGGCCGCGGTCGTCGTCCAACAGGCGCTTGTGGTCACGGGCGGGCGGCAGGGCGATGGCGTCCAGGCCGTCGGTGATGGCGATCAGGCTGGCCTCGGGACCGTGGAGGCGCTCCTCCACCACCACGAACGCCTCGTTCAAGTCTCGGCTCGGCGTGAGCGCGCGAATGGCCGACTCGGCCGCCCCGATGTCATCGCAGACCGTCACGCCCTTGCCCGCCGCCAGCCCGTCGGCCTTCACGACGACACCCAGGCCTCGCGCGTCCAGGTCCCGGGCGAATGCGATGGCCGCGCCCGCGTCCGAGAACGCGCCCGAGCGTGCCGTTCGGACCCCGGCTGCGGCGGCGATCTCGTGGCAGAACGCCTTGGAGCTCTCGATCCGCGCGGCCGCCCGATCCGGCCCGAACACCGCAAACCCGGCGGCGCGGAGCGCGTCGCCAACCGCTGCCGCAAGAGGCGCCTCCGGCCCGATGACCACCAACTCCGCAGCGACCGTGCGTGCCGCCATGACCGCGGCAGCCGGGTCCAGGCAATCCACCTTCGGCATCGCGCGCACGCCTGGCTCGGCGGTCATCGCAAAGCTCCCCGGCGCCACGACAACCTCGTTGATGCCGGGCTCCGCGGCGAGCTTCCAGGCGATGGCGTGCTCGCGCCCGCCACTGCCGAGGATGAGCACGCGCGTCGGCATGACCGGAGTCATCGACTGAGGGCCGGGGGCTTGAATGCCCCGCTCGGCAGGCGCCGGCGGGTCCCGATCGGTCTCGGATGGGCCGCCGCGAAAGCCGCCGCGAAAGCCGCCGCGAAGCTCCCAGGAGCACGATCCGAACGAACGAGCACGACCCATGCCCCCGACGTGCGGGTTCCTGCTCGATGGGACGTTGGGTCGTGCTCATTCATCGAAAACGCGCGTTTGACAGAAGCTCGCCGGCCGAGCGGACTGGGCGGCCCCGAACTCGCGCGCCTGCCGGTCACGAGAGCGGGACCCCGGACCGGCGCCGCATCGGCCGCCACGCACGCTCGATCGTCTGCGTCCGCTCCGGCCCCACGGATACGAGGACGATCGGCACGCCGGCAAGCTCCTCCAGGGCCGTCACGTAGCGCCGGGCATTTTCGGGCAGGTCGGCGAGCGAGCGGACGTCGTGGATCGGCTGATCCCAGCCGGGGAACTCCTCGTAGATCGGCGTCGCGTTCGCGAGCGCCTGCGCGCTCGAGGGCCAGTGGTCGATCCGTCGACCGTCGATCTCGTAGGCCACGCACAGGAGTGGTGTCGGGATCCCCGACAGGATGTCGAGCTTGTTCAGCATGATGCTGCTGATCGAGTTCACCGCGACCGCGTAGCGGAGCGGGACCGCGTCAAACCAGCCCACGCGCCGCGGTCGCCCCGTGGTCGTCCCGACCTCGTGGCCGCGGGCGGCAATTCCCGCGCCGATGTCGTCGTGGAGTTCGGTCGGGAACGGTCCTGAACCGACGCGCGTGGCGTACGCCTTCATGACGCCCATGACCTCGTCCACCTGGAGAGGTCCGATCCCACCGCCCGTGCACGCCCCGCCCGCAACCGGGTTGGATGAGGTGACGAACGGGTAGCTCCCGTGGTCGAGGTCCAGGAGCGTGCCCTGGGCACCCTCGAGGAGGACGTGCTCTCCCCGCGCCAGCGCCTGCTGGACCAGCCACGTCGAGTCGTCCAGGTACTCGGCGAGGCGCTCGCCCCAGGCGGCGGCCTGCTCGACCAGCGCGTCAACCGTGAAGCCGTCGACGTCCATGGCCCCGAGCAGGAGATTCTTGTCCGGCAGGACGCGCTCCAGGCGGTCCCGCAGCACGACCCGATCCAGCAGGTCCTCCATGCGCAGGCCGATCCGCCACGCCCGGTCCCCGTACGCCGGTCCGATTCCCCGGCCCGTCGTTCCGACCTTCGCGTCCGCCAGGCGCGTCTCGTTCCCACGGTCCAGTGCGACGTGGTACGGCATGATCACGTGCGCGCTGCGGCTGACCCGGACGCGCGAAACGTCGATCCCTCGGGCGGTCAGCATGTCCAGCTCCGAGATGAGTGTCGCCGGGTTCACGACGACGCCGTTGCCGATGACCGACGTGATGTGCGGGTAGAGCACGCCCGACGGCACCAGGTGGAGCTTGAAGACCTCATCGCCAGTGACGACGGTGTGGCCGGCGTTGTCGCCACCCTGGTAGCGCACCACCATGGCGACCTGCTCGGCGAGGAAGTCGGTCGTCTTGCCTTTGCCTTCATCGCCCCACTGGAGGCCGACGATCACCGTCGCGGGCATGTCAGCGCGCCTCCCCGTCGCCGGGCAACACGTCCCGGGTAATGAAAAGGCCCGGGCCGAATGGCTCGGGACCTGGATACACATCTCCCGTTTCTTTCGCCTCGCCGGTCTGGCGGGGCCACGGTTGCTGACGGCTCGGACGCCCTGCGGGACGACCGATGCGCCCTCCTCGCGCGATCGCTGGACCTCCCTGCCCCGGCCCAATGACGTGCCGACCCGGGACCGCGCGAGTATAGCAACGGCGCGCCTCCCGCGACCTCGCTCCGGGACTATCGGTGCCGGGGTCTGGTACCTCCGGTGCGTGTCTGCCCCACCCTCCCGCAGCCTAGCCTCGCTTCATGCGATTCATCCGGGCAGGCTGGCCCGTCCTGCCGGCGGTTGTGGCCATTCTGCTGATCGCCTTGCCGGGCCCCGAGGACCGCGCGATCCGCTCGCTCCTGCTCGCCATCACGGCGGTCGGACTGTCCGTCGCGGTGACTGCCGCGTACGTCGGATCCCGCGTCGAGCCACTCATCGCGGCCGCGGAGCGGCTCGCCGCAGGCGAAACGGAAATCGAGATCCCCAGGCGGAACGACCGCCTCGGACGGCGGCTCCGTACCGCGATCGCGACGCTGGCAGCCCGCGTGGCGGCAGCGCAGTCGGACGCGTCCACGGACCTGCTCACAGGCCTGCCGAACCGACCCGCGATCGCGGGCGCGCTCTTCACGGAGGTCGAGCGGTCGCTCCGCTACCGGCGCCCGCTGGCCGTGGCGTTCGCGGATATCGACCATTTCAAGACGATCAACGACACGTACGGCCACGAGGCCGGCGACGTCGTCCTCCGTGATGTGGCCGCGGCTCTCCGACACAACATCCGCGCCTCCGATCGCGTCGGCCGGTACGGCGGCGAGGAGTTCATGCTCATGCTGCCGGAGACGACTGTTGCCGAAGCGGCAGCGCTCGCGGACAAACTGCGGCTTCTGGTGGGGGGAAGCCGCTCCGTGCTGCCCGACGGGAGCCAGGTGAGCGTCACGATCTCCGTGGGCGTGACGGGAGCGACCGGCGATCGCCTGCGGGTCGACGCGCTCGTCCGCGAGGCCGACGCCGCGATGTACTCGGCCAAGGCGCTCGGTCGAGATCAGGTGTACGCCTTCGAGGAACCGAACGACGACTCGACCGTCGTCAGTTCCCCAATCTCACCGGCTGGGCGGACCCAGGCCATCGACCTCGGCCGGCGTGCCCACGGTGCGGCGGCCAATGCGCTCGCCGCGATCATTTCGCCGCTCCCCCACTATCGCGGCCAGCCCTCCGCACTGATCGCGACGATCGTCACGACGCTGGCTCGACAGCTCGACCTGCCGGAATACGAGATCGACAAGATTCGCGTGGCAGCGCTCCTTCACGACGTCGGCAAGGTGGGTATCCCTCAGGACATCCTCGAGAAGCCGGCCTCACTAACTCCCGCGGAGTGGCGCTCGGTCGTCCAGCACCCTCGAATCGGGCAGGTCATCCTGGAGCAGGCGACGACCCTTCGAGACGCGGTCCCGATCATCCTCCACCACCACGAGCGGTTTGGCGGGGCCGGATATCCCTACGGGCTGAGCGGCCAGGAGATCCCGCTGGGGGCGCGCATCGTCGCGGTCGCCGACGCCTACGACGCAATGATCCAGGACCGGCCGTACAAGCGGAAGATCTCGCACGAGGCGGCGGTCGAGGAACTCCGGGCGCACGCGGGCACGCAGTTCGACCCGGAGCTGGTGACGATCTTCTGCGACATCTACGGAAACCAGGCCCCCGTGGCCGATCCTGCCGCCCTCGGCTTCATCGCCGCTGTGAATAGCCACCGTGTCACCCGCGAGTTGGAAGTCCCGGGAGCCGAGCGAGGCGCGGCCCGGGCCAGCCGCCAGGCTGCAAGCGGGAGCTGATCGCGAGCGTTGATCACGCGCGCTGATCGCGCAGTGATGGGGCGGTGAGCCCGAGTTGATCCGAGGGTGATCGACGCGTAAGACCGTCCTGCTACGGTCGCTCTTGCCCGCTCGAATCCGCCGGCCTCGCCGATCCGCCGACCCGCCAGGGCCGCACCGCCGAGGCCGGCACCTCGCTCACCCCGCCCGCCGCACGCAGGGTCGGCCCGTGACCCGTCGGCCGACCGACAAGGAGACCTGGACCGTGAACAAGGTCCTTCTGACCGGCCGCCTCACGCGGGACCCGGAGATGCGCGCGCTCGCCTCCGGGAAGCACGTCACGCAGTTCAGCGTGGCGACAAATGAATATGCCGGAAACGGCAAGGAGCGCCCCGAGTTCCACAACGTGGTGACCTGGGACAGGCTCGCCGAGATCTGTGGGCGCTACCTCGGCAAGGGGCAGCAAGTCTCGATCGAGGGCCGGATCCAGACCCGGACCTGGGATGACGAGCGTGGCGCCAGGCACTGGAAGACGGAAGTGGTGGCCTCAAGCGTCGAGATGCTGTCCGGGCGTCGAAAGAAGGACTACGCAGCCGAGTCCGTCGCAGACGGGCTGGAGGCTCAGGCCGAGAGGCTAGGGAGCGACTCCGACGGGGACGGCATCAGTGCCGAGGACCCGATCCCGGAGGCCGTTGCGGCCTGACCTCGGCGCCCTCTCCCCTCTCTCTCGCGGCTCCCCGGCGCCGGCCCCCCCCCCCCCGGCGGCCCCGGTCCCCCGCCCGGCGGCCAGGGCCCGC
>ORJL011437394.1_pt1 | contig 27930 bp, 31 predicted proteins | sample 1779941 | NCBI WGS metagenome assembly ORJL01 (sample SAMEA104232317, study PRJEB22302) | groundwater metagenome | biome: forest; feature: aquifer; material: groundwater | place: USA | collected 2011-08-07 | depth 5.8 m
ACCCTTGTCCAGCCTCCTAGACCCCCCTGCAGCGTCTAACGAGGCCCAAAAGCTGACCAAAGACCCGCTCTTGGCACCTCGCCCTGCCCCGGCACTCGCGGTCCGAACAGGCCAACTACCGCGTTTCGCGGGAAGCTCCCCGCGAGCTTCCCGCGAAACGGGCAAAATCCTCAGGCGCCAGATTCGGACGTCTTGCCAATGCCAGGCCTATCAGCTTTGGATGTCCTTGCACGGTAGCGGATTTCGCGGGAGGCTCCGCCCGTCTTCAAATGTCGCGATTGTGTGGTGGGAACACATGCCACTAGGGTATGTCGGGCCGGCACCGCTTTGGCCGAGGGCCTAAGGGTGTCCTGCCACCATCAGCACATCGGTGAGCTCCCGCACGTTGGCCAACGTCTCCATGTGTGTAAGGAGGTCTAGACTACGACGCAATGCATCTGGAGCCAACGTCCGTTGGGCGCAGTCGGTGAACTTGCGGGCCAACTCCTCGTCGGAGAGCGGTAGCTCTGGGTCGCCGCGCAGCACGTCGGCGTGAGCGCTGTAGCAACGTCCGTCCTTGAGCCGGACAGTCACCGGGTTGCCCGCATAGCGGCGGCCAGGCTCCACATTGGTGAGCCCTGGGAAGAGGGGGAGGTCGGGATACGTCAAACGCACCTTGCGGCGGGCATCCAGGATACGCGGATCGCGCAGCTTCTCCGGCGCAAACGACTTCAGCGTAACCTCGCCGTCAACCAAGGCGGCGGCCACACAGTGCTGCATGCTGAACTTGCCCTGGAGTGTCGTCTGAGGCTCAGCGAAAGCGAGCACGCTCTGGGCCTTCGCCGATGTGCCGACCTCTACGTCCTCCACCTGGTCGGCCCTCAGGCCGTGCTCGTGGACCAGGGGCAGCAGGGCTTCCAGGACGCGATGGGTGAACATGCAACTGGGGTATTTCTTGAGGCCCAGCCCCGGACTGACCACGTAGAACGGGTTGCCCAGGCTCTTGGCCAGCTTGGCAGCATCGAGCCGGTCCGCACCCATGAAGCTGTGGCACAGGCCTTCCTTCCCCTCCACAATAGCCTGGTTTGCGCTGAGGCCGTCCCTGGCCAAGAGGGCGGCCATCACACCGTTGCGGCAGGCAGTGCCAGCCACCATGGGCCCCATATCGGTGCCGTGGTTGCCGTGCAGCCCGCAGGCCAAGCCAGCCGCGATGCCAAAGGCTGTGGCTGTCTGGCTCGCGTCCAGCTTGAGCAAACTGGCAGCCGCTGCGGTTGCCCCCAGCGCTCCGAAGAAGGCGTGATGGTCGAAACCACCGTTGCTCGACCGGTAGCCTGATGCCAGGCCCACTTTGCCCATGACTTCAAGGCCCAAGATGTACGCCGCCAGCACATCACTCCCCGATGCCTGCAAGTGGTCGCCCAGGCTCAGGGCCGCGGGCCAGACGAGCACGCTAGGGTGTCCAACTCCGGCCCCGCCATCATCGTAGTCCAGGGCATGGGCCACGGTCCCGTTGGCGAGGGCAGCTTCCGGCGCCGAGGTCCGGAACCCGCCACCAATGACCGCCGCTTGGGGCGCGCCGCCGAGCTGCCTCACATATGCCGTAACCGTTCGCCCCACCGATTCCTGACACCCCGCCAGAGCGCTGGCCACGCAGTCCGTGGCGGACCTCTTGGCCAACTCCACTGCCTTAGCGGGCAGGTCACTGTAGTCAGTACCCACGACGAACTCAGCCAGTGTTTGAGTCACACCCACAGTGTCTCCTCCTATCAGCGGGCCAGCCACAGCTTCTCCGCCCAGGAGAGGGCCATGCTGGCGGTCATCGTGTCCACCAGAGGGAAGTCCCGCACACGCGGCCCCACGAGCCGGAAATCGTTGTGAGCGGGGGGCCGCAAGACGTAGGCCTGGTCCACTATGCGGGCCTCGATCAGGTGGGCCAGCTCCTTCGCCTTGTTCATGTCGAGGGTGGACGTGAAGTCGTCTATCAGCTTGTCCAGCGTGGGGTCAACGACGTAGCTCTTGTTGGTGCCCACTCCAGCCTTGCTGTGCAGGAAGCTCAAGTAGTAGTAGGGGTCTATGTCCATGGTATAGTTCTGCGCCATGCTCTGGAAATCGGCGCCATTGTTGATCCTGTCCTGGTACTCCCCGGTGGGCAAAGCCTTGATTTTGAGCTTCACCCCCACCTTAGAGAACATGTCCATCAGGGCCTCCAAGTTCTGGGTGTAGATGACTCCCCTGGTGGGGTCGAACTCAATAAGGACGTCGAAGCCATTGGCATAGCCGGCCTCAGCCAGAAGCCTCTTGGCCTCGTCGGGGTGGTATTCCAGGTAGCGTCGCACCTCGGGCGGGTACTCCTCGACCTTGAGCATCCAAGGATGAGCGGGTACGGAGTAGCCGATGATAGCCCCGTTGCCCTGGAGGACAGACTCCAGCAACCCTTTGCGGTCAATGGCCATGGACAGCGCCCGACGCACCCGGAGGTCGTTGAACGGAGGCTTGTCGGTGCGCATATACCAGATGCTGGGCGCCGTCTCCGGGCAGGAGAGCGCCTTGATGTTGGTGGCCAAGAAGGGTGCTGCCAGGGCGTAGGTCAGGTCTCGGGGCCAGAGGTCTATCTTGCCCGCCCGCATGGCCGCCAACGCTGTGGAGGCATCGGGGAGAAGGACCCACTCGATGCCGTCCAAATAGGGGAGGCCCTTCTTGTAGTAGTTGGGATTGCGCTCTATGACCAGCTTCACCCCGGGCACCCACTCCTTCAGATAGAAGGGGCCGGTGCCAAGCCAGCCTTTCTCGTCAATGAGGCCGTCCTTTTCCACCTCTTTGGGCAACAGAAGGCCACCATAGTGGTTGGCGAGCACGGTATCCACCAGAGCGGGATAGGGCCTGTCAGTGACGAAGCGGATGGTCGTTGGGTCCACTGCGGTCATGGAGAGTATGGGCTTCATGGTGATGGCGCCCCGGCTCTGGAAGTCCTTGTACCGCTGCAAACCCCAAACAGCGTCTTGGGCAGTAGCCAGCCGCCCGTTCACGGGAGTCTTGTCCACGAACTTCAGGTCGGGTCTGAGTTTCAACTCGAAGGTGGTATCGTTGGTCCACTTCCAGCTTTCTGCACCCTCGGGCCCCACTGTTATCTGGCAAGGTCCCGTGGGGTTGCGCTGGGCGAGAGGAGTGAAGATGAGGTCGTAGGGCATCGCGCCAGGTGAGCCCAGGAATCCCCTCTTGTGGAGCTCGAAGGTAGCCGGTTGCCGGTACCAGCGAGCTTTCAACGTGCCGCCAGACTGGGGTTTGTTGCTCGGGGGGGTCGCCTGCGGTGGCGCCGCAGTTTGCGCGGCGGTTGGGATTGCGGTCGCCGGCGATGTTGTAGGAGTAGCGGTGGCCGCCAGGGCCCTGGGAGGACTCGTCGCAGCTGCCGGCGCTGCCGCAGGCGAACAGGCCATCAGCGCCATAAGGGCCACCATACAGCCAACCATCAGTCTCTTATGCAGAGTCATCTTCGTCTCTCCCTATGCCATAGTAGCGCACATTGCTCTACCCCCAGAGCGTGTCTCGTCCGTCTCGTTGAACAGGAATAAGCAGCGTATACCACAATAGACAAGGCATGTCAAGCCCGGACAAACTGCCGGTTACTTCGCTTAATGATAGCGTATCCGCCCCTTTGCTCTCTAATAGAGTTGGCGCAGGCACGCCGTGAGCCGCACGGATGGGTCGGACCTCCCGGGCCGGGACTGGCGAAGATGGTATAGATACTTTGTTCACAAATATGCGTTTTCTCACCCAATTCCCACCCATTTTCCACCACAAGGGGGCTGTGCCTGGTACACTCTGCCTTGCGGAGAAAAAGGCTTCTAGAGGGAGGCATCAAATGGAAAAACGGCTTGCCATTTCAGCCACGGCAATAGTGCTGGCGCTTGCTGCGCTCACAGGCACCACACGGGATGCCCAGGCCAGGGTGTCCTGGTGCATGAACGACCTGGGTCCCATGGCCACGAGGGCGGATGCCACGGGCAACATCCCTGACTTCATTACCGCCAAAGTGGTGGCTGCGCCGGTACAGGCAGTGTCCACAGATAAGGGCGGCCTCAATCCCAACAAGTAGCACGACAGCGGTGGGCACATTGCAGGCAATGCTGTTGCGGCGACGACGGGGGCAGGGCACGATATGCGGGAAGAGCACAGAGGTACGGTGAGCACAGTGGTCAAGCTTATGCTGTACATCTCGGCGGTGTGCACGCTAGCGGCGGCAATGCTGGCCTTTGCTTTCTGGCGCTTTGGTGGAGCAGGACTCAGCCAATGGCTGTGGACAGTGGCACTGGGGTCTGTTGTCCTGTTGGCCCAAAGGTTCCCTGTCCACTGGTCAGCCAAGAGCAAGGCGGACATCAGCAGCGCGCCCCTGTTCGCCACTGTGCTCCTGTTGTCGCCACCTTTGGCCATGACGGCCGGCGGTGTGGCCACTATCGCGTCAGCGCTGTGGCGTCGCCGTCCCGGCCTGGAGTCTGCGTTCTCCACGGCAGAGGTGTCTCTGGAGGTGGGCGTTGCGAGCGTGCTGTTCCACGCCCTGGCGGCCAACGGTTTCGCCGCCGCAGCCGCTTCGCCGTTGGGGTTGGCGGCAGTCGTTGGAGCGGCAGCAACGTTCTACTTGCTCAACACGGCAGTGGTATCCGGAGCTGTTGCTGTGCAGCTCAAGAAGAGCTTCGCCTCAGTGTGGCTCCACGCGCAACGCGAGGTCAGCGCCGTGGAGGCGATGCTGTTCTCCCTGGGCTTCCTCGCGGCATTGCTCGCAGTGTCGTACCCGTGGGCGCTCCTGCTGGTGGCCGCCCCCGTGGCGCTATGCTACCGGCTGCTCCAAGGCGTCGCCGAGAAGGCCGCCCTGAGCAGTACGCTCGAAGAGCAACTGAAACAGCTAAAGGCCTACGAGGCAGAGCTAGTCCAAGCGGCCAAGCTGAGCTCACTGGGCACCCTGGCCAGCGGCGTGGCCCACGAAGTGAACAACCCCCTATTCGTTATCATGGGGCGGGCCGAGATGCTGTTGCAGTCTCCGGGCGTCTACTTCAAGACGGACAAGGCCAGACAGCACGTTCAAGTCATCCACGACATGAGCAAACGCATCGAGGGCATCGTGGGGAGCCTGCTGGGCTACACCCGCTGCCGGGATGAGTCAGGCCCGGTGGACCTCAACGAGGCCACGGACGAGGTCCTGCTGCTTGTCGAGCACGAGATCAAGGCACACAAGGTCTCGGTAGCCACCAATTGGTGGCGCGAGGCGTCTCTAGTGTGGGGCAACCGTAGCGAGCTCCAGCAGGTGTTCATGAACCTGGTCATGAACGCCATGGATGCCCTGCCCGAGGGTGGCACGCTGGCGCTGGGCACCAAGGCCGTGAACGGCACTATCTCGCTCTCCGTAGAGGACAACGGCGTGGGCATGGCCCGCAACGTGCAAGAACACCTCTTCGAGCCGTTCTTCACCACAAAGGCGCCGGGCAGAGGCACCGGCCTGGGGCTGTACCTGAGCCGGAAGATCGTGGAGCGACACCACGGAAAGATCGCCGTTACCAGTGAACCCGGACGCGGCTCGTGCTTCGAGGTGGTGCTGCCGAGGTTAGCCCCCGACGATGCTAAGCGAGGGGAGGCCTTTGATACCGATAGCCGACGCCTCGTACGGTCAGGATAAGAGCGCCTTCGTCGGCTTCATCCCCAAGCTTCTGACGCAGTTTGCTCACGTACCACTTCAGGCTGTCAGGGTCGGTGTACTCTACGCCCCAGACCCGGTCGAGCAGTTGGTCCTTGGTCACAATGCGGTCGGCATTCTGGACCAGCACACTCAGCAGCTTGAACTCCGTGGGCGTCAGGTCCACCTTCTGGCCCCTCACCGAGACAGCGTGCTTGCCCCAGTCTATGGCTAGCACGCTATCCTGGTAGGCCAGCTCCGAGTCCGGCGCCGGAGCCATGCGGAACCGCCTTAGCGCGGCCTGGACCCGGGCCTCTAGCTCTTTCATGCCCACCGGTTTCGTGATGTAATCATCGCCCCCCAGACTGAACCCCTGGAGCTTGTCCAACTCCTGCCCTTTGGCGCTCAGGAACAGCACAGGAACGGTGGACACCTCTCGGATACGCCGACAAAGCTCCAGGCCGCCCATCTTGGGCATGGCGACGTCAATGATCGCCAACTGCGGCTGCGCACGAAAGAACTCCTTGAGCCCAGCCAGGCCATCCGAGGCCGTGAACACACTATAGCCCGCGTTACCCAGGTATTCGGTCAACAGCTCGGTTACCGCCGGGTCGTCGTCCACTACTAGTATCTTGTCCTGGCGCACGTCCAGTGACCTCCTACCAGCAACGTGGTCCCGAAACGCTCACCTTGCTCGCCCCTATCCCCAACCGTCTGACCACAGAAGCATATTAGCAGTCCGCTAGTCTTGTGGCTAGGCGGTCAGTTCTATGGTCCCGGCAGGAAGTGGAGCGACTCCTGCTCGGGAAACACTAGGAGGGCGACATGAGGGAGTTCCATAAGCGCATGCTCTGGGGGACTGTTCCCGTATTCGGTCGGCGGGTTGGCATCTGGGTGCTCGCCCTGGGGATAGCGGTGGCCGGCGCTGGTGTGGCCGGCGCTGCGCAAGCCGCTACTGGCGAGGCCAACCTAACGGTATCGCAGTCCCTTGTTGTGCTGGGGGGTAACGTCACTGGCGCTTCGGATGCCGTCTTTGCGCTGTCCGACGACGGGACGGCCTTTAGCACGGCAGCCTCCACATGGACTGGCGGGCGCTACGCCGTAAACATCTCCCTTGGCAACAAGCTTGATAAAGCGCTCACCGCTGACCTAACTGTAGACGCCCCGCAGGGTATCCGCGTCGGCGTATCCGGCGCTGACGGCGTGGCCGCTGTAGCCCGTATGTCCGACAAGACCTGGAAGCTGGTGGTGTCGCCCAACGAATCGGACTCTATCCCTGACCTAAGCATCACAGTAACCGTGGGCGAGACCATGGCGCCCGGCTCCTACTCCATGAAGATGGGTCTGGAGCAGGTAGCGTATTGAAGTCCCGCAAGTCAGGTGCTTAGAGCCAGGCCGCCCCACATAGACCGGCACCCGGCCCCCCTCTAGCCATAGCCTGAAGTCTGCAGCCTGTAGCCTGTAGGCCCTACATCGTATGGCGTCTGAGGAAGGCCAACTGCACGCGGTTGAACTCGGCGGTGGCCTGGAACGTGGACAGGTGGCCTGCTCCAGGGAATACCACCATCTCTGAGCCAGGGACCAGTCGGTGTACTGCCTCGCCGTACTCCGGTAGGGTGACTGCATCCTGCTCTCCGACCGTCACCAGCGTAGGGCAGCTAATGAAGGGCAAACGTTCGGCGGCGTCGTGCAGGAAGTCCGCCCAGTAGTGCTGGACCACACTGTCCAGCGGCGGTGGGCTCTTGAGCCGCAGCCGCTCACGCTCCATGACCTCGTCCTCGTGCTCGTTGATGTACTGCGGTGTGTACAGGGAGAGGCTGTTGTTGGCCACCACTAGGGGCCAGTCGCCCACCTCCACCAGGCGACGGCGCAGCTCGAACTGGCGACGCAGGTGTGGATGGGAGGCCGTCCGGTCCCATGTGGAGTGCAAGGACAGCGTGTGCACCAGGTCCGGATGCCCCACGGCCATCTCCTGGGCAATGGCGGACCCAAGCGAGGCTCCCGCCACGTGCGCTTTCCGAATGCCCAAGGCCTCCAGCAAGGCGACAGCATCTTCGGCCATGATGCGCGGGGTGTAGGGGAACACGCTTCCTTTGTCGGTGCCTCCGATGCCGCGTGGGTCAAAGGTGATACAACGGTATTCGTGGCGGAAGTCCACCACCTGCGGGTTCCAGGCAACATGGTCGCCGCTGGTCCCGGATATGAGCAGGAGCGGCTCCCCCTCACCACGCACCTCGTATAAGATGGTGATACCGCCGGCTGATACCTTGGGCATTACCTGACTCCTTCGACAAAAGCTAGGTTGATGATATGCCGCAGGAATAGCTGGTGTCCACCTGTTGCCACCATGCTGCTTCTGATAGACTGGGGCTGTGTTTCACCTCTCTATTTGGGAGGGGTTATCGTACCACCACGTAGGGGAGGGACCGAGTTCATAGTGAGCCTGTCGAACCATGCCCTCCCCCAAGACGATGAGGAGGCAACATGCCCAAGGTGAAGGTCAACGGCATCAATCTCTTCTACGAGGAGCACGGCCAGGGCTTCCCAGTGCTGTTCATCCACGGCTTTGCCGGCACCCACTTCATGTGGGCCGGTCAGGTGCCCGTGTTATCACGCTATCGTTTCATCACCCTGGACGCGCGCGGCCACGGGCAGTCCGACAGCCCGCCTACGGTGGACAAGTACACCGCCGACAACGTGGTGGAGGATTTCTATCAGTTGCTCAAGCACCTCAAGGTGAACAAGGCCGTGGTGGGCGGCCTGTCCATGGGGGGCTATCTGTCCCTACGCTTCTACCTGCGCCATCCCGAGATGGTCAGCGCCCTCATCCTCATGGACACCGGCCCCGGCTACCGCAACGCCGAGCGCCGGGCCGAGTGGAACCAGACCTGCGAGCAGCGGGCGCGCATCCTGGAGACGGAGGGCATCGCGGGCTTCACCGGACGCCCGGAGACCGCAGATATGGATGCCTACACGCCCCGCGAGATCATGCTGAAGCACAACCCGGTGGGCCTAGCCCACATGCTGCGCCAGGTGGTAGGCCAGCACGACCCACTGGTCATCGAGAACCTGGCCAATATCAAAGTACCTACGTTGGTGCTGGTGGGAGACAAGGACACCCCCTACCTGACGGCGACCGACTATATGGTGAAGACCATCCCGGGAGCCAAGAAGGCGCTGATACCGAACGCGGGCCATGCCTCCAACATAGACAACCCGCAGGCGTTCAACAAAGCGATCGAGGAGTTCATGGGGGGACTGGCACTACGACTATAACCAACCACAAGTGGCGCGGGAGAAGTATTCCGTGACTTGACAAATGACGTCTAGACGTCTAAATTGAGACCGCATGAATGCCAAGGACACCAGGTACCCCCCTGGGCGCGTACGAGACGCGATCTTGGGGGTCATGTCACTAACCTCCAAACCTCTGTCGGTCAAGGAGATAGAGGAGCGAGTTTGCCAAGTGATCGGGCCGACTCCTACGTCCTCCATACGTTCGTACCTAAGGTTGAACACGCCCGATACGTTCGCCAGGGAGGCAAGGGGTTCCTACGTTGTTCGCTCCGGTGCGACGGCCGGGATTCAGCGGGGATTCACCGCAAGGCAAGAGTGGCAGGACCCTGCCTCTTTTGGCAGGGCACGACTCTACCACGCTGATTGTTTTGACTGGCTGGAGCAACAGGAGGACAACGCCTTTCATGCAGTGGTGGCAGACCCCCCGTATGGCCTGCATGAATACACGCCAGAGCAACAAGCCAAGCTACGCAACGGCAAAGGTGGGGTTTGGCGGATACCACCGTCGTTCGACGGTCATATTCGCTCTCCTTTGCCTAGATTCACCACTCTCACTAGAGAACAGCTTGAACAACTGCGCCTGTTCTTTTATGTCTGGGCACGCCTTTTGCTGCCAAAACTTGTTCCCGGAGCACACGTCGTGGTCGCCTCCAATCCCCTGCTTTCATACCTAGTATCAGGAGCGCTCGCAGACGCCGGACTGGAGCGCCGTGGGGAAATCGTTCGTCTTACAATGACACTGAGAGGAGGTGACCGTCCAAAAGCCGCGCATGACCAGTTTCCGGAGATCAGTGTCATGCCTCGATCTATGTGGGAGCCGTGGGTTGTATACCGAAAACCCATAGAGGGCAGAGTTCAAGACAACCTGAGAAAGTGGGCCACGGGAGGGTTCCGTCGGCCAACGCAAGACAAGCCATTTGGGGATGTGATACTATCGGCACCAACGCGGAAGGTGGAACGTGACTTGGCCCCACACCCTAGCCTGAAGCCTCAGGCTTTCCTTAGGCAGCTAGTGCATGCCGTACTGCCGCTGGGAAAGGGTATTGTTCTCGATCCCTTCGCTGGAGCTGGCTCCACCCTTGCTGCGGCTGAGTCTATGGGGTACCAGAGCGTAGGAGTAGAGAAGGACGAGTATTACTTTAGGATGGCCTGTGAGGCGATCCCGAAGCTGATTCGATTGGTGCCCAATGGCGACTGTCAAAGGCGATAGACCCAGTTCTGGCGCAGTTTCTGAATGCCATCCTTGTGCAGAGTCGCTGTTCGGGTCCCGAGTTCCCCACGTGGGTTTCTTCGGAAGTCCTCAATGGTTACGTGGCCCAAGTAGACCTCAGTGAATGCCATCGGCCGCCGATCCACCGCCGGTTCCGTGTCCGTGTCTACATCGTAGACAAAAACACACATCCACTGCTCGCGCGCACCGTGCGTATCAACAGCGCCACCTGACTTCGCAAAATCCACCACCTAACCTGTCGCATGGCCTGTTGGTCAGGCGTGGGAACGCGTAGGGGCGAAGCATCCGGCCACATAGTGGGGTCTAAGAGCATCGTGCTTCGGATGCTTCGCCCCTACTGACTACATGGTCAAGACCATCCCCGGAGCGAAGAAGGCGCTGATACCGAACGCGGGCCACGCCTCCAACATAGACAACCCGCAGGCGTTCAACAAGGCGGTGGGGGGGGGGGGGGACTTGCCCTAGCACAATAGCTTTGCTCGGTGTGAGCCGGGACTCAAGCAGCGGACCGATTGAGTGCGAGCACTAGGTCTGCACCCGAAACCAGCTCTTCAATGAGCTTATTGAGCCTAACCAGGATACCGCTCAGTTCGGTGGATGCTGCTTCAGCCTTTTTCACTGTAGCTTCGCGGGCCGCGAACTCCTCGGCATACTCCCGCGCCTCGTTTTCAATGGCCCGGAGGCTGCGATCTAGTTTGTCGAGCTCTTCGCCCAAAGACATGCTCGCAATGCCTAGGCCTCTCATAGAGACCAGCTCCTCACGCCGAACCTTCCCAAGCTCACGACGCGTTTCGCTGAATTCTTTGTCTATGTCCACGTCGTCGTCATAGGGTTCACCTATCTCCCGGAGGAAGATGGATTGAGCCGCATGGCGGTACCTAACAGACAAAGCGAGTAGGCGTCCAACGCTCTGTTGTAGCGGAATAAGCCTTTCACGACGCAGATCTGTTGTGCGCCGTATCACATCCACATGTAGTTGGTGATTGTGTTCCTCTTTCATCTGCGCCAATCTAGCCTCATTGTCACTCGCAGCGCGCTCAGCAGCGGACGCCCTACTACGTTCGTTCGTGAACACGGTAACCGCGCCACCAATCACCGTACCACCAAGTGCTGCAACCACTACGTCCCAAGCCATATTGTCATTCCTCCAGCGTAAAGCGCGCCTTGGCTAGCCCCCTCAGGGATAACGTGCCACGAAAGAATCGTCCCCTAGGAGTTCTGCGTAGGCGCTTCTTACAGCGCGAAGAACTCCCGCACGGGCACGGAGAACCCGGGCAGGACGTCGCCGCCGTCCAACGTCTCGTTCTCCCCGTACCATCTGGCCGTACCATCCCTGTGGTAGACGTGGAGGGTGCGGCTTTCGGGGTAGGCTAGCCAGACCTGCATCGCCCCATTCCGCAGGTAGTCGCGCACCTTGACCTCCAGCTCCGCAGCGGTGTCAGACGGAGAGACCACCTCCACCGCCAGGTCCGGTGCCTTCTGGAAGAATGCCACGGGCACACCTCCAGCGGCGATCCGTGCCCTGCTCACGAACGATACATCGGGGCCGCGCACGGTGTCTGGCGAGTGTTCTACGACAAAGCCGCTCGCTACCATAACCAGTCCAAGGTCATGTGCCCGAACATGTGCTTCGAGGGTTGCCGCAATGTTCACCACTACAGCACCGTGGACAGCGCCAGGTAGCGTTAGCTGTACGACCTCTCCTCTCACTAGCTCATACCAGCCCTCTTTCCCACCGTACTCGCGGAAGAACTGGTCTGCCGTCATGAGCGTCTTTGGCATAGCCATAGCCCGCTACCTCCCTCAACACATCTGGTCATAGGCCGCGTCCTGTTCGTTGTCCCATAGCTCAGCCAGGACCGGGTCAGCCGCAGCGGTCATCGCCAGCAGGCCTTCGGCCTCGTCGTCGGGCATGTCGCCTTGCGTCATGTCTCGTACCCTCTTCTCGGATAGCCCACCACCAGCACATCCTCCCCCAAGCGCTCCACGCGCACACGCCCCAGGCGCAGGGCTTGCTCTAGCCCAGCCACGCCTTGTCCGGCGATGGCCGCTGGCGCCAGGCGCCCCCCGATGACCATCGGCGCAATGTAGGCTACCACCTTGTCGGCCATCCCCTGGTCGAAGACTGAACCGAGCAACGTTGCCCCACCTTCCACCAGGACCGACGTAATCTCACGGCGCCCTAGCTCGGCGAGCAGCCAGCCCAGGTCCACCAAGCCATTAACGATCGGGGCCTGCCACACGTCAGCTCCGGCGTGCCGTAGTGCAGCCACCCTGTCTTCGTCGGCCAGATGGGTCACGGCGATGACTGCCTTCCCCGGCTCATGCAACAGACGCGCCGCAGATGGTGTGCATGCCAGGCTATCGGTCACCACGCGGAGCGGTTGCCTGGCAACTTCTTCCCCAGTGCGTACCGTGAGCTGCGGGTCGTCGGAGAGCACGGTGTTCACCCCAACCAGGATGGCATCGGCTACGCGGCGCAGACCGTGGGCGTGCTGCCGGGAAGCCTCGCCGGTAATCCAGCGGGACTCGCCGGTCCGGGTGGCCAGCTTGCCATCCAGGCTCATGGCGAACTTGGCAGTGACGAAGGGGAGGCCAGTGGTGATGTACTTGATAAAGGCCTCGTTGAACTCGCGGGCCTCCTCCTCGTGCTCGCCGAAATGGACCCGCAGTCCGGCGGCCTTTAGCCGGGCCACGCCCTTGCCATTCACCAGCGGGTTGGGATCAATCGTGGCGACGTGGACCTCAGCGATGCCCGCTTCGAGTATGGACAGTGTACACGGACCGACCCGACCCTGGTGGTCGCACGGTTCGAGCGTCACATACATCGTAGCGCCACGAGCGGCCTCGCCCGCCTGGCTGAGGGCCACCGCCTCGGCGTGAGGGCCCGGTGGAGGCTGCGTACAACCCTCCCCCACGATGGCGCCATCCCGGACCACCACGGCGCCCACGGCCGGGTTCGGGCTGACCCGCCCCAGGGCCTGGCGGGCCACATCCAGGGCGCGGGCCATGTAGTCCAAAACGTGCCTCCTACCGTGGCCGGTCTATGTAGCCAATCGGTATCGTAGGGGCATCCCGATGCATCGGGATGCCCCTACTAGTGTGGCACATCCCCCGGGCGGCCCGGCGAGAAGTCCAGGTGGTAGCGGCTGGGGGTCGGCCCCTCGTCGCCCTGGTACTTGCTGCCCAGGCCGGCGCCCCCGTAGAGCCGCTCCGCAGGCGAAGAAAGATGCAGGAACGAGATCTGCCCAATGCGCATCCCAGCGAAAAGCGTGATAGGCAGGCGGGCCACGTTGCTCAGCTCCAGGGTCAGGTGTCCCCGCCAGCCGGGGTCCACGAAGCCGGCCGTGGAGTGAATAAGCAAGCCCAGACGGCCCAGGGAGGACTTCCCCTCCAGTCGGGCCACGATGTCATCGGGCAGAGAGACCGACTCCTGAGTCACGCCAAGAACAAACTCACCCGGGTGGAGGATAAACGGGTCCGATCCCCGCTGCTCCACCAGCTCGGTGAGGTCCTCCATGTCCAGGCGAACGTCAATATAGGGACGGCGCGTGTTCCGGAACACCCGGAACCTGCTGCCCAGATGCAGGTCTACACTGGCTGGCTGAACGCAGGTGGGGTCGAGCGGCTCGATGGCAATGCGGCCGCGGGCAATCTCCGCCTTGATATCCCTGTCACTGAGGACCACGGCTCCCTCCAATCTGCTGGCCATTGTAGCATCGGCCCCCTTCCAGGGGCAACCGCAACCGCGCGCCCGGCAACATGTCATAGGGGCTGTCGCCAACCTGGGAACATCAGCATGGTATGTGGCGCCACCATGTTCGGCGGATGACCGAAGACATGGTGTAGGATAGTCAGGTGAAGCTGCATCGGGCGCAACCCGTATCTGCGCACCACCACTTTAAGCTTTGACAGGCCGCAATTCGATTTGCTACTATGGAATTACTTTGTTGTATTCAGTGGCCGAGGGGGTGAAACTTGAATAGCAGCATAAGTACCGCCACCCGAAGTCAGGCCCTACCTCAAGAGATCGCCCAGCGGGTAGCCACACATCCCTGCTACAGCGAGGAAGCGCACCACCACTACGTGCGCATGCACCTGCCGGTGGCCCCCAAGTGCAACATCCAGTGCAACTACTGCAACCGCGCCTACGATTGCCTCAACGAGAGCCGCCCGGGAGTGACCAGCAAGGTGCTGACGCCGGAGCAGGCCGTGGAGCGCGTGGCCCAGGTCATAGCCGAGCTCCCTCAGCTCACCGTGGTGGGCATCGCCGGGCCGGGTGACCCGCTGGCCAACCCCGACAAGACCTTTCCCACCTTCGAGCTTATCGCCCGACGCTTCCCCGATGTGAAGGCCTGCCTGTCTACCAACGGCTTGATGCTCCCTGACTACGTAGATGAGATCAAGGCCCACAACATAGACCACGTCACCATCACCATGAACGCAGTGGACCCGGCCATCGCCGCCGAGGTCTATCGCTGGGTCTTCTTCCGAGGCGAGACGCTCCGAGGCCGCGAGGGCGCCGAGCTACTGCTCTCGCGCCAGCTCCAGGGGCTGGAGATGCTGCGAGAGCGAGACATCCTGTGCAAGGTCAACATCGTCATGACGCCCGGTGTCAACGACGACCACATCCCCACCTTGGTCCGGGAGGTCAAGAGGCGCGGCCCCTTCATCGTCAACATCATGCCACTCATTCCCGTAGCCGGCACCAAGTTCGGCGACGAGCGGCGCGCCCCCACCTTCGACGAGGTCCGGCGGGTGCGCGACCTGTGCGAGGGCGATGTGCGCCAGATGCGCCACTGCCGCCAGTGCCGAGCTGATGCGGTGGGCCTGCTGGGGCAGGACCGCTCCAAGGAGTTCGCCTCGCACCAGGGCTGCGCCGTGGCTGCCGCACTGGTCCAAGAGAAGCGGGAGGACGTTTTGGGGCGAGTCTCGGCCACCATCTCCGAGCAGCGTGAGGAGAAGGAGCGCATCAGCGAGGGCGGGCCGCTACCCTTCGTGCGCGTGGCGGTGGCCAGCAAGGGCAATGGCCTGGTCAACCAGCACTTCGGGCACGCCAACGAGTTCCTGATCTACGAGACCAGACCCGAGGGCATCAAGCTGGTCGAGGTCCGCGATGTGGAGCGCTTCTGCCATGGGCCGTCGGACTGCGACGATGACGAGGCGACCCGCATCCAGAAGATTGTGGACATGCTCAGGGACTGCCAGGCTGTGCTGTGCAGCCGCATTGGCCGCGAGCCGGCGGTTGCCCTGTCCCAGGCAGGAATCACACCCATCATGGCCTATGACACCATTGACAAGGCTGTCGCTGAGGTAGCCCGAGGCACCCTCAAGGCGCCCGAGTGGCTATAGTCTTCACAATTGCCCATGCCAATACAATATCACCACGAGCGACAAAAATCCCCGCCGTGGTTCGACAAGCTCACCATGAGCGGGGTGTTGTGGGCCGCTCACCCTGAGCCTGTCGAAGGGCGAGCGCTGCCTGCGTATTCTCGGGGCAATTGCCTTGCGCTATAATGGCCGGTGTCAACTCACACCGTCGGAGGTCCTGTCGTGACGATTTCGTCTAGCAAATCCGGGGGCACGCTCCCCATGCGGGGCGGCTGACACCCCAGCATCAGGGTGGCCGTGGCCACCAAGGGCGAAGGTCTGGTCAACGAGCACTTTGGCTGGGTAGACGAGTTCCTCATCTACGAGGGCGGCCCCGGCGGGGTGCACTACCTCGAATCCCGCAACATCAAGAACTTCTGCGACGGGCCCGAGATCTGCAAGAACGAGCACGAGGCCCGGATCCAGAAGGTGATCCCCATGCTTCAGGACTGTCAGGCGCTGGTGTGCGAGGCTATCGGCCAACCCCCAGCCCGGGCGCTTTTCCAGGTAGGCATTATCCCCTACGAGACCCAAGGCCCCATCGAGAAGGCCGTCGAGGACGTGGCCTGCGGCAGGCTCCAGCCCCCAGAGTGGCTCCTAGACCTGGGAAAAGCCGCCAAGACCGCGACCCCCAAGCCATAGGACCCACCCCCTCTCTCCCCTGGCGGGAGAGAGCGAGACGCCGTCCTGAGTGCAACGAAGGAGCGAGGGGGAGGCTAGCATATTGCGCGCATAGAGTGACTGCCACAGCTCTGGCGCACCTCGTGCAGTCCGCTCATTGTGGCCGAAAGCATCCAGTTTGACAAGTGCCCCGCCTGTGCGTAATATGGCGTCTATCATCCCTGTGTGATCTAGTAGGCATTCTGTTTCCTAGGAGGGAACGCTTTGGCGAGGATATTCGTCAGGAGTATCGAGAGCGGCGACTACGGCCTCAAGGAGGAGCGGGAGCGCATCAAGAAAGCGCCCCGCGTAATCAAGGCGGGCCAGCGGCCCTGGGCCGCCGGCCCCGGCCACTGGAATAAGGACATGATCGTCCCGGCCACCTCCCCGACGCAGACCATCTTCATCCACGTGGAGGACTTCGCGCCGGGGCAGCACTCCCAGAAACACGGCCACCAGAATGAGGCCATGTTCTACATCCTCGAAGGCAAGGGGCACGAGATACACGATGGCAAGCGGTACGACTGGGAGGCCGGTGACGTGGTCATCGTCAACAACGACTGCGTCCACCAGCACTTCAACGACGACCCCAAGCACCCGGCGCGGGCCGTGGTCATCAAGTCCAAGCCGTTGTACATGTTCCTGAACCTGCTGAACCAGCGGACGGTGGTCCCTCGCCCCAATGAGGACGTTGGCTACCATCCGCCAGACCACGCCCCCGAAAAGTAGGGGCGGACCTATGTGTCCGCCTTAGCGCACATCGTGGCGTAGGGGTCCCGACTCGTCGGGATGCCTGCCCCTTGACAGAAACGTAGGGGAGGGACTCCGTGCCCTCCCCGCGCCCTGGGTGGGCATCCCGACATGTCGGGCCCCCCCCACGGAATGTGACTCGCAAGGAGAAGAAGAATGCCCTGGGAAGAGGCCAAGCGCTGGAAACAAGGCAAGACAAACGCTGATTTCTATAAGGATGCTGTTGAGCGTGGTAAGACCCTGGAGGCGCGGCAGGCCGCCCGGCCCAAGGTGGTCAAGCCCGCTGATATGCCCTGGGAGGATACACCCAACGGGCGCATAAAGTGGCTGGCCAACGAGGACATGAACGAGCGCCTGGAGACCATTGACGCCTACATGCAGGAGCTAGCGCCCGGAGGCCGGTCGGGCAAGCACTGCCATAGCGCCGAGGAGTGCCTGTACATCATCGAGGGCAAGGGCTACGACCTGCACTGGGACGTGGATGCCGACATCGGGGACGTCTACACCTGGCGGATGTCGGAGTCGCCGGCGAAGTGGGAGTGGGAGGAGGGGGACTGCGTGTACATCCCGCCGCGGACGGTGCACCAGCACTTCAACCCTGACCCGAAGAAGCCCTGCCGGTTCATCGCGGCCCAGAATCGTGTCTACCGCAAGATCGGCTACGACGACCTGACGCAGATAGAGGACGCACCGTAAGTTGCCGAGGCGCAAGTGCAGCCACGCGCCTCGTTGCTAGGGCGAAGACTGGTCATGTTGTGGAGCGGAATCAAGCTGTTTTGGAACACGCCACGTCTTCACCCTAATCCGTGGATTCTCTGCGGCACTCTAATTCAGTTTGTATCTGGACGTTTCTTCACCCACTGGGTGATAACGTCCTCCTATTTGATTCGTATCTGAACTATGGCAAGAATCCACGGATTACGGTCTTCACGACCCAGAATAGCGGTTGACCGCTACGCCAGATTGGAGGCAAGTCTGGACGTGATTCACCCAGTGGGTGGAAAACTGCCAAACCTAGGGCAAATCTACCGATGCGTTCGTTCGATATCACTAGGCCACGACACACTTTGCCCGGAGCAGCACCACCACCATGGAGACGTACTCTTCCAACAGTTGGGTCTCCTGGGCCTCCTTTATGTAACCACTATTTTTAGCGCTACTCAAAGCTTCATTGACACGCTTAAGCAGTGCTTTGGTGTCGCTATCTCCTTTAACGTCTTCTAGCGTCCACAGCTTCTTTTTGTTTTCGCTTTTCTGTCGTGCCTTCTCCAGCAGTTCAATATTATCATGTACTATGTCAAGCGGATCTTTTTGACCCGGTCCGCTGGAAGTCGTCGTCTCCAAAACGACCCTTACATGAGACCCACTTTTTAGCTGGGCGACTACAAGCCTGTCGTAGGTCTCAATGCCGTTGAGTGAATCTTCCAGACGCCACGGCGGACTGAGCAGGACGTGCTGCCACTGACCATTGTATCCTTGGCGAGTCATTAGCAACTCGAAGTAGTAAAGACGATCGAGCGCGACAAGACATCTCGATACCATGAGCAAAGTAGGATGCTCGGTATACGGTATTGCCAGTTCTAGCCTACTCATCGCCTGGCTCCTTTAGCTTGAATCTCCCGTGCCTCGTCGCGCGCGGTCTTTAGGACTTCGTTAAGTGTTTTCATCAGTTCCAAATAGGCATTTCGCGCCTCGGTGTCATTCGCGTTCAAATTGATCACTGACTTCACTAGCTGCAAGAGATCTGTGTTATTAAGAACGTTCTGGACGAAGGCAGTCTCTGTCTTAGGGCCTAACCATGCAGAAGCAACGACATATGCATCTACAGCTTGATGATAAAACTGCGTCGGATGAAGCTTGCCCAGTCCAGAGTATCCTGCAACCCGGTTCATAAAGGCATAGTAGACGTCTGATTGCTTGTTGATCCTCGCAATGTCTCTTTCAGCGGCAAGCAGCCTCTTGGTTGTCAGCAGAGTAACTCCCGCCCCGATTATTATCCCTATAGCGCCAAAGAGCAAGTCTTGCCACCATGGGCGTCCATTCCTGACATTGACATCCACCGTTGGCATCGCCGCTATCGCCAATTGGGGACCAAGTGGCATTGCAGTCGGTGTGGCCGGCACTACAGGGAGCGTAAGCAGCACGGCGGTTGGTGTGGGTGGTGGCGCAGTAAGTGTAGGAGGCACCGTGGCGGGCACGGGCTGCGTGGATTGTGCAGGAACGAAGGGCGCCGCAGTACTTGACACAGGTTGTGTCGTTACACTTGGAACGGAACACGCTGTCAGAGATGAAACAGCGACACCCCATACTAATAGGCCGCCAAGCGGCACTTTGCGGGTTGTTTTGAGCAACACGTCCAATTATAACACTCAGTGGACCCACCAAGAACGTGCGGCTATGGTTTTGCCTAGGCCGTCAACTGGTCCCACATCGAGTAAAACCGTACCCTTGGGCCAAGGCCTCGGGCTGGCTCGCCAGAAAAGCCGTTACTCCGGCTCGACGCGCACTATGCCTTCGATGCGGTCGAAGTCGGTGCCGTAGCTGTAGACCTCGGTGAGGCCGGCACTCTGCATGTAGGCGGCTTGTAGGCGTCGGCGAAGCTCACGCCCAGTAATGGCCATCGCTTTGGCTCTCGTTTGCCAGGTTTCATTAACCCTTTGGGCGGGACAGGCGTAGGGGCGAACGGCCGTTCGCCCCTACGGTTGATCTCCTCCCCACACCAGTCGGGTTGGGAACCCCAACCTACACAATGAACATCCCACCCCGCCCTGGGATCGGCGCTGGGCGCAACGATTTGGCCGCAGGTGTTCACCCAGGTGCGCCTTTCACCACGTTCAGCCCTGGAAACGGATAGTGGCGTACGTTATTGGTGAGCAGCGGCACGCCCATCATCAGCGCGGTGGCCGCTACGACGGCGTCGGCGATGCCAACGGTGAGGCCGTGTGCTTTGGCATCGCGCAGGAGTAAACCCGCCCGACGCCCTATGTGAGCATCCAGGGGAATGCTGGCCAGTCCCTCCAAGAAAACTTCGGTGGAATCCTCTTCACCTGGCCTCAGGCCCTGGTACACCTCCAGGTAGGTAACTGCGCTCACGGCGGGAAGCCCCCGTGCGGCCCAGGCTTCTAAGAGTGGTCTAGAGTGGGGACGATGTCGAAGGGCGTCAATCACAACATCGGTATCCATTACACAAGATAGCGCTTCGCTACTTGTCATTGTCATTTTCGCGGTCTGCAACACGCCACCGGCTTGGGTCACGAAGCGCGCGGACGTAGGCTGTTGAATCCTCGGGCGTCATCAAATCAGGGTGGTTATCGTCGGTCCAGGCACCCATCCCCCTGTCCAGGGCTTCTTGGAAGCGCCGGCGGGCGAGGCTATCTCGCACTGCATCTGCCACAAAGGCACTGACCTCACCTGAAGGCACCGTCTGCCTGAGCTCGCTCACGAGTTCCACCGGTAGTGTTACGGACAGCTTCTCGGTCGTTTTCGTCCTTGCCATGGTGCACCTCACTGGTAGCATCTGAAACCACACTTATGATACTACCAACACGGTGCAGTGGGAAGGGGCCGCAAGCGGCCAACCCGGCCAGGATAGTTACTCCGGCTCGACGCGCACTATGCCTTCGATGCGGTCGAAGTCGCTGTCATAGCTGTAGACCTCGGTGAGGCCAGCACTTTCCATGTAGGCAGCGTTGTAGGCATCGGCGAAGTTGATGTTTTTCTGGCAGTACAGGTCAAAGGCCCTGGCGTACAGGCCTTTGCGTGGGAGTTTGAGGCCGGGCACAGCGATGATCGGTTCCACCAATTCTCGTATGCGGGCCTTGGAGAGTCCATACCGCCGGCGCGACTGGAGCGAGAACACAGTCTCGGCGATGACCACGTCAGTAGTCACCACCGTCTCCACACCTTGTTCCAGGCGCGAGAGCAGCCGCAGGCTGGCTACGGCTTTGGCCGGGTCGTCCCCCGTCAGGTAGCGCAGCAGTATGTTGGTGTCCAAGAAGCGGGGCATCAGCCCTCTGCCCACACTTCTTCAGCCCAATCATCCTGCATCTCCTGGCGCATCTTGTGGAAGTCCTCAGGTCTGTTGATGGGCTTCACGGCGCCGTAGTTTGCCTCTATCACCGACTTTGCGGGGCGCAGACGTATCTCGCCGTCTATCAGCTCAAAGGCAACCCGGTCCTTCGGCTTGATGTTCAGTGCGCGCCGCAGCTTGACAGGTATGGTGACCTGCCCTTTGGACGTTACGTTCGTAGTGTACTGGGCCATTCTTACAACCCTCACCAGGTAATACTTGCCCCTTGAGTAATACTATCATGTGGCCGTTGTTCCCACAAATGCGACGTCTAGGGTTGGGGGGCCAATGGCCTTTTAGATCGGGTTAGAAAACCGACCTACACGATCAGCATCGCGTCGCCCAGGGAGTAGAAGCGGTAGCGTTGGGCAACGGCTTCCGCGTAAGCGGCTCGCACTCGCTCCCAGCCGGAGAAAGCGGCCACCAGCATGAGATTGGTGCTGTGGGGCAGGTGTAAGTTGGTGATGAGCGAATCCACGACCTTGAACTTGTGGCCGGACAGGATGATAAGGTCATTCCAGCCGGAGAAGGGGGCCAGCGGTTCTTCGACAGGCTCACCGTGGTGGTTCGACAAGCCTGTCCTGAGCGAAGCCGAAGGGCTCACCATGAGCGGATGGGAATACAGCGCATCAGGAGCTTGGCGGAGGGCCGCCGCCTCCAGGGTCCGTACCACCGTGGTGCCTACGGCTACGACACGCCGTCCCGCCGACCGCGCTGCGCTGATAGCGCCGGCGGAAGCCGCGCCAAGTTCGCAGTATTCCGGGGGTACTTTATGCTGGACGGGGTCCTCCGTCCGCACGGGCAGGAAGGTAGCCGGTCCGATGTGCAAGGTGATCGTGGCCACCTGAATGCCCCGCGCTTGCAGCCTTTTCAGAAGCTCAGGAGTGAAGTGCAGCCCGGCTGTGGGCGCCGCCAGACTGCCATCACTGCGGGCGTACACCGTCTGATAGCGCTCTGGGTCTGCCAGCGGCTGGTGGATGTACGGAGGCAAGGCGACCTGGCCAACGCGCTCCAATGGTGGCTCCTCGGAGAAGGCCACCCGGACGGTGCCGCTCGGCAAGTGCTCCGTTACCTCAGCGGACAGGCTGGAGCCAGCGAACTCGACCCGCGCCCCTGGCCGCAGCCGGTGTACCGGGCGGGCCAGGCACTCCCAGACCAGCCCAGCCTCGCGGCGGACCAGCAGCAGCTCTACCCGTCCGCCCGTGGGGCGGCGCCCGATGATTCGGGCTGGCATTACGCGGGTATCGTTGATCACCAGGAGATCGCCCGGCGATAGCAGGTCGGGCAACTCGTGGAAGTGCCTGTGCGCCACTGAGCCGTCGTCCCGACGGAGCACCAGCAAACGCGAGTGGTCACGCGGCTCGACGGGAGTCTGAGCGACTAGCTCCGGTGGCAAGTTGTAGTCGTAATCAGCAGTCTTCATTGGTCGGGAGTCGAGGCGTGAGGGGTTGCTCGCCCTTCGACGGACCCAGAGTGAGCGGGGCCAGTCAACGGAGCAGGCGCAGGATTATGTTAATCAACAGGGTCAGCACCAGGCTCACCAACACCATGGTTACTATGGGGATGTAGACGATAGCCTGGCCTCTGCGCGCCACGATGCCCCGGCAAGCGCCCGACCCAGGGCAAGTGCTGCGCTGCGATAAGCACCGCACCGATAACCACCAGAAAGATGCCCAGCATGACTAGGCCCTTGCCCACCACTTCAACCACACGCGTTGCCCCTAGTCGTGGTTACGGTTGTAGATGTTGCGGTAGTAGTGGCCCACCCGCTTGACCGCTTGGGCCGCCCGCTCGAACGTGTGAAAGACTGGTAGCCCCGCTGACACCAGTTCGTCCTCCACAGCCCGGCGCTCGACGTCGGTGTCCATGACGCCTGCATTAGAAACGAGCACCAGTGGCTTGCCCGTGCGCCGTCGGAAGCTTGCCAGCGAGTCGTTCATGGTCCTGAAGTCCTCGGGGCGCAACTGGGAGTGAGAGCGGTAGATCCGATGGTGCACCATTACCGCGTCCACCGCCGGGTCCGAGGCGATGGCCTCAAGACAGCCCATTACCACGCGCAAGTCGGTGCCAATGCCGCTTATGTCAAGTGGATTGCGCAATATACTGCCTACCGGGGGCACGACCTCGGACAGCCTGGCGTACGTCGAGGGCGCCAGCGGGGGCAGCTCGAAGCCCGCCCGGGAGCAGGCATCCGCCGACGACACGCTCTGCCCACCACCACCGCCCGTCATGCCAGTGATCACAGCCAGCCTGGTACCCGTGAACTCGCCCAGTTGCTGGAATCCAAGCAGAGTGTCGTCCAGGTCCTCCATGGTCATGACCTGGATTGCCTTTGCCTGCCTCAACGCGCCGGCCCACAAGACCTCTGGCGAAGCCAGCGACCCCGTGTGTGAGCTGGCCTGCTTGGCCCCGGCCGCCGTGAGCCCACCCTTCCACACCACCAGCGGCTTGTGCCTCGTAAGCGCCCGAGCCACCTCCACGAACCGGCGGCCGTTGCGAACCCCCTCGATGTACGCGCCAACATACTGGGTACGCGGGTCGTCGCCCAGATACTCCAGGTAGTCTGGGCTATCCAGATCGCTGCCGTTGCCGTAGCTCACGATCTTGTTGAACCGGACGCCCATGCGCATCCCCAGCTCCAGAATGCTATCCGCATGGCCGCCGCTCTGGGAGATCACGGCAACCGGCCCTACCTCCCCAACTAGACCAGTAACGCCGTAGGGGAACCTTATCTCGGGCGAGTAGACGCCAATGCAGTTCGGGCCGATGATGTGGAAGCCACCCTGGCGGGCGGCCTTGACCACCTCGCCTTCCAGCCGCCGTCCCTCCTCTGTTCCGAGCTCGCGGAAGCCTGCGGTGAAGAACTGGACCGCTTTCACCCCCTTGGCAGCGCAGTCCCGGAGCAGCGCCAACACGTTGCTGGCCGGTATGCACACGATGGCGTAGTCTACGGGCCCTGGTATGTCCAGAAGACTGGCATACCCGGGCAAACCCAGCACAGGCTCAGCCCTGGGGTTCACCGGGTAGAGCTTGCCCTGGTAGTTGGCCGAGTAGATCGAGTACATGTACCCGTAGCCTATCTTCCGCCGGTCGCCGGTAGCCCCGACAACAGCGATAGACCTGGGGTAAAACACCGCCTCGAGCTCGGCGTACCGTTGGGCGGAGAGGGCCATGCTCAGCCTCCTGTCCAGAATAATAGACTGAATTATAGCGGAAGGGGCCCCCCGGTGTATCGGGGGGCCCCTCCACCGTCCTCAGCTAGGTTAGAACAGACCGCGTACCTTGCCGGTGTTGACGTCTACGTCAATGCGCCGGAAGGCGGGGTCCGAGCTAGTGCCTGGCATCAAGCTGATAGTGCCGGTCACGGGGCAGAGGAACTTGGCGCCGGAGTAAACGAGCACGTCCCGGACAGGGAGGTTCCATCCCTTGGGCACGCCCTTGCGGGCAGGGTCCGAAGTGAGGCTCAAGTGGGTCTTGACCATCATGGTCATGTAGTCGGCGTACTTGGGATCAGCCTCCAGGGCCTTGGCCTTCTCCTCGGCTTCGGGAGTCCACGTCACGCCGTCGGCCCCGTAGACGAGCTGGGCGATCTTCTTCACCCTGTCACGAAGCTTTGTCTCTATGGGATAGAGGAGCTGGAAGTTGGCCTTCTCCTTGCTAGCCTCGATGACTGCGTCTGCCAACTCCAGAGCGCCCTCGCCGCCCTTGAGCCAATGCTCGCTGAAGGCGCAGCGCGCGCCCGCGGCCTCGGCAGCCCGCCGCACGATGGCAATCTCTTCCTTGCTATCAGTATGGAATGAGTTGATGCACACCACGGGCTTTATGCCTGAGGCCTTGACGGTGTTGATATGCTGCACCATATTGGCCACGCCCTTCTCCACGAGCGCCGGATTCGGCTTGTTGTACTCGTCGGGCAATGGCAAGCCAGCGACAACCTTGGGCCCGCCGCCGTGCATCTTGAGGGCGCGAACGGTGGCCACTACCACTGAAACGTTGGGCGCCAGACCGCTGAGGCGGGACTTCACGTTCCAGAACTTCTCGAAGCCGATGTCAGCCCCGAAGCCGCTCTCTGTGACGTGATAGTCGAACAGCTTGAGACCTACCCGGTCGGCGATGATGGAGGACTGGCCTACCGCGATGTTGGCAAAGGGACCGGCGTGCACCAGGCAGGGCTGGTACTCTGCGGTGCACATAAGAGTGGGGTTGATGCTTTCCACCATGAACGCCGTCATGGCGCCGCCTACTTCCAGGTCGCCTGTGGTGACCGGCTTGCCCTGCTTGTTGTAAGCCACGGTGATGTTGTCCATCCTCTGGCGCAGGTCAGCCAGATCGCGCACGATGGACAGCATGGCCATGACCTCGGAGCTGACCGCGATACCGAACCTGGACTGCATGGTGTAGCCATCCATGCGGCCGCCCAGGCCGATGATGATGTTGCGCAGGGACTGGGCGCAGAAGTCTATGATCCAACCCATCTCCACCCGGGTGGGGTCCACATCCAGGCGCTTCATTTTGGTGAGCCGCTGGAGCTGCTCGTCGGTGTAGTTGCGCTCGTGCTGCATGCGCGACGTCAGGGCGACCATAGCCAGGTTGTGGGCGTTCATGATGTTGTTGATGTCGCCCGTGAGTCCCATGGAAAACTCGGTCATGGGGATGAGCAGGGCGTTGCCACCGCCGGCGGCCGTCCCTTTGATGTTCATGGTGGGACCGCCCGAGGGCTGGCGGATAGCGCCGCCAACGTTCAGTCCGCGCTTGCCCAGGCCCTCTATGAGGCCCATCGTGGTGGTGGTCTTGCCCTCACCAAGCGGTGTCGGGGTGATGGCAGTGACCTCGATGTACTTCCCATCGGGCTTGTTCTTCAGCCGCTCCAGGACCTTCATGTAGTCCAGGCGGCAGATCTTGCCCTGGGGAATGACCTCGCTCTTCTGGAGGCCCAACTGCGTCTTCCAGTGGTCGGGAGAGGGCAGTTTGGCCTCCGCGGCCTCCCCTATCTCCCAGTCCTTCATCTTGGTTGCGTCGTAAGGCAAGTGTTCCCTTCCTCCTTGGAAACTCGACGATAAGTACCCTAACCGATAGGAGAGCTACTTCAGCCCCGCGGCGTGCTTCGCCGCCGTCACCGTGTTGGCCATGAGAATGGTGATGGTCATGGGACCCACACCACCCGGTACGGGTGAGATAGCCGCGGCCTTCTCTTTCACCGCGTCGAAGTCCACGTCTCCGGCAAGGCGGAAGCCGCTCTTTTTGGTAGGATCGTCCACCCGGTTGACCCCTACGTCTATGACCACTACACCCGGCTTGACCATGTCGGCCTTAATGAATGCGGGGCTGCCGGCAGCAGCGATGAGTATGTCAGCCTGGCGGGTGATCTCAGCCATGTTGCGGGTGCCAGTGTGGCAGATGGTGACCGTGGCATTGGCGCCGGGCTTCTTCTGCATCAGAATGGCGGCTACCGGCTTGCCGACGATGTTGCTGCGCCCGCAGACCACCACATGTTTACCCTCGGGACTGTTGCCACTGCGGATGAGCATCTGCTGGACGCCGGCAGGGGTGCAGGGCATGAATATGGGTTCTCCGATGAGCAGTTTGCCCACGTTGACGGGGTGGAAGCCGTCCACGTCCTTCTCCGGCGACATGGCGTAGAGGACATTGGTCTCATTGATCTGCTTGGGAAGAGGAAGCTGGACCAATATACCGTGGAACTTGGGGTCGTGGTTCAGTTTCTCCACCAGCTTGAGCACCTCGGCCTCGCTGGCCGTGGCGGGAAGGCGGAAGGTCTCGGTGAATATGCCTGCCTCCTCGCACGCCTTCTCCTTATTGCGCACATAGACATGGGAAGCCGGGTTGTCCCCCACCAGGACCACCGCAAGGCCCGGGTTGACACCCTTGGCCTTGAGCTTCTTGACCTCTTCGGCGGTCTCCGCCCTGATAGACGTAGCTATCTGGTTGCCGTCAATAATCTTTGCTGTCATTACCTCCACTCCAAAGAAAGGGGGCCCCGAGTATCGGGATCCCCAAGTCCTGACCGCACGCGCGCCACCTACGCTAGTTTAAGGTAGGCAGGAGGCCGCACGTCTCCGCCTCGTCACAGAACCCCTGACGGAAGCACTTGGGCTTAAGCTCAGCCCCGATCCTCGGGGCCACCTTGTCCACCTCGATCTTGATAAGCTCGAAGAGGTGCACTATCTCCCACTGCGCCCTGAGGCAGAGCCGAAGGGAAGAGGCGTGCATCAGCTCCCGGGCGTTCATGGTCATGACCAGGCGCGTCTCTACCGCATTGGGAAGCACGTAGCGGGCATCTTCAGCGGGGATGCCCACGGCCAGCATCTCGCTGTAGAAGGCGTGGCTGGCAGCCATGGCATCGCGGTACTTGCCCAGCAGCTCCGGCCGCTCTTCGATGCTCTTGGGAGTCACATACTCCAGTTTCTTCATGGATACGTACCGTTGGCTCTGTTGCGTGTAGGTGGCCAGGCGATGGCGGACAAGCTGATGGCTGGTAGCGCGGGAGATGCCGTCAATGCCGAAGGTGAAGCTGGCGTGCTCAAAGGGGGACAGATGGCCTGAGACTAGCAGGCGGTCTACGAGAGCAGATGCGCGCTCGGGGGTCATCTTGTCCAAGAGCTGTAGGGCGCTGGAATTGGTGGTGGATAGCCTAGCGGCTGCGGCAATAGTGAATTCAGGTTGAGGGGTGTATGCAATTAGCCGGACTTCCATCCAGTCTCCCGCCTTCTCGCCAAACCCCGAGTATAGCATGGGGTACTAGGCATGGCAAGTCCCCTTAATCCGTGGACAATCGTCGGGTGAAGCCTCGCGGCTGGACCTTGGGCCTGTTTTGGGCTGAGGCGGTCAGGCGAGAGGGTCTCGCAACCTCCCACGGGGTCTCCCGGGACGGCCATTCCCCGTCTTGCCGGTGTC
>ORJL010861840.1_pt1 | contig 27866 bp, 28 predicted proteins | sample 1779941 | NCBI WGS metagenome assembly ORJL01 (sample SAMEA104232317, study PRJEB22302) | groundwater metagenome | biome: forest; feature: aquifer; material: groundwater | place: USA | collected 2011-08-07 | depth 5.8 m
GTTGTAGGAGCCAACGCCCCGTGCGATGAGCAGGTCGTTGTTGCCGCTGCCGCTGAGGTTGACGTTCTCGACGTTGGTGAAGTAAGTGCTGCGGACACCGTTGAACTCCCAGTACACGTTGAACTGGGTGGCGGTGGCGAGCGCGGTGCGGATGTCGTTGAAGGAGGCGTTCCAGCTTTGGTCAAAAAGGAGGGTGTTGCTGGCGTCCCACATCTGGTAGATGAAGCCCGCGTTGCCGCCCGTGTTGCCTTCGTCAATGGTCAGCGTATCGGTGCCCGCACCACCATCAACAGTTTCAGAAAAACCATTCCCAGCATTCAGTGTGTCATTACCTGCCCCTCCAAGCAAAGAATCATTCCCATCCCCACCCAGCAAAATATCATTGCCGTTTCCGCCATCCAAAATATCATTACCACCCAATCCGTTCAGTGTGTCGTTCCCGCCCAGCCCTGAGATCGTATCATCGCTTTCCGTGCCGTTAAGAATGTCGTTATTGTTAGTGCCTTTTAAGATTGCCATAAAATACTACCCCGTCTTTACAGTTGAGTTGGTTGATAGAGCGACTACGTAATCAAACTTGCGCGGGACGGAGTTTTAAACTCCGTCCTTAACGTTTCAAAACGCCTATGGGTGCAAAAAATGTTACGGAACGGGTAACAAACCCGTTCTGGCGGCCGACTTTATCCGCTAATTCCCTCAGCCAAAAGTTCAAATCTGTAAGCAGTCTATGCCGCTATGCCGAAATATATTCCAAATTCTAGTGATGTATTAACCAATAGCTAGGTAACTTTTCACACTTTTATGTGGCTTTTATATATTTCATTGTAATAATTTGATTTTATTGAAATTATATATTTACAATTTTGGTGAAAATGGAAAATAAATACCTCACACGGTATGGGATTTGCAGTCAATGCAGTTAAGTTGGGGGCTTTTCCGTCTGCTGCCGGAACGGGTTTGTTAACCGTTCCGTAAGGTTTTTTTGAAGTGCTGTTAATCAATTAAAACATTATGGAAGGGGTAGCAAATGCGTTCCAGCCGCAAGCGTTAGCTGGTTTTGCGCGGGTTCCCAAGCTGGAGCTTCACTAGCATTAAGTTAAGAAAAAATGCTGCTAAAGCAGATGGTTATGTTGATAAATTCCCACTACCCCCTTTTTCAAAGGGGGGAATCAATGACTTCGCCATTAAGTTAAGGAAAATATGTAAATAATCAGTTGGTTACGTCCTATTTATGTAGACATTTTTCGGGTTAGCGGTAGCGTAACCCGATAACATCCGAACGGCAACCGTTGGGTTACGCTATCGCTAACCCAACCTACATAATTACGCAACACCATGATTTTATTATTTATTAACTTAACGGCAGTGAAGCTGGAGCTTGGGAACGAGGCCACCATTACCATTCATTAATCCCCATTATTTTGGAGTATGATTTGACCTTACCTACAGCATCCCATGCGCACTAATGGAGCGTAAACCATGAATACAGTCCTCAAGCCACGTTTTACTGCCGATGATTATCTACAGTGGGAAAGCGGGCAAAGCGAAAAGCACGAATACTTGGCGGGCGAAGTGTTTGCAATGGCCGGGGCGCGGCGCGAGCATGTCGTGGTCAGCCTGAATATCGCCGCCGCTTTTAAGCAAGCCCTACGCGGAAGCGGTTGCCAAACGTATATCGCTGACATGAAATTACGGGTCGAGCAAGCGGACGCTTTTTTTATCCTGGCGTGATGGTGTCCTGCTCGGCGCAAGACCACCGCGCCGGGCTTTATTTGTCCGAACCCAAACTGATTGATGCCACCGCCGCATTTGACCGGGGCGGTAAATTCGCCGCTTATCGCAGTCTGCCGTCGTTACAAGAATACGTCATCGTCCACATCGCCGACCGCCGCGTGGAATGCTTCCGCCGCACTGCCGACAATGGCTGGTTGTTGCAGGATTACATCGGCGAACAGGTTTGTCAGTTTACCAGCATAGGAGTCTCGATGGCGTTGGTTGAGGTTTTTGAAGATGTGTGGTGGTTGAAGGCGGGGATGCTGTGGGGTAGCCAGAGCAATGGCGCTATACCCAAAAGCCGTCTTTCCGGCATCCGCTAGAGCGTGAAAATCCCTACCGCCCCCATACCCAAGGCCACATCGCCTTCAACGTCTCCATCGCCGCTTGGCGGTCATCATGCTTTTCCGGTCCCGGCAAATCGGCATAGGCAATCAAACAAGGGGGGCCATTTTTTGGCATCATCGCGCACCTTCTCGCCAGCCGTCCGCCAAGCGTTGCGCCGCCCAGAGGTCGCGGGCGTTTTCGGCAAGTTGTTCGGTTAACGCTAATATTTCCGGGCTAAGCGTTAACCTTGGAGGTGTCGATGGGGTTGGGTAGGTACTCATGCGTGCCACTCTAAAGGTTTGGCACGGAAAATCACCCGCCAGTCGGATAATTCTTGGCTCATGTATGCTCGTTGCGTTTGGCGTTGAGGGCGAGGCATTTCACTTGATCGCGTATCATAAAATGACGGATTCAACGCTAAACCGCACCCCTAGTTTTCATACGGCCTTAGCAAAGCTTCAGAACAAAAAATCGGAGGGATATTTTTATTGGCGGGTTTGCAGGGCTTACACTCTGCTATTGACTAAATGCGGTTACAAATTGCTTGCATTTCAGATAAAACAAAAATGCCTTATAGGCTTAAATCTATAAGGCATTGAATTTATGGTGGGGCGTGAGAGACTCGAACTCTCGACCCAAGGATTAAGAGTCCCTTGCTCTACCAACTGAGCTAACACCCCAAGATCTTGAAGGGGGCAAATTGTAATCGAAATCGTCTGGCTTGTATATGCGCGTTTCGATTTAGATGTGTTTAGGCATTTCCAATTAAGGTTCAAATGGCTTCAAAAACAGGTTTAATGACCTTCCGATAACGCCAAAACCCTCAACAGCACCGCTTCACGCCTTGCCATTGCCCATCTTGCCATTGTTTAAAAAACTCCGCCTTACTTAAGGGCGGGTTTTCCGCATCGGCATGGTGCCGGGCGTAATGGCGCAGATACCGTTCATAAGCGTCATCGCCAGACAATTGGCGCACACCACGCCAAAACACTTTGAGGTGCTTCAACATTAGTCCCTCACCCATTCTTCAACTAAACGGCTAGGGATGTGCGGCGACTCGGTCAACGGCGGCACGGCTTTTCCGGCTAGGTAACGGCTGCACACCCGCAACATATCAAACACAATTAGCCATAGCAGGCTGACAAAAGCGATACTGATATAAGCGTCCAAATGCAGGTTAAAAATCAGTTGCGGGGCGGTGGCGGCCTTTTCCGGCGGCAGGCTGCCACTGGCCAATTTGTCGGCCATGTCGTTGGCGGCGGCGAAGAAGCCGATACGAATATCCTCGCTGGTAAGTTTTTGCCAGGTGGCGGTGCTGGTGATGATAATTAGCCATGCCAGTGGCAAGCCCGTCACCCAAGCAAATTTCAGTTTGTCGGATTTCACCAGGATTGCCGTTGACACGCATAAGGCGATCGCCGCGAGCATTTGGTTGGCGATGCCGAACAGGGGCCAGAGGATGTTCACGCCGCCATTCGGGTCGATCACGCCGATGTACAGGAAATAGCCCCAGCCGGACACCACCAACGCGCTGGTGATGAGCGCGGACGGTGCCCATGACGTCTCGCCCATTTTCGGCCAGATATTGCCGAGCATGTCCTGCAACATGAAGCGCCCGACCCGTGTTCCGGCATCCAGCGTGGTGAGGATGAAAATCGCCTCGAACATAATCGCGAAGTGGTACCACACCGCCAACATGCCTTGCCCGAACGCGCTGCCGAAAATGCTTGCCATACCCACAGCCAAAGACGGTGCGCCACCGGTACGCGCAAACAAGGTCGTTTCGCCCATTTCCTTGGCCAGTATCTGCATTTGCTCGACTGAAACCGGAAAGCCCCAAGACGAGATTTTCGCCACCGCCTCTATGGCCTCCTTACCGACGACACCCGCCGGGCTGTTGATGGCGAAGAACACGCCAGGATCCAGCACGGTGGCGGCGATCATCGCCATCATCGCCACGAAAGACTCCAACAACATACCGCCGTAGCCGATGGTGCGGATGTCACGTTCGTTTGATAACAGTTTGGGGGTGGTGCCGGATGCGACCAAGGAATGGAAACCGGAGATCGCCCCGCAGGCAATGGTGATGAACACGAACGGGAACAATTTGCCGCCGAAAATCGGCCCGGTGCCGTCGATGAATTGCGTGACCGCAGGCATTTTCACGGTCGGTTGCAAGACGATGATCGCCACCGCCAGCAAGGTGATCGTGCCCAGTTTCATGTAAGTGGACAAATAATCACGCGGCGCGAGCAGCATCCATACCGGCAAAATCGCCGCCGCAAAACCATAAGCCATAATCCACCATGCCAAAGTCAAGCCTTCATGGTCGAACCAGGTGCGCATGACCGGATGATGGTCTATCCAACCGCCCGCCGCCACCGATAACAACAACAAGGCCACGCCGATTGCCGAGGCCTCCAGCACTTGCCCAGGACGGAAATGGCGCATGTAAAAACCGATGATGATGGCGATGGGGATTGTGGCCGACACGGTGAATGTCCCCCACGGGCTGTGTTTCATGGCATTGACGACCACCAAACCCAGCACTGCGATCAGGATGATCATGATCGTAAACGTCGCAAGCAATGCCGCCGTACCGCCCAGTGCGCCAAGCTCGTCCCGCGCCATTTGTCCCAGGCTTTTGGCGTCACGGCGGGTGGACACGAACAAGGTCACCATATCCTGCACACAACCGCCCAAGACCGAGCCGAACAAAATCCATAGCGTCCCTGGCAGATAACCGAATTGCGCCGCCAAGGTCGGCCCCACTAAAGGCCCGGGGCCGGCTATCGCGGCAAAATGGTGCCCGAACACGATCCATTTATTGGTCGGCGTAAAATCATGGCCGTTGTCCAGCCGTTCTGCTGGCGTGGCGCGGGTTTCATCCACCGCCAACACTGTCGCGGCGATCCATGCGGCATAAAACCGGAACGCGATCGCATAGACACATAAGGCGGCGGTGACAAACCATAAGGCATTGATGCTTTCGCCCCGTTGGATGGCAATGCCACCGATTGCCGACGCACCGATGATGGCTATGGTTAGCCAGATAAGTGTTTGTTGGAGGTTTTTCATAGGAGTTGCCCGTAGGTTGGAATTCTGAAAGTTACCGGAGCGTAACTTATTTGATCAATGTTCTGTGGAATTGCGAGGAGCCAAAGCAATCCGGCCCTTTGTGTGGCTTAAGGCATAGTTTACGATGAATGCCCGGCCTTTTGCACCCCCCCTTTGAAAAGCGGCCGTTTAGCAGGCTCCAGCAGGGAAGGGGGCTGTTGGCTCCATTGGAATACTAGCGGAATGCCTTAAGGTGGGTGCCGCCGCCGCTTGGAAAGCGTGGTGAAAGCCAAATTGTCCAAATTTGCCGCCCCAAAAGGGGCTGTCTTCCTGTCCGTCACCCATTGGGCTGTGGCGGCCTGGCCACACAAGGCACACGAACAGTGCCGGGCTAGGCAGCCCCGCTGTGAAGGAAAACTGTTGGTGGTGCCAGGAAAGCGACCCTGCTCAGTCACCCCCAAAGCCAGGATAATTGGCTGGCGACGGCTTCCTAAAAAACGGGAAGTGAGTCATGCTGAAGGTTGTGCCCACCAGCCCTGGAACAACGGCTTATTCGTACTTATGGGGAAGAAAATTATGAAGAAAATTATATTGCCGCCCTTTCCTTACACGCTGTAACATGCCCGCTTCCCATCCATCCACGGCTGATTGTTTATGAAAGCAGGTAGCGAAACCATTAAAAGGCGTTATGACCGTATAGCCCCGTATTTTGATATTTTTGAATCAGTTATCGAAGGCTTATTGTTTAAGAGATTGCGCAAAAAGCTCTGGGAGCGGGTGGAGGGCTATCATGTCCTTGAGGTCGGTGTCGGCACGGGCAAAAATTTCGATTATTACCCGGGTTATGCCCGTATCACCGCAATCGATTTTAGCCCGGGCATGCTTAAACAGGCGGAAAGGCAGCGGGAGCGTAAAAAAGTTGTGGTGGATTTGGAACTGATGGACGTGCAGTCTTTGTATTTTGCCGATAACAGTTTTGATACCGTGGTCGCAACTTTTGTGTTCTGTTCCGTGCCCATGCCCTTAAAAGGTTTGAAAGAATTGCACCGTGTTTGCAAACCAGGAGGGCAGGTGTTGCTGTTGGAGCATGTGTTAAGTTCAAGGCCGTGGATGGCATGGTTGATGAAAAAGTTGAACCCCTTGGCGCTACGTTTGTTTGGGGCGAATATTGACCGTAATACCGTCAAAAGCGTCAAAGCCTGCCCGTTCGTGTCAGTACGGGTGGATGAGGGTAGCGGGGATATGGTTAAGTTGATTGAAGCCAGGAAGTAGTTTTCAAAAGGGACAACATCCTTGGACGGGATATTGTCCCTAAGGCTGTTAATGTTTGTTTAGGTTTTCATACAAGCGTAAATATGCTTGCGCACTTTGCCGCCATGTAAAATCTTTACGCATGGCATTGACCTGCATCTTTCGCCACTGCTCAGGCATGTTATAGAGCAACATCACCCGTTTGATGGCTTCCAGCAAGGAGCCCGAATGGGCATCATTGAAGACGATGCCGCTGGCCGTGCCATTGGCCAGGGTTTCCGTTGAGGTGTCGATGACGGTATCCGCCAAGCCCCCCGTTTTCCTGACGATGGGGATGGTGCCGTAGCGTTGGCTGTACATTTGGTTTAAACCGCAGGGTTCAAAACGGGACGGCATCAGGAAAATGTCCGCCCCCGCTTCAATCAGGTGCGCGAGGCTTTCATCGTAACCTAGCCTGATGGCGATCTTATCGGGGTATAGCTCCGCCAAATGTTGCAGGCGGATTTCGACGCTTTTGTCGCCACTGCCCAGCAAGACGAACTGCATCGGCATATTGACCATTTCCGGTAAACAATCCAGCACCATGTCTATGCCTTTTTGTTCAACTAAGCGGCTAATCAGGCCAAACACCGCCACATTTTCATTAACGGGCAGTTGGACACGATGTTGCAATTCCGTTTTGTTGCGGACTTTGTCATGAACAGAATCGGCGTTATAGCGTTGGTGGATATAACCATCGGTCTCGGGGTTCCATTGGTCGGTGTCAATGCCATTGATGATGCCGATCAAGTTGTCTTTACGGTGGCGTAACAAGCCTTCCAGGCCATAGCCAAAAGCCGAGGTTTGGATTTCCTGTGCGTAGGAGGGGCTGACGGTGGTGATGCAGTCGGCATACGCCAGGCCGCCTTTAATGAACGACAACATATTATGGAATTCCAGGCCTTCAGGGTTCCACAACTGTCCCGGGACATTCAGCGTGACCATGCGGCTGGCGGAAAACAGGCCCTGGTAGGCAAGGTTATGTACCGTGAACACGGTCGCAGGACGGTCTTTCTCCAAAGACAAGAGGGCTGGCACCAAACCGCTTTGCCAGTCGTTACAATGGACTATGTCGGGTTTCCAGTGTTGGCCGATTTTGTCCATTGCGCAAATCACCGCAATCCGGCAAAAAAAGGAGAAACGTTCGGCATTGTTGGGCCAGGGGTTGCCTTCTTCGTCCGTATAAGGGTTGCCCGGATAATTAAAAAATTCATGGCAATCGACCAGCCAGACCGGAATGGAGCTGTCCGGAAGGCGGGTTTCCAAAATCTTAATGTCCATGTTGTCCACACGCATAGAAAACAAGGTGTGGACATCATTGTTGAGCTTAAGCCCCTGGTAATTGGGTATGATCAGGCGGACATCTTGTGACAATTCCGCCAAAGCTTTCGGCAGGCTGCCCGACACATCGGCAAGCCCCCCGGTTTTAATTAAAGGATGTGCCTCGCTGGTGACAAACAGTATTTTTTTCATTATAGCTTCCTGAGCGTGATCGGTTTTTAGAGTTTTAAGATCACGCCTCCTAAGGGGGGTAAGGTCAGGTTGATGGAGTGGGGGAGGTTCATCCACGGTTTGGGTTCTGACGTAACCACACCGTTACCGGCGTTGGTGCCTGCATAATAGGTCGAGTCGGAATTGAAAATTTCCGTGTAGACACCTTCCTTAGGCACGCCAATACGGTAGTCTTGGCGGGTGACCGGCGTGAAGTTCAGGACGATGCATAATTCTTCATCGCCACTTTTGCGCCGGAAACTGATGATGGACTGCTGGACATCATGGCAGTCTATCCACTCAAAGCCCAGATAGTCAAAGTCATGCTGGTATAACGCCGGTTCGGATTTATACAGCTGGTTCAAATCTTTGACCAGGGTTTGTATGCCTTGGTGATACTCATATTCCAGCACATACCAATCCAGGACTTTGTTAAAGCTCCATTCGGTGCCTTGACCGAATTCACAGCCCATGAACAACAGTTTTTTGCCCGGATAGGTGTACATCAGCGTGTACAGCAAGCGCAGGTTGGCAAAGCGTTGCCATTCATCCCCCGGCATTTTGTTCAATAGCGAACCTTTGCCATGCACGACTTCATCATGGGAGAAAGGCAAGGTGAAGTTTTCGGTGAACGCATACAGCAAACCAAACGTGAGCTGGTCATGATGGTGCATGCGATGGATAGGATCCAGGCTCATATAAGCCAAGGTGTCGTGCATCCAGCCCATGTTCCACTTCATCGAGAAACCTAAGCCGCCCGTCCAGGTAGGGCGGGTGACTTGCGGCCAAGCGGTGGACTCTTCGGCCATGACGACGACGCCAGGGTGCTGTTCGTGCATGACCGCGTTCAGTTCCCTGATAAAGTCGATGGCTTCCAGGTTCTCGTTGCCGCCGTATTTGTTGGGCACCCAGTCATTGTGTTTCCGTGAATAATCCAGGTACAACATCGACGCGACCGCATCGACGCGTAGGCCGTCGAGATGGAATTCTTCAAGCCAGAACATGGCGCTGGCAAGCAGGAAGTTCCTGACTTCATTGCGGCCATAATTGTAGATCAGCGTGCCCCAATCACGATGCTCGCCTTTACGCGGGTCTTCATGTTCATACAGGGCGCTACCGTCAAAACGGGCGAGGGCGAAGGCATCTTTCGGAAAGTGCGCGGGTACCCAATCGAGGATGACCCCGATGCCCTGTTGATGGCATTGGTCAATAAAATAGCGGAAATCGTCGGGGTTGCCATGGCGGCTGGTCGGTGCGAAATAGCCAGTGGTTTGGTAACCCCAAGAGGCATCTAGCGGATGTTCGGTTACAGGCAGCAGTTCGATGTGGGTAAAGCCCATTTTTGAAACGTAGGCTATGAGCTGTTCGGCCAATTCCCGGTAGTTTAAGAAATTGCCTTGGTCGTCACGTTGCCATGAGCCCAGATGCACTTCATAAATCGCTATGGGGGCGTGTAACCAATCATAATTGCTACGGTCTGTCAGCCATTGTTGGTCATGCCATGTGTAGTCGCCTTCGTTGGCGACGATGGAGGAGGTGCTAGGCCGGAACTCAAACTGTTGCCCGTAAGGGTCGGTTTTCAGCAAAAGCTGGTGGGTTTTCGCATTTAGGATTTCGAACTTATAAAGGCAACCGATGGTTAATCCAGGTATGAAAATCTCCCAGATACCGCTGCCCCCCAAGTTGCGCATGGGATTGCAACGCCCGTCCCAACGGTTGAAATCGCCGACGACGCTGACGCGGCCCGCATTGGGTGCCCAAACGGCAAACAACACCCCGTCAATGTCGTCGATGGTGTGTAAGTGCGCACCTAGTTTTTGGTAAATATGCCAATGCTTGCCTTGGGCAAATAAATGTTGGTCAAATTCGGGCAATTGCGGCCCGAAGGTGTAGGGGTCGTGGTTTTCGTGGGCGTCACCGTCTTTGTCCAGCCAAGACAGGCGGTAATGCGCTGGCAATCCATTGTTTTTATCAATATATTCAAAAAAATCCGTGCCGGGTATCCGGTCAAGTTTAGCGCCGTTATCAGCAAAACTGACGGATTCCGCATGGGGTAAATAGACTTTAATTTTTGTCTGGTCATTAACGGTATGGCGTCCCAGCACGGAAAAAGGGTCATGGTGTTTGGCTGCTATAATTTTTATAGAATCGGCGTCAAGTGTATTGATTGCTTGTTTTTTCACTTTGCTTTGCCTCGATTTAGTAGAATAATGGTCAAGTAAATGTTACCAAAATAAAACAATAATTGTGAATCAATTCCACTTGGAGATGAAAATGTCGGCATCAAGTCCAAAAAAGCACGATCTTAACATCCAGCACTTAACCCGAAATACGATTGCCTTGATTCTTGCGGGTGGGCGTGGTTCTCGGTTGATGAATATGACCGATTGGCGGGCCAAACCCGCTGTGCCGTTTGGCGGTAAATTCCGTATCATTGATTTTCCTTTGTCCAATTGCGTCAATTCGGGGATCCGCAAAATCGGTGTCCTGACGCAATACAAGGCAGATTCACTGATTAGGCATATCCAGCAAGGTTGGGGGTTTTTACGTGGTGAGTTTGGGGAATATGTCGATTTAATGCCCGCCCAGCAACGCCATGACGAAGACTCTTGGTATAAAGGCACGGCGGATGCTATTTTTCAGAACATCGACATCCTGAGGACACGCAAACCAGAATATATTCTGGTATTGGCGGGTGACCACATTTACAAAATGGATTATGGTTCCATGTTGGCGGATCATGTCGAGAAAAATGCCGACTTGACTATCGGGTGCATTGAGGTGTCGTTGGAAGACGCCACTGCCTTTGGGGTGATGGACGTTGATGCGAACCGCCGGGTCAAGGCTTTCGTTGAAAAACCCGCCAACCCGCCCGTCATGCCAGGCCGCACCGACACCGCCCTGGCGAGTATGGGCATTTATATTTTTAATGCCAGTTTCCTGTTTGAACAATTGCTGAAAGATGCCGACACCAAAGGTTCGTCGCATGATTTTGGCAAGGACATTATCCCGTCCGTGATTGACAAATATGTTGTCAACGCCTACCCGTTCTTGGATTTGCAAAGCGGTGAGCAAAGCTATTGGCGTGATGTCGGTACGATTGATGCTTACTGGGCCGCCAATATGGAATTGATTGGCGTCAACCCCAATTTGAACTTGTACGACAATACGTGGCCGATCTGGACGCATCAGGCGCAAACCCCGCCCGCCAAATTTGTTTTCGACGATGATGACCGGCGCGGCCAGGCGGTGGACTCCATGGTTTCAGGGGGTTGTATTGTCTCCGGTGCCAAGGTCAGGCATTCGTTGCTATTCACCAATGTGCGCGTAAACTCTTATACTACCTTGCAAGATACGATCGTTTTGCCTGACGTGAACATCGCCCGCCATTGCCGTATTACCAAAGCCATTATTGAAAGGGGCTGCGAAGTCCCCGAAGGCACTATCATCGGCGAAGATAGGGCCGCCGATGAAAAACGCTTTCATGTTAGTGCCGGCGGGGTTGTGTTGGTGACGCCTGATATGCTGGGCCAACGTTTGCATTATGTCAGATAAATAGCCCGCGCATTTTAAGGGGCTGGCTAAGACAGGACGGGCTGGTTTTTTAACGGGTAACCAACGGGAAACATTTGTGAAATTAGTATTATGCTGGCATATGCACCAGCCTGAATATCGAGATTTACAGACTGGTGAATTCAAGTTGCCGTGGACTTACCTACATGTCATTAAAGATTATGTGGACATGGTCGCCCATATTGAGGCGGTGCCTAGGGCGAAGGCCGTCATTAATTTCGCGCCCATCTTGCTGGAGCAGATTGAAGAATATGCCAAGCAGATCAATGTCTACTTACATGACCGTGTGGCCATGACAGACCCGTTGCTGGCGGCATTGGTCGACGTCAGCATCCCGGCCGACCCTGAAGAACGTTTGCGGCTGATTAGGGAGTGCTTGCGGGCTAACCGTGAACGGCAGGTCAACCGTTACCCCGCTTACAAGAAATTGGCGGAAATGGCTGATTGGCTTGAGCATCACTATGACGCCTTGATGTATGTCAATTCACAATACCTTAGTGATTTGCTGGTTTGGTACCATCTGGCCTGGATGGGGGAAACGGTAAAATTGACCGATAGCCGGGTCAAACATTTGCTTGATAAAGGGTCGGGCTATACCTTACATGACCGGATTGAGATAGTCGAAGTCATCGGCGATTTGTTGGCAAATGTGATCTGCCGCTATAAGGTGCTGGTAAAAAAAGGCCAGCTTGAATTGTCGGTCACCCCTTATGCGCATCCGATCATGCCGCTCTTGCTGGATTTGCAGGTCACCCAAGAAGCCATGCCCAACTCGCCTATGCCCGAGTTATCAGCTTATCCCGGGGGTGAAGACAGGGTGGCTTACCATCTTGATAAAGGCATACAAGTCTTTAAACGCTTTTTTGGTTTTAAACCCAAAGGCTGCTGGCCTTCCGAAGGTGGCGTCAGTGCCAAGACTTTGAAAATATTGGGGGATTTTGGGTTTGAATGGACGGCGAGCGGCGGCAGTGTCCTCGGTAACAGCTTGCATCTTCCTGAAAACGAAAAACCACTGAGTGTCCATTACCCGTTCAAACTTAAAAAAACCAATATCACCTGTTTTTTCCGGGATGATGGTTTATCCGATCTGATCGGTTTTGAATATTCAAAATGGCATGCCGATGATGCGGTGGCGGACCTGATCCGCCATTTGGAAAATATCGCCGCCAATGAGCCGTGTGACACGGTGGTGTCGATTATCATGGATGGTGAAAATGCTTGGGAATATTTCCCGGAAAACGGTTACCATTTCTTGAGCGCTTTATATAAACGCTTGGCTTTGCATCCGGCAATTGAATTGACAACCTTTTCCGAATGCCTAAAAAGCAAGGTGGCCATTAAACCCTTATCGCGGATGGTGGCTGGCAGTTGGGTGTATGGCTCGTTTTCAACATGGATAGGTGATGCCGATAAAAACCGTGGTTGGGATATGCTGGGCGATGCCAAAATTGCGTTTGACCAAGCCGTGGCGGCCAAGCGCCTATCGGCCAAACAGCTTAAGGCCGCTGAGATACAACTGGCGGTTTGTGAAGGTTCCGATTGGTTCTGGTGGTTTGGCGATTATAACCCCGGTGAAGCGGTCAGCAATTTTGAAAAACAATTCCGCTTGAATCTGGCTAACCTACACCGCTTGCTAGGCGAGCAACCCCCCTCTTATTTGTCCCTGTCATTCACACAAGGTTCTGGAGCTCCGGCAATGGGCGGGGCGATGCGTCCAGGCGTTGAATTTTAATTTAAACACACTGTAACTCGAGACACGCTACCTTGAAACTTTCAGCGCATGATATTTTAAACAAACGCCGTGCTGGCGTACTATTGCACATCACGTCTTTACCCGGTGCTGGCCGTACCGGTGACTTGGGGCAGGATGCGTATTATTTTGTGGATTTCCTGCATAAAGCAGGCATCACTGTTTGGCAGACCTTACCTTTGGGTATGACCCATGCTGATGGCTCACCTTACCAATGTTTGTCCGCCCATGCCGGCAACCCCGAACTGATCAATATTGACTGGCTAGTCAATCAGGGATGGTTAAAGCTGTCCGAAAAATGCGAAGACTGCCAGGAGACTGACAAGTTTAATAAAAGCTGCCTGGTCACTAAAGCTTATAATGGTTTTATAGGGCGTGCTTCCCAATATGATAAAGACGGTTTTGCAAAATTTTGCCAGGAAAAAGCTTTTTGGTTGGATGATTTTGCTTTGTTTTTGGCTTTAAGGGTTGAATTTGACCGGAAATGTTGGAACCAGTGGCCTGATTGTTTCAAGGAGCGCGACAACAAAGCGATCAAGGAAGCCCGTAGCCGTTTAAGCCATTCAATTGATTGTATAAAATTTGAACAATATGTTTTTTTCCGCCAATGGATGGCGTTAAAGGCATATGCTAACGAAAGGGGCGTGTTGATGTTTGGCGACATCCCTATTTTTGTCTCTTACGACAGTGCCGATGTTTGGGCTAACCGCGATGTTTTTAAACTCGATGACTCCGGTGAAATGTCAGTGGTCGCCGGTGTCCCGCCGGATTATTTTTCCGAAACCGGGCAACGTTGGGGGAATCCGCATTATAACTGGACGTTTTTGAAAAAAACGGGTTTCAACTGGTGGCTAGAGCGCATGCATACCCAGTTGGAGCAGTTTGACATACTGCGTATCGACCATTTTCGTGGTTTGGAAGCGGCTTGGGAAATACCCGCCAGTGAACCTACTGCGAAACAGGGTGAATGGGTGAAAGCGCCGGGTAAAGCCTTATTGAATGCGATCAAAGCCGATTTGGGCTCCATTCCCTTAGTTGCGGAAGATTTGGGCATAATCACTGACGAAGTCATTGAGCTCAGGGATGAATTTGGTTTGCCAGGCATGAAAATTTTGCATTTTGCTTTCGGGGGCGGGGCGGACAATCCTTATTTGCCCAATAATTACATAAAAAATTGTGTTGTTTACACGGGCACACACGACAACGACACGACCATAGGATGGTCTGGACAGTTGGGTGTCGATGAGAAAAAGCATGTGTATGAATACTTGGGCAACCCTTTGGCCACCCTACATTGCGCACTGATCCAGGCGGCGTTGGCATCTGTGGCAAATCTTGCCATCATCCCCATGCAGGATATCTTGGAACTAGGTTCTGACCATCGTATGAATACCCCGGGCACTACCGAAGGCAATTGGCGGTGGCGCTTCCAATGGGAGCAGTTGACTCCAGAACGTGCCGACCGGTTGGCGCATTTGGTGGAATTGTTCAACCGGAATTGAATGCTAGCTTTCGATTAAACCAGTTTTTTCTGACATAAATTATAGGGTTACGGATCATATCGCGTCCACGAAAGGGCTTTCATGTGCTTTTCGTGGGCTTCCTGATTTCCTGCCTTAAGTTGCCGCGCACTGGCTTCACTTCCCCGTAGACGTTCCCCGCCTTCCATGACTGAGCAAGACAAACTTTTCAAATATATCACCCGAGTCGAGGATTTTGCCTTTGATGAGCGTGTCGCCCACGTCTTCGATGACATGGTTTCACGGAGCGTGCCTTTTTACAACGAAATCCAACGTATCCAAGCTGATTTGATTATGGACTTCCTGCCAGATGCCGGGGTTGTTTGTGATTTAGGTTGCTCAACGGGAACCACCATTGGGCACCTTATCGGCCATCTACGCTGCCCTGATAACGCCTTGTTCATCGGTTTTGACAATTCTGAACCCATGCTTGAAAAAGCTAAAGCGAAATTGTCGGCGCACACCGCCACTGGGCAAGTATCCCTAAGGTTGGGGGATTTGGGTAATCTTAGGGATTTACCGGATTGCGATGTTGTGATCCTCAATTGGGCTTTGCAATTTGTCCGCCCGATTGACAGGGAGCTATTGTTAAAGGCTATTTTCCACGCACTTAAGCCGGGCGGCATTCTGTTGCTATCTGAAAAAATTCTCGTTAAGGACACCCTGTTGAACCGCTTGTATATCGACCATTATTTGGAATTCAAAAAATCACAAAGCGGCTATACCGACATTGAAAACCAGCGCAAACGTGAAGCGCTGGAAAACGTGTTGATCCCTTACCGATTGGATGAAAATATGGCGTTATTGGAACGGGCCGGGTTTACGCACTGGGACACTTTTTTCCAGTGGTTTAATTTTGTTTGTATGATTGCGGTTAAGGGGTAGTTTTGGAGACAGAAATTGTTTGCGCTTATATTCGTCGCTGAAATGAGAAAATTGATGGCCGGTTTAGTTGTGTCCCCCCTGGGCTTGATCTGTTTATGGCGGGGCTTGTTGGCAGTAAAAAAGGAAGGCCTAACTTTTCAGGATCAACCTGGGCTTATTTGGCAACGGGGGGCACTGCCAGAAAATCTGAGTTGCATAGCTTTTTAGGCTTATACGGGCTTATTTTTTCGGATGCAATCAGTTCTTCAAGCAGTTTCAATTGCTTTTCAATGTCAAGATTCATGTCAATACCCCGAAAATCTGGGAACGCGTAATTCCACCATCCAATAGTCAATAGCTGTTCAATGGTTCGTTCAGGAAATCTAAATTTGATCAGCTTAGCTGGCGAGCCGCCGACAACAGCATATGCTGGGACATCTTTTGTCACAAGTGAGCCAGCACCCACGACAGCCCCAGTCCCAATTGTGATGCCTCGTCCGAGCGTGACATCTGCGCCTATCCACACATCGTTTTTGATGATGGGCGCGGGTTTGGTCGAAGCATGCCCGGCGGCCATAAAACCTTTTCCAAAATCCTCAACCGCTTGAAAGAGCATCTGGAAATTTGGATCGTAAGTAAAAGATGAAGTGGACAGACGTCCTAACGGATGATTTACGCCCATGACTTTAACCCCAGTCGCTATGGAACAGTATCTTCCGATTTTTATATCCATTGGCAGTGATGACCACGAATAAGAAAATGATCCCATTGACCAAACGTGATGGCCAGTCAGATAAGCGACATATGGCTCAATTTGCACATGTGGAGGCCAACGGAGCTCCTGGGCCGCTTTAAGTCTTGACGTGTTTGTCAGGTATTGGAAATAAATCCGGTTTTCTGCCAACCAGTTTAACTTGGGCTCATCTAGCAATATTGTGGTCATAAATTTATATGTTTGAAAATCAAATTATTAACTGGCTAACCATGTAATCTGTGGAATTGCATATTAACTAGAATCAATATCATGCAATGTGCCACCTACATCAATGACCCGTATCCCTGGGGATTTTTGCTCTGCCAATTCCAAGTGTCAGCGACCATATCGTCCAGTTTTTTTTCCGCTTGCCAGCCTAATTCTTGTAGCGCCCGTTTAGGGTTGGCGAAACATTCCGCCAAGTCCCCGGCCCTACGTCCGACTATTTGATAGTTTATGGCCTTACCTGTGACGCGCTCAAAAGCTTGGATCATTTCCAATACACTATAACCCCGGCCGGTGCCGAGGTTATAGGCTCTGCAGCCACCCGGGCCAAACGCGTCGCTGTCTAATGTCTCAATGGCTTTGATGTGGCCTTTGACCAGATCAACGACGTGGATGTAATCGCGGATGCCGGTACCGTCAGGGGTCGGGTAGTCGTTACCAAACACTGACAATTGCGCCAGTTTGCCGACGGCGACTTGGGAGATATAGGGCATCAGGTTATTGGGGATGCCATTGGGGTCTTCGCCGATTAAACCGCTGGCATGCGCGCCTATCGGATTGAAATAACGCAACAGGGCGATTTTCCACGGGGACGGATCTTGGTTGATGTGGTCGGCCGCGGATAAGTCCCGCAAAATGTCCTCGATCATCGCTTTCGAACGGCCATAAGGGTTGATCGCGCCTAAGGGGAAGTCTTCGGCGTATTGCGGGGTATCAGATTCGCCGTACACCGTTGCCGAAGAGCTGAACACCAAGCGCTTGACCCCCGCCGCCTGCATGGCTTCGGTTAGCACAAGTGTCCCATAGACGTTGTTGTGATAATACAGGTGGGGTTTGGAGCAGGACTCGCCAACCGCTTTTAAGCCGGCAAAATGGATGACCGTATCAATTGGGTTTTGGTCAAAAATTTCGTCCAAGGCGGCTTTGTCACGAATGTCGGCCTGATAAAACTTCAAATTTTTGCCGGTTATTTGCTGGACGCGTGCCAATGACTCGGTTTTGCTGTTGGATAAATTATCGGCCACAACGATGTCATATCCGGCTTGCAACAGTTCGACACAAGCATGGCTGCCAATGTAACCCGCGCCACCAGTCACCAGGATTTTTTTCTTGGACATCATTTGGGTTTCCGGATTTTAAGTTTGATCAAATGGACGCGGCGGTTGTCCGCGCGGATGACTTCAAAACGCAGGTCACCGACGACAAGGCTTTCACCTTTTTTGGGCATGTGTTCAAGCTGGCTGACGATGAAACCACCAACGGTGTCATACTCATCAGTGGCCAGATGTGTCGAAAAGTGTTCGTCAAACTCTTCTATCGGTGTCAAGGCCTTAATGATGTATTCATGCTCGTTGCGCTTAAAAATATAACCTTGGTCTTCATGGTCATCGTGCTCGTCTTCAATATCGCCGACGATTTGTTCCAGAATGTCTTCAATGGTCACTAATCCGGCGGCTTGGCCATATTCATCAACGACTATCGCCATGTGGTTGCCGTTAGTGCGCAACTCTTTGAGCAATATGTTCAAGCGTTTGCTTTCCGGGACCACGCAGGCCGGGCGCATGATTTGCTGGACGGTGAGCTGTTTGTTCTGCAACACATGGTTGAGGAGGTCTTTGGCCAGCAATACGCCAACCACTTTGCTACGGTCATCTTCAATGACCGGATAACGGGAATGGCAAAATTCGATGACAAGCGGAAAGATGGCCTCCAGTTCGGCTTCTTGGGGGACAACCACCATTTGTATGCGCGGTATCATGATGTCCCTGACGCGCATTTGTGACACTTGCAAAACCCCCTCGATCATCGCCAGGGCGTCAGTGTCCAATAAGTCATTTTCGCGGGCCTCCCTTAATATTTCCTTGAGGTCTTCCAGGTCTTGTGGCTCTCCGCTGAGTAAGTGGCCAAGCTTTTCAACCCAGCTTTTATGCGGAGAGTGTCTACTAGGAGGGTGGTCATCGCTCATGGTCTATTACCTGTAAATAAGGATTAGGAATATTCAATTTTTGCAAAATGGCTATTTCTTTGTTTTCCATCTCTTCGGCCTCATCATCGTTGATATGGTCATAACCCAACAAATGCAAAATGCCATGGATAACGATATGCGCCCAGTGGTCAAGCAACGGCTTGTTTTGTTGCTGTGCTTCCGTTGCCAATACCGGGGCGCAAATCACTAGGTCGCCGAGCAGATTGGACTGGAAACCTTCAATGTCAGGGGCTTCAAAAGGAAAGCTGAGGATATTGGTCGGGCCTTGTTTGTGGCGATAGTTTTCGTTAAGTCCGGCGCTTTCTTCTGTGCCCACGATACGGATCACCATTTCGGTGTCTTCCCCAAGATTTGCAAGGGTTATATCGGCCCACTGTTGGAAACTGGCCGCATCCGGCTGCCCTTCGGATTCAACAATACGCTGGATTTCAAGTTGGTTCATTTGGCTTGGTTTTTTTGTCGTAGGCTTCGTAAGCGGTGACGATGCGTTGCACCAAAGGATGGCGGATGACATCGCGGTTGTTAAAAAACGTGAAGCTGATGCCTTCGACATTTATCAGCACTTCCAGCACATGCCGCAAGCCGGACATTTTTTCGGATGGCAAATCGACTTGGGTGATGTCGCCCGTGACCACGGCGGTTGAGCCAAAACCGATGCGGGTCAGGAACATTTTGATTTGTTCGACGGTGGTGTTTTGGGCTTCATCGAGGATGATGAACGCGTCGTTCAGTGTCCGCCCGCGCATGAAGGCTAGCGGCGCAACTTCGATGATGCCCCGGTCGATCATTTTTTCGACGCGCTCATTGCCGAGCATATCGTATAGGGCGTCGTACAAAGGCCGCAAATAAGGGTCGATTTTTTGCGCCATGTCACCGGGCAAAAACCCCAGTTTCTCGCCCGCCTCAACCGCCGGGCGCACCAGGATGATTTTGCGGACTTTTTCAGTTTGCAAGGCTTCAATCGCACAGGCCACCGCCAAAAAAGTCTTGCCCGTACCTGCCGGGCCAATGCCAAAATTGACGTCATGGCTGACGATTTTGCGCAGATATTCTTGCTGGTTCGCCCCGCGGCCTTTAATCATGCCGCATTTGGTCTTAATGCAGACATTGGCGGGAGGTTGTTCCGCTTGGGCTTCGCTGAGGATTTCGTCTATCGACGCATCCTGCATGGCGAGATGGATGGTTTCTGCGGTCAGCAATTCTTTCTCGGTGCTGTCGAAGAGCTTTTGCATAATGGCGCAAGCGGCTTTGACGGATTTGTCCACGCCCGTGACCTTGAATTGGTTGCCCCGGTTGGCGATTTCGACTTGTAGGCGGGCTTCAATCTGGCGCAAATGGGCATCAAGTTGGCCGCAAAAATTGGATAATCTGGCGTTGTCGTCAGGCAGTAACGCTATTTCTTGTGAAGTCATAGACATGATTAAGCGGCGATGGTCTTATCGGCTGAGAAATCCACCATCCGGCCACGTAAGGAATTGGGTAAGGATTCGGCGATCAGGACATCAACAAATTGTCCGGCTAAGCGGGGATGGCCGATAAAATTGACCACGCGGTTATTTTCCGTACGCCCCTGCATTTGTAGGGGATTCTTTTTGGACTGGCCTTCCACTAAAACCGTCTGTACGGTATTGACCATGCTATTGCCAATCGCCGCCGCCATCTCATTGATACGGTTCTGGAACTGTTCCAAGCGCTGCTTTTTAACCGCCATCGGCACATCGTCAGGCAAGTCGGCGGCAGGGGTTCCAGGCCGTGCGCTGTAAATGAAGCTGAACGACAAGTCAAACCCCACTTCTTCAATAAACGCCATCGTTTCATTGAACTCTTCATCGGTTTCGCCTGGAAAGCCAATGATAAAATCAGACGATAAGGAAATGTCCGGGCGTACGGCGCGCAATTTGCGGATTGTTTCGATGTAATCGGCGCGGGTGTGCCCGCGTTTCATTTTTTTCAGAATGGAATCGCTGCCGCTTTGCACAGGTAAATGCAAATGGTTGACCAATTGCGGGATTTCCGCAAAGGCTTCGATCAGGTTGTCGGTGAACTCGACCGGATGTGAAGTGGTGAAACGGATACGGGCTATGCCGTCTATCGCCGCGACATAATGCAGCAACAAGGCAAAATCGGCGCTGTCGCCATCGTCCATCACGCCACGATAGGCGTTGACGTTTTGTCCTAACAGATTGACTTCACGTACGCCTTGTTTGGCCAAAGAGGTGATTTCGGCGATGACATCATCAAGCGGCCGGCTGATTTCTTCGCCGCGCGTGTAGGGCACAACGCAAAATGTGCAGTATTTGCTGCACCCTTCCATCACCGAGACAAAGGCCTTCACGCCTTCGGCGCGGGGTTCGGGCAGGGCATCAAATTTTTCAATTTCGGGGAAGGAAATATCAACGACGGGTTGGTGTTTGTTGCGGACTTGATCGAGCAGCTGCGGCAAGCGGTGCAAGGTTTGCGGGCCGAACACCATGTCGACGAACGGCGCACGTTTTTGGATATCCGCGCCTTCCTGGCTGGCGACGCAGCCGCCAACCCCGATAATCACGTCGGGGCGTTTTTCTTTAATCATGCGGAATTTGCCGAGAGCGGAAAAGACTTTTTCTTGGGCCTTTTCGCGGATGGAGCAGGTGTTCAGCAACAGCACATCGGCCAGCTTAGGGTCATCAATCAATTCAAAACCGTGTGAAGCATGGAGCACATCCCGCATTTTGTCGGAATCGTACTCGTTCATTTGGCAACCGTTGGTTTGGATATACAGTTTTTGGGTCATATTGGTAAGGTAAACATCATAAAATCACCGGATAGGGCAGGCGCTTATAATCAGCCAGCTGGCCTTGCCAGGTTTTTTAAGCATAAAAACAAGGGTAATTCACTAAAGGGTCATTATAACCTGAACGTCACTTGAACAAGCAACATGTCTCATGGAATATAAAGGGCAGGGGGGTAAGGACGGGCCGGAAAATAATTTTCCGTTATTGTTTATTTTATGGTTGGCCTTCTTCAATATCCATAGCGGGTGGGGCAATCTTCTGCTCAACCCCACAAACCGCCTTGTTCAAGATACCTAAGTTCCTCTCTTCGACAATTTGGATGCCCATCACATAAAAAATAGGCATCCATAAGGGGTTGATCAATATGCCTCCCAATACACTTTTCCAGGTGCGTTTGAGGTTTCCCAGTAAATTATAAGAATCGATTAACGGCGGCATGGGATGCTCAGAAAATACCGTGGCGATTGGACGTAACACGGCCTGGTCATGCCGTCCAAGTTGCACCATGGCCTCTTGGAGCTTACGTTCCATATCATGGTAATTTTTGCGGGCAAAACCAGAAGAAACCGCAAAGGTCAGCGCGACCAGTGGCAGAAGTACGGTTGGCGGTGCTAACGGTGCAAACGTAGAGGACAGTATGACTAAACATAAGCCAAACATTAGGATGTCTTCGCCGCGTTCGACATCCTTATCAATCGCCTTGACAATTGCGGCGACGGGTTCGGTATCCTGGTCTTCCAAATAACGTTTAGGTTTTGACATGGGGCATACTCCTTATAAGGGCATATGGGTTTGGTATATCCATATGGCGAGGAAATGTCAAATATTGGCCGCGGTAAAAAACATTGAAGGCTGCGGTTTGGTTTAGAGTGGTTTAGCCCGCACCATAAAACCCCTGTTGGCGCCAAGCTTCGTAGCTGATGATGGCGACCGCGTTCGAAAGGTTTAAGCTTCTATTGTTCGGCATCATGGGGATTTTTAATCGCCAGCCAGGATCAATGTTATTGAGTAGTTCAGCGGGCAGGCCTGATGTTTCTGAACCAAACAACAAGACATCCCCAGCTTGGTAAGCCATTTTGTCGTAAGGTTGGCCACCCTTGGTGGTGCAAGCCAGGATTCGCTTGCCGCCCATGGCGTTTACAAACGCCATGTAATTGGGGTATTTGGAAACTTTGGCCAGGTCGTGGTAATCAAGGCCGGCGCGGCGGAGATTTTTCTCCTCCAAATCAAACCCCAAAGGCTCTATTAGGTGTAAGCTAAAACCGTTGTTGGCCACTAAGCGGATGATGTTGCCGGTATTGGGTGGGACTTGGGGTTCAAAGAGGGCGATATGGAACATGTTTGCGTCCTGAAACAAGCGGGCTTATAAAGGCAGTATCGGTCAAGTTCTTTTTGGGCACGGGATGTTTGTCTATGTGCCTGTTGATCGTGGCTAACCAGCCCGAATTCTAAAAAATAATTTCAATGTGGCATAACTTGTCTGAACAACTTTGCCATTCTCAATAGGAGTTAACAATGTGGGTACTTATTTTTATAGCGGCGTTGCTGTTTGTTTTAGGTAGTGCGCTGATCCTGTTGCGCTCGGCAAATACGCCGAAAATACCTAAGCAAACCAAATCCCAACCTTACAACGACGATGATAGCGGGTGGTAGGTTAAGGCGATAATTGCCGGTTCCGTGACGCCTCGGCCCGTTGGCAATAACTGTCTGATTGCATCTCAACCAATCTCGATACCGTGCGCCTGAATTCAAATGCGCCGTCACCTTCGGTGTAGAGCGCTTGTGCTTGGACTTCCGCACTACAAATCAGCTTGATGGTGTGTTCGTATAGCACGTCTATTAACGTTACAAAACGTTTTGCCTCGTTGCGTTTTTCCGGGCCCAAGCGGGGGATGGCGGCGACCATAACGATGTTAAAGCGCTTTGCGATAGCGAGGTAATCCGCAGAACCCAAGGCTTGCCCGCATAATTCGTTAAACGACGATAACAATATGTCGTTATGGACAGCGGCCAACCGGAGTTCACGTCCTAGCATCAGGATGCTGTCGGGTTGTGGCAGCGCCCCTTCGGTTAATTTACGGAAAGACCGCTTGACAAATTCATGGGCGGGTTTGGCAAAACCTTGTGCCTCGATTTCCTCGGCGGGAGGGCAATAATACGTGGTTTGTTGCGCAGAAGACGGGTAATTAAGCCGGTAATCCTGATCGGCGGCCAGCTCGATGATATTGGCCGCATTTTGTAAGACTTCCACGAAAGATAAAAACTGTTCACGCTGCAATCCGCCTTGGTATAAATCATTGGGATGGCGGTTGGAGGTGATCACGACCACCAGTTCCAGTTCAAACAATTTGCTGAATAGCCGGCCTAGAATCATGGCGTCGGCTATATCGGAGACATGGAATTCATCAAAGCACAATAAACGGGCTGAAGAGCGGATATGTTTTGCAAGGGCCGAAATGGCGTCGGTTTTATTTTGTAGCCGCCAAGAATGGATAAATGCGTGAACTTCCTGCATGAAGGTATTAAAATGCACCCGACGTTTTTGTTGAATCGGACAAGCCTGGTAAAACAAGGCCATCAACATGGACTTACCGCGCCCAACATCGCCATATAGATATAGGCTCGGGCAATGCATGTGATTGCCCGATTCCTTGACCGCTAACCAGTCCAAAATCTTTTGCATATACTCCAAAGTTTGGACTTGGGCTTGGTCATATTGGATATGTTTTTGCTCCACCTGAAGGCTATATTGTTCTGCCAATAGGGCTAGGGCAGGGGGGGGCGGTTCTTGCGTTGGCAAATCAAATTGTCGGAAGATTTTTTTTAGCATTTTTCCTAGATGGATAACAAAAACACTGTCGCTTATTTTGTGGTTTATGAAAATAATTGATCTTAGGGTAGCATTAATTGCTACAGCAAACTATCGGCAGTTATTTAAGGCCGAAAATAACCATTATCCCCGTCAATTTAATGTCACCCTGCGCCGTGGGCGCTAGTCGTTAACATTCCGCTTTATTAGCCAATTGTGATATATTCACGCTTTTTTGCTCCTTTCATTCGGAGTTATTTATTTTATGATTAAACAGCGAACCTTAAAAAATACCATCCGTGCCACAGGTGTGGGCTTACATAGCGGTGAAAAGATTTATTTGACACTACGCCCGGCCGAACCCGACACAGGAATTAGATTTCGCCGCGTTGATTTGGCAGAACCCGTGACTATCCAGGCATCCCCGGATAACGTCGGTGAGACCGTATTATCAACCACCTTGGTTGCAGGCAACGTTAAAATCTCTACCGTAGAACATTTGCTATCCGCTTTTGCCGGATTGGGTATTGATAACGCCATCATAGATGTCAGTGCCGCCGAAGTGCCTATCATGGATGGTAGTGCCGGGCCCTTTGTGTTTTTATTGCAATCGGCCGGTGTTGAAGAACAGGATAGGCCTAAGCAGTATATCCGCATCAAACGCCATGTCCGGGTCGAAGAGGGCGATAAATGGGCGTCATTTGAACCGTTTGATGGCTTCAAAGTCACCTTCACGATTGATTTTGAACATCCGGCATTTGAAGAGGATGTGAAATCGGCGACCATGGATTTCTCTTCAACTACGTTTGTGAAAGAAGTCAGCCGGGCGAGAACCTTTGGGTTTATGAAAGACATTGATATGTTGCGGCAAAACAATCTGGCTTTGGGCGGCAGCCTGGAAAACGCCATCGTTGTTGATGACAATAAAATTCTCAATGAAGAAGGCTTGCGTTGCGCCGATGAATTTGTCAAGCATAAAATCCTTGATGCCATTGGCGATCTCTACTTGTTAGGGCACAGCCTAATTGGTGGGTTCACAGGCTATAAATCAGGCCATGGCTTGAATAACAAGCTATTGCGCAAATTGCTCGAGGAAAATGACGCTTGGGAAATGGTCACTTTTGATGACGAAGGGGACGCCCCGATTTCCTTTATGCGGTCTGCCCAATCGCAACGCCCAGAAGCTTAAAATCCCGCCAAACAGAGTTCGGGGCGTGTTTAGCGTCCCAGGACTTATATTCACTCCCCCTATAAAAACGTTTAGCCAGCATCTTTTGCCAACGTCTGTAAGTTAAGCAAAGACGGGTCACAGGGCAAAAAAAACCTCCTTATTGTTATCCCATCAAAATAGGCAACGATAAGAAGGTGAAGGGGGGTCGATGAAAAATACAGCTATGCCCTGCTAACAAAGCATTCGGTGCCAGACGGAACATGCTTGGTTAAACCGTAATTGTTACGATAAAGTTCCCTTGCCCCATTAATTTTTTCTGCCATGCAGTATGGACTGCAATTTGCTAAGCCTAAAATTGCAGGATATAAAAACCCATGTCCACGGATATTTGGTTATCCTTATTTAATTCCACTGTCATTTGTCCTTGCTTATCATGTCGGTTTTATAATCCAATCAAAACCGATTGGCCCATCCCTTACATTTAAGGGGGTAGGCCGAAATTAAATATCTAATGTTTTAATACAAGCACAAAAGCTAATAGGTTATGAAAATCAATATCTTTGATGCTTCCCAAGCTGAAGGAAGCAAATTGGAAAGATTATGGTCTTAAAATTGCCTTTATGTTTGTTTTAATGGACACCATCGGCAAGCCTATTTGACCAAACCTAGGTCATAAACCCAATTATTGCAACAAATCGAGGCGTTACTATGAGAATTGGAATACCTAAAGAAATTAAAGACCAAGAGGGCAGGGTGGCGATGACACCTGCGGGCGTGCAATTTGTCCGTGAACAAGGGCACAACGTCGTCGTCGAAACCGATGCCGGTGTGGCGGCTGGATTTACCAACCGGCAATATCAGGCCGCTGGGGCGCAACTGGTGACAACTGCTGAAGCTTGGGCGGTTGATTTGGTGGTTAAGGTCAAAGAGCCGTTACCTGCTGAATACCAATATCTTGGTAACCAAATGGTGTTTACGTTTTTCCATCTCGCAGGCGTAACCCCGACCTTGACCGAAGCCCTGTTGACTAAAGGCACCACAGCGATAGCCTATGAAACTTTGGAAGACGGAAATGGGCGCTTGCCAATACTCGCACCGATGAGCGCGATTGCGGGCAATATGGCAACGCTGATGGGCGCATATTATCTGGCTAGGTTCAATCACGGCAAGGGCTTGCAACTGGGTAAAGTTTTGGGCAAGCGCCATGGCAAAGTGGTGGTGGTTGGTGATGGCGTGGTCGGACAGCATGCCGCGCAAGTGGCTTGTGGTATGGGTGCGGAAGTGTGGGTGGCGGGGATTGATCCGGATTTTATGGCAAACCTGAAAACCAACGTTTTGCCCGAGGCGAACTTTTTCTTATCAACCCCTGATAGTCTTGCCAGGCATATCGCCGATGCCGACTTGGCCGTCGGTGCGGTATTGTGCCGCGGCGCCCTGGCTCCAAAAATCATCACCGAAGCGATGGTCCAATCTATGGGCGCAGGCTCGGTGGTTGTTGATGTCAGTATCGACCAAGGCGGTTGCATCGCCACATCCAAACCCACTAGCCATTCCAACCCGGTGTTTATCGAACATGGCGTTGTCCATTATTGCGTCACCAACATGCCCGGGGCTTACCCCAGGACCGCCACCGTTGCCCTGGAAGATGCCACTTTGCCCTATATCATCGGCATTGCCGCTAAAGGTAAAGAAGGCTTAATGTCTGACCCCTGCTTTGCCAAGGCAGTCAACGTCATGGATGGCAAAATCACCTGTAAAGCGGTTGCCGAGGCGTTAGGGATGATGGATGTGTGGGTGGATTTAAGAATTTAAATAAAGACGGAACGGGTTACATTCCCGTTCCGTAACATTTTTTGATTTGTATATGCCGGGCAAATGATACACCTGAGTTGATTAGGTATATCTTATGGCGAAATTGTATGCAAATGGCTGGTTTTTATCGGTCTACAATATAGCTTTTAGGGGTGGCCAGCGACACTCCGGTTTCCCCGTCATAAATATACGTCGTCGCGGTAACGTCTTTACCATCAAATTGGCCTTGAATTACCGACTTATTTTTTGTGGTCACAACCAATAATTCACCGGTGCCGTTATTGTTCATATCTGGCAAAATTCCTGTACCGTTAAGCTTTTGGCTAAATGTTTTAAACCAAGGGGTTTTGTTTGCGGCGGAGAGGTTCACGGCGTAGACATAGCCAGCGTTGACCTCTTTTAAGGATGGCCATCACGCCGGTTTATCAGCCCCGCACATTCCCCAACATTGGACCTGGCCATCCTTGACCCTAAACAGCCGCTTTTTTAGCCTTCACGGCGTTTTGCTGTTTTCGGGATGTGTGACCGAGGCCGCACAAATAAACGGGCTGAGACTTCGCATAATTAGGGTCTGCCTTATGTAACAAAGCCCCGTGCGACAATGCCGACGCACGGGGCTTTTTTGCATAGGGCGCATTATGCGAAGTCTTAGGGCTCGCTTATTTCTATTTTTAAATCGGCCGCGTTCA
>ORJL010507621.1_pt1 | contig 27855 bp, 19 predicted proteins | sample 1779941 | NCBI WGS metagenome assembly ORJL01 (sample SAMEA104232317, study PRJEB22302) | groundwater metagenome | biome: forest; feature: aquifer; material: groundwater | place: USA | collected 2011-08-07 | depth 5.8 m
GACACGGGAGAAGTGTCCGCGACGTTCGGGCGGAAGAGCGCAGTGACCGGGCTGCGGCTCGCGCCGCTAGGCCGCCCGCATCAGATGCGCCGTCCGACGACAAAACACGCACTTGTGAAAAAGAGGTGGTGGATTGTGGTCTATCACCCATGTTGACACAGAGGGGGGTGGTTCACTTGGAAAACGTTCAGCGCCTCGCATACTCATCAACCAATTTGGCGAAGGCGGAGTTTTTTAAGGCGGCGTCTTCGTTGCCGCCTTCCTTCGACAGGTAGTCCTTTAGTGCCTGCGCAAAAACCTTGCGAGAGCTGTCCAGCGAGGCCTTGGCGATGGCAGAAACTGAGTCAACGACTTTGCGCGACACGGCCGCTTTTCTTTCCTTGCTGGCTGCCTCGCTCAGTATTGGGTCAATCTTGCTGCTCTGCTTGAGGTAGATGATGCGGGCCAGGTAGTAGGCGCCTTTTCGCAACGAGCCACGTTCCCGTTTGCCCTCAATGGAGCCGATGCTCGCCCGGCATGCCTCCTCCAACACGCGCGCAGCGAGAACCTGCAAGGCCCGAAGATTGGCCTTCTCAGTCGGAACAAAACCGTCGGGAAGCGGGCCAGGCTGAACCCCAACCTCGTCACCCTTCAAATTGAAGACCCGGTAATAATCATTCCCCTCTCGGAAGAATTCACGCCGGCTCAAAGAATTCCGCAGCTTGGAACACTGGCCGTCGAAAACCGCCAGATAGACCATGCCCGCCTGCTCTTTGCTGAACGTCACGACGTAACTGTGTCCGGGAAGCGTCTCGCCCTCTTTGCGCTCATAACCGACGCCGTATTCGTGGTAAATCTGCTGCAGCGCCTTCTGAATATTATCGTTCGACAGCAGATCCTCGGGCCGAATTGCGTTCTGCGAATTCGTGGCGATGATGAGCGCGTCGAGGAAGGGCTTGTTCGCCGGGTCCACCTGGTAGATGCGCACCATGACGTTTGAGTTGCCTTGGAAGCGATCTTTCAATTCTGGCGCATATTTGGCGTGATACAGCGCGTTCACGGTCTGGCAACCATTGATAATCTGCATGTTGGCCAGCCGCATTTTGACCTTCTTCCTGCTGGCGGGGAGATCGACATGCACGGCGTCGGTCGTGATGCTGACGCCGTTGTTCATGAAGCCGAACCAGACGCTTTGGTTGCTGGTAATCGTCTCGATGATGCGGCGGTTGACATCCTTGCCGGTGCCCAGAAACAGCCGGACGTTCTTCTCGAACAACTCGTTGTTACTGTAGCGGTCCACCAGGCGAATCAACTGGTTCACGTTCACAAAACCGACCAGCACTTGCACGGGCATCCCGTTGGGGTTGACGCCGATGTTGTGATGGAGGAACGACCGGTCGCCCATTTCATAGCTAAGATCGAGGGTCTCGTCCTGGATGGGGATGCGGCCGAAGGCGCACAAGTTGTAGATATCTACTCCCCCGTAGGTCTCGAAAGTGAACCCGTAGCTTTGCCGATCGTGGGAAAACGTATCGCGGATTTCCTGCACCTTGCCGGCGTCCGTCTGCGACACGTTCTGGCCGTTCACGACGTAGTAGCACTGGATGTGCGTCTTGGCGCGGGGATTGCCCTCCCGCGCCTCGTCCAGAGCCGTGCGAACTTCTTTGAACGCCTCCAGTGTTTTGGCGTCTTGCAGGTCGCCCCGAAGAAAGACCCGATTCATCCTATCCACGAAGGCGTAAAGCTCCTTGGTGGAGATGCCACCATCGTATTTATCGGTGAATTTGAATTGAAATAGCTTGAGTTGGAGTTCGTCCCCCTGGTCCAGAATCAGGTAAGCGTCGAGGAGTTCCTCCGACTTGCCCGTCTTCTTGCGGTCCACGAACTTCAAACCCTCGAACAACTCGTCATCGTAAAGGTGGGTGATTTTCTGGACGGCTAGATAAAAGTAGAGGTTCCGGTGGTCAGTTGAAGAGACACCTGATGACGGGTTGCGCTTCGCCAGATGCTCCATTTTCTCTTTGAGAAACTGAATTTGAGCGGGTGACAATTTGACATCGTTGACCATTTTTTTGGCTCTTGGCATAGCAGTTTCCTTTCAACGCGCGACTTTATAGATCATATTCATTCTCGTGGCCTTCCGCTGAAAGTTCTCTATAGGCTTGTGTAGCACAGATCGGCCTCAATGCGAACTTTCTTCCACGATTTGGATTTCCTCCGGCGTCAGGCCGTAGAGGGCATAGACGTGGCGGTCGATCTCGTGCTCCATCTCGCTCGTGTCCGCGCGGGCGTCGCGCTGCTTCGCCGCGAGGATTTTGTTCACAAGATTTTCGATGGGTTTCGGGCCATCGGTCGGAGCGATGGGTAGAGCCGAAACATACATGGGCTTGAATTCGTAAAATCCGCCTTGCTTGGTTGCTGCTGTTTGGCGAATGAACCACCAGAGAACGCTAGAATTAAGAAGACCGAGTAAATAGCTCACGTCATCAGTAACGCAAATCGAAGTCTTGTCGTTGCTGTAATGCTTTGCAAGGTCCGGGGCGCATTCCGGAAAACGAACAATGGCCGGAATCACAATTTTCGGTTGCTCAAATTCTTGCCAATAGGCGCATGACCGCAACTCCCAAAAGAATTTTCCTTGGTCGTCTCGTTGAATCAGTGCGTCGCGAAATTTCTGAAATCGCGCGTGAATGGCGGGGTAGGTTTTAGCGAAAATCTTTTCGGCTTCTTTTTCGGGTTTGCCAGACCACGGGTGCTGTTTGTTTTCCGATGATTCGATTGTGATGAGGTAGTGGTCGGCAAACTCCACGCGCCAACGCTTCACATCTCGCCCGCGCAAAAACGGCTTCAGAATTTCCGCCGACGATTTGTGCTCAGCTATCAGTTGGTCGCGTGTGGCTCGATCAACAACCCATGCTTCATTTAGTCCAGTGATGATTCCGCGATAAAGTCGCCTATTGACGTATTCGCCAAGTGGTTTCCCAGCGGCGCGAAGTTTCTCCAGCAGCCGCAGAACGGCGGGCGATTCGAGCCGCCAGCCTTCGGGTTTCAGCTCGCGCTGGCTAAGCGTCCCGGCCTGCTCCTCGAAGATGACGGGGAACTCGCGAATTGGCGGACCAGGTGTCCAAGTCAGCACGCGGAATGTTCGATCGGGGTCAGCGAGCAATTGCTTCACGCGGTCTGCGAGTTTGAATTCTTCGGGATTCGGCAGATCACCCTTGTTAATGTGCCGAATCTTTTGTCCGACGAAGATGCACGGGTAGGCGACGGCGGTGAACACGGGGCTGTCGCCAAAGTCGAGCATCACGCGCGGGTGGGTCGCGTAGAGGAGATAAGTGCGAAGGCGTTCGCCGTAAGCAGCGCGGAAGTATTTGTTGCTGGTGATGAAGCTCAAGACTCCACCGGTGCGCAGGAGTTGGAACGAGCGCTCGAAGAAATAGACGTAGAGGTCGGCCGTTCCGGTGAAACACTCGTATTGAACCTTAAGCACTTCCTTGAGTGGTTTTTCCTTCCCCTGCGAATCGAGGACGGTGCGGTTCTTCAACTCCTCCTGCCGCACGTAGGGCGGATTGCCGATAGAGATGTCGAAGCCAGTCGTCACACCGAACATCCAGCCCGGGTCGAAGAATTCAGCGGCCCTGTTGGTGTTGTATGGATTCCAGGTGGCAAGACGTTTGGCGTCGGTGCCGGGAAATTCTCCGCTCTCCGCCAGAGCCACCGCCAGCTTTTCGCAGACCTCGCGGTCACGCTTGCGGAGCTTCTTCTTGTCGTCGTAACGGCGAGCATTGAAGTAATCGTGGCGAACTGTGCGAAGCTCGGTTTCGAGGACGTTGACTTCGTTGCTGGCCAAGAGCAGTTGTCCGCGCTTGAGGCCGAGAAGCGAGTTGGCAGCGACGACGCGGGTCTCCAGGTTGGGCAGCGCCAGCACGCCGCGATTGGGCTGAGTGTTGTCCACCTTCTGCTCCACCACGAGCGAGATGAAGAAGCGGAGCTTGGCGATTTGGACGGCGATAGGTTGGATATCCACGCCGTAGAGGCAGTTTTCGATGAGGTAAAGCTTGCGGGTGTAGTCCGGCAGGTTGCCGGTGAAAACGCGCTCGGCGGCGGCACGAAGGTTCGCATCCGGGATGGCAGCGAGTTGGATGGCTTTCCAGCGCCCGTTGCCGGGGTCGAGCTTGCGGAGAATCCAGACCAGCTTTAGCAGCAGGCCCATCGGGAACGCGCCGGAGCCGCACGCGATGTCAATGGCCTTGAGGGAGTTGATGGCGTTGATGAGGGCTTCGACTTCGGCAGGGCTGAACTGGTGGGACTCGGTTTGCCAGTCGAAGAGATCGCGGAGCCGGTCCTCCAGCGTCGGCACGTCTATTTTGAGCGCGGCAAATTTTCCAAGCAGGCGCTCGGACAAATAGACCAGTAGGGCTTCATCCACCATGTAGCCGACGGCGATGCGGGGCGTGTAGAACGAGCCGGTAGTTTTGCGGGCCGCGGCACCGGTCTCCGGGTTGTAATCTGCCAGCAGGTTCTCGAAGACATGGCCAAGCAATTCTGGGTCAAGGGCGACGTCTTCTTCGATGGGAGTGTTTTCCTCAATGGTGAACTTGTAGTCCTCGAAGATGCGGATGAGGCCGCGCACCTTGGCGCGCTTGTATTTGGCGTCACCGTACGCGTCGCTGAGGTCGGTTTCGCTGGTCGGGCCGAAGAACAGGAAGTCCGGGACAACGGGCTGACTCTTCGGCGTGTCGGAGAAACCGTCAATGCGGGTTTCCTGAGTGCCCTCGCGATCGTCGAGGCACTCGAACAGGCCGCCGTTGAGGAAGGGGATGTCTTTGAAGAGCGCTTGGAATGTGCGTTTGTCGTGAATGAGTCGCTCGTGCCGCCAGACGGTGTGAATCATGTGGTCGTCGCGTTCCTGGCGACTGAATCGGCGGTTGGGGAGCTTGCCGGGTGCGTCCATTTCGGTGTTAAGAGTGGCGAAAAAGAGATTCTGCAGGATCGCCTTGCAATAGACAGAGTCGGTGTTGCGAGTATCGAGCGGGGCAAAGCCTTTGAGAAGGCCATCCAGCTTGTGCTTATGGAAAAGCGCGTCGGGAATGAGGCTTTTTTCCTTGATGAACCAGCAGAAGATGATGCGAGTGAGCAATCGAATGACGCTGATAGCGTCTTTGCCGCTGGCATCCTTGGGCGCGGCTTTGGGGAACTGGACGTTGTCCAGCGCCCAGAAATACCAGTTGGCAATTTCCTGAAAAAAGCGTTTGTTGAGTGCGGAACTATCGAGGGTCTTTTGCCACGCGATTTGGAGTTCAGACCAGTTAGTGAAGTGATGCTGCTCGTGCAACTTGGCGAGGGAGAGATCGAACAGGATTTCGATGTGGGCGCGGTGCGGGTCGGCGATGCGGATGTCTTTGATGAGCGTGACTTTTTCGAGGACGTCCTTCGATTCGTCGCGCTTGTGGAGGCGGCGGGGAATGATGGAGAGGGTGAGTGTGTCGCCATGGCGGAACAGCAGCATCGCGGGCATGCGGAAGAGTTTGTTGATTTCGCGGGTGATGCCAGAAAGCTGGGTGCGGGTGTATTCTGATTCTTTCAGGGCGATGGCGAAGAAGAGGTAGGATTCGATGACGGTATTATTGTATTTGCCTTTGCCTTCGAAGACGAAGTTGACCTGACTGGAGGCTTGGATTTCGTCGCCCGTGAGCTGGAAGAGGAAGTCAACGGATTGCCAGTCGTCGAGCAAGGCGTTGTCCGCGTTGAGTTTGCGATCGTTCTCGAATTGGGCGAGGAATGTTTTTGGGGTGTTGGGTTTGAGCTCGAGCCGTTTCTCGCTGCGGTAGCCGAGGGATTCGAGGAGAGAGATGGAAGCGTCACAAAAGGATTTCTTCGCGAAATCTCCGAGAGCGTTTTTGACGGCGTGCTTGGCGGCTTCGTCGCTCATGGATTCTTGATAATCAGCCAACTGATAAGCTCGAAGTCGGTGGTTTGGGTCGCTTGGTGTTTTTTGTCTGGAATCACGAAACCGCGCTCGGCTTGCAGACCTGTGACGACGCGTTTCTGGAAGGTGCTGGCGATCGATTCGACCGCTTTCTGGAGTAGGATGTTGTAGGTTTTCATGTCCGCCCCGTTGCTGGTGTGCTGGTCGAAGAGATTGCAAAGCTCTTCGTAGGGCGCGGTCTTGCCCGCACAGAGGAGGCGGAAGATTTCCAGAATCTGTTTGGGCTGCGCAAAACCAAAGCGGACTTCTTTGTCATCGCGGACATAAACGAGGAAATGCGGTTGCAGCGGGTTGACCGTCTCGACCTTGTCCCCGCCCGTCTTTTGTTTCAGGCAGAAAATCACGCCTGGGGCGATAGCTTTGTGGTCTAGGTCGGGCGGAGCGATGGTGTAGAGACCGAGAGGAGCATCCTTCAACAGCTTGCGGTTGCTCTGGATGTATTTGCTGAGTTCGATGCGAAAATCGTCAAGGGTAAATTCGTTGAGCGCGACGGTCTCGTTGAAATCTTCCAAATCGAGGACTTCATCTTTCAAGCGCAGCAATTGTTTGTCGCGGTATTTGAGGTCGTCCTTGATGAGGTCTTCGATTTCATCGGTCTTGAGGATGTTGTCTTCCAGCGTAGCGGCGATGTCCACCAGCGCCATACGCGCTTCGACGCGATTTTTAAGAGCGATATATTTGTCAAGGTGGGGCGTCGGCCAGAAGTTCACTAGTTGCACGGCGCGGTTGACGCTGCCGATGCGGTCAATGCGGCCGAAACGTTGGATGATGCGCACGGGATTCCAGTGAATATCGTAGTTAACGAGATAATCGCAGTCTTGAAGATTCTGGCCCTCGGAAATGCAATCCGTGGCGATGAGAAGATCAATCTCGCCTTGCTGCGACATGGATTTAATCTTGTCGCGCTTCTTGGATACGGGAGAAAAGTTGGTAAGGATTTGATTGAAGTCGCTTTTGCCGAGGGTTGTCTTGTTGTCTCCTCCGCCCGTGACTAGCGCGATGTGGATGCCGAGTTCTTTGGTCGCCCAGTCTTTAAGCGCGTCGTGAAGGTAAGTGGCGGTATCGGCAAAGGCGGTGAAGACGAGGACTTTGCGGTTGGGTTGACCGAGTTTGTTGGTAGCCGGATGTTTGGCTTTGGCTTCGATGAGTTTTTGCAGCTCTTTGAGTTTGGCATCTCGGGCAACCGATACGTCTTTGGCGGCCAGGTAGAGAAGATTGAGTTGTCGTTTGTCTTTCGCGAGGTCTTCGAGCCAGCGATCGACTTCGAGATGCGCCAGCTTGTACTTGAACTTAGAGCCGACTTCCAAGGCCTCCTTCAATTCTTCGTCTTCGATTCCGTCGGCGGCAAGGTCGTCCACATCTATTTCTGCGTTGTCCGCCTGCGTTTCTTTGAAGCGGACAATTTTCTCCTCCAATGTTTCGACCTTGCCGATGGTGCGCTCCATCGAGATTTCGAAAGACTCGATGGAACTTTCGAGGCGTTTGAGGAAACCAACCTTCATCATCCCGATGAGGTAGAACTCACGTTTCTGCTGAGTGAACGCTGCAATCTTTTCTTCTGGGTAGAATTTTCGGCAATCGTCCTTGAGGTATTCGGAGGGGTTGAACAAGGAAAGCTTGTATCCCGAAATTTCCTCGTTCAGTTTGTCGTAGGACATGAATTTTTTCTTCAAGTCTATTTCGGAAAATACAGTGATCGGCTTGTGGCGTTCGGGGAATCCGCCGAGTTGAGCGATTGTGTCCTTGTAGTATTTCTGAATGTGTTTGCGTGATCGCGCGATGGTTAGCTCATCGAGAAGCTTGAAGAATGCGGAACTCAGTTTTTCGAGCAGATCACTGGTTTTTCGATGCGCGGTCTGTTTTGTCGCCCAACGCGTAAATTCCAACTGGGCTGTGCGGATGGTTTCCTGAAGGTTCTCCACGCCGATGGAGTTCTTGAATGCGTCGTCTCGTCCCTCGGTGAGGAAGTAGAGTTGATTGCGCAGATCTTTGAGGTTGTTGTTTACAGGCGTGGCCGAGAGGAGGAGCACTTTAGTCTTCACACCCGATTTAATGATGTCGTCCATGAGGCGCTCGTAACGACTCTTGCGGATGATGTTGCCCTCTTCGTCGCGCTTACCTTTGGTGTTGTTGCGGAAGTGGTGCGATTCGTCGATGACCACGAGGTCGAAGTTGCCCCAATTGATGACCGCCAAATCAATGTCGCCCGACTTGCCGTCGTCGCGGCTCAAATCCGTGTGCGAGAGAACGGTGTAGCCGAAGCGATCCTCGATGAAGGGATTGAGCGGGCTGTTATTGTGCGCCTGATAAACAGTCCAGTTTTCACGGAGTTTCTTGGGACACAGGACGAGAACCTTGTCGTTCTTTAGTTCGAAATACTTGATGATAGCGAGCGCCTCGAAGGTCTTTCCCAATCCCACGCTGTCGGCAATGATGCAGCCGTTGTGCTTGAGGATTTTGTTGATAGCGCCCTTCACGCCGTCCTTTTGAAATTCGAAAAGGGTTTTCCAGATTTCGGCGTCAACCACTTTGACGTTTTGATCGAGCAGCCCGCCTTTGTCCTGCTCGGCTAAGAAATCCTCAAAGACATGAAACAGCGTCTTGTAGTAAATGAATTCGGGCGCGTGATTTTGATACAACTGCTCAAGGTATTGCAGGACTTCCTGTTTTACATCTTCAACCAGTTCCGGGTCGTTCCACAGTTCATCGAACCAAGCCTTGAGGTCGCGGCGATCGCGGGTGCTGTCCACTTCGAGATTGAGTTCGATGTTGTTATTGCTCGCCCCAAGTCCGAGGCCGCGAACCGTAAAATTGGAACTCCCTAAGATTGCTTCTTCCACGCCAGCGTTCGCGATATGATACATCTTGCCGTGGAGGAGTTGCGTGTGCCGCACGGATCGAATTTCCACTTTCTGGCGTATCCAGCCGGCACAATCGCGTGCGACGCGCTTTTGCTGCAAAACGTTGGCGAGTTGCAAGCCGTTGCTGTCAATAATGAACGATTTCTTCTCTGTCTTATCGGGATCAAGCGATGAGATAAAGCGTGGCTCGCCGAAGAGAAAGTCGAGATGCTCGATGTGATCGAGGTGCTCCCTGAGTGCTTCGTATGCGTAGATAGTGAAGTATGCCGAAACCACGGAGAGGTGTGAGCCGTTCCGAATCTTCGCCGTGAGGAAATCAGCAACGGTGCCGCGAAGGCGGTTATCCCTAATGCCTGAACTATTCATCGAAGACGACATCGGCTGTTGGGAAATCTGATTTTAGGCATAAGGGTATGAAAGCAAGGATACGGAGAGAAATCAAGCTCAATCCGAGCAGGAGAGGTACCCCTCCTGCTCGGGCAGGCCGCGTTGAGTGCGAAAACCGGATCGCGCCCTTTCACACGACCCCAGCGCGGTGCAGCTCTGCAATAGCACTATCATCCAGTGCAAGCAGACGGGAGAGGATTGTGTCGGTGTGCTCGCCCAGGAGCGGGGGCGGTAGGCGCATCTCGGCTGGGGTTGCGGAGAGATTGAGCGGCGTGCCGGCCAACTGCACGGTCCCTAATGTTGGGTGCGGCATCTGGACGAGCATCCCTCGCGCACCCGTCTGCGGGTCCGTGAAGACCTTGTCGATCGCGTTGACCGGTCCGGCCGGCACATCGGCCTCGGCGCACAGTTGCAGCCACTCGGCAACCGTCTTGCTACTGAGCAGACTATACAGCAGGGGGATCAACGTCTCTCGGTGGGCAACGCGCTGCGGATTGGTCGCAAAGCGCGGATCCTGTGCCCATGCGGCGACACCCGCCGCGACGCAGAACCGCTGCCACTGCTCATCGTTGCCGATGGCCAGGATCAGGTAGTCATCCGCCGCTTGGAACGCTTCGTACGGCACGATGCTCTTGTGCGCGTTGCCCCAACGCCCGGGTATCTCGCCAGAGCAGAGGTAGTTGCTCGCCACGTTTGCCAGTACCGCGATCTGCGAATCGTAGAGCGCGATGTCAAGATGCTGTCCAACGCCCGTTCGCTCCCGGGCAAAAAGAGCGGAAAGGACAGCGCTGGACGCGAACAGGCCGGCGGCCACGTCCGCGATGGCCACCCCGACCTTCATGGGCGGGCCGTCGGGCTCGCCGGTGATCGACATCAGACCGCTGCGACCCTGAATCAGAAAGTCGTAGCTCCCTAACTCGCGGTCGGGGCCGGTATGCCCGAAACCGCTGATAGAGCAGTACACAAGGCGCGGGTTGATGGCCTTCAGATCCGCGTAACCCAGACCGAGCTTGTCCAGGACGCCGACACGAAAGTTCTCGATGACCACATCGCTGCCTCGCGCAAGTTCACGAGCAAGGGCAAGACCGCGTTCGTGTTTGAAATTGAGCGTGAGGCTCTGCTTATTCCGGTTGCAGCACAGGTAATAGGCCGACTCTCCGCTAAAAAACGGTGGTCCCCAGTGACGGGACTCGTCGCCAACGCCTGGGCGCTCGACCTTGATAACCTCAGCGCCCAGGTCACCCAGCATCATCGCGCAGTAGGGTCCCGCCAGATGCCGAGACAGGTCCAGGACCCGCACACCGTCCAGTGCGCCGGCCATTTTATGCGTCCTCCTCAAACGGATAGGGTGGCAGCGGCCGTGAAAGCGGCTTGTCGATCCGGTAGCCCAGCGCATACTCCGCCTGAATCAACTGGTGGATTTCCTGCGCGCCTTCATAAATCAGGCCTCCGCGGGCATTGCGGAAGTAGCGTTCAACCGGAAACTCGTCACTGTAGCCATACGCCCCATGAATCTGGACCGCATCATCTGCGGCCCGGAAGGCGTTGTCGCAGTTCATCCACTTGGCCAGGCTGACCTCACGTGTGCAGCGCATCCCTTGATTCTTGAGCCAGCCGACCTGATAGTACAATAATCGTCCGATGTCGCGCCCGGCGACCATGCGGGCGATCTTTTGCTGAATGAGCTGGTGCTTCCCGATAGGTTGTCTGAAGCTCTGCCGCTGCTCGGCGTAGGAGACGCTGGCCTCAAGACAGGCCTCCATCAAACCGACCGCGCCGGCTGCGACCGCGTAGCGGCCGTTGTCCAGCGCGCTCAGGGCGATCGTGAGACCTTCACCTTCGTCGCCGATACGGTTGTCAGCGGGCACGCGCACGTCCTGTAATGCGATGCTGCCGGTGTTGCCGATGCGCCCACCCAACTTGTGGTGAATGCTGGAACTGCTCACGCCCGCAAAGCCGCGCTCGACGATGAACGCGGAGATGCCGTGCGTTCCGGCTGAACGGTCAGTATACGCAAAGACCAGGAAATGGTCGGCGACGTCGGCCAGGCTGATCCACGTTTTCTCGCCGTTGAGGATATAGCGCTCGCCGTCGCGCCGGGCGGTCGCGCGGATGCCCGCGACATCGCTTCCGGCGTCCGGCTCGGTCAAGGCAAAGGCCGCCAGTTTCTCGCCGCGAGCCTGCGGGACGAGATACCGTTGTTTCTGTTCTTCGCTTCCCCACTGCAGCAGCGCCAGCGAGTTGAGGGCAAGATGCACAGCGATCAGGACGCGAAAGGCGGTATCAGCGCGCTCCAGCTCTTCGCAGACGATGCCGAGGCTCAGGTAATCCAGGCCCAACCCGCCATAGCGATGGGGAACGCAGAGACCCAGCAGGCCCTGGGCCGCCATCTTGGACACGATGTCCCTTGGGATCTGCTCGGCGCGCTCCCAGTCGCGCAGATGCGGCAGGATCTCGCGACGGCAAAACTCGCGCGCGGCGTCGCGGACCGCCTCGTGGTCCGGGGTCAGGTTAAAGTCCATACTGGTCCCTTCCGTTCTTTCAGGGCAATCCCGCGTGCGGCTGTCGGCCCGCCCATACGCATGAGAGTCCGGATCCCGCACCCCCTCCTCAACCCTTCCCTTGTAGGGGCAGGCCTTGTGCCTGCCCAGATCGGGCGACCACAAGGGTCGCCCCTACGCCGGGTGGGGGGCTTTCGATCCAATATCACAGGGCGCAGGTGCGAAACCCCGCAAATACGTCACGTCGGTCCGGCAGGAAGAAATTGCGAAACGTGTTGCGGACCAGGCGAGATCGGGTGGCCCACGCCCCCCCTCTCAAGACCTTGCGATAGCCGAACCAAGGCGCCGAATACTCTCTATACGGCGAATCGACCGTAAATCCGGGGAATGGAAAGAAGGGGGAAGCGGTCCACTCCCAAATATTGCCGACCATCTGGCGGCAGCCGAAGGCGCTGTCACCGGCCGCGTACGCTCCCACATCAACGCAGCCCAGCCGACGCGAATCCAGGTTGGCGTGTTCGGGCGTAGGCGGCTCATCTCCCCAGGGATAGCGTCGCTTGTGCCCGGTGATGCGTGTGCCGTCAGGGGTGGGCTCCGCGCTGGCCGCCATCTCCCACTCTGCCTCGGTGGGAAGCCGTCTGCCCGCCCACTGGCAGTACGCTTCCGCCTCGTGCCAGCCCACGTGGACGACAGGGGCATGCGCTTCGAGTGAAACAATCCGGTCGAAATATCTGTGCAGCCAGCCGCTCTGTCCCCGGTGCCAATAAAGCGGGCGCTGTGCTCCCGTCTTGGTGCGCCAGATCCACCCTTGGCGACTCCACAGCTCACGGCGAAGATAACCCCGATCCCCGACGAACTCGGCGAACTGCGCGTTGGTCACCGGAGCTCTTGCGATCCTGAATGGAGAGATATCGACCGGATGGGCCCATTTCTCATTATCGAACACAAAGGGCAGATCAGGCGTGGCGCCCAACTGAAATGCCCCCCCCGGGATCTCGACGTCTCCGGGCCATGGGCCGCCGCCCAGCCCGTGTGCGCTCGACCCATTCTCGGTGATACTGAGCCCTGGGGCGGGGTATTCCAGGGTCTGCCTCATGTAGGTGAATGCCTCCTCGTGCATGTCTTCGTGCAGCACGGAGAGCAGATACAGGTAGGTCTCCTCAGCGCCGGGCTGGTCGGAAGCCAGACGCTTGAGGACAGAGTCTAGTACCCTGTTCTTGTAATCAAGGGTAGCCTCTCTCGAAGGCAGGGGCAGGCCCCAGCGATCACAGTGATCTATCTTGAACGAGTCGTAAAAACTCTCCGCCCCCTCCAGCAGGAACTTGGTGGAACCAAGAACCGGCAGGAGAAAGACATCATAAAAAAAGGCCGTATGCCCAAGCTCCCAGAGGAAAGGATTGACAGTCTCCGTTTGGGGAACAACCAGTTGCGTCTCCGCCAGATCTTGAACCAGCCCGATGGTTCGCTCGTGGGCGTCAGTAACCATACAAGCAAGCTGAGACGCGGGAATGGTGGTTGGCATCTGATCCTCCTTAGTGTTCAGTAAGGGCGCCGTACTTTTCTCACGCGGGAGGCCGCGCTTGCTGCGAATTATAAGCCCACCTTCAGGAGCGGGCAAGGGTTCTTTGAATCACCGGAAGGCGCTCAAAAAGTATGGACGCAGGAGACAGGTGGTGTATTCTCTCAATGAGGAATATCCATTGGGCGACGAGAAAACAAGATGAATACCCCCTACGACCTGGAGCGACTTATTCGTGATCTTCCGAAGGCAGAACTACATGTGCATATTGAGGGTACATTAGAACCAGATCTGCTGCTCCAGATGGCCAGGCGCAATCATCTGACCCCTCGATTTGCCACGGTTGAGGAACTTCGCAAGGCGTACAGCTTCCACAACCTCCAGTCGTTCCTGGATATCTATTATGAAGGAACCCGCGCGCTTCTTTCCGAGCAGGATTTCTTTGATTTGACCTGGGCCTATCTTGAGCGCGCCGCACAACAGAATGTTCGACACGTGGAAATCTTCTTTGATCCCCAGGCCCACACCGATCGGGGCGTCCCATTTGAAACGGTGATCAGTGGCATCCATCGCGCCCTCGAAGAGGCCATCCCGAGACTGAACATCTCATCAAAGCTGATCATGTGCTTTCTCCGCCACCTGAGCGCAGAGGCGGCGATGCAGACGCTCGAGGCGTCCCTCCGATTCAAGGACTGGATTGTGGCTGTCGGATTAGATTCGTCAGAGCTGAATCATCCCCCCAACAAGTTCGTTGAAGTGTTTCAGCGGGCCAGAGCGGAAGGGTATTTGACCGTCGCCCACGCAGGGGAAGAAGGTCCCCCAGACTATATCCGGCAGGCGCTCGACCTGCTCAACGTTTCGCGGATAGACCATGGCGTCCGATGTCTTGAGGATCCAGCGCTGGTCCAACGACTGGCCCGGGAAAGGATTCCCCTCACCGTGTGTCCTGTCTCCAATGTCAGACTGTGTGTCTTCAAGTCGTTAAAGGAGCATAATCTCAAGAAGCTGCTGGATCTAGGGCTGTGCGTGACCGTCAATTCTGATGATCCCGCCTACTTTGGCGGCTATATCACCGAGAATCTCCTGGCTTCACAGAAGGCTCTCGGGCTTACCCGGGATGATATCTACACACTTGCAAGAAACGCTTTTGAGGCGAGCTTCTTGCGCGCCGACGAGAAGCAACGCCTCCTTGCTGAACTTGATCACTTTATGGCAGCGCACCCCGGCTAAGCCTCCGTGTTCGGTCGTAGGGACGCTGCTTGCTGCGCCCGTCATGGGCAGGGCAAGCCCTGCCCCTACGCTCCCGGGTCCAAGAGGGATACATTGACGACCTTCATTCGGAAAGTTATGATGCTGATAATTCGAGTTAACGAAGGTGAATCCGCTGGGGGTTCATTCCCCGCGGCTTGCCGCGAGTTCGTCATACCGGCGGAAGCCGGTATCCAGAAAGCCCGACTGGATTCCCCCGTATCCAGTACGGGGCAGGCGTGTCAAGCACGGAATGACGGGCCAGAACAGAAGACGATACCCCGCGGCTTGCTGCGGGGTAGTTCATCGTCGTGAACGGGAGGGCGCAATGATTGTCGTTGCCAACAGGGTACCAATTGCGAAGGGATACGAGCAGGAGTTTGAGAAGCGATTCGAGCGGCGCCTTGGCGCGGTTGACCAGATGCCGGGATTCATTCGAAACGAGATCCTTCGGCCTATCCTGGGCGATTACTACATCATCATGACCTATTGGGAGAGCAAGGAGGCGTTCGAGGTCTGGACTCAGAGCGAATCGTTCAGGCAGGCCCATGCCAACCCGGCTCCCCAGGAGATGTTCGCGGGCCGGAATGTCTTCGAGATGCACGAGGTCATCCAGTTGTCGGAGAAAAAACTATAGCGGGCGGCGACCGCAACACGATGCAGCATCATGCAAAGAGAACGATTCTCGGGGTCATTCCGGCAAGACTTGATTCGACGAGGCTGCCCGGCAAAGTCCTTCGGCCGATCTGTGGCCGGCCGATGTTGTACCACGTGTTTGCGCGTGCAAGCCAATGTGGGCTGTTGGATGATCTGGTGGTGGCGACCGACTCGAAAGAGGTATATGACTACTGTGTCTTGAATCAGATGAAGGTTCGCATGACTTCAAGTCGCCATACGTCCGGGACCGACAGGATCCACGAGGTCATGCAGGCGCTACCGGCCGATATCTACGTCAACATTCAGGGTGATGAGCCGATGCTTAGATCGGCGCATCTGGAAGCTCTCGTACAGCCGTTCCTCCACGATCCGGCGATCCAGGTCACTACACTGAAGACCCCGATTGGCGCTGAAGAAGCTCGAAATCCTAATTGTGTGAAGGTTCTCACGGATACGACCTGTAAGGCGCTCTACTTCTCGCGCTGCGCCATTCCGTACAACCGGGATCAGGCGTCTGAGGCTCGCTACTTCAAGCACCTCGGCCTCTACGCGTATACACGATCGGCGCTCGATCGCTTTCACCAACTCCCACCGTCACCGCTAGAGCAGACCGAGAAACTCGAGCAGCTCCGTTTTCTGGAGCATGGCATACCGATCTCTGTCGTTGAGACCCCATACGACACCATAGGAGTGGACACCGAAGAAGACCTCGCTCGTGTCGAGCGATATTTTCAACAGCTTGAATAAGAGAAGAGAACTTCTGACGCACTACCCTCGCCAGCCGATGAAGCTTAACTGGTGGCCGCTCTTTCCCTCTTTCCGATAGGAGTAGAAATCCCCGATGTGGCAGGCCGTACAGGGACCGATCTTGCTGATCTGCGTGCGAGGAATGCCTGCGCCGAGAAGCTGAGCCCCATTCAGCGCCCTGAGATCAAGGCGACCCTTGCCCCCATGGTGGGGCCTCCAGGCGCCCTTGAGATCCTCCCTCCAGTTCGCCGCGATCTGCGCCGCGACCTCCGGTCCTACCTCGTAGCAGCAGGGGCCGATCGACGGTCCCATCGCCACATGAAGCGCGGCCGGGTCGATTCCATAGGCTGCTTTCATCGATTCGACTGTCCGCGTGGCGATGCCCGCAGCCGTCCCTCGCCACCCGGCATGGACCGCAGCGGCAATCTTTCGAGCAGGCTCCACGAACAGGAGGGGGACACAGTCGGCCGCCATCACCCCCACACAGAGGTTGGGCGCATCGGTCATCAGCCCATCCCCAATCCCGGCTAGTTTTTCGTCGCCGCGTGAAATCTTCAGAACGGCGTCCCCGTGGACCTGCCTGGCCGTGATAATCGTGATTCGCGGCAAGCCGAGCGCTTGCTTGAGCTCGCACCAGTTCTGTTTGACGGCTTGAGGATCGTCTCCATCATCGCATGACAGGCGAAAGGCGGCGTTGGACGGCCGGTCCTGGCCGCCGACACGGCCAAGAAAGCCATGGACCAGACCGTCAAATTGTTGCCAGTGCGGCACTTCCAGACGAAGAATTTTCATGTTGGGGCTATTCCTTTGAAAATAGGATTCAGCAATCAGCCTCAGACAAACCCCCTTCGATCCCCCTTTCCTAAAGGGGGAAGGAGGAGTATCTGGTCCCCCCCTTTGATAAAGGGGGGTTGGGGGGTTTCATGATGCATGGGTGGCCATTGGGCCAGGACGTATTCTAAGAAAATTACCTGAGGCGTGTCAAACTTTGAGCGGGAACGGGTCTGCTCAAAACTTATCCCGCAGATCCCCGTTCATCCTTCGACAGGCTCAGGACGAACGGTTGGGCATTGAAAAGACTAATGTTTTCCGTTCGTGCTGAGCTTGTCGAAGCACAACAAAAGGATAGGCTTCTTAGCGGTCATGATTGTCACCGGCGATCCTACGTAGTATACTATGGGCATATGAGACAAGCCCTTCTTATCGTTGATCATGGTAGCCGCCGCGAGGGATCGAACGACCTGCTCCGAAAGGTCGCCGGCCTGATGGGGGAGCGGTTTGGCCTGCACATCGTTCATTACGCCCACATGGAGCTGGGTGAGCCGACCATCCACCAGGGATTTGACGCCTGTGTCGCCGACGGGGCGGAAGAGGTGATTGTCCACCCGTACTTTCTTGCATCGGGCCATCATGTCGCCGTCGGCATTCCCGACCTCGTCAGGCAGGCGGCCGAGCGACACCCCGGGATTGCGTACCGAATTACCCAGCCGCTGGGCGTCCACCCGAAGATCGGCGAGGTGATCCTGGAACGGATTGCCGAAGCCGATGGCGATAACCCCGTGGGCACTGCTCAATCGGAACGCGAGGCGTCCGGCGAGGGCAAACGCGCTCATGGCCATCTGCATCGCTCTGACGGCTCGTTCCGTTATTGCCCGCGGTGTGGGATGACGCTCAAACCCAGACGGCTGAAGCCGGACGGGCCGGAACTGGCGGCCTGCCAGAGCTGCTCGTTCGTCCAGTATCCCGACCCGAAGGTGGCTGCCGGCACCCTGTGTATGCTCGACGGTGGGATCGTGTTGGTCCAGCGAGCGATCTCCCCGGCTTATGGAAAATGGGTCTTTCCTGGCGGCTTCGTTGATAAGGGCGAGCGGGTCGAGGCGGCGGCCGTTCGTGAAACCCGGGAAGAGGTCAACCTCGATGTCGAGATCGATCGGCTCCTGAATGTCTACTCCTATGAGGACTCAGGGGTGGTGATCGTCGCCTACGCCGCGCGCGTGGTGGGTGGCGAGCTTGCCGCGAAGGATGAGGCGCTCGATGCGAGGATATTCCATCCGACTAAGATTCCGTGGGAAGACCTGGCATTCCGCAGCGCGCACGACGCAATAAAGGATTACCTTGCGCTGTACCCGTAGCCGGAGCAACATCCCACGCAGCACGGCCACACCACGGTCTACGAAAATGCATCGTTACTCCCCCATCCTATCCTTCCCCCTCATGCGGGGAAGGGACACTTCACGCGGACTCCTCCCCCCGGGTGCGAAGGAGGGGTTCGAGCCTCGGTTCCTCCTCCCCCCTCGGAGGGGGGAGGATTAAGGTGGGGGGTAGGGAATAAGCATGGCTCGATTGCGCGATAACGGAAAGGACTATTACGCCATCCTCGGCGTCTCGGAACAGGTCACGGAGGAGGAGCTGCGAAAGGCGTACCGGCGGCTCGCGCTCCAGCACCACCCCGACAAGAATCCGGGAGATCCCAGGGCGGGGGAGCGATTCAAAGCGATCAGCGAGGCGTATGCCGTCCTGATGGATCAGGGCAAGCGGCAGCAGTACGATGCCTTCCGCGGGACCCAGGCCGGGGTGGGCGACCCCACCGGCGGCGGATTCCGGTACTCCCAGGAAGAGATCTTCCGGGATCTTCTCTCCAATCCTGCTATGTCGTCGATCTTTGCTGAGATGAACCGTGAGTTCACCAGGGCCGGTATCCGCTTCGATGACGCCTTCGTTCGACAGGTCTTCTTCGGCGGCCGAGGTTTTGTCTTCGGCGGCGTCTTTATGGGCGCGCCGATCGGCGTGCTGTGGCGACGCGCCTCTCGTATGGCGGTCGATCGCCGAGGCGGCCGGTCAACGGTTGAAGGGACCCGGGGCCAGGAGGCGTTGGAAGAGGGCCGCTCACAGGGCCTGTTGTCAGCGATCGGCCGCGGGCTCAAGGCCGGCTTTGACCTGGTGAAACGGCTGATATCCGGAAATCCGGATTCTGCCGGGGGTAGCCAGAATCTCCGATACCAACTTACCATTACCGCTCAGGAGGCCGCGTCCGGCGCGCGGAAGCGGGTCAGCTTCATGCGGGGCGAGCAGATCGAGGAACTGATGGTAGCCATCCCTCCCGGTATCCAATCCGGGACGCGGTTGCGGCTGAAAGGCAAAGGGCTTGAAGGCCGGGATGGAACGCACGGTGACCTCTATTTGCGGGTGACAGTCACATAGCGCAGGCGCGTCCTTGACCTCCTATGTATAGCGTCGTGAGCGGCAACAACGGACATCGTTGCCCGAAAGCGGGAATCCGGAAATGCACTGGTTTCTTGGCCAAGTCGTTGATCGGGCTGGAGGACATCGTACGTCCCAATGTCAAGGCCGGGGTCTTGCCTGAGGAGGCGATCTGATGCTTCCCGTGACTGCGCGTGAGGCATTAGATCACGACGTTGCCCGGGTGACCGGTACGATGCGCGCGGCTCAGTCCAAGCCGGTGGGGGCGGAGACCCCTGCCGAAGTGGTCTTTCAGCGCATGGAGGAGGATGGAATGGAGGCCCTGCCGGTCCTTGATGAGCAGGGGAACCTCCTTGGCGCCGTTACCCGACCGAGTCTCATGGAAGCCCTTTTACGGCGGGAGCAGCAGCGGGTGGAGAAGGAGCGGGAACGGCTATCCGAACAGGTACATTCTCGTGATCGGCTGCGGGCCCTCTCCTGGCGGCTCATGGAGGCGCAGGAGGAGGAGCGTCGTCATCTTGCGCGCGAACTGCACGATGAGATCGGTCAGATCCTGACCGGGCTTAACCTGACCCTTGCCGCCGGTGCGCACGGATCCGCCGACCAGGCCACAGTCAGTCTGGCCAAGGCCCAGGGGCTGGTCAGTGACCTGATGGTGCGGGTGCGCGATCTGTCGCTCGGCCTGCGCCCATCGATGCTGGACGATATGGGCCTGCTGTCCGCCTTGCTGTGGCACTTCGAGCGGTATACCGCTCAGACTCAGGTGCGGGTAGTCTTCGAACATGGGGGATTGGCGGGACGCTTCGCGCCGGAGATTGAAACGGCCGCCTATCGGATTGTGCAGGAAGCCTTGACCAATGTCGCCCGCCACGCCGACGTGCATGAGGTGACGGTCTCCTGTTCCGCCGACTCCGACGCACTTCGCGTGCAAATCCATGACCGAGGCGGTGGTTTCGAACCCGGAGAGGCTCTAACAACGTTCAGCGCGAGCGGTCTGACCGGGATGCGCGAACGGGCGGAATTGTTGGACGGCCGGTTTACGCTGGAGTCGGCCCCCGGGAAAGGCACCTGCGTGATCGTCGAATTGCCCTTGAAAGAGCGGCGCGGATGACGCACGCATAGGTGAGAGACATGACCACCATCGTGCTGGCTGATGACCACCCGATTGTGCGACAGGGCATGCGAGCCTTGCTGGAGGCCGAGCCGGATCTTCGCGTGATCGGCGAGGCGGGCGATGGACTGGAGGCGGTGTCGCTTGTCGAGCGGCTGCAACCGGATGTGTTGGTGCTCGACCTGATGATGCCCGGCCTGAGCGGCCTGGAGACTGCGCGACACGTCCATAAGCGCGCCCCTCGGACCCGGGTCGTCATCCTCTCCATGCATGCCGATGAATCGTATGTACTTGAGGCGCTGCGTCACGGCGCAGCCGGGTATATCCTCAAGACGTCCAACCCGATAGACCTCACCCTGGCGGTGCGCGAGGTGGCCGCAGGACGGCGCTACCTGGGTCCGCCGCTGTCCGAGCGTGCTATCGAAGCTTACATCCAGAAGACGGGGGATGCCCCACTGGACCCGTATGAGACGCTGACGGCTCGCGAACGGGAGGTGCTGCACCTGGCGGCCTTGGGCCACGGCAATGCCGCCATTGCGGATCGTCTTGGGATCAGCCCGCGCACCGTCGAGACACACCGCGCCCACGTGATGGATAAACTGAGCCTGGGCAACCAGGCCGACCTGATCGGCTACGCCCTCCGGCGCCGGATTATTGTAACGGAGGGCTAGGGATGCGATCTGCGTGAAGCCATACGAGATACTATTCAGCGTTTCGAAGCCAGGGGATCTCCCGTCATCAGCGATGGCGAGCAGAGAAAGTATTACAACGATGACCGTCATGGGGAGCCCCTGGGTGCGCTGGTGATTGACCTCGTCGGCTGGGCGCTCGGGGAGTAAGAACGGAGCGCGCTCATGAATCCCCAACAAAGACGTACCCGATTCTCCCGCAGTCTCTTAATGTCGGCGGGCCTGGTCGTTCTGCTCGCCATGACGTTTGCCCTCTATGTCCGGTCGGAAAAGCAAGTGGATCGCGCCCATGAGTCGCACTATCGGTCCTTTCTGCTGGCCGACGAGTTGCGCCAGTCTTCGGATGACCTGACCCGTATGGTTCGCACGTATGTGGTGACCGGCGATCCCGTGTACAAACAACACTATCAGGACATTCTGAACATCCGTAACGGAAAGAAACCCAGGCCAGAGAGTTATTGGAGAATTTACTGGGACCTGGTGCTGCCTGGCGGACAAACGCCGCGTCCGGAAAGCCGGCAGGCCATTGCGCTGCTGGAGTTGATGCGGCAGGCCGGGTTTACCGAGGAAGAGTTCCGCAAGCTGGCGGAGGCCCATGCGAATTTCGATCGGCTGACCGTCCCGGAATTCGAGGCGATGAAACTGGCCGAGTCCACCGGGCCGGATGCCGAGGCCAACCGGGCCATGGCGCGCACGATGATGTTTGACGACACGTATCATCAGGCCAAGGCCGCCATCATGAAGCCGATTGAGGAGTTTTATGCGCTAGTGGACCAACGCACACTCGCGGCCGTCCAGACCGCCGAACACTACGCCACGGCCCTGCGGTATGTGTTTGTCGCGTTCGGTCTGGGGCTGATGGTCATGCTCTGGCGCACCTACACGGCCTTGCGCGATACGCTGGGGGGATCCGTTGGCGAGGTCTATGCGCAGATCGCCAGGATCGGCAGCGGAGATTTTTCTTCCGCCATCCAGGTGAAGGACGTTCTGAAACACAGTGTGCTGGGGTGGTTGTCGGAAACACAGGTCAGGCTGAGCGACAGTGATCGCGAGCGCCAACTCGAGGGGGAGCGGTTCCGCCTGGTCGTCGAGGCCGCGCCCAACGGCATCGTGGTGGTCAACGAAGCCGGTACGATCACGCTTGTCAATGCGCAGACGGAGAAGGCGTTTGGCTACACGCGAGCGGAACTGGTCGGCCAGTCCGTCGAGGTGCTGGTACCCGACCGGTTCCGCGCGCCCCACCCCGCGCAACGCCGCGGTTTCTTCGCGGACCCGAAGGCCCGAGCGATGGGCGCCGGGCGTGATTTGTTTGGCCGGCGCAAGGACGGCAGCGAGTTTCCGCTGGAGATCGGCCTGAGTCCCATCACCACTCGTGAAGGCCTGGTCGTGCTGGCCGCCGTGGTGGATGTGACCGAGCGCAAGCGGGCGGAGGAAGAGCGTGAGCGGTTGACCAGCGAGCTGCAGTTGTTGCTCGAGTCCACCGGCGAAGGCATCTACGGCATTGACCTGGAGGGGCGCTTCACGTTCATCAACCGGGCGGCGCTCGGCATCTTGAGCTTCACGCAGGAGGAGCTGCTGGGCCGAAACGCCCACCAGGTCATCCACCACACCCGCAAGGACGGTTCGCCCTATCCCGCGCAGGAGTGTCCCATCTTCCGGGCCTTTCGCACGGGCCAGGGTTCTCGTCGGGACGATGAAGTGCTCTGGCGCAGCGATGGCACCTCGTTCCCCGCCGAGTATGCGTCCTACCCGATTCTGCAGGAGGGCGCGCCTACGGGCGCGGTGGTGACTTTCAGCGACATCACCGAACGCAAGCAGTCCGAAGAAGTGTTGCGCCTCGCCACCGAACAGGCTCAAGCCGCCGACCGGCTCAAGTCCGCCTTCCTCGCCACCATGTCGCACGAGTTGCGCACACCGCTCAACTCGATCATCGGGTTCACCGGCATCATTCTCCAAGGGTTGGCCGGGCCGTTAAACCCGGAACAGGCCAAGCAACTCGAAATGGTGCGCGGCAGCGCGCGGCATCTGCTGGCGCTCATCAACGACGTACTCGACATCTCGAAGATCGAGGCCGGGCAACTGGAGGTGTATTGCGAACCGTTCGACCTGCGCGCCTCCATCACGAACGTGACGAACACCGTGCGCCCGCTGGCGGAGAAGAAGGGGCTGGCGTTGAACGTGGAGGTGTCTCCCGCCGTGGCCGGGGTGGTGAGCGACAAACGGCGCGTCGAGCAGGTGTTGCTGAACTTGTTGAGCAACGCCGTCAAGTTTACCGAGAAAGGCGGCGTGACGCTCCGGGCCGAGGTGGCGTCGGACCACGCGGCCGGCATGTCGCGTTCGGTCGTTCGGCTGTCCGTGGCCGACACCGGCATGGGCATCAAGGCCGAAGACTTGGACCTATTGTTCCGGCCGTTCCGGCAGATTGATTCCGGATTGTCGCGCAATCACGAAGGCACGGGGCTGGGGCTGGCGATTTGCCGGCGGCTGGCGGATTTGCTGGGCGGGGAGATTCGCGCCGAGAGTGAGTGGGGCAAGGGCAGTGTGTTTACCTTCATCATGCCGCTGAAAGAACCGGTGAAATCATGAAAGCGACAATCCTCCTCATCGAAGACAACGAACAAAACCGTTACCTGGCCACGTTCCTCCTGGAGCAGCGTGGCCACGAAGTCGTCCCGGCGGAGTCGGGCCCGCTGGGCCTGGAACTGGCCGCTACAATCCGCCCCGACTTGATCCTGCTCGACATCCAGTTGCCGGGCATGGACGGCCATGCCGTGGCCCGCGCGCTGCGCAGCAATCCAACGCTGGCGACCGTGCCCATCGTAGCCGTTACCTCCTACGCAATGGTGGGCGACCGCGAGAAAGTCATGGCCTCAGGCTGCAACGGCTACTTGGAGAAACCCATCAACCCGGACACGTTCGTGACGGAAATCGAATCCTTTCTCCCCCCGCCCGAAAAGGCAGGCACCCCATGAACCGCGTGCTCATCGTGGACGACAAGCCGGAGAACCTCTACCTGCTGCGCGCCCTGCTGCAAGGCCACGGCTGCGAAGTGGATGAGGCTCGCCACGGCGCCGAGGCACTGGTCAAGGCCCGTCAGGCCCCGCCCCACCTGATCATCTCCGACCTCCTGATGCCGGTGATGGATGGCTACACGCTGCTGCGCCAGTGGAAGGCCGATGAACGGCTCAAGGTCATCCCTTTCGTCGTCTATACCGCGACGTACACCGAGCCGAAGGACGAACGGCTCGCGCTGGACCTGGGCGCCGACGCTTTTATCATCAAACCCGCCGAGCCGGAACCGTTCATGGCCCGCATCCTCGAAGTTCTGGCCAACGCTCAACGCGGCGAACTGCTGCCAGCCGACACGCCCAAAGGTGAGGAAACAGTCTTGCTTAAGGAATACAGCGAGGTCCTCGTCGGCAAGCTGGAGGACAAGACTCTCCAGTTGGAGCAGGCCAACCGCGCGTTGACGGAGGACATTGCCAGGCGCCAACAGGCCGAGGCGGAGATTCAAAAGCTGAACACAGAGCTTGAGCGGCGGGTCATCGAACGGACGGCCGAACTCGCGGCTGCCAACCAGGAACTTGATGCCTTCACCTACTCCGTCTCGCACGACCTGCGCGCGCCGCTGCGGGCGATCAACGGCTTCTCACGTATCCTGCTCGACGAACACGCGCGCGAGCTGACCCCTGACGCGCAGCGCTACCTGCGCCGGGTGCATGAGGGCAGTGAACGGATGGGCTGCCTGGTGGATGACCTGCTGGACTTCTCCCGTCTAGGTCGGCGGCCCATTACGACGCAGCCAGTGTCGGTCGGCCATCTCGTGCGGGAGGTGTTGGCGGAGCTGTCTCAGGAACAGGCAGGACGGCAGATCGACCTGCGCATCGGCGAACTGCCGTCGTGTCAGGCCGACCCGACCATGCTGAAACAGCTTTTCGTCAACCTGTTGTCCAATGCGCTGAAGTTCACCCGCAGGCGGGAGATAGCGATCATTGAAGTCGGCTGCCTGAACCGCAGTCAGCCGGCTGAGCGGGTCTATTTCGTCAGGGACAACGGCGCGGGCTTCGACATGCGCTACGCCGACAAACTCTTTGGCGTATTCCAACGGCTGCACGGCGCCGATGAGTACGAAGGGACGGGTGTGGGATTGGCCATCGCGCAGCGGATCGCCCAGCGGCACGGCGGACGCGTCTGGGCGGAGGCCGAGGTCGATCACGGCGCGACGTTTTACGTTACGCTCAGAGAGGGGGCGACAGCCGATGCTTGAGAACCTGGTGGAAATCCTGCTGGTCGAGGATAACCCCAACGATGTGGAATTGACGCTCCATACCTTGAAGAAGCACAACCTCGGCAACTTTGTGGCGGTCGTCCGGGACGGGGCCGAGGCGCTGGAGTTCCTCTTCTGTACCGGCGCCTATGCCGACCGCGGGATCGAGCATCGCCCTCACGTAGTGCTGCTCGACCTGAAGCTGCCGAAGGTGGACGGGCTGGAGGTGCTGCGCCGGATGAAGGCCGATCCGCGCACACAGATGATCCCTGTGGTGGTGCTCACATCCTCCCGCGAGGAGCAGGACATCGTGCAAAGCTACAAACTGGGCGTCAATAGCTACATCGTCAAGCCGGTGGACTTTGCGCAGTTCAGCGAGGCCATGCGGCAGTTGGGGATGTACTGGATACTGCTCAACGAGCCGCCGACGCTGTAGGCAACGGCGCAGCGCACGCAACAGCGCGCGCAGCCGCAAGCCTTCCGTAATCTCCTCACAATCCGGTCCTTCTTTACATATTCTGCTGCCTTCAAAAATCCCCCACCCTCTCCTTCCCCCCCCGGTACCCTCTGGGTGCGTGGAAAGGACATTTCTTGTGGTTCGCTAGAAAATAGCATTCAGCGCTCAGCCGTCAGCTTCAGACAAACCCCCCTAACCCCCCTTTCATAAAGGGGGGGGATTACTGATACGTACCCTGGGTTTGACAACTTGATTTGGCCCACTTTGATCATCTGATTTGGCCCCCTTCCCCCTTTAGGAAAAAAGGGGGTATTACTGATACGCCTCCTTGCCTCCCCCTTTCGCAAAGGGGGATTGAGGGGGTTTTCGTGCGCCGTGGGGCGGCCGTGACCGCATGGGGTGTTCACAACAAATCCCCCCCACCTCAATCCTCCCCCTCCAAGGGGGGAGGAGCTCCCGAAAGGCGTTCCTTCCCCCCTGAGAGCCTGCCCCGGACTCGATCCGGGGGGGGAAAGGTAAGGATGGGTGATGTCGAAGGAAAAATACGTGGTTTCGCGCCATAAAATAAGGGCTTGTACGGACGACAGGGGCGGGAGAAGCATATATCCTATCTATTGGAAGGGGTCTGCCGTATGTGACTGAAGCATACGGACGACAGACCCGGAGACGCCATGAGTGCTGTTGAGATTGCTGCCGTTCTGGTTAATCGAATTGCCGGACGATCCGGATTCCGAAGCCTGGATGATCCTGCAATAGCTGTTACTGATCGTCGCGTCTTCGGTCTTTCTGCCGAGAGGCGCTCGCCGTCTGTGGAAGCCGCGTCGATGCGTACGCTATCCAGTAGTCAGATTGTTGCTTTTTTCAAATCGATGTCGCGGGGGGCAAGCGCCGCGGTCATGCTTGGCGGCTGTCTTATGCTGGTCGGCTGGATCTTTGACATCCCGATTCTGACGACCCCCCGGTCAGATTGGGTCGATATAAAGGCGAATACGGCGCTTGCCTTCGTCCTGGCGGGGATGGCACTGTGGCTGTTGCAGGGGGAATCGGACGGCCGATGGAGGCGGCGGATCGCGCACGCGGGCGCGTCGATCGTCGCCCTGCTGGGTCTGCTCGTCTCGAGCCAATACCTGATCGGCTGGGAGTTGGGGATCGACCAACTGCTGATCAAGGATTCGTTGAACAGCGTCGGCGCGCGATTCAACGCCCCAGGCCGCATGGCGTTCATAACCGCCTTGGGCTTTCTGCAGGTCGGATGCGCCCTGCTGCTGCTGGATGTTAAGAGCCGTCGCGGTGTCTGGGCGGCCCAATGGCTTGCCTTTATGGCCGCTTCGGGCGCCCTGACGGCGCTGACGGGGTACCTCTACGGTGTCCGGTCGCTCTACGCCATTCCACTCTTTGGGTCGATTGCCCTGTACACGGTGATCCTGTTTGTCGCGCTGGCCATCGGTATCCTGTTCGCCCGTCCGGATCAGGGGCTAATGGCGGTGGTGAGCAGTGAGACAGCGGGCGGAGTCATGGCCCGTCGTCTGCTGCCTGTCGTTATCGCATTGCCGGTCGGGCTGGGCGGAGTACGCCTGGCGGGACAACAGGCCGGCCTCTACGACACCGAATTCGGGCTGTCGCTCATGGTCGTGTCGGGTGTGGTTAGCCTGATCGCGATCGTCTGGTGGAACGCCGGATTACTCTATCGAACGGATGTTGCCCGGCACCAGGCGGACGAGGTCCGGCACACGCTCTGCGATCTCGGGGCGCTCCTCAGTCGATCGCTTCGACTTGAGGAGGTCTACCCCGCCTTTGCAGAAGCAGTCCGCACGATCATGCCCTACGAACGGCTCGGGATCCTTGTGCCGGAAGGAGAGTCGCTGGTCATGGCCCATTCGGTAGCTCGCCCACCTCTGACTGCCTGGGAGGGGGCCGTATTCCCATCGCAGGGGACCTCTGTCGCGTGGGTGATGGCCCGCAAAGCTCCTCGCGTTGTCAAGGATCTGGCGATTGAGGCGGTGTTTACAGACGATGCGCTCATCGCGCAGGAGGGGGTTCGGTCTACCCTGGTCCTACCCTTGCTGGTCGGGGGAGAGGCGGTCGGGGCCATGGTGATCGACAGCCGTGATTCACCGTCAGAAAAATGAAAAACCTCGTTGGCCCCTGATATATCAGGGTATAGAATGCGTGGTGACGACACGAACATTCACCAACGAGGTGCTCAAATGATGACACAAGGCGTTCTGGAATTCCAGTACCA
>ORJL011345816.1_pt1 | contig 27852 bp, 34 predicted proteins | sample 1779941 | NCBI WGS metagenome assembly ORJL01 (sample SAMEA104232317, study PRJEB22302) | groundwater metagenome | biome: forest; feature: aquifer; material: groundwater | place: USA | collected 2011-08-07 | depth 5.8 m
ATTCCGGCTGGGAAACGGTTCCCAGGTCAACTCGATCTTCGGCATTGGTTTGAATGCTTTTGCATACTCGTCTACGACCATTGACATGGGAACTACCGTGGGGATAGCCAAGTCCCACAACCGGATGGTTGAATTCGCAAGTACAATAGCAAGCCGATTTCCATCTGGGCTGAAAGGCAAGTGCAGCGCGCGATCCTGATCTGTGCCAGCGGGAAGGACTCGTTCAACAGGATTTGAAGATGCCATGTCCCATACCCTGACCGTCCCGTTTTCTTGCAACACCGCTAACGTCTTGTTATCTGGGCTGATTTGCATGCTGATGATCTTCTGTTTGTTCGGGCCCTGTAGGACTCTCGGCTGCGGGATTACGGCAGACGCTACGTCCCACACTCGCACTGTTGAATCCTCTTCAACTGTGCCCAACCACTTGCCATCTGGACTGAGCATCAAACTTGACACCTTAACTTCAAAACCATGGGACGTCGGCGTATTCCCGACATTGGCTAACCCGTGAATAGCCATGAATTCTTTGTTCGTCGTGACCATAGTTTGCCCGTTTGTGCTGAACGTTATGCTAGTTAGTACCGTTTGGTGACCGGGAAGCTCAAACAGCGCTCCATCTAGGATTCGAAAAAGGCCAAGCCATCCTTCTGGGCCGAGGGTCACCAGCCAACGGCTGTCCGGACTGAACGCAACAGAGATCCCCGGAACCACGAGAGTTGGGGCAGTCGGCCCTTCGAGGTCGACTAACTGGGTCGTGAGGTCATAATTCGCTATCGCCAGCCACCTGTCATCTGTGCTGAACGTGAAGCCAGCGGATTCGGACTTACCGGTCGCTTCTATCGAGTCCGAACCAAATCTTGAAAGACCAAGAGGCCAGATGCGGGGAGTACCGTCGCCCCAAGCCACTAACCATTTCGAGTCGGAGCTAAACACTATCTTACCAATCGAGCCTTCAGTTCGAAACAGCGCAACTGGTTGCCCCAGTTTCCCTGTTAGGTCCCATAGCCCAACAGATGAGTCATTGTTGAGGCCCAATGTTGCTAGCCAGTGACCATCCGGGCTAAGTGAGACAGACGCGACGCCATACTTGTGATCTCTCGCCAATTCTTTGCTTGCAAGTAGTCCGGTCTCACCAATAGGCCACAACCACACGTTCCCGCTGAAATCAACCACTGACAACCATTTCCCGCTTGAACCAAACGCAATTGAGCCAACCCAAGGACTGACACGGCCAACAACAATCGGTTCGCGAAGTGTTTCCATCGATTCAATGTCCCAAAGAAGAACCAATCCGTCCCAGTCACCGGTTGCCAACCACTTGCTGTCTGCGCTGAAGGCCACTGCCTTTATGAGGCCCTCACTGCCACCCGGCGCCAGCAAAACCTCCGGATCATCCAGCCGAGACACTTTTCTTATGATGCCTTGGTTCGCTTTGTCCATAGCAACCAGCCACTGACCATCCGGACTGAATTCTACATGTGCGACTGGACCCTTCTGGCCTTCGAGCACGACAGAGTCCGTTCCGGGGTCCTGTGCCGTCAATATCCAGACCCGAACAGTTTGATCCTCGCTTCCCGTTGCTAATAAGTGACCATCCGGACTGAAGTCCAAAGAAGTCACTCTTCCTGAGTGTCCCCGCATCTCAAGGGAAGCCGCGGCAGGATCAGAAGGCTCTACTTTCCAAAGATGGACTACAGAGCCTGAAGTCGCTATCGCAAGCCACCTGCTGTGCGAGTCGAATGCAACAATCTGAACGGTATTCCCGTTCGATCTCAGTTGGGTCGCCTTCACATCGGGCATTCCTAAGTCCCATAGTTGCACTACGCCCTGCTTGTCAGTGCTCACCAACCACCGGCTATCTGGGCTGAACATTACATTTTGAATGCCAGCCTCGTGACCAGCTAATGTCTGGGAACCTCCAACTGTGCTAGATGAGGTGAGCTTCCTTAGGAGCAAGGAACCATCGGTGCCCCCACTGACTAGCCACTTTCCATTTGGGCTAATCGATAGTGCGGCTATTGGGACTCCGTTACTTGGCAAAGGATACCCTAGTGGAGCGCTGAGCATATTTCTCAGGGACTGCTCCAAAGTGGGGGGCACTCCACGACCCTGCCCAAGCACGGTCCTAATCCCTTCGACTGCAAGCAGTAATCCTAGTTCAGGATGCGTTTGGAATTCCTCCTGAGCTTGCCCAACCAAATGAAGGCCTTCAGCGGTTTGCCGGGCCAAAGCTTCGGTGGCGCGCAGTTGCTTTGCTTCAACAATCGCTTGGAAAGAGTCTGCCGCACGAATACCTACGGCAGCGGCAACACAAAGAAAAAAGAGGATCGAGACGAATAGGGGAGACTCCGCCGGTTCGGACTCAGTCCTGGGAAGGCGGAGCCGTCTTGCTACTGTGTGCCAAAGACTTGGTCGGGCCCTGTCTCCAAAGAAGCCGGCTCCGGCCCCGGTTAGTGATGCCATCACCTCAAGTTGACTGTAGGCCAAAACGCTAAGAGTAACTCCTCCTACAGAGAACAGGAAGAAAAGAAACCACACAAGAGCCGGTTGGCTGGGTGGCCGGTCACGGACATTGAAGAATCCGAACCTGGTAAGCCAATACCAAATTGTCGAACTTAGACTGCCGCCCAGGAAGCCGGCAATTAGCAGTACCAGAGATGCCAGGACCCCAAATACAATCTGTGTTCCCATCAATACACCATCTGCACAACTCTCTGGCATCGATGGATGAACAGACAAGGTCTTCTTCGGATTGTCATCTCAAGAAGTCCGTTTGCTTTATCTTGCTTCCTGTTGCCGCTCCGCCCGCTTTGTCAACCGTTCAGCCGCATACACAACCAGCATGAAGTTGGGGTTGTGAAGCCGCTTGTATTGTCATTCAGCGCATCCCGCTACGGAGAGCCTACCAACTGACCCAATTCCCTTCAACACCATTGCACAGTCATCACCACTGCACGAACATGGGGATATATGTCTAATAGGCGCTTAGCTACGAAAGGCCAGCTTGAAACTGTTCCATTCGAGAGAATTCTAGCCCTATAGTCGATGTCCCAGGAGAACTACTGCTCGTGTAATGAGCGCAATGGGACGGCATCCGGCCTGCAGCTATTTCGAAAACCTACACTCCAGGAGAGGCAGCAGCCATCCTAGAGTCGGCCTGCTATACTGCGTGCCATGAATCCGATTGCCATCGACCCGATCTTCCTATCCGTCACTATACTTACCATGGCCGAGCGCGACACCAATGTGGGCACAGCCACTGGCTTCTTCTTCAAGCATAACGACAAGCTATGGCTAATCACGAATCACCACGTGGTAGTCGATCCCAACGAGGATAAGACTCAGTGGCATCGATATGATACCCTCAAATTACTCCTTCACAACAACCCCGCCGATCTAACAGAAAACGCAACTGTCCATGTACCTCTATTCGCGGCCAATGGTCGCCCTACATGGCGTCAGCCCACCAGCACCCCTGATGCAGACGTCGTCGCAATACCCTTGACTGGCATTGTTGACCCGACTCATTACTTTCTCCACCCTCTCACCACCGACAATCTATTGCCCGAGGACCTGGTAATTGCAGCGGGACATGAAGTCATCGTGATTGGCTACCCAAGGGCCTTTCGCGACGAAGTCAATAACCTCCCAGTTGCCCGCGATGCGGCTGTAGCATCTCCTTACGGCATTCAGTTCGACGGGCTTCCGAACTTTGTAATTGACGCCCAACTCCATCGGGGGACCAGCGGGAGCCCAGTGGTGACCAAGCTGCAGACCTCTTTCCAAGATAGATTTGGCAGCACTAGAATGGATCAATTCCCCCATTACCTGTTGGGCGTGAATTCGGACATCTGGCTACTAAGCGTTCCTGGCGAACCCTCAGGACTTAATAGCGTATGGTATCCTAGCCTCATCATGGAAATGATCCAGTAGCGTCGGAGGCGCCATGATCCAGAACAGCACGTGGAAGTGTCCTAAATGCGGTGCTATCAGCAAGATAGGGCTTCTTATCGGCGGCCCCCCAAAATGTCCTAACGACGGCGTTACTACAATGGTTCAACAAAAGAACTAGGCTCGGGTTCAGGTAGTATCCCGGTTGGGTGCTATGACCTAAGTCTAACATTGAGTTTGCACATGAGCCGTTTCAGCGGCTAAGTGTCTTTGTATGCGGTAAGAGGCGGGTGGGATTGATACGGTGCATGAATGCCCGTGCTTCCCTTAGGCTTCTCTTCTGAGGAGGTTTATACCTTAGGACATCAAGAAGGCCGTATGCCTTCGCGTCAGCTTGCAAAGCGTTCCTACTTGGTTCTTCTTAGCCTTTGGTTCTTCTTAGTGTCGGAAGAGACCGCATCCGGCTGGAACCGACACGGCTATTTGCCGATGCGGTTTCTAGCCTTGAAATCGACCGACTTGGGGAAGAGCTGATAGACGTTGCTCCTGAACTTCTTCGTCTTGGTGTCGGTTTTCTGCTTCCTAGCGATGTACCCCATGAACTCCAGCTTCCGCAAAGCATCGAACACCGCATCCCGGCCATAGCCTGTCTCATGACATATGAGGCTGATGGACGGGAAGCAAGAGCCATCCTCTTCGATGTGCAGGGCAAGACAGATGAACACGGCTAGAAGCGTGCCTTTGAGCTGGGCCAGCTGCTGCTGCCGGAAGCTCACCGAGAACTTTACATAGACCCTCTTGCTGCGCTCCTGTGTGCCCGTATCCGTGAAGTAGAAGTCCTCTCCCCTATGGATAGTGATCGTGGGCTCAGGGGTCGTGACCCTGTCCAGTCGTTTTTTCAGAATGCCGCTTAGTTTTTGCATACGAATCGTCGCTTATCCCGATCGTCCGTGCGGAGACACGGGCGGGCGTACGGACGGACGTGCGCCTATTGGTCAACTCGATTGCGTTTGGCTATGTACGCGTCCACTGCTTGCCGGATCATGGCAGACATGCTCCCCTTCTCTCCACGGGTCTTCTCTTCTAAGGCAAACCGTCGCAGACTCTCCACCTGGTCCTGGAAGAACTCGAATGCATAGCGCGTGATGGTCCTGCGTACGGGCGTACGGACGGACGGAAGTACGTGCGGAGGCACGGGCGTACGGGTCAGGGCTGGTATCGCATCCGGTTCGCTAGCTGTTAGGGGAGAAGCCTCTTGAGGGGCAGGGGATGGATGTCGTTTTGGGGAAGGCGGCTTTTCAATGGCAGGCATGTTCTCCAGAGGAGAAGCAAGCTTTGGCGCCTTTGCGTTAGGGTCAAAATCAGTGACTCTCGGTTTTTTCATAGCTGATGAGCCAGTCGGCCAGAACGTCATAGGCGATGGAGCCTGGATGCCGTGGGTTCAGAATGGCCACAGGCAGCTTCTGGTCGTACGACTTGGCAAAGATGGTGGAGTGGGGGATTTTGACGTTGAGGATGTTGTCCCGCCAGATCTTGCGGGCGTTCTCCACGATAGCAGGGGAATGGTTCGTGGTGGAACGATACATGGTGAAAAGGATGCGCAACTCCTGGTGGGACAGAGCGAAGCGGTTCCACATGATGCGTTGGACATGGTTGATCAGGTCTGCCACGCCATCCACAGCCATACGCTCAGCCGAAGCGGGGATAAGAATAAGGTCTGCGGCGGCAAGTCCATTGAAGGCGAGCATTGCCTTGCCTGGCGGCGTGTCGATCAGAATGAAGTCGTAAGACGCTTTGAGGGGACGCAAGTAGTCGGCCAGGCGGCTCTCATCGCCGGGCTCCAGGGCTTCCTCAATGGCGGCAAGGAGAATGTGGGAAGCAAGGGCATCGACCTTGAAGCGGGTCTTGCGGATAGCCAGCGGGGCCTGGGCAACGCCTGTGAAGACCTCATAGAGGTTCGGGGACTGGTCCGGGTCAAGGCCAAGGTAGCGTGTTGAAGATGCCTGTTGGTCCAGGTCTACGAGTAGGACGCGCTTCCCTTTGCGCGCCAGAGCAGCGGCTGTGTTCACAGTGCTTGTTGTTTTCCCTGTTCCTCCTTTGAAAATGCTGAATGTGATAACCTTCATCTGTTCTTTGTGAGCTCTTCGTAGGAGCGCAGAGGAATCCTCCAGTTCTGCGTCCCCGAAGGCTTCAGGACATTCTTGACCACGCCTCGTCGAATCCAACGTGCAACTGTTGCACGGTCCACATTGAGGAGCCGGGCAACCTCAGATGCATTCAAGAACTGCTTCATGAAGTTATTAACTCATAATATGTCAAGCAATGTCAAGTGGCAAAGTGTTGCATCTGTTGCGCCCGATGCGTGTGAGGTGGACCCCGAAAATCCTCGCTTCTGAGTCCTGGGTGGCTCACTGAAAAATGCTTTCAATTTTTGTCTCAAATCCTGGGGGTAGATGGGGCATTCCGACGAAGTGCTCTGGTCCCGCCACACACCACGCTCGGAGTGTCTCTCCGATTTCCCTGGAGGCTTCCGAGTCAGCAACGCCAACAATAATTGCTTTTGTCTTACTTGCATCGACACCAAGGCTTAGAGGCAAAGTAAACTTGTGGTTAGTTATATCGGATTTTGGCCGGATGACATATTCACAAGAGGGGGGTGGTTCTAGAAATAGAGTTTTGGGGAAGTATTTTCCATTCTCTTGTTGTTGAATAATCCATATGTCGTTGCCTATGTCAGCTGGATGATACACTGTTATCTTTGTGCGGTCAGTCAGTGGGAGAGGAGGATCATAAGAGGCCGACCACCGGTGATTCTCCTGCCAGAGGTACACGCCGCCGAAGATCACAAGCACAATGACGACCAAGGCGGCAATTGTAACCCAATACTTTTCCATCCACCTACTTCTAACAACGTCGTTAAGTGATGGAACGAATGAGAATATAAGTTGGAGAAAGACACTGAATCCTACAATCCCAGCTTGGGTTACTAGGGGAGGACTCAGGGTAAGCACAAAGACCCCGGCGGCTATAGCAGGAACAAGACTAATGAGAAGGCCGTTTAATACTTTCATGGCTTAAGCAAAAGCATTAGTTTCAATTTTGTAGGGACTTGATGGAAGTCTAGGACGCGAAGAGCCCAAAGTCAACGATAATGCCGTTCGATCCACGGCGCCTTCTTAGCCGCCTGTACATGCCGATCCCACAGCATCTTCACAAGTCCGGGTTCAAGCGTTGCTGGTTCCCCTGAGACGAGTATCGCCTGGAGCCTGTGATCCAAGTCCTCTGGGATTGAAATGCCAAGTGCAGCCACATGCCAAACGCGGTCGATCTGCATGCGATACACAGACACGTCGCAGTCGGCTCTGTAGATGGCCTTCTGGGCCTGGCTATAGGCTTTCCCTGCCGGTCTCTCCCCATTGAAACGCGCTGCCCTACAGACGACTGTCGGCTCCTGTTCCTGTTTCCCTGGTTCTGATGGTTGTCCTTCGTTCTCCTTCGCCATAGTGATGGGAACCCGCGTGTCTTAGCTAGCGGGGTCCTCTGGAAATTGCTCATCCAATAACTGCATGAACGCTTTGGGCGCAAGGATCGTCACCTCTTGATACGCTTCGAGCCTTTGGAGCTTGAGGTCTCCGGTGACCAGGTAGTCCGCCTCGGCGGACACAGCTGTCGCCAGAATCAGGTCGTCTTCCGGGTGGGTCGCAACACCGTGGACGTCTACGGTGATCGGAGCGACGATTGCTTCACTCTGTAGGAGAGCGAGGTCCGCTGCGACTTGTTGGGCAGTGAGACGCCGGCGAAAGTATGGAGACGCAAGAGTCCTGGCGAACTCTTGGAGGATATGCTGTGAGACGACCAGATCGAATTGCCGATTCCGCCATGCGTCGAAGATGCGCACCACCACGCTGTCCTCTTGGCTACGCAGAAAGCCGGAGGCCAAGACATTGGTATCCAAGACAGCGGTGATCACGCTTGGGAGTGCGCCTGGCGTTCCTTGCGCAACTTTGCGCGAGCCCCTGCCACGGCCCTGGCGACCTCCTGTTCCAATTCTTCATCGGGCACATCTTTGAACGCTGCACGCGTTGCGTCGAGTGCCTTGAACGCTTCAGCCCGGCGCTTCTCCGATTCCTCAAACCTACGCAGGTCCTCTGCGGAAATGATGGCAGCCACAGGAATACCGCTTTTCTCCACGACCACCCTGGCCTCCTTGCGGAAGACCTGGTTAATGACATCGCTGAACTGGTTCCGGGCCTCCGAGGCCTTCATGATCTTGGTCATAGGTTCTTTTTCGGGCATAGCACGCCTCCTCTTCTTGTACGCATTTGTACAATGTAGCACAACATTGACATAAATGCAAGAGGCAAAACGTGTCCCAAAGCCCGTGCTTGCCTCGGCGCGTCAAGGGGTCCGCAGGCGCAGCCGTCCCTTGATGCTATTCAAGCATAATGGGAAGCTGCCGCCACTCTCATACGAGTGGCGGTATATCAAGGAAAAGAACTCTGGGTGTACCGTGAGGACATGGCTAGGGAATTAGAGGAGGAAGAGATGGCCTTTAGCCGGGGGAAGCCAAAGGGTTGCCAATGCACTGCGTAGAGCATTTTGCCAGGCTTCATAGTACGACTATTCTGTCCGGGACTTACGACACGCGCCTCTGCAGTGCCCTGGCGAATAGGCGAGTTTCCCCGCAATACCCAATTTGTTGGCTGGCAAAAGCGCCTAGTCGAACGTTCCTAAAAAAAACCGTAGCCCAAACTCAAGGTACAAGGTAAAATCCGTACAGGAGCGTCGCATGAAGATTCAAGGCCCCCCATTGGGTGACGCGGAGGTTCGTCAGGCGTTACGCTTGTGGCTTTTCCAGAAGCACACTGGCGAGGCCGACACCGTGATTGTCGACGAACTCGGCGTTTGTCAGGGCAAGGTCCGGATTGACCTAGCAGTGGTGAATGGCGTGCTTCACGGCTATGAGATTAAGTCGAACCGTGACACGCTCCGGAGACTGGAAGGTCAGGTCGATTTGTACAGCAAGGTACTGGACCGGGCTACTATCGTGGTCGGCGACCGCCATTTAAGCCATACGCTCACCATCGTTCCCGTTTGGTGGGGCATCCTTCGCTTCGACCAAGGACCAAAAGGGCCCCAGTTCAAAACAGTTCGTCGAGGCCGGCTGAACCCCCAAAGAGACCCGAGAGCCTTGGTCGAACTCCTTTGGCTCAATGACGCAATGGCTCTTCTTGAAGAACGGCGAGCCGCGCGAGGAGTCCGTGGTAAACCTCGTTACATGGTATGGGACAGAGTTTGTGAACACGTCAAATTACAGGACATAGCTACCGCAGTGCGGGACAAGATCAAGGTGAGGGCAGCGCTGCAAGGTTCTCTGCAACGGTAGTCAAGTGGTGAATAGTCCCGATGCGTCGCCACCCCTCGGGCGAGCCGAGGCCGCTGTTTCCATTGGCTGACGCCCTTATCATGGCACAACCATGGCAATGGCTTGCTCCGGAGAAATGTGATTTAAGATGCCCGTAGACAAGGCTAGTTGCCAGTGAAGGGTATTGAAGCCTTAAGGGAATGCTCCGCCTCCCCTCCCCCTTTATGAGCAGCCACGAATCCTGAGCGGTATACCGAACCGACGCAGAGACCTGCATTGTTTGAGGGTTGAACCCTTCGACACCGCTCGGGTGTTGGATGGCACAGTCGCTAAACGTGGGAACTCGGGGAAAAACATCCCTTTGCGCGTGAAAATGATCCCTCCAAGCTCTCCATTCTGCTCGTTCTACTAAATCGTGAGAGTTCCGATCTACTCCCCTCATACTAAGCGGGAACGCACATGCGGAGATAGTAAGTGTTCTCCACCTGAGTTGATCTGGTACGTCAACCAGGAATGCTTGGGCCAGGGCAACCACACCGTCAACGATGAAATCGTCCAGTGCGCCAAGGTCGATGATGAGGTCAACGTCCTCTAGTAGGAGGTTGTGTGATCTGATGAAAGCCTGAATCATGGACGTAAGATGCCCAGATTCGAATTCGCTCCTTGTCAAACGCAGCGCAATTCCCTTCTTACGGTAGGCCATCGCGGCAGAAACGTCCGCAGATCGAGAAAGGCCAGTGACCGGCGTAAACTCAATTCCCTCTTCGTACGCCCGGCGAAAGACCTCAGCGGAAGCCAGGGGGCCCTCAGTGGCTATTTCTCGAGTGTCCAAAAAGCAGCGAGAGTATGGGCGTACACTGAGCGCTAGCTCATTGAAAGCTGTGTCGAGATGTTCTCTCAGCGTCCGTGACTTGTCTTCCCGGCGCTCGACAATCTCCAGCAAAGGCGTGATGCGTTGCTGGACGGCAGGCCGGAGGGATTGAAGCGCTTTCTTCTCTCCCCGCTTTACTTTCAAGATTGGAACGTAGTGATCTGCGCCGAAAGTCATTTCTCACCACCTGGGCTGAGGATTCCATAGGAGGGTTGGTGGGACTTCAGTCGCAAAGCTGCGATAGTACGACAAAAGCCCTTCCCGGGGGTCGGCAACGCCATCAGAAAAGCAAATTCGAGTAGCTATGTCGTAGGCGTCCAACATTTTTGCGTGAGTGCGAACGACTTCTGCCCCAAGTTCGTCACAGAGCGCCAGCAAGACTGCTTCCAAGACGATGACACGGCCGGCGAGCGCATCGCAGATACCTGGAACATCGTTAAGCGCGCGAAGCGCCCGTTTGTCCCCTGACAAGAGTAAGAGTCCAGATTCTGCCGCAAGAGCGAGAAGCTGGGCCTCTCCAGGGTCGATAGCTTGAGCCAAAGCCAATCTGTCGAGCCATGGGCTGTCGGAGACCTCAATAGCAGGAATTCTGTCCGCAAGGCTGATAAGGGATGTGCAGTTCGCTGGACCGTAGGTCCTTACTAACTTGCCTCTCCTGAGCATATGAGCCAAAGCTGGCAATCTGCCGCACTCAGATAGGTCTGCGCCGAAAAGCTTGGCACCGTCGCAAAGCAATTCCCCGATTGCAAGCTTGCAAAATGCGTCGGTATCAACCAGAAGTCTCATGGGGGATGGCTTCGCTGTAAACACAGCGTAGAAGATCACGGTCTGTTTCCGCTGCCTCTTCAATGTCGATGTGACGGTTGAAGTACTGAAGGATCTTTACCCTTGCTCCGGAGCTTCGGTAGAGCGCCTTCCAGGCCAAAGTGGCCTTGGTATAGTCGCCCGTACGAGCAGCCCAGGCGGAAATAATGGTGCCTGCATCCGCACCCGTTTCGCGTTCAATTTCCACTGCACGCGCGGCGAGGTCCTTGAAGTGTGCTCCATCCACATGCGGGACTTTGTCCCCTCCGACCAGAGCACGGGTGGCGTATCGATCCGCCGCTCTCTCTATGTTGGTGCCATCCACTATTTCCTCTTCTTCATCGACTACGGGCTGGTCGGGTACACAGTCGCCAGCTGCAATATGTCCAGCCTCGTGTGCGATTAGGAACGCCAAACGGCTCGGCTCATCATTCTTATGGCCGATGAGTATTACTGGGCGATTTTGAACGATGCATGACATACCTTGGAACCGAGGAGCCGGCAACACGTTGAGGGGGACGACAGGGATTCCACGCTTCCATAGGTCAGCCAGTATGTCGTCAAGAGTTATGGCCTTGCCAGGCCGTCTTGTTTCCTCGCGCCATTGGAGCCCGTCAAGAGGTGGAATCCTTGGTGCATTGCTTGCGTTTCGGAGGTTGCGAACAGCGGCCTCGGCGACCTTCATCGCGGTGTGGATTGAAGGACCAAGCCTGTCCCGGTTGATATCCCGTACACGTCGAAGTTGCGCAGCTGGATACGCTGGGGCACGCAGTGGTATGCTTGGGTCACTAACAGTTGCTAGTGGCACACTTAAGAAGCGAGCTACACGGATTTCGAAATCTTGAAGAAGGTTGGGTTCTTCGGCGCAAGCCTCCTCCCACCAATCTGGAAGTATGGCTGCGCGAACGAACTCATTCTTGTAGCCGGCCTGTGAAAGACGGCGTAGTAGTGTATTGAAGGTTTGCCTCATCAGTTGTTATTCCCGCACTTCGGTGTCTTGTTCTCCATGCTACATGACCCAACACATGATACAGTACCTGCAAGCGTCGGTCATCCGAACAAGGATATGACGCTCCCCCGTTCGTTCCCATCAAAAGGGAAAGGATCGCACCTGCTGTGCTAACCAAGGATTCTCACGCCGTTGGTGTGTGGGAAGAATTACTCAAGACGTTAAAAAGGATTCTGTTTGAACAAGTGACACTTCACGGCCATGCTTTTGGAAGAAGGATGCGGAAGCAAGAAGGACGCTCCGTAGTTTTCTGTGGAAGCAGGGGAGCCCTATCAAAACAGAACCCTTGGGAAGGGCATTCGCTGTCTTCTGCCACTGCTTCTTATAAGGGAGAAGAATCGCTGGCACCAGGACGACGTTATCCAGTCTCGCCCGTCCCATAGCTTGAGGCGGTCGGCTGGAGCGGTAGCGCCTCATAAGCTTGTCGCCTCCATCACCTTCTTGGCGTTCTGTCGGCTCATGTGCACGTAGATTTGCGTCGTGTTGATGTTGGCATGGCCGAGCCACTGCTGCAACTGAAAAGGACTGACACCTCTTTCCGCCTTATAGGTCGCGAAAGTATGACGCAGAGAATGCGGGCTCGCCCGCTTAGTGATTCCGGCCAGTAATCGATACTTGCGGACCATCTTCCTGACCCCACGCTGTCCAAGAGGTGTTCCATCCTTATTAAGGAAGATGCGGTCTTCCACTGTTGGTAGCCGGGTCGCTAGGTAGTTCTTGATTGCCTCCAGGCCTTTACGCTCCATCTCAATGTTTCTCTCCACCATGCCCTTTCCGCGTACCTTGACTGTCCGCCCGGCAAAGTCGATGTCCACAAGAGAGAGGTCGCAGAGTTCGGAGACCCGGATACCGGTCTGTAGGAAGAGCTGGAGGATGGCGTAGTCGCGCGGGTTGGACCCGGCCTGAGCAAGCATGGAATGGTACTCGTCGGGTCGGAGGTAGACCCTGGTGTTCTTCTCTTTCTTCGGCGCCTCAACGCTCTGGGCAGGACTCTTTCTGATATAGTCGTTGTTCTCCAGGAAGCGAAAGAACTCGCGGACTGCGGCAAGCTTCCTGGCTCGGGTAACACCGGAGAGTTGACGCTGTCCTAGAGAGGATAGGTACTCGATGATGTCCGCGCGCTCGATGCGGTCTGGGGTTGTGGCAACCATGTTGTTGGCGCGTAGCCAGGAAAAGAACTGGGCAAGGTCTGTAGCGTACGCCCGTACGGTCAGAGGGCTTCTGTTCTTGGCCTGAAGGCTCTCTTGGAACTTTGCAGATGCGTCTTCAAAGGACAGGGTTTCCGGGACAGGGGACACCCCATTTGTCTGCGGGGTATCGCTGGTTCTTGATGTTTTAAAGTGTCGGTCGGAAACGTCTGTCATAGGTCTAACATAGCAACTGCACCGTGTCCGGCGCAAACCCGATATAGCCGGAAACTTGGTTCCGATAACGTTGGGTTCCCCATATTATATGGAACCAATGTTCTACAAATCAAGAGGGAAAACGGCGAGGGAGGTTCCGAAAAGAACTGTTATAGGACCTCTCGTCCCTTCTATATGCGCCAGCAACTCAATGAGAACCTGGAATGAGTTATTGAATGGTAGTTCGGAATGCTCTGTATTTTTTCTGAAGCGCACGGATTGGGGTATTAGGATCGCCGGAATCCTTTGCACGTAGCATTTCTGCAAGGTCATTGTCAGATAATATGAGAATGACTTTTCTTGCTGTGCCAACGCTGTCGTTGTACACCGAAAACGTCTTTTTAAGTGTGGTCATTTTGGGTGCCGATCGGGTAGCAATAAATCCAAGCGTTCCGAGCCTCGCGCCCAGATAAGTAGCTGTTTGATTGATGTGGCTAAGGTCAAGGGCCTGGACGTTTTTCACTTCGAACATAAGAAACGGGCTGTGATATTCTGTCCTGACATAACGTAAAAAAGAACTTTCAGATTCATTCGTATAAACTAGATCGCGTCTTTCCGTACCATCAATTGTTTTGACTTCCATTTCACCATCGGTGAGGTCGGGCTCAAATAGATAATTAACAATCTCGTACACTAGACGTTGATAGGTATTAGCATCGGCAGGACCGGTAGGCGTCGAATCTAGGCGACTGATAAATTCCTCTCCAAGAAGCCTATTCTGGTGGCCAAAACCGCGACTAGCTGGGTATACGGGCAGGGCGTCAGCCGCCATTTCTTCCTTGCGACTTACATATCGATCTAAGACCTCAAGATTCGCGCGCGTTAGTGCGACAACCTCGGTTTTAGGAAGGGCTTTTGCAGGATTACGCTGGCGCGTTCCGGCGCCCGTTCTTATACGTGCTGATGGCTGAAGAAAAGAACGGAAGGCTGATTCATATTCGTTGTAGTTGATCCATGGAAGTAGCCGTACCATACGACGAGGCACCAACAAAATTGGGCGGCCGCTGTTAGGACTGACAGGAAGATCGAAGTAGCCATCGAACCATCCCTGATCCTTGACATCGAAAATGTGAGCAATAGGGACGTTCGGTTTAGTCGGGATACTCCATAAAGCAGCCTGCTCCTGAGTGTATCCAATTAGGTACTGTTTGAGTGCGTTCGCGGCGATGTCACTAACGCGGTCGGCTCCTATGCCGATTGAGAGGAGTTGCAACTCTTCAATATGGCGAAGCCCTCTTTCTCTTAGGGCCTCACTCGCGGCTAGCGTGTCGGCTAGTAGTTTGTTGAGAAGTAGTCCAAGACCGCTTCCTTGCTGCGAATGCTCGCTATAGCCCATACCGATTTCACTTACCTCGGGAAATCCTATCAATTGGCGGAATTCCGTCAGGCGATTCGATTCATAAAGTTTGATGCCTTCATTGAACACGCCAATCAGAGAACGATGGAGCTGGCGGACGGATTCGTCGCGACTTTTGAATAGCAAGAAAGGGTCAATGCATAGTGGCAGATCTTCATCCAACCGGGGGATTACGAAGTCCACTTGGTCTTGCGTGAAGTCAAGCCGAAGAGCTTGGTTGAGATACATGCGTTAGAGTACGTTATGGCCGAGCCGGGCTTGCCACTCGGATGACTGGGAACGATGAAATCTCCGTAAGCCAGCTGCCAATTGGCCAAGAACGAGTGCAGCGTCCCTGTATTCTGGCATGTCGCCAGCAGGAACAAAAACGGTAATATCTTTGATGAAATCGTCGCCTGTGGCGGCCGTCAATTCCTTGACTGCGGTTATCGACTTGTTTATGCGGTCAAGGGACAACTGGCTGATAGGCAGTGTGGCTGCCTTACTAGAATTCTTAGGCATTTCCTTCGCCAGCGCTTCTACGACACTGGTTAATTGTCGCCATCGTTCGAATTCCTTGCGAGCACTTTCTACTGCCGCCTCACGTTCTTCCTCCGCTGCTCTTTTTTCGTCTGCCTTCTGTTTTGCAGCCTGACGGCGTTGCTCAGCGGTTTGTTTAGGCATCAAGTTACTCCTAGCACTGCTGTGGGCTCTCACAACTGGACGCCAAAGATCGGCACGTTCTTTTCCTGAATTCACTTGGCACTTTACGTTACTCTTCCCGAAGGTGTCAAAGGGGGTTGCCTACAACATCGACGAAATCGCGTGGTGAGAGAGCGGCCTATTAGGTCCTGGACTGGAGGATAGGCGGTGACTGAAGCGAGCAGTGGCGTTAGCGAAGCGGTGCCATGCGCAGCGAAAGGAGCCGTGTGTCCGGGCCGCATTCCAGCGAACAGATTGGCGTCAGCGAGGCCGTTCGCTCTTCCCCTTCCTGGTAGGGCAGGGGATGGACGGCATCGGAGCTAGCAGGGCGGCGACAGCCACTCCTGTGAAGCGGAGATGTCGTCTATCGGGTGGGGCAAGCTTCCTAACAACACGCTGGCGAAGCCATGGTGTTGTTTCCCCCGCCCGTACGCGGCTGTCGATCTTCACCGAGGTCGGGTGTTCAACCACGAATTGCACAGTCAGCCCAGACTGGGATTCCGCGTGATAAATATGCGCGGCCCACGGTGACGACTAGCAGGGTTTAGCGAGATGAGAGAATTGTTCGAGTAGCGTAGTGATTGCGGCTGCGGCCTCGCTAACATCGGACGCCCACATCTTCTCTTCGGCCTCCTCGGTGTCCAGGGCGTTGTTGTAAAGCTCGGTTGCGATGCTCAAAGCTTCGCGTAAAGTCGCCTGGTCAGCCATGCTCAAGGTGTCGATGTCCGCCATTGTCGGCCTCCTGGGTCTGATTCGCCTCTCGGCGTGACTACGTTCGCGCAGGATGTTGAAGCCTTGTGCGCAGCAACCGAACGTAATCGTGAGGGGGCTTCGCGTCCGTGAGGCATAATGGGAAGAATCGAGAGGCGTTGTTCGTGGGCCGTTGACCTGTGACAGGACCTGCATACAATAACGTCATGGTTGACCAAGCAAAGCCCCGACAAATAGTAGTCCCGTGCGACGCTTGCGGCGAGACCGTCGTGTTGTATGAACTGGACTCTAACGAACGGCTTAGGGTGCTGGAACCCACTGCGACTTTCAAAGAGAAAACTTGCGACCACTGTGGTCACAAGGCCCTTTACGGCGCGATGGAATGGCGTGAGGTTGAGGCTTAGTGAAGGATTGCTTCGGCTATTCTCGTTCGACGCCCGGCTGAATTAGACGTTCGCGTTTGTTTTGGCTCCGCCCTTTGTCCGGATACTGGATTATGTTGATCACCGAGAATGTGTCCAAGCGCTTCTCGGAATTGCCTGGATGCGGGTATCCGTCAACCGTGATCTGACTATCTTTAGAAAGAGTCAAGGCGATTTTCGTCGTGTGCCGGTGGAATGTCGCAAGGAAGTCATGGGGCTCCTTCTCCCCTTCGACATGCGCAGAAAAGCGGGCGTAGGCGGTTGGTTTCCCACTCCTGTCCGGCTTCCCTTCCTTAGGCTTAGCCTTCAACTTGCCGCTGAGTGTCATTCTTTTTCCTTGTTCTTGGCCTTCTTCGGAAGGAAGGTCCAAATGCGGTTGCACAGGTCCGGGACTGGAAGCATCGAACACGATGCCTTCTGTGGCAAGAGAAAGTTTCAGAGGACCCTGGCCCTGGATTTCAAGGGTGACGGTCTTTTCGACAAAACTGATGTGGACACCTGTGAGCCTCTTGAGAGGCTGTTCTCGTTCTTGGGACATACCCGCGAGTATATCAAGGGGTCCGATCCCAATCGGGAGAACGGGTCGCCGGATCAACCAAAGGCGGGGCTTGACAGTTCTTCCTGAGCGTCAGCTCTCTCCAAGCGGCTGACGGGTTCAAGGGTGGCAGACGCTTTCCTTTGTCGGTGGGGGGCTGCCCCCTCCCCCGCGCAGCGTGGGGAGGGTCTTCGTTTTGTGCCCGTTGATAACGGTACCACCGCTGTGTACAAAAAGGGTTCATGTGCCGAATACCGTTGTTGTTCAAGGCACAAAACGAAGGGGTGGGGTAGTCGGGGAAAACCGAAGGTTTAGCGAAGCGGTCACCGACTACCCCACCCCCAGGCAGCCCCCTTCCCTTGTATCTACCAGGCGTCGTTCCTCCCTTGCTTCCTCTGGAACATCACGTCCTCGTCTAAATCCTCAGCTACGTCCTCATGCCTCGGTCAAGCGGTGTTCACAAAATGTGAACGCACAAAAGTCCTGACCGATCTCAGTTGGGCAGGTCGCTATCATCCTCCGTCTTGGTCGGGCGGCGGAAGAGGTTCTTATAGGCCGGCTCCGCATCGGACGGACGGGACGTTGTCCTGGGAGGTGCGGCGAGAGGGGCAGTGATCTTCTCGATCGCCTCTTTGGTCTGTTGTGGGCTCCGCTGGTAGCGGTGTTTGTACTCCGCAAGAACCTCCTTGAGTTCACCCTGGTCCACCTCGTCGTCGGGCACAGTGAGCGTCCGGATGCGCGCGGCGTCCTGGTCATGCAGCTTCACGTAGGCGGTCCTGGGTGGGAGGTTCTGGAGCTCCTCGGTCCATGTCTCAAACTGCTCCATGATGGAAAGGTACTGCGCGTGCTGCGTCTGGGTCAGGGCCTCTTCTTTCAAAGCGAAGGGGTCGGCCTTTCCAATGTACTTCGCCTGAGCCTCTGCGGACTCCCGACCCAAACCGAACGCCACTGTCAGGCGACAGTTCTCCAGGGCGCCGGATAGACGCTTGCTGGAAATTTGGGACAGCGACTGCGCAGCCAGGTAGAGCCGCAGATTGAACTTTCTGGTCTGGGACAGGATCGTCCCTATGGTGTCGTCTTGGGCCGCAAAGCTAGGCCATTCATCGACAAGCAATGTGCAGGGAGTCCTGTCTGCTGGTGCGATGTTGGTGCGGGATAGGGCAGCTTGCTCGATCTGCACAAGGACCATCGCGCCAATAAGCTTGCGGGTCTCGTGGTCGTTGATGTTTCCCAGGTTGATGATGAACGACTTGCCCTCGTCCATCCACTTCCGGAAAGGCAGCCAGTTGTCCGGCTGGCCAAGGGTGTTGCGGGCGACAGGGGAGAAGGACAAAAGGAAAGCACGGCGTAGCGTTGAGCCGGCCAAAGTGGCCTGGTCTTTGCCCAACCTGTCGAAGTGGTCAAAGCTCTGGTGCACAATGGGATCGTCTACTTTCAGAAGACACGCCTTGCGAAAGGCCGGGTCCGTCAGAAGAGCGTGCAAATAGGTGATAGGTAGCTTGTTCGCAATAAGTGTCACCAGAGAGCTGAGGAACAAGTTTTGGAACATCGGCGCGGAGGCGAGCTCCGGCCAAACCCTGATCATTGCTTCCAGGGCATTGTTCGCTGCCACGTGGGGCTCAAAGTCCGTTGAGAGGATGTTGAACGGCACGAAATCGCCGTTGCCCCAGTCCAAATAGACAAGCCGTTCATATGCCTCGTCGTCCTGGAAGAAACCGTGGCTGACTAGGTAGGACAGGGTGTCAAAGCTCAAGTCATGGTGGGGCTCCACCAGGCCTACGCCATGGCCCTTGTTCAGGTGTTGGAGGAACACGGATTGCAGGAGCTTTGATTTGCCACTGCCTGTCCGTCCCCAGATGGTCGCATGATAAGCCTGGTCTGTGGGAGACAACCGGAATTGCGGGATAGGAAGAATGGGCACTGTTGTTCCTAAGACAATGTCCTCTGGGTCGAAGAACGGGATGGTCATAGCCGTAGCCCCTCCTTCCTGCTCTCAAAGAGCGGAGTGCTTTCGTGCGTCCCGGTCAGGATATCCCCGGCAAGTTCTCTAAAGGAAAGAACCTCTGGTCCGCCAACAACCTGCCAAACAGGGCTTGTCAGGATTGTGTGTCCGGAGAGCTGCCCCTTTATCGCTGTCATGAAGACAGTCGGGTCCGTGCCTAGGTGGTGCGCTTCCTCCGTGGCCCATTTCTCAATCGCTTTGCGGCGGGACTGGTCTGGGGCCACAAAGAGGACAGGGGTAAGGCCCTCTTCCCGCAAGAGGTAGGCGCGCAGCTTTTCGCGCATGCGCGTGGGAGAGATTGTCCCCATGTCCATTTCCAGTAGAAAGGACTGCTGGCTCCCGTCAGGAAGCACAAGCGTGAAGGACGAGTCTGGCACCAAGACAATTGAGCTTTGTGTCTCAGGGTCCTGGATGCGCATGGGGTTTTGATGGAGCTCCCGGTCGCCTTTCCATGCGGCAAGGCTGAAAACAACTGAGCGTTCTGCTGCCAACTCAAAAGCCATGCGGATATTGCAAATTGCCAGATGGTGGCTCACAACAAAGGGCGAGATGGCGCGGCTGGAGCGAGCCAGTTCGGACAAAGGGATCCCATAGACCTGTCCCAGAAGAGGCCGCGCCTTGGGGCCGATAGTGAAGAAGGCCTTGCCTGAGCCTTTGCCCGTCAGGCTGGGCAAACGGGTGCTTGCGAGGTAGCCCTGGCTGAGCAAGACGGACACCCGGCGGTAGCACGGTGTCCGCGATCCAGGTCCTGGGAAGAAGCGGGCGCGGATGTGTTCGACAGAGCACCCATCGTACTCGTGCACGAGTCGAATGATTCCCATGTCGCGATTGTTTAGGCGGGCAGAGTTAGTCATGCAAGGTTTCCAGTTTATCAGATAGTTGACTATTTATGTAGTATCTGATAGATTCGACCTAATTGCTTTATGAAGGAAGGGGAGAACAGCCCAGAATCAAGCCCGTCAGAATCGCACGGCCCCAACCCGTTTAGGGAATGGATTTTACGAGTCCGCCTCGAACGACGACTTTTGAAAGCTAAGTTGGGCAAAAAGGAATTCAAGCGCAGAGAGAAACGAGGCGAGTTCTTAGGGTTGGGCCTTTCTCCGTCGCAGGCACGTGACCTTCTTAGGAAGCTAATCGAACGGCAATGACCGGCGCAGCTTCCAGAAGCATTAGCCTCACCTGAATGTGCTGCTCGCTGGAAGTGGGCATCTGCGAAACCAGGTCGAAAGGGAAGACGCGGTCATCAAGTTGTCCTCGCAGCTTCGTGGCCTTGGGAAAATCAAAGAGATTTCTGCAGAGCGTCAAGGTGAGCGGGAGATCGCGGACAGCCTGCTCATCGGGATGCACGATGAACGACGCTAGAGCAAAGATTCCTGCCAGATCATGGTCCAGATTGAATGCGGCAAGTTCAGCTAGCCACCGAAGCGAGTGGGCAAGCAAGATCGGTGAATTGATTTCATGAGCAAGGTAGGCTGTTTCACGGAGAACATTCTCTGCGGCCACGAGCTTCTCCGTCGCCACGAGCCACCGTCCTAGATGGATAAGATAGTTAGCCTTGGCGGGGTTTCTACCGAAGTGGTCGTTGGACAAGGTATCCGCGCGATTGGCCTCTTTGTGCCTGCCGAGGAGGTGCAAGGTCTTCGCTTCGTCCCTAAAACTGAAGGCCTGCCCAATAAGGTCATCAATCGCACGATGTTGCAGGCTTGTCTGTGCTGCATGCAACGCGGCTTCGATCATCTGTCGTTTACCGATCTTCCGCCATCCCAAGTCTCCTGCGGCTGCAAGAGTACCACTCTCCCAATAGATGCCGCTTCGAAGGTGGAAGGCTTCTGCCAGTAGAGTGTTGTTATCGTAAAGATGTCCTAGGTCTTCAAGAGTCTTGGATACGCGCATGGAACTTTGCAAGCGGTCCTGGGTAAAGAGTATTTGGCCACGAAGTCGAGCTATCTCCGCGTAGGCCAGAAAGGCAGTCTCGTCGACTCTGGGGTCTATATGATGCTTTAGTTCGGCCTCCGTGAACCTCAAGGCTCTCTCCGGTAGCATGTGCTGCATGCCAAGTTTCTGCAATGCTTCGGTCGTAAGCCCCCATGCCTTGGAAATGTCGTTGGTCGCATACCATGTGGCCGATAAACCAGTTAACACTGTTGCCTGGGCTGCCGCCCGTTCAGAAATGGTGAGGGCCTTGGTTTTTTTGAAAGCGACTTCAAAGGCTCTCCTGGCCTTGTCCATGTCAACGTTGACGACGTATCTCTGCGCTCTCTCGAACCACCACCGCCATTCGGCGTTTGCAGGCAAGTCGCGTGGGGGCATAGAAACGGCTGGAGCTTGCGAGTCTTGCTGACCGGCATTCGGATTTCCGGAAATGTCCTGCCCGGCCAATCGGAGAAGCTCTCTAGGATCGGCGGCAAGATATTCAGTAAGCGTTCGAATTATTGCAGTCAGTTCCTCGCTGGTGGGAGTGCGTCCATTTCGTAGGATGCGCCCTAATTCCCAGTGATCGATGCCAGCTCTTCGAGCAAGTTCCCCGTCGGTCCAGCCTGCCTGGCGTATCAAACGGAGCACGTGCGGGGGGAAGGTGTTTGCCCCCCCAGCTATGAGGTATGCCGATCGAACGCCCCGTGGCATAGAGGTCTCCCTGACTGGTTTATGTCATTCTACCCAATCCATTCCAAGTACTGTGTAGCAAACTGTAGCAGACCAAGACCAACGTGCCTGGCCAATGCGGTCTACCGTGTCAGTAATCCGCTCGGGGGTGAAAGTAACTCCGCCGGGCGTAAGAACTGGAGGACGCGATGACCAACCCGAAGATATTGAAGTGGCGATTGCCGGTGCTCCTGCTGTTGCTCATATGCTTGGAAGCAGTGAATCTCGTCAAACTCTCGACGGCGATGTCGTGGACCAATGGAAACGCCCTTGGGGTTGTCGCCGCCATCTGTATGGGCTGCTTCCTTGTGGGATCGATCGTGGCGACATCGTTTGGTCTCAGCCGCCAGGAGAAGACCAGATTGGAGTGGTACGTCTTCGCACTGTTTGGATTTCAAACCGCTCTGGTAGCCATCGTGAGCTATCTGTATAGCTTGATCCTCATGCCTGCCGCAGAGGTAGCAGCCCTATTCAATACGGAACCTGAGTTGACCAGGAAGGTCGTTGCTGTCGCAGAAGGTATCGCGACGAACCTCGGTGCCCTGGCGTTCTGGGGTGTCCTTGCGGAGCAGTGGCGCAAGGAAATTGAGGACAGAGACAAGAGCTACACGTGGATGGAAAAGTTGGAACAGGAAAGGAGTGAGAGCAATGCCAGGTGACCTTTGCGGGATCGCTTGGCAGGCCCAGCAAGAAGCGGCAAGAGCGGTGGCCGAACGTGAGGTCATGATGCTCCTCGAGACTGCTCGCGAAGCGTTGATGGAGCGCGGGTACCGTTGCGTGCAGTTCTCTCGTTTGGCCGAGAGCCTAATCTTAGTGCCCTCGAAGCGTGAAGACCTGCGGGCCTTACCCCAGCCTGATTCTCATGCGTGGATTAGTCCCTTTTCGGACGTGAACGTTTCAGTGCGAAAGGAAGTACGAGGGTGAAGATTGAAATCTCGGTGCCGAAGATTCGGATGCCCTTTTTCAGCCGGGCGCGGCCCAATAAGCCTGATCCGATTGAGAAGGAGTTCTTGGAGTTTAGCGAAAAGCTGCTGGTTGAGATGCGCGAAGAGGGGGTGAAGCTTCTTCAACAAAGTCTGGAACAGATGCGGGAGCGCCACGAACAACTACGGTCGAATGCTGAGAACACAGTTTAGGAGGAACGGGACATGGCTTTAGATATTGATCGCCGCATTACCAAGGGCATCTCCGTCGAAGGTATGATGGGGGACTTTCAGCGGGCCATGCCCGACGTTCCCCACACGGTGGTCCGCCAGAGCGGGGGATGGCTCTCCAAGCCCCGAGCCCAAGATGTCGCCCATCAGGACGCCATGGTGCGGGTCAATCAGGACGCCCAACTTGCGGCCTACGCGATGACCGGGCTCGCCGCAGTGGCCGTCTACACGCTTCATCTCGGTGTCGCGGTGGTTCAAGAGATGGAGCGGATCGCGGAGAGACAAGTCTTGGGGTCGGACGCACAGGACTACGCCGACAAGCTCCGTGGAGTCAAGGCGCAGCTCCTTGCCACGACCGACATAGCCATTGAACAGAGCCTAGTGCAGGACCTGCTTCCGCTGATCAAGAGGGGACGGTAAACAGATGACTAGGGGGTTCTGGCTGATAGTCGGGCGCTTGGTGCGCGCACCTGCGCACGGATTCCGCTTGGCCAAAACTGAAGAACTCGTCGGGCTCAAGACCCATGCGTTCAGCCTGGAAGCCCGCAGTGCAGTCTCCGGCTATCGCCAGGACCTCCAAAGCCTCGCACAGATCGAACAGGATCTGGCCCATTCGGACCTGCACCTCAAGGTCTCGCGCAAGGTTGCTATTGACCTGGCGCATGTGCGCATGCAGGAGTTGCTAGCGGCCCGTGAGGAAGAACTCGCGCGACGAACAAGCGCAGACGGCAGACAGGCTCAGGGGAAACAATGACGTACAGGAACAATAACGAAGGCGGAGCGGGGTTTCTTTTCCTTCTCCTCCTTGGTTTCGCTGTCATAGCGGGGGTCGTGGTTGTCATCTTGAAAGTGCTACCTGTCCTGTGGCGGGTGGTCGTTGCGCTCACGCAGGTACTCCTACCCCTAGGGAGCCGGATGTTCTCCGCAACCCTTGGCTGGCCGGGTGAGGACGGCGAGATGGCTCCTAGTACTGCCGCACTCATAGGGGGCGCTCTTATGGGCATCCTTGCGTTCATAACGGGCTTTCTCCTGTGGCTCCTGGCAGGACTCCCTTTCTCCGTGGTCATCCTGGCTGTCGCTACGGGAGCTCTGCTAGGTATCGTGGCCGGAGCGTCGAGCAGGCCAAGAAGCAATGCACGGGTGGCTGATTCGATTGAAGACTTCACCCGCTGGTAGACCATGGAATCACGTAACGAGCCCGCAGACAAACCTGAGCGCCGGGGAGCCTCCCCCTCCTCGGCGCTTGCCGCCTGGAACAAGCTCTGGGCTCTTCTTCTGTCCGAAGCACCGAACGAATCCAAATCCGAAGATGACCACACGGCGGGCAACGAGAGGGACGCTGCCTAATTTCGGCTTCCCTCTTCATAGGCGCTCAAGCCCCTTTTAATTCCACATTCAACGTCCTATAATGCTGGTAATAGGTCATCCGTTCGTATGAGAGGTGGGCGATGAAAGCCGCCATCTATTGCCGAGTATCGACAACTGGCCAGGCGGAAAATGGTTCGAGCCTGGAGTCGCAGCGCGATGCCTGTCTAAAGCTTGCAGCCGAGGCCGGCTACCAGGTGCCTTCGGACTACATTTTCCTTGAAGACTGGACAGGAGCGGACCTCGATCGTCCAAAGCTCGAACAGGCGCGAGAGCTTGTGCGTTCGGGGCAAGCGCAGGTGTTGATGGCCTTCGCAGTGGACCGATTGGCGCGAAATCCCATCCATGTCGGAATCCTGGCGGAAGAATGTGCCAAGTTCGGTGCCGATCTGTTATTTGTCTTAGAGCCCCTGGACAACTCGCCCGAAGGCGCATTGATCCTCTACGTGAAGGGGTTCGCTGCCCAGATTGAAAGAGAACGGATCAAGGAGAGGACCCTGCGCGGGAAGCGCAGCCGCGCACGGCTCGGCTTCCTAGTTCAAGGAACCGGCAAAGGCATCTACGGGTATCGGTACGACCGGGAACTCAAGAAGCGGATCATCTATGAGCCCGAGGCGCAAATCGTCCGGGGCATCTTCGATGCGTGCGCGTCGGGCACCTCATGTCATTCCATTGCAGTGCATCTCAACCAAGAGGGCGTTCCGGCGTTCGCAGGTGGCCTTTGGCATCCGCTCACAATCAAGAGAATCCTAACGAACACGTCGTTCAAGGGCGTGACGATCTATGGCAAAACCCGGCGTATAGGCCTTCCAGGTAAGCGGCAGCAACTAGAGTTGCGTGACCGGAAGGACTGGATCGAGATTCTCGGCGCAACCCCTGCGATCGTTACCGAGGACCTCTTCACGGCGGCCCAAGATGCCTTGTCCAAGCCCAAGAGGAACCCCAAGACGGGGAGAGAATACGTTCTCACGGGCTATATCGAATGCTCCTGTGGCACGTCGATGGTTGGAACGACGCTCGGCAAGAAGTACAAGTATTACAGGTGTCGGGCGACTTCGCCCACATCCACACGTCCGAAGACGTGTGATGCCTCTTACGTCCCTGGGCGCCGCCTAGAAGAAGAGGTCTGGCGTGTTGTTCGGGAGGTCCTAGAGCAGCCCGATGTCGTAGTCGAGGAGCTAGAGCGCCAGCGTGGAGGTGCAGCGGTTCTTGAAGAAGAGATGAAGCGTCTTCAGTCGTCCATCCGCAAGCTTGCCGATCAAGAGAAGCGCCTCATAAGGCTTTATGGTGTCGGGCAAGTCACTGAGGAATACGTCCTACGTGAAATAGAACAGGCCAAGAAGGCCCGTGAATCCCTGGAGAAGGATCTTGGTCGCCGCCAACAACAAGCCGCCCGCCTAAACCAACTAGAGGACCTGGGTGATCGGGTACGGGCCTTCTGTGGCGCAGTCAGTGAGCGCCTCGGTCAGTTTGACTTTGACGAAAAGCGGCTTGCTTTTCAGGCGCTTCAGGTCCGAATCATCGTTGACAAAGACGGCGCACGGCTTCGTGGAGCCATTCCCACCGATTTTAGCTCCATTGAACAAACATGGGCATCACCACGTGGGTGTAGGAGTCCGACTCCGTGGACCGGATGACTCCGGGGCTGGATGGGTTGCTGATCTCCAGTGCCACCTTCCCCTTGCCCAGGATGTTCAGCACGTCCGTCAGGTACCGGCTATTGAAGGCGATCTTGGCCGCCTGCCCGTCCACCTGCGCGTCGATCTTGCCCGTGTTCTCACCCACCTCTTCCGACCGCGCTTCCAGCTTCACCTGGCCTGCCGCCTCGTTCTGGCTCGGCTCCAGGTACAGCCGCACGATTCCGTTCCCGTCGCGGGCGAAGATCGCCGCCGTCTTCGTGACCCGCAGGAATTCCCCCGCCTCCACCACCGCGCGCGTGTCGTACCGCTCCGGGATGAGCTGCTTGTAGTTGGGGAACGTCCCCTGGATGAGTTGGGACACCATCTCCACATTCTTCATCTGGAACAGCACCTGGCTGCGCTGCGTGTTGAACGTCACCGTCACCGCGCCTTCGTGGTCCGCCAGCAAACGGTCAAGCTCCCGGTATGACCGCGCGGGGATGATCGCCTCGATCTTCTCCTCCACGGGTGTGCTCAGCGCCAGCTTGTTCACCGCCAGCCGGAAGCCGTCCGCTGCCGCCATGGTGAGCGTATCCCCTGCGATGGACGTATGGACGCCGGTCAGGACGGGACGCGACTCGTCGGTAGCGGCGGAGAAGGCCACCCGCTGGATGGCCGCGCGCAAGTCGTCCGCGTTGAGCTCCACCGTCACGCCCTGTCCCACGCGCGGGATGGGCGGGAAGTCGTCCGCGTCCTGCCCGCTGAGCCGCGCCTGCTGTCGCGCGCAGTCGATCTGGAGCCTCTTGTTTTCCTGCAGCTCCATGTCCACCTTCTCCGGTGGCAGCGACCCCACGAACTCGCTGAGCAGGCGGGCGGGCACCGTGATAGCGCCCTCCTCCTCCACCTTCGCCCCTATCCACGCCGTGATGGCGATCTCCAGGTTCGTAGCGGAGAGCTTCAGCCGCCCTTCGTCCGTGGCGATGAGCACGTTGTTTGTGATGGGCAGCGTCGTCCGGGTGGAGACGGCCCGGCTGACCGTGCTCAGCCCTTTGCTCAGGTTCTCTTGCAAGCAGGACACTTTCATACGGATAGTACTTCCTTATAATTTGTGGGCGATAGTTTGTGGACAGTATATCCATCCGGCTGTGCGCACACAACAACTACATCATGTGGATTGTGCGCATCGCATCCTATTCCTTGTATTCGCGCCCGAAGGGCATGGGTAATGATGCTAAGTGGAGCTAGAAGCAGAAGATGGAAGAGAAGCCCTCCCCATCCGTTCGCGGGCTTCCTTCGAGAACCTCAGGACGAACGGATTTCCCCGCCCGAGGACTTTTGGGACGGCTTCACGTGTTCCGGTACGCCCTCACCGCGCCTCCTTGAGCGCCTCATACGCGATCTGCACCGTCTTCTCAATATCCTCGTCCGTATGCGCCAGCGAGACGAACCACGCCTCGAACTGCGATGGCGGCAAGTAGATGCCACGGCTGAGCATCCCGTGGAAGAACCGGGTGAATGCCTGCCTGTCCGCCTTGTCCGCGTCCGACCAGTTGCGCACAGGCCCAGGAGTGAAGAACAGGGTCAGCAGCGAGCCCACGCGCTGCACCTGGGCGGGCACACCCGCTGCGCGCGCCGCCTCCTGCAAGCCCTTCGCCAGTCGTGCGGAGAGCATTTCCAGCGTCTCGTACGTCCGGGCCTTGAACAGCTCCTTCAATGCGGCGTGGCCCGCAGCCATGGCCAGCGGGTTTCCAGACAGCGTGCCCGCCTGGTACACCGGCCCCACCGGGGCCAGCAGGCGCATGATGTCCCGCGGCCCGCCGAACGCCCCCACCGGCAGCCCCCCGCCGATGATCTTCCCCCAGACCGTCTTGTCCGGCTGGCCGCCGTAGACCGCCGGCGCGCCCCCCTGGGCCAGGCGGAAGCCGGTGATGACCTCGTCAAAGATGAGGACGGCCCCATGCTTCCGCGTCAGGGCGCGCAGGCCCTCCAGAAAGCCGGGGTCGGGCGGCACCACGCC
>ORJL010658155.1_pt1 | contig 27851 bp, 32 predicted proteins | sample 1779941 | NCBI WGS metagenome assembly ORJL01 (sample SAMEA104232317, study PRJEB22302) | groundwater metagenome | biome: forest; feature: aquifer; material: groundwater | place: USA | collected 2011-08-07 | depth 5.8 m
ATTTTATCAGATAAACCAATATCGGTACAAGAAATACCACATAATTTTTGATCTCCAAATTCATTATCAAGATTAGATAATTGTAATAAAGTCGTAGAATCTCTTGTGTCAAATGCCAATAATTGAATCGATTTTGTTGCAGTATCCAATGATGACGCAGTAGCTAAATTCCCAGAGACGAATGAATCATTTACAAAATACGTCAGAGTAGTAGCGCCAGTTACGGTCATTCCCATAAGTAACATAGTTGAAATAATATCTGTGATTCCTCTTCGTTTATACAATTTAGATTTTTTTTCTAATTTAGAATTGAATTTGAGATTATAATTCATTGTAATTCTATGTATTAAATGGGCTGGCAACGGTGGAAAAGAAATTACCTTTAGAGGTGGTTATCGATATTTTGTATTCAGAGTTAAGGTACAGTGGATCATTCCAAGTAAGTGAACTAAGGTTTGCATCCAGAATAATTGGATCACTTGATTCTTTGATCTGAACAGTAGAATTGATGTCTTCTTCCCAATCAACTAAAATATTTTGAGTGTCAAGCTGAACAACAGTAATGCTTTCAATTGTAGATTCAGTGGTTCCAATATTTGCAAGATAAAGAATGATTTGATCAGTTCCAGGCTCAAATCTTACATGCTCAAACATTATCGTTTCACGATATGCCTCATTTTTTGCCTTGTCATGAAAAGATAAATCATATGAAAACGCATTGATCTGATTCATGCCATTGAACAAAACTACTGAACCAATTGAGGTGACAACACCCAAAATTACAACGCTCCCCATAATTTGGCTTACTGCATGTCTTTTTTTTAGAGAATTAGATGAGAGGTATTTCATTTGAGAGCATCGTTATTTGTATACCAAGCAGAAACAAATTCTTCAACACGTGAAATTATTTTTGAAAAATCAGGGTCAGAAATCAAATTAATTCCATAGTGTTTGGCCATGTTTTCAACACCTTCTTTTACATCGGATACTGTAACAAGCAGGGTATTTTTTGGATCAATGTCTAGTTTTGGAATCAAAATAGAATTCATATCAGATTCATCTACTCCAGTAGATTGATTTTTGATAAAGATCAAAATAGAATCATCGTTAGATTTGCTTTTACCAAATATTGGGATTTCATGAGTATTGCCACTTTTTCCCTTTACAGGTAAATTTAATTCAGCTGTAAAATTAAAACCACGTAGTAACTTTACTAATTCATCTTTTATTTGAGTGGTGTCAGAAATATTAGATATATCTGAATTTTTTAACTTGTAGCAAAACGTAGTAATAAATTTTCCAGAATTTGTATCAAAATCATGATCATGTTTTCTACAATGAAGCTTTATCACAGCATTGTCAAATTTTTCTATACAATCTTCACATTGATACCACATTGCAGGAACTCTAATTTCTTTTTCAAAATTTTTGATTTCTTTTAGACATGAAGGACAAATAGAGTGATCAATATTTGAAAAATCAAAATTCTTACTTTCAGCAATATAGCCACATTTTTTATGCTCAAATAGATTTAATTTCTCAACGTTCATTGAATGACACTTTGGACAGTACAATCTCATGCTTGATGAAAAGACAGTGGGGTGTATAGGACAAACAATTAATTTTTCATAGATGTGTTTAGCCAAAATACCATCAGAGACTAAATCATCCAAATACGAGATGTTATCCTGTGTTTCCCCGATATTAGATAATACAGGATAAAAGATACTACCTTCCGTATAATCGATAAATGGTTTAATCGTCTTATCATCGAATTTTTGAACTTCCTGAATCAGATTTACAGATTTACTGGTGGAAGGTTTTGGTAAATCAGGCTCAGAATTCACCTTAGAAGTAGATGCGGGAATATGTACAGAGGTAGATTCATTTTTCAAAATTGATGCAAGACCGCCAATGTGTGGAAATTTAACCTCAGATTTGGATTTTGAATTACTGTTAGATTTTCGTCCAAACATCAACTATACACCTCACAACATAAGAGAAGAACACTACCATGGTTACTATTATGTACACAAGCTATAGTAAAAGCAAAATGTTGTTCAATTGAACGAACAAGTGTTAAAACACACAGTATGTATTAAAATACCTAAAAATGAGGCTAAAAATATTTAAAGACAAAATCTCAGCATTACAAAAAATACAATACGATAATAAAAGTATTTTAAAATTAAATAAAAATTTGCCAGATAGCATACCTAAATTAAATGAAGAAAACGAAAATAAAATTCCCCAATTTATGACATTATCAAAATTAGATTGGGATAACAATGAGATTCATGCAGGAATAATAAAAGATCCCACAGCAAAAGGAGGATTGAGATATCAGGTAATAGAGCCAGAGCTATCAGAGAGAGACCAAAATGCTTTTGAAATCATCAAAAAGTTGTTAATCACAGAGCTTTCAGTATCACTAGGTGAAATTAAAACTAAAAAAGATGCAGAACGAAGATTAAAAAATAAAATAGCCACAATGATAAAAAAATACAGATTAAAAATTCCTCCAAAAAATATTGAAAAAATCAATTATTTTGCAGTTCGTGATTTTGTCTATCTTGGAAAAATTGAGCCACTCATGAGAGATCACATGATTGAGGAAATTAGTTGTGACGGAACAAACATTCCAATTTATGTGTGGCATAGAGAACACGAGTCAATTCCTACAAATATAATTTATGAAAAAGAATCAGAATTAAATAATTTTGCAAGAAAAATGGCATACATATGCGGAAAACATGTTTCAATTGCAGATCCAATTATTGATGCATCATTACCTGGTGGAAGTAGAATTAATCTTACACTCGGTCATGAAATTACAAAAAGAGGAAGCACATTTACAATAAGACGTTTCAGGGCAGACCCAATTACGGTGATAGATTTGATTAAATTCGGAACAATGTCAGTAGATATCGCTGCATATATGTGGTATCTTGCTGAAAAACGTGCAACAATGCTCATTGCAGGCGGCACTGCCAGTGGAAAAACTACTGCACTAAATGCATTGGCGACATTTATCAGACCAGGACAAAAAGTAGTCAGCATAGAAGATACACAGGAACTAAATTTACCTCATGAAAATTGGATTCCAGCTGTTTCAAGACAGAGTTTCACAGATACACAAATTGGTGAAATCAATCAATTTGATCTGCTAAGAGCTGCCCTCAGACAAAGACCAGATATCATAATTGTAGGAGAAACTAGAGGAAGAGAGGCATATACATTATTTCAAGCAATGGCAACAGGTCACGGAGGATTCTCATCAATACATGCAGATTCAGTAGATGCCACTTTAACTAGATTAACATCATCACCTATGGACGTTCCAAAATCTTTGATTTCAAATAGTCTTGATCTAATTACATTGCAGCTAAAAATTAGAATAGGAGACAAATCAGCTAGAAGAATAATTCAGGTTTCAGAAATAGATGGCATTGATCATACAACTGGGGAAATTAAAACCCATGAGATATTCAAATGGAATCCAAGAGAAGACAGACATGAATTCATGGGCGATAGTGTTGTGTTTAGTAAAATCAAAGAACGAGATGGAGAGACAGATGAGAAAATTAATTATGAATTAACAAAAAGACGACTTGCTTTAGAATGGATGGCAAAAAATGACATACGTGATCATAAGGAAGTTTCCAATAATATTATGGAGTATTATTCGGATCCTGAAAGATACTATGAAAGAAAGAGGTTAGAGATGTAATATGAAGATGGCAGCAACAAAACAAAAACAAGAGGAATCAGTAGGGGCCATTCATGTGTATAGTTACAAATTACTAAATGATCATATAAAATTTTTATATCCAAAATTAAAATCAATGGAAAAATCAATAAAACAGGCAATGATGCCAATTCCTTTTGAAGTATATGTTTCAAGCATGGTTTTCTTTAGCTTGATTGCAGGAATTTGTGGAGTAATTATTGGCCTAATTGCAACTCAGTTTATCAACATTCAGCCTGCAATCGTAGGTTATTTACTTCCACCCGTTGCAGGAATGGCTCTAATGGCAATGACGTTTGGGATTCTTCAGATAATTCCCCCAGTGAGAGTAAAAAACAGATCAACAAAATTGTTAGAAGAGATTCCTCATTTTATTGGATACATGTCAACGCTTGCTACTAGCGGCTTATCATTAGAAGAAATTTTCAAATCCATAGCAAAAGAGGAAACAGATGAGGATATTGTAAAAGATGCACGATTCATTACAAGAAACATTGAGATTCTTGGAATGGATCTAATTACTGCAGTAAAAGATCTAATCAATAGAACTCCATCAGGACCATATTCAGAATTATTAGAAGGTGCAATCATTACATCGCAATCAGGGGGTGATTTGAAAGAATACTTCAATGCAACTGCCAAAGTTCAGCTAGAAGAAAAAAAGATGCTGTTGCAAAAAACTACAGAATCACTAGGGTCAGTTGCAGAAATATATACAATTCTTTTGATAGTTTTCCCATTACTAGCAGTAATCATGTTATCAATAATGGGCATTATGAGTCCAAGTTTGGGAGGATTTGATTTGCTAACATTGATGAATCTTCTTACATTTGCAGTAGTCCCACTAAGTGGAATATTGATGTTAGTTATGATGGATACAATGGTGCCAAAGAGGTAAAACATGCAAAGAGTAAGCAGAAAACCAAAAGAAATTTCAGCAAATGAGATCATACCAAAAAAATCAATCCTGAAAAATGAGATAGTGAAATCCATCATGTTTTCACTTATTGCATCAGTTAGTGTAATTGTAATCAGTCTCAAGTTATCAGAATTTGCAGGATCAACTACAATCAAAGATATTGGAATAATCTTTGGAATTATGGTCGGAATCATTCCATTAACAATACATCAATTAAGAGAAGTTCAAAGAAGAGATAGTGTAGACAGAAACATGCCCGTGTTTTTATTGGCATTATTAAGTTCAGTTCAAAGCGGTTCAAATCTTATCAAAGCAATAGAGCAAGCAGCTGAAAGAAATCTAGGTGCTTTAACTCCTGAACTAAAAAATCTCAAGGCAAATATCAGTTGGGGCACGCCAATTGAAGAGGCATTTGAGAATTTTGCAAAAAGAACAGGAACTAGAGTATCACGACGTGTAACAGTATTGCTTGAAATGGCCATGAAGATAGGAGGAGATGTTAGTGAAAATTTAGAGATGATTCAAAGACATGTTTCAGAGATGCAAAACATTGAAAAAAGTAGAAAGTCAGCTTTGCAGCCATATACATATACAATTTACATTTCATTTGCAGTATTTTTAGCAGTTGCAGTACTACTAACTACAAGCTTCTTTACAGAAATTGAAAAAGTGCAAGATGGATTATTAGCAGCAGGTAACGGTAAAGGTAAAGAGGGATTATTCAGCTCGTTAGCTGATATGGATGTATCAAAATTAGAAGCATCATTATTTAACATGGCAATAATTGAGGCAGTCTTTGGAGGAGTAGCTGCTGGAAAAATTGGGTCTGGATCTTATGTTGCTGGAACAAAACATGTTGTCGTAATGATCATTATGGCAGTAATTGCATTTAATGTATCATAGTTATCATTTCAGATATTTTTAGTGATAATTAATTCAAATGTAATATACAGATGAGATAATTTGTATGTAACAAATTAGAAATACATCGAGTTTGTTAGTTGAGCACATAACACGCTGATCCTTTAGTTTGCATTAATCTTAACAATAATGGAAAAGATGAATGGAATAACATTGGATAAACTAGGAAATTATGCGCAAGTGCTAAATGCAATCACACAAAATTTCCCTATGGCAAATAAGTTAGAAGAGAAAACAAAATGATGTCGTATCAAGATCAATTAAGTGGCATAGCATCAGAATTAGAGGAAATATTAGATCTTGATGAATTAGAAGCCAAAGTTTACCTTAATCTGTTAAGAGCAGGACCAATCACGGCAAGTGCACTTGCAAAAGAATTAGACATAGACAGAGCACGAATGTACAGAACTGTAGACAAGCTAGTTAGTAGAAATATTATTTCAACTACACTTTCTAGTCCCAAATTATGCATTGCCGCAGATCCACAAGATGCATTAAAAATTGCACTGCGAAAAAAAGAAGACGAAGTCAATAGGATCAAAAAAGGTGGCGAGGCAATTATTGAAAAAATTAACAGCGAGATTACTACAAAACAAGGGACAAACGTTCCAACATTCAGAGTAGTCCAGGGAAGAAACAACATTTATGCAGATATTGCCCAATTAATCGAAAATTCATCAGATATAGTATACATTTCAACAACACTTGAAGACATATCTAGAATGTATCATAGTGCAATACCTGAAAAAATCATGATTTGTGAAAAGAAAGGGGGTAAAGTTAGATTGCTTGTAGAACTAGATGATCCGAAATTAATTCCATTTGTAAAAAGATTTAATGCATCTGAGACTAAAATTTGCAAGCTTCCATCAAAAGGAAGAATGGTAGTTCAAAAGGACAAACAAATGATAATGTCAGACTCTGCTACTGCAAGTCAAATATCTACAAATTCAGAATCAGATTTTTCTTTGTGTACAAATTCATCTGAAATGGTAAGCAACATACACAGTCTTTGTAGTCTACTATGGGAGACAGCCCAACCACTAACAACATTGGATGTAAAAAACTACATCAGAAAAACCAAATAGTTTTAAAATTTTAAACCAAAAAAATCCTAATTTCAATTCATTGTAACATACAAGTAGCATTTAAAAATTGAGAAAAAAGAAAGACTATAGAATTGCAGATGGTTTGTAAACAACATCACGATTTTTTATTCGTGCAAATCTTTTAAGAACAAATTCCGCAGTTTCTCTCACATCACTACTAGGATCATTCAATGCTTTTCGAATTAATGATTCTGCTTCAAATGCACGCATTAGTCCAAGGGATTCAATTGCTTCATGCTGTGTCAATATACTTTTGTTGTGTAATGCAGTATTTACTAAGACAGGAATTTTTTGTCGCATATTTCTTGCAGCGACTTGAAAACATGCTTCATGTTTTACCACTCCATTATCATCATTATTTAAAACCCATTCAATCACGTCAGATACTTTATTGAACATAGGATCATTCTCGTCTTTGTTTTCAGCTAATTCACCTATCAACCATACTGCATCCCAACGTTTTGATTCATCTTTTTCATTTTTTAATGTCTCCTCACATATTGAGAATCGTTCTTCATCAGGGAGTTTTCGCAGATTATATTCATCAAAGACTTCTATGGGCATAAAAAATCTGAAAACTAGACGTACTAATAAGAATTACCACGATTACCAGTACAAAAATTAATTATTCATATCTTATGAAAATCGAGCCTAAAAAAGACCATTCGAAAGTTGGGTTTTGTTAACCAATGGGAATTAAAACAATGCAATTCATAAAAAAACATTGTCACAGCCTGAAATAGTACCTGATAAAATCAAAAGTCCTTTTAATTATAAAATACTTGCGGGAATTATTACATCAGTAATTATTTTTCACGTTATGATCAATGTAGTTATTGTTCCAGAAGATGCAGAAATAACGGCATCAATATTTTCAGTTTTTAATCCACTCATAGCATCAATTATAGGATTTATTGTTGCGTTTAGATACAGAGGAGCCAAAGTTTTTCAAAAAGCATATTTAGCTTTATCAGTAGGTTTTTTTGCAATTTTTTTAGGAGAAATAACATACTTTGCATATGATATTTTTATTCCAGATATAGAACCATATCCATCGATTGCAGATGTTTTCTTTTTTGCACAGTATCCATTGATACTGACTCATCTTATTATAAACATAAGATTTTTTTCGCCCAGATTAAATAAAATTTCAAAAATATGGATCACATTATTTCCAATTAGTATTTTGGCATCATATGCCATATTATCAGGATTTGGATTAGATGATTTTGAACCAAATTTTGATTTCTATTATGGTGCAATATTTGTGTACGCCTCCTCATTAACATTGAGTGTCACAATAATTGGTGCGATTATTTTTAAAGAAGGAGTCATTGGCAAAGCATGGCTTCTTCTTGTAATAGGTATTTTGTGCAATACAATTGGAGATGCATGGTATTATAATTTAGAAGTATTTGACCAGTATAATTTAGGACATCCTGTGAACTTGTTTTGGTATGCAGGATATTGGATAGTAATTTATGCATTAATCAAACACAGAAAGGTACTTTAAATTGCTAATTTTTAATCAACATAATTTTTATAATAAAGCAGAATAAATTTGAATTTAGAAAATTTGTTCATGAATTTGGAAAATATCAGCTAATTTGAAAATTTTTACAGAATTAAAAATGGTCAATTAAATTATTAGTTAATATCGAATGGTTTGTAATATGGTGCTTTCACGTAATGAACTGCGTTTTAATTGAATTTTAACTACAACAACATTTCTCTCGATATCCATTTTTATGTTATCAAATATAGTTCCATATTTTTTTATTTTTTTACCATCAGTAGATACTGCATATTCATTTGAAATTAGCAATCCATTATCTATCAATTGATTTATTTTTCTATAACCAGATGTTTGAGGTACTTTACAATGTTCTAAAATATCAGCAATGATAAGTGAATCATCTAAAACAGACCCAATTATTGCCTTTTTATCTTCATCTGCAAATGACTCTAGAAATATTTTGGCCAAATTTTGATCATGTATGGTAATCCAATTGTCAGATCCTTTCTTTGATTGTTTTAGAACGATAATATTTTGGAGGAATTTTGTTTCTAATCCATCTGCACCTGCACCGAAAAATTCTCTTAATACACTATCAAATTTATGAAAATCTTTGATTGCCTGTGCAATACCCATACCATGGCGTTCCATTAATCGTTGTTCAATTTTGTTTAAGGTGGATTTACCAAGGTTTACTTCAATGGATTGACGTAAAGATGGCGCCAGTAAATTATCCAAACTGTTTTCCAATAGTATATTGTACAAATAATCGGTATTAAACTAATTGGAATGTTATTTTGGAAATAACAGTATTGTTTAAAATATACAAAATGAAGTTTTTACTTTTTTCTGGCATTATTTTCAAAAATAAGATCGTGCTAATAATTTTTTGAGAACAAAAAAGAGGTACAATCATGAATGAATTATTACAGAATAATACAAGTAAATACATTGTAGTTAGTTGTACAAAGTAGTAAGTGTTTGAATATAACATACCAATGCATATCACCAAAAGTGGAAATAAGCAAATAGCAGAAAAATGAATAACACACAGATAGGAAATGAGTGGTCAAATTGACATTACAAGAAAATGGGATCCTTAGAAAAACAGACAATGTTTCTATTAGAATAGATTCGGATTTGAGCAATAAACTACATGAAAAATGTATTGAACAAAAAATCAGTCTCAATACTTTGATCAACCATCTTTTAGAAAAACAAGTTAATTGGAATGAGTTGGCTAGTGAAATGGGTTGGATAACAATGTTCAGATCGACATTTCGTGAATTAATGGATTCAAATTCCAAGGAAAAAATACAAAAGATCGCAGAAACAACAAGTACTATTGACTTCAAAAATTCATTGAATTATTTTTACGGTTATGTTAATTTAGATTCTATTTTAGATTTATTCAAGAAAAGATGTCAAAACATGAATGTACAATTTAGATTAATCCCAGTAAATAACACAATCAAAATCATAATTCAGCATGATCTTGGTAAAAACTGGCCTTTTTTCATAATAAGACAAATGAATTCAATATTAAATGAGATCGGGTATAGAACCATCAATGAGGATTATAACAGTCAGGGATTCTCATTTGAAATTGTTAAGGTAGGAGATGAATAGAAAAATCAGGCACGGTTAACGTCAAATTTTTTAAACACATGTGAGAATATTATTAAAGATCGGGCACATTTCCAAATATGGAAATGAGTGCATTAGATCTTATAAGAAAGTCCCATTATGGGTATTATTTTATCATACTAGCTGCAGCACTGGCAGCGTTAATTCATGTTATTTGCAAACCAATGTTAGATGGCGGAAACAGTCAACTAGAAATTAATCCAATTGTAATGGCGTTTTTGATCTATTTTATTTGTGGGATATTCTTTACACCCTTAGTAAAAAAATCACAGGTTGTTTCTAGATTTACCAGAAAGGATGTAATGTTTATGGCATTAATTGGGATTGCAGAAGTTTCAGCGTTAATCACATATTTTTACGGAATAAGTACATCAACTGCAGTAAATGCTTCGATATTTAGCAATAGTGAAATTATTTTTTCTCTAGTTATTGCCATGATGGTTTTTAAAGAAAGATTACGAATCAAAGAATGCATACCTTTCTCTATGATTATAATAGGAATGATGATCATACCAATAGGAAATGATCTTTATCAAAATGATTTAAGCTTGGGAAGTCTTGTAACAGGTGATTTATTGATAATTTTTTCAGGATTGTTGTATGCAGTAGATATCACTTTGTGTAAATATATTGGAGAAAGATTCGATGTGAAAAGAACAGTGCAGATAACATCATTCATTTGTGCGGCAATTACAATTTCAATTATTGTACTATTTCAGATTCCAATGGATGTGAAGTTAGTACAATTGCCAAGTATTTTGATAATGTCTATAATTGGTACTGGAATGTCTACATTATTTTTCTTGATGGGGTTAAAACTCATTGGAGCAGTAAGAACAGTACTGTTGTATTCAACCATGTCAATGTTTGGAATATTATTTTCAGGATTAATTCTTTCTGAAGTAATTACACCTGTAGACATATTTTCAACTATGTTGGTTTTTGCAGGCATATTTTTGCTAAGAAATAAACTTGCAGGAACAGAAGAAAGAGTTGTTAAAACAGAAATTATCAATAAAACAAATACATCGTATGTGGTTTTTGCTAAAAAAACCAAACTATTGCCAGGCATAACAAAGTCGATATCAGATACTTCGAAAGAAAAAAATGCCATATTACCGAATTGCGGGATAGGTTAACACGCCTAAAAGACACAATTACCACAAAATGGAATTGGCAGAATAAATTCTCACGATTATTCAATCTTTTGATAAATAGATAATATTTTTACGTATATTCAAAAAACAGGCTCGATAAAAAGTAAAAATTTTAAGAATTTTTTGAATGTAGTCAATTGTAAGTATTTGTATACAATTACGCGATCAGAGTTATAAAGCAAAAATGAACATTTCCAATAATGGAAATAGCATCAAGCATGTTGCAATTAGGCAATTTTCCCGTAGATAAAGCAAATTATGATGAGATTAAGGATTATTTTGGAACATTTGGATTAACACCAAACCAAGTAAAGGTGTTTTTTTATCTTGGAAAAGTTGGTCAGAGATCAGCATCAGATATTGCAAAGGCAGTAGATGTTCCAAGAAGTGAAACATATCATTTGTTAACAGCATTACAAAACAAAGGAATAGTTTCTGCAACATTTGAACATCCAATTAAGTTTTCAACAGTACCCATTCAAGATGCAATTCACGTATTAGTGAGTGCTGAAACAGAACGTTTAAAGAAATTAAAAAAATCAGGACCAATTTTAGAAGAGCTGTGGGAAAAAATTCCAGGTTTTGTTGATGATTCTGATGATGAACCAGAAGAGAAATTCCAAGTGTTACAGGGTGGAAATCAAGTAAATAGTAAAATATTTGATATGATCTTAAACTCAAAAAATGAATGCAGGATTCTTGGATCGGAAAAAGATATGATGAAATTTTATCATGCTAGTGTCTTTGAAGCATTAGAAGAACGTGCAATTGATTACAAAATATTATCACCTATTTCAAAAAAATCACAGTATATTTTTGAGAACATGGATGATACAAAAATAAAAGAATTGTGCTCCACTGTAAAAGATAATCTCTGTTTCTTGATTAAAGATAATGATGAAGTACTCTTTTTTATAAAAAATTCCACAGGAAATAACAAAGAGATGAGAGCAATTTGTACAAATTCAGAAACAATAATTTATTCAAAATCTCTATTGTTTAATAATTATTGGTCAAATGAAAGCACAGGAGATACAAAATGACACGATGTGTGGGGGGATATTGTACTAATGATAAGGATAGGTTTGTGGTTCATCTAGCAAATGGATGGAATGATCTTAGAAACGAACATTTACTTAGCTAAAAAAATTCAAAAAATAATTGTCAAATTAATGATTCATCGCTTACTTCGATTGGTTTTCTTCCCATAAAACCAGAATCCTTTTCATGCCAGAATTTGATTTCAGTTTCACCATATTTCCAACAAAGCCAAACTTCTTCATCAAATCTCTTTGATGGAAAATCAAGTAGTCCTTGTTCAATGCCTTTAACAACAACACCTGTATTTTCAAGTATCTCGATTGCTTCATAAAACTTGATTATTGCCGAATTAAGTTTTTGTTTGAGTAAAACAGATTCTTTAAATGTATTTGCAGCACTAAGACCCATCTGCAATTCTTGTTCTATTTTGGAAACCTCATTCTTTTTTGCCAGGGTAAACTCAAATTTTTTGATTACGTCAGGTAAAGCCTGATTTGCCTCATTTTTGGTAAAATATGAAAACATGTAGTAACCATTGTTTCCTTAATTAAATATCTTAGGTGCAAAAGCTGACCCTCTTCTATAAATACAAAATATCATTTTTGTGAAAAGAAAAACATCTTCACTAGACTCACTTGGTTCACTTTCGTATCTAAAAAACGGTGAACATGAAATTTTCTATCCTCACTAGAATCATGAAAATAATATATTTTGCCACGAGATTGTAGAATGATGGGAAAATCTATTAAAGAAAAATTTGATGATGTTAAAGAATCAATTTCAGATATTCAAGAAGAAACAATGGAACTTGGCAAAGAACAGAGTAGAGGAATAAAAGCAGAATACAAAGACATTGAAAAGATCAGACACAATAAAGAACTAATCTATTACAAATCAGATGCCATTGCTATAGTTAGCCGTAAGTTAGGTGGATTTGATGAATTTCTTAAAGTGGTTGATGATTTGACTAGGAAAGGATATTGGATGATGAATTCAGAAGATGTCAAAAATGTACTTGGAAATTTTGGGCTTAGTATGCCAGGTCAAGCTAGAGGAACATTGTACTACTTTCAGAACAAAAAATACATCAACTAGTGTTTTATCGAAAAATATTTTATGATTCATATATTCGTGTCAAATATTTTATGAGTTGATTGTTAATCCGACACAACTAAAAACGGACTTGTCTTTAATCTCTGATTGCCACTTTCCGTGAAACTTGTATCGTAGTAAATTATCATCATAGTATGTAGAAAATTCTGCAATTTCACATTCTCGATAGTTCCAGTCCTGCAACACATCGCCTTTTCCATCGTTTACATGAACTGTAACATTGAATTTTTCTGGTTCTGCTCCGGCATTCACATAACGACTGGCTAACGCATAAAACCAATTCTTTTCTTTGCTTGGAAGTGATTCTAAATAGAATGCTTTTTCTGAAGAATCTAGTGGATTAGAAGGAGTCTGAATTATTGAATCTTCATTAGATATTGGGACAAATTTTGAAAATGTTTCAACTGTTTGCGATGGAGAAATATCCGTTCCCTCAAAACTTACTGTAAATGATAGGGCTCTTTCAGACTCTGATGGCAAAATTGGTCTAAGTATATCTACAATGTTTTTCTTTTCTTTCTGTGATGGAATTTTCCATCCACGTTCTTCAAATTGTGATGTATCATCATTTTTTATACATATTGGAACGTTGTTTGGTGGACGAATCATAAGAGTAAATTCTTCCTTGCATGATACGTCTTCTGCAGGAACTCCAATAGACGTTTGTATGATTGGGGAGACCTTTCTCAAGTTTCCACTGTGATCAAATTTAGAATCATTTTGAGGCGAAACCTTAAAGCTTGTTCCTATACAGTCAATCAAAGAGTTGCCATGTATTTCAGATTTCAGACTTGGAGTATATCGAATTAATGCCATATTGTCACTAAGATATGTAGAGGCATCCTTGATAGTACATTCGTTGTAATTAGTAGAAAACAAGATGGTGCCATCACCAGTAACAGTATCAAATCTCATATCTAGAGGTTCTGGGGTCTTTCCTGGATTGACATATCTGCTGATAAACTGATATGCATCTTTGTGATGTATGTTTGGTAATCCACCAACAGAGAGGTTTGAATCGCCTAATGTGTTAAATTCTTGCAATAGTGCAGAGGATCTTTGGCTTTGTAATTCTCCTCCATACCAATGTGTTAGATGAAGCATTGCTCTGTCGTATGGTGTGGGTATGGTGAAATTAACTTCGGAATTGTTGTTTTTCTGATCAAAGTCAACTGAAAATCCATTACAGGATAAAGTGGATGTTTCAACAATATCTGCAGCACCAAATATGTTGCTTAATGGAAAAGTAAGCAGGACACCATTACGTTTTATTTTAAAATCCTTGATCTCACAGGAACTATACTTCCAAGATTGTATTACTGTACCATCACTACTAAGATAATCTAATGTAACATCAAATAGTTCTGGCTTTTTTCCTGGATTGATGTATTTGCTTACCATATCATAGTATGGCAACTTGTCCTTACTTGGAAGAGACATCAGAGTAAACTCGGTGGATTTTATGTAATCATTTTTTTGTGTTATAGAAAGATGGGGCATCGTAACTAGAACAGTATATGATGGAGTCGATATTCCAGGTTCTTCTGGTTCGATTGGGGGTTCAGTTATACAGTCTGAATCTTCACATTCTCCGCCGCCTCCAGATTCATCTGAACAATTAGGATTGTTTGGTGGACAAGGTCTACACCCAGGTGGATTTTGTCCGGGTTCACAATAGTCAGGAGGCCCAAAAAGAGTAGGACTTGCACCACCGCCAGATTCGGCATTAGGTATTACTGTCACGTCAAACTTGACTACTTGTGTCTGAGTCTGGTGTCTTTGCTCAATTTTTGGTGTAAACTTGCCTATAGTATTGACCACAAATGGTTTTTCCAAATCGCCATCAGAAAATGTTGCAGTCATTTGTGTTATTCTTGATTGTTCTGACGGTACAAAGTCAGAATAATCAAGTGGTTTTTCTAGTGGTTTTTGAGATTTGTGTAATGTTGCATCAAATGCATAACCAACACATTGGAAAATTGTTCTGTCTCTGAACTCTTTTTCAAACTTGTTTGTGAATTTTCTGAGAAACAGTGAATCTTCAAGATATGTTTTGTATTCTAACACTTGACATTTTTTGTACTCCAAACTTTGAAGTGTCGTTCCATCGCCTACTAAAACATCCACAGTTACATCAAACGGTTCTGGAATCTTTCCTGCATTGATGTATTTACTCATTAATTGATAATACCATTCATTGTCTTTGCTGGGAAGCGATTCAAGATAGAATTTTGGATCTTCTCCAAACGGAGAGTTCGGTAATAGAAACTGGATTTCTTCATTAGTGATTGGGAAAAATTTTGTAAACGAGGAAACTGTTCTCTCAGGTGTAATGTCCGATCCTTGGAAATGCACCACAAATGTTTGTGCACTGGTCTGTTTATCAATAGTAACGGGTTGTTTTGTATCAATGTTATTCTTATCTGGATTTGTATCTAGGGACAATCCAGAACATTCAAAATATGTTTTGTCACGAATTTCTGAACTCAGCGTTTGCTTGAATCTGATTAAATTATCCGTAAAAAATACCACATAATTATTTGCAGAACAGTCTTTGTATTGCCAGCTTTGCAAGATGTTGTCATTTCCTGTGATTAGATGAATTGTTGCATCAAAGGGCTCTGGAATTTTTCCTGGATTGATATATCTGCTCAAAAATGCATAGTAATTTTCCTTGTCAGTTGTTGGAAGTGATTCTAGGGCAAATCTGGGTTTTTCTCCTATGACATTTCCTGGAATAGATATTGGAAATGTTGGATTTTTTGCAACTGGAGTAAATTTGGAAAAGGAGTAAAATGTTGCAGTATTTTTTAATTCTCCGCCTGAAAATTGTGCTATGATTCGTTCGGCACGAGTCTCTTTTGTAGGTATGATTGGGAAAAGAGTGGCTTCTGGTTTTTTGCTTGGTTTCTTTAGTGAGAAATCTTCTGTGAATCCATCACAACTAAATGCAGTCTTGTCTTTGATTTCTGAGGCAAAATCTCCTACAAATTTCAATTTAACTAGATTTTCATCAAGATAAGGAGTATAGGAATTAATGGTACATTTGGTATATTTCCAGCTTTGAAGTGTTGTTCCATCACCTACTAAAACATCTACAGTTACATCAAACGGTTCTGGGTTTTTTCCTGGATTTATTGACGGAATTACCATCTCATCATAAAACAACTTTTTGTCTTCGCTTGGTAGCGATTCTAGCTCCAGTCCATATTGTAGATTTTGATAATAATATGGAGAGTTGTTTTGATCTTTTGTAATATGTGTGAATTTTTGGAATGTGTCAAATCGATATGTATTTTGTAAATCGCCACCAGAAAATTCTACAGCATATGTCATTGCTCGATTATTTTCATCAACGATCGCTTTTTGTCCAACAGACTGTCTTGCCTCATTGTATACTTCAGAGATTTCTTGAATTGTAGATTGTTCAGTTGTTTTTCCAGGAACTAGGTACGGAGATAATGATCTTTGGAAAAACTTGAGAAACTTTAAACCGAAATCTCCCTCTGAAAAATAATATGGATCGGTTTCCACCATCAAAATGGAACCAGGTACTTGTTCTTCTGCTGAAACATATACAGTTACAAATAAGGAAACCAAGAGAAGAATTGATAAAATCCCAAAATAGTTATGATTCATTTAGTATCTTTTTCATTATTATGATGTTCTATTTTGGATTCCGTTCTTAATTTTTCATCAAATCTAGATTCCATTTTTCTTAATTCTTCTTGTATTCGTTCGGTAGTTTTATCACTAAAATACTTGGAGCCGATTATGCTCACGGCACCCAGAAAAATAGCAAGAAATGTAGAGATGTAAACTATTCGGGCATCAAAGTCAGCAACAGTAAGCCGAGTAATAATCCATGAAATTGACAAGCCTACAAAAGAGACTATAATCAACGTTCTAAAAACCAGTCTCTTCATTTCTTCATTTATGAAGTTTATCTTTTTAGATGTTACTTTTAGTATAAATTATTGTTTATTTTAGTTTGAGAAAAAATCATCATTGAAATATGATTTGAGTGGATATTTTCCTGTTTTTGACCATTTCATTTCTAAACTTCAGGTGCAAATTTATTAACAATAATTCTAGTGTCAAATTATGAATGAAGAACAAATAGAGATGCTAATTACTCAAACTATCAATGGAGCAGCTTTAACCATTCCGTCTTATCTAGAAGACATAAAGCAAAATCAAGAAACACTCAAAGTTGAGAATCCACAAGAGTTTGTTTACGGAATGATAATGGGAATGGCATTGGGCATGAGTGGTGCCTTGTTAAGTTCACAAAAAGAAATGCCTACTGCAGAAGAACAAATGAAAGTAAGAGACATCATATACAAGTACATTCCAGAAATTAGAGAACGGATCTTTAGTTGATAGAATTTACCAAAGTTGAGGAAGAGTTTCTGCAATCTATAGAGGAAGCAAGAATTGCAACATCACATGCAGATATCCCACATGTAAAACCAGTGTCATTTATTTATCATAACAACATGATTTTGATTGCAACCGACTATCAAACCAGGACATTCAAAAACGTGAAAATAAATCCAAAAGTTAGTGTAACAATAGATGTTTATGAATCTGAAAAACACAAAGCTGTTTGCATTCAAGGAAAAGTTGAGATCTTGGAAAAAGGACAAGAATTCCTACAGATATACAAAATGTTTGAAAAAAAATTTGCGTGGGTCAAAAACGAATCATGGAAAGAAAACGAAGCACCGTTTCTCAAAATTATTACCACCAATAAAACAAGTTGGGGGTTAAAATAAGAAATTACGCTAAAGATAAATTAAAAAATTCAAAAATATGAAACTTAAGGCATAAGTTCAGGCTCTATTTTGGATAAAAGACTTTGAACCGAAATAGGTTTTTGTCGTATTGAACGGACACCTAATTCTTTGAGAAATTTAGTTTGATATTCATCTAGTTCAAGTGAGCTTACAATAACGACTTTTTGAATTTCGGATGATTTTTTATCTTTTAAATCCAAAAGAAAATCAATTCCACTGTAATTAGGCATACACATATCAAGTAAAATCAGATCATAGTGATTTTTTAATACAAGATCAAGACCTTTTTTTCCATCAATTGCACTTTCAAAATCATGGTGTTTGGTTTTTAGAATGTCTGAAAATATTTCACTTATTTCAGGAATATCTTCAATATGAAGTATTTTCATAACATAGAAAAAACAAGTAGATTCATAAAAATTAGTTTGTGCATTTGCACAAACTAGAAATTTAATTTAGAGAGAAAATGTAAGATTACGCATAAAGAACAGACTAAATCACAAAGCGTTTTCAGATAAGTTACGAATATGAGTGGTATCTTTTTGATATGCCATATCAAGTGCTTTTTGTATTTCATCAAGGTTCTTTTTTGTGGTTGTTTGATTTCCTTTGATTATTTTGCATTCTTGTATTATTGGTAACGCACAAAAATTTCGGTATTGCTCGTATGAAACTACACAGTAACGAGTTTCAGCCTCATCTTGAAATTTATACTGAATTTTAAATGGCAATTCAAATTAGAAAGGAACGTATTATTAATAACTTTTAAGATAATGTACCAATAGAGTCATTATACTGCGCAGGATTTTTAATAGATTTCATAACAGATACTAATTTTTCAACAGGATATGGTTTTTCCAAGATCTTTGTAGCGTTTAACTGAATTATTTTATGAGTTATGGATTTATCACTGTTCCCAGTAAGTATAATGATGATGGCATTTGGGTTGAGTTTTTTTATATGTTCTAATCCATATAGACCATCATAGTTTGGCATTGCAATATCCATGATTACAAAATCAGGCGTGTGTTCAGTATACAAATTTACTGCCTTTAATCCATCAGTACCACGTCCTACAACATTAAAGTCTTCAAGTAAAAGATACTCAGATAATAACTCTAGAATATCTTCATCATCATCAATTATGATAACAGAACCATTCATGACTCTGTTTTTTCTCACATAAACAATATCTACTGTATGTTATTTTTTTAACAAACACTATATGTTCATAAATTTACAGATAATTAAATAACAGAATTTATTTAATTTGAACTGATTTTGATTTTTTAGAGTTATAGATAAAATTAGAATATTTATTCAGAATCACACATTGATCAATTTTTCTTTGTAATTTTATTATTTTCGTTTATAGTTTTAACTATATTGTTACAGTGATTTTTGATCTTTTTAAAATACTTCTTTGCTTCTTCGTCCATGGATTGTTTATAATGGATTTCAAGTATTTCAACAGATAACCCAATTACAGTTACATCATCTAGTATAACATTCATAGAAACATGTAATTTTTCTACTTCATCAATGGTCATGCCAAATTATTAGCAAAATAACAGAATATAATAGATAGTTGCCAAATTTGGGAATGATGCTTTAGACCAAAAATAAAACAGGGTAAAAACATCAAGAAATTCTATACATATTATTCAGATATTAAAAAAGCATAATCAAAATGTTTTGAAAAATGTGAACCAATAAAAATAACAAAACAAATTTGGAACTTAATTAGAACAGAAATATGAAATCATAAAAATAAACCATAAACTATAGTTGAACTTAAGACAATTAGCGAGATGGAGTCGGGATTATTTTAGATAGATAGGTTAAAAATTATTTCAACAATATTAATTAGTATGATCTTCACAATTGGATCATGCCAGGATTTGATCATGTCATTGCAAAATCATTGAGTGAAGTTATTGAAAAAAATCTAGGCATAAAAACAGTTCAGAAGATCGAGAGAAGATTATTTGAAAAATACGGGATCTCATGGAGTCAGTCATTAGAAGAATTTGAAAAACTGGATTTTGTTTTAAAAGAATTATTTGGAAATGTAGGTGCAAAAGGATTAGAACGTAGATTTTGTGAGAGCATATTTGATTCAAAATCAAAGAAAACAAATGATAGTTGGGTTACAATTTCTGATCCAAATATCAATTCAACTATAATACAAACATTTGGAGACCTGGAGAGGAAAAAAATTATTGAATCAATTATCTCGGCACCAAAAATCATCTATGAAATAATTAAAGAATGTGATTTACCTCAAACGTCAGGGTATAGAAAGATAAATGCATTAATTAATGACGGGTTTTTAATTCCTCGAGAATTTGAGGTTAAAGAAAACAAGAAAATTTTTAAATATATTTGTGTATTTAAAAATTTAAAAATAGACATAAATTCAAGTAAGATCAAAGTTAGCGTGCAACTAAATGACTCTCAACAAGAACAGTGTTCATTTCTGCATACAATTAATGCATAATTTACAATAAAATAAAATTGCAAATCAGCAATTAGAATAACTAATCTTTAATATAACTAAAAAAAATTGAACATTGATATTATTTTGAATAAGTTATTTTACTTCTATGAGGATTAAAAATAGAAAACATCATGACAGAATCTAATCGAGTAGTTATTGTGGATGATAATGAGGACATAACCAGTGTGATTTCAGATATTTTAGAGATTGGTGGGTTTAATGTTGTGGGAATTGGGCATAATGGAAAAGAAGCAGTATCACTATACAGAGAACACAAACCAGATTTTATTTTCTTAGATGTAATGATGCCAATAATGAATGGAATTCAAGCACTAAAAGAAATTAAAGATGAAAATTCCAAAGCCAATGTAATTATGGTTACTGCAGATGACGGAACTGGCGTAATCCAAGAATTAAAAAAACTGAACGCAACAGCAATAATAATTAAACCATTTAAAATTGAGACAATTTTTGAAACAATCAAAAATATTAACAAGTAAAATAGATAAAGAAATAAAAAGATGAAAAATAATTTTAAAACATAGATGTCAAATAAGGTAAAATGCTCACATATTTTGGTACAAAAACAAAGTGAGGCAATAGTAATTTATGAACGCCTTAAAAATGGAGAAAAATTTGGAAAGTTAGCAAAAGAATTATCAATTGATACAGGTAGTGCAAAAAAAGATGGAAATTTGGGGTATTTTACAAAAGGAATGATGGTAAAACCATTTGAAGAGGCTGCTTTCAAATTACAAATTGGAGAAATGTCTGAGCCAATTAAATCAGAATTTGGATATCACATAATCAAAAGATTTGGATAAAACAATAAAATCAATCTAGATTTTTGTATCTGATCAAAATCAAAGACATGTAGTTTTTCAGAATTAGAGAAATGCATCCAATCCTGTTTTTTGTGATTCTATTTCTTGATTCTTTTGCAGTACTTTTGTCATCTTTTCACCCATTGATTTTGCAGCAGTCATCTTTCTTTTTCCAATCCAATAATAGGTCTCATCTATTGTATTTTTTGCAATAAGCACAACTAATTTACCAGCATCTTTTCTTCCAGTTCTACCTCTTCTTTGAATATAACGAACTGAGCTTGGAACATTATCATAAAAAATAACTTGATTTACTTCAGAAATATCCAATCCCTCTTCTCCCACACGTGTCGCAATCAATACTCTAAAGAGTCCATCACGAAAGTTCTGTACTGTTTGGATTTGTTTTTTTTGTTTTAATCCAGTTTCTCCAGACTTTCCAATTAGTATTCCAGCAGAGATTTTCATTTCAATTAATTTGTTAAAAATTACATCAACAGAATCACGATAGCTTGTAAATATTAGAGCTTTTCCTGGAACAGATTCTATAATTTCTTTGAGTTTTGGAATTTTAGAGTGTTCTATCCCTTTTGATTGCGCATCTTTTGCAAGATATATTGCTCTTGTAAAATTAGGATCAACTTCAAATAATTCTTTTACCCCTACACCTTTTTTTATTTTTGCACGCTCACAGAACTTCAAAAAAGAGGTTATTCCATGAGCCTCCAAAATACTCAAGGCATAATGAATTCTAATTGCAGTAAATAGTGGTTTTGCAGACCGTCGGTTTTGATTGAGTACAAACTGTCTAATTCGCAATAAAGCAGATAGTGATTGTTGTTCTGCCAATTTAATACCATTTTTTCTTAGAGTATCATATCGTTCATCTAAAGATAGTTTTAGTAAAGTTTGAATTGCTTTCATTTCAGGTGGAAGTTCTACACTGATCCATTCAGTGTTTGTCTCTTGTGTGTATGGTTTTACATCAGGACTGTCTTCGGTTCTTTCAGCTACACTTGAAATTCGTAGTTTGGTGAGAAGTTCAGTCGCTTTGTCTTTTTCGCTTGGAAGTGTTGCAGTCATTCCAAGAATTCTCAAAGTAGAATTTGCAAATCTCTCTGCAATTCCTGAGTATGCATAATCACCTACAGTTCTATGAACTTCATCATATATCACCAAACTAAATTGTTCTGGAGAAACAATTTGTCTATCTAAATCATTTTTTGTAATTTCAGGTGTTGCACATATTACGCTACTATTCCAAAGTTTTGTTCTTTTCTGAATTGGATCCTCCCCTGTTATCAAAGAAATATCATCAATGGTAAGATTTTGTTTTAAGAATTCATAATGCTGATTTACTAAAACCCTAGTTGGGGCTAAAAATAAAATTCCACCGGTTCCTTTTGATAGATACTCTGCAATGACTTGTAGTGCAATGGCAGTCTTTCCTAGACCAGTTGGCAATACCACAATACAGTTTTCTTGCATTGCCTGATTTGCAAGATTTACCTGATAATCTCTTTTTTCAATTGAATTTTTTTGCACGTATTTTTTATCAATGTATTCCAAAGATCTCTGAAATAAAGTCAGATTTTATTGATTTTATGCTTTCGTGTAGTCAAGTATTAACAATTGTATAGTTTCTAGTTTCTTATCAATGAAAACTATGCCTAAAATGATGAGTAATGTTGTAAAAAATTTAGATTATTGCAAAGTAAATCAATTCTTTTTGTGATTATGTCAAATCTTCAACCATAATATCTTTTTCAAGTAAAGACAAGATATCAAAATATTGATTTCATATAAGATAAAGTATTATCCAAAGAGGATTGCGATAACAGATTGAAAACCAGCAGAAAGTGGATGTTTTTTGTTTTACCAGCCAGCATAACAGCAGAAGGATTACATATTGTCATACCATTGTATGTTCTTTTTCTTGGTGGTAGTGTAGTAGATGTAGGTATTGTGATAGGACTTCATTATGCATTATCAGCAATTGGGGCAATTTTTTGGGGAAAAGTGATTGACAAATACCACGTAAAGAGAGTAATATTGTTTATTTGTTTTTCAGCAATGACAATTTGCAGTATTGGATTATTTTTGACAGTTGATTTGAATTTAGTTTTTATAATTTCATCAGTTGCAGGATTTTTTATTATTGGAAAAAATCCAGTAACACAAGTTCTAGTAATGGAATCAGTCTCAAATAATCAATGGAGCAGACTGTTTACACAAATTTCAATCATAACTAGTTTAGGAAGTTTAACTGCATTTTTAGTAGGTTCTATTTGGGACACATTTTTTGATCTTAGACCATATTTTCTCTTTTGTGCGATGATAAGTGTAGTTGCAACGATTCTAAGTATTGGAGTAGGCAGTAAAAGCATCATAGAAAGACACACAATAGTGCATTCAATATATGGAATAAAACATATTTTTGATCACACCAGGCTAAATTTTCAGTTTATTTTTACTAAAATTCCTCATCCGCATGATTTTAAACCAATTATATCAATTTTCCAAAGAAAAATGTCTCATGAGATAGGGATACTTTTTCTTACAAATTTCTTATTTTATTTTGGAAGCAATATTTACTTTACAGCATTTATACCATTCCTAAAAAAATTTGATTTCACAAATTCAGAAGTTTTTCTAGTGTACATGGTTCAAACATTGGTGTTACTTACAATATTTTTCTTTGTTCCACGTCTGATTTCAATGCTCACAGAAGAACGGGCAACACAAATATCGTATTTACCTAGAGTTCTAGGAGTAATCATAGCTGCGTCATTAATTCCCAGCATGACAGGAGTTAATTCACTTGTGATGGCAATGATTTCATCATGTTTGATGGTTTCAGCATTTTCTATTTTCAGTGTATCAAGTTCAATAATTATTTTCAAAGCAATTCCTAAAGGTTTTGAAGGAACATATCTAGGAGTGAATAGTTTCATGACAGGTGTAGGAATATTCTTAGGAGCTTTAACTGCAGGTTATGTTTCAAACGCTGTAAGTTATTCAGCAGCATTTGCCATAGCAGTAGGCATAATATTGTCATCACTAGTAATGTTTAGAATTTATTTGAAATACAAATTGTCTCATCGAATTATCTAAAATCACAATTCCCTAGTTTTTATGGATTACAAATCCAGAACATACAAAATAATTACATCGTAAATAAAAACAGATGTAATTAAAAAATTAATTATAAACTAGTATCTTGGAATAATACCGAGTCGTGACTTTGAAGAGACTGCAATTATAGAGATTATTGCCACAACTAAAATCATTACTGCAAGTGGTCCAAATTCTGGAACAACTACACCATTGCTTATTTCAACTTGTACTGACTGTTTATGCTCTGATGAGAGACCCTGATTTGCAGTAATAGTATAAAATCCATCTTCTTTCCACAATGATCCTCCAGATATGATCTCTGTTGAAAACTCACCATCTGTACCTGGTGTGACCTGTGCAATCGAAATCAAATTGCCATTAGGGGAAGTTACAGTAAATGTAATATCGGTTGTAGAACTAATTGTACTTCCAGTTACAATAATTTTATTGTCACCAAAGGTAGTTTCAGTAGAGAGAGTGATAGCACTTGGTTTATCATCTATCATATCAGGTTCTGGGGATTTTATTGGAGATGTAGTTGAACCTATTACTGTGAATTGTATTTGTGCAGTTTTTTCTGTATCTTCATGACTTGCAATTACTGTGTATGTGCCATCCTTGATACTTGGAAGTGGTGGATGAATCAATCGTTTGAACACACCATCATCATCAAATGGTAATTCTGGTGCATAGATAACTTCTCCATCGGGAGAAATAACTGTAATAGTGACGGATTTGAAAATGGACACACCAGTTATCTTGCCAATAACCAATACAGAATCCAAAGATTGTATTTCAGTTTGAGAAGTACTCAATTCGATCATTGGCTCTGCAAAAGCAGAGATTGGAATCGATATTGCAACTAAAAGTAGCAATGCAATCTTGAGCATTTTATTTATGAGAAACTGTTTGTATATTAATTATCCTATACAAATCAACGATAATCTTCTGATCTATGGTTTAAAACAAAAACTAGATTTTTTAGAAAAAATTGACAAATCATCCCAAACCCCTACAATACATCAAAAATGATGTGATGACAAGAAATGCCAGAATCTAAACTCCAATCTGATTAAAGGGGTGATTTGTAATGTCTTGATGTATGTTGGCATGTAGTTCTTGCTTGAACGTAAGGTCGCATCTATAACATTTCCAGGATTTCATATTTGACAGAGGTGGATTTTTGAATATAACAACAGCGTAGAAATCATTCATAGTAATGATCAGTATCTGCTAAATACTATCTTAGTAACTAGATACTAATTATTCCTAAATTAGATAATTCACTGCCAATACCATACCCAATCATGGCTATTCCAGTGCCAAGTCCTGCCATTTCCAAACCTCCAACTAGTTTGTTGGTATTTGCCATTTTTGATTTAATCACACCAACAGTAAAAGATGTAGAAATGCTAATTCCTATTGCAACAAAAAGGGCATCCAATCCAGATAGAAAGAAAAATGGCAATATAGGTAACATTCCACCAATTAGAAAAGAAACAAACATTCGTAGTGCACTTTTCAGAGGATTGCCTGCAATATCCAAATTCAAATTTAGTTCTTCTGTAAGCATTGTATCAAGCCATACTTTCTTATCAGAAGTTATCTTATCTACAATCATTTCAAGTTCTTTTCCAGAAAAACCCTTAGCTATGTAGATGTCTTCTATTTCTTTTCTTTCGTCATCTGGCTTGTGTTCAATTTCCCATTTCTCACGTTCAATTTCTGATGTCAGTAATTGTCTGTGAGTTTTTACTGCAAGATAGTTTTGAACAGCCATTGCTTTTGCACCAGTGAACATTCCAACTAGTGCAGCAAGAATTATTATGTTGGTTGAAATATCAGCACCTCCAACTCCAGCAGCAATACCTAGTGATGTATTTATTCCATCACCAAAACCAAAAACAAAATCGCGCATTGCACTGGATTCCTTAAGATGTGGTTCAAGATGTCGGGGCTCAGATATTTCTCTCAACAGATATATTTCCAGATATCACCTTAATGGAGTTTTTGATATTTTGAGTTTAATTTTGCTAGAGTGATGAAGTAATATTGTCTTAATGAAAAAATCTAGTTAAAAATTGTGATTGACTGATTTATCAAGGATTTTGTTGGGATTACAATGCTTTCATTTCTATCATTTGTTACAATAATGTGAAGCAAATGTGATGCAGTGACAGTTCCTGTAACATCACCTATCTTGACTTTTTGTCCTACTTTAAGAATAGAGCGCTGAGTTGATGCACCTATAATTGAACCAGGTAGTAAGTCTTTTAATGTAAATCCTAATCCGACTGCAATTGCTGCACCTATTGCAACTGCAATGCTCCATGCAAAGGCAGATACAAGAATTGGGATAATAGCCTCGCCAACGCCTAGTTGTGTGAAACCTATTGCAAATACTATGCCGTAAATAACGGCCTTGATTATAGATATGATAATTCGTGGACTAGCAATCTGATGATCTAATAATTGGTGCTCAATCCACTTGCTTACAAAGTTAACAACAATAGAACCAATGACAATGATTAATACAAATGCAAGGAGGTTAGGAACCCAGAGCCATAGACTTGTAAGGGCAAAGGAAAGTTGTTCAAACTGTAATGCATTAACTGCTGCAACTATGAAGAATAAATATACAAACCAACGAATTGTGGCTGAAATTAGTTTTACCGAGTTAAATTTACCATATACACCTTCTACAACATGCAGTTCTTGATTTTTCTGACTAGTTCTTTGAAGGATGTTTGTTGCAGCTCTAGTTGTAACTCTGCCTACTACTTTACCAGCTATGAAACCGATTATAAGTAAAATTGCAGCTGCGATTATCTTTGGGGTACTATCTGCAACGCTTACGGCAAATTCTTTTAATGCATCACCTGTTGGGACATAGATCCCTTCAAGAAAATTCTCTTGTGCAAATGCAGAATCAAAACTAATTAAAATTAACGAGAATGCTAAAACTGCAATCAGATAATTTTTTGAACTTTGCATTATTTTTTTCAAACCAATAATTGAACTATTATACTTTGCTACTTCAAGATATTGATCTATACAATATCAGAATATTCACATTTTTTGTTTGTCCGATCTAATATTTTGAGTTTATCGTATAATTTACAGAGAGAGAATGGATCACATTAGATCATTCTAAGAAGATTATTTTTTGATATGATTTGGTTATTCTAGTCCGATAGAGCTAGATGAAGAAATTCCAGTTGGGGTTGATGGGAATTTGTCACCAACACGAGTTCCAGCGACTGCTGCTGCCTCTTTTAGTATATTTTCAGTTTCCTCATTAGATGCTACATCAGATTCAAAGCTTCCTTCAAATGAACCAGAGAGGGATTCATTTAGAATTCCAAATAGGGATTCAAATTCATGGCTTACTTCAGGCATGATTTTCCCTAAAGCAGGTTTTAATGCATTCATGGTTGCAA
>ORJL010922348.1_pt1 | contig 27842 bp, 19 predicted proteins | sample 1779941 | NCBI WGS metagenome assembly ORJL01 (sample SAMEA104232317, study PRJEB22302) | groundwater metagenome | biome: forest; feature: aquifer; material: groundwater | place: USA | collected 2011-08-07 | depth 5.8 m
ATTGAGCGAAAACTGATCGGCCTTGGGGCCAAAATAGTACGAGATTAGTTATTTTTATGTGACCGGTGGTGCTGAACGCTTGCGTTGAGTTGCATCGAGGATGTTTTTGCGAATGCGTATGCTCTTTGGAGTGACTTCAATCTGCTCGTCATCGCGGATGAACTCTATGGCAAGCTCAAGCGTCATTGGAAGTATCGGCGAAAGCACGATGTGTTCGTCGTGGCCCGCAGCGCGCATATTGGAGAGCTTCTTTTCCTTGCAAGGGTTCACGCTCAGATCGTTGCCGCGATTGTGTTCGCCGACCACCATGCCTTCGTAAACATCAACTCCCGACTCAACAAAAAGTCTTCCTCGCGGTTCAAGGTGAAAGAGCGCGTATGGCACTGTCTTTCCCGTGCGATCTGAAACGATCGCTCCTGAAAAGCGGCTGATGAGCTCTCCGCGGAAAGGCTCATAACCCTGCACATAAGAATTCATAAGGCCAGTTCCCTTGGTGTCGGTCAAGAATTCGTTTCGATAGCCGATGATGCCTCGTGACGGGATCGAGAACTCAAGCCTCACGCGCCCCGTGCCGTGATTTACCATATTGACCATTCGGCCGAGGCGGCGCGAAAGTTTTTCCGAAACTATGCCCGTGAATTCTTCCTGAATATCCAGGTAGAGATGCTCGATCGGTTCGCATTCGACACCGTCAATTTCCTTCATTATAACCTGCGGGCGACCTACCGAAAGTTCGAATCCCTCCCGCCGCATCATCTCAACCAATATCTCCATCTGAAACTCGCCGCGTCCCTTGACGATAAACGTCTGAGAATTTTCGCCCGGTTCCACGCGAAGCGCTACGTTGTGAAGGGCTTCTCTTTCCAAACGCTCAAAGATCATTCGAGACTGAGTTAGCTCGCCTTCGCGGCCGGTAAGCGGTGACGTGTTGCACATGAATTTCATCGATATCGTAGGTTTATCGACCGTGATGCGCGTCAGCGCCTTCGGAGATTGTGCGGTGCAGATGGTGTCGCCGATCTCAACGAGTTCTATGCCCGACAAAAGCACGATATCGCCCGGCACGACCGCTTCAACTTCGCGCACCTGAATTCCCTCGAACCCCTGAAGGCCGGTGACCTTGAGCGGCCTTGGTTTTCCGTCGTCTCCGATGCAAACGAGCGCATCGTTTTTGTGCGCGGTGCCGTTGAAGATTCTGCCGATCGCGAGCCTGCCCATGTAATCGGAATAAGATAGGTTCGTAACGAGCATCTGAAACGGTTCAACGGGGTCATAGCACGGCGGCGGTATCTCATCGACGATCGCGTTAAAGAGCGGAGCCAGGTCCTTGCCCTTTTCCGCGAGGCTTTCCGACACAACGCCGTCGCGGCCGACCGCGTAGAGAACCGGAAATTCGATCTGTTCATCTGTCGCGTCGAGGTCGATGAACAGACTGTAAACTTCGTGAAGGACCTCTTCGGGCCGAGCATCTTTGCGGTCGATCTTATTTATGACGACGATGATCTTGAGATGGGCCTCGAGCGCTTTATTCAGTACGAAGCGGGTTTGCGGCAGGGGGCCTTCTGCGGCATCGACGAGCAGGATCGCCCCATCGACCATTTTCAGTCCGCGCTCCACCTCGCCGCCGAAATCCGCGTGGCCCGGCGTATCAATGATATTGATCTTTACGCCTTTCCACGCAAGCGAGCAGTTCTTCGAAGATATGGTTATTCCGCGCTCGCGTTCGAGGTCCAGATTGTCCATAACGCGCTCGTCAACCACTTGGTTGGCGCGAAAGGTTCCGCTTTGCCTTAGCATGTGATCCACAAGCGTGGTTTTGCCGTGATCGACGTGGGCAATGATCGCGATATTGCGCAATGTTTTGGTGCTTGCCGTTCTCTTCATAAATGTCCTTTTGGAGCGCGACGCTATACAACAATAAGGCTACAGATAGCTATTTAATAATGAGGGGTGGGCGTAGTCCTGACCTAAAGATCTGGACTACATTTGCTTGTGGTTTTTCAGGTGTCGATATGCCATATTTATTTCTCCTTGATTCTGCTTCTTTTAGCCTTAGGGGTTTGAATGGTTTTATCGATGTGATTTTCGAGTTGAACAATGTTTTGCCGGAAAGTTTTTATATTCGTTTCATTCTCGATGTTCCATGATTCCAAATACGAGCGAGGATGTTTCCTGATTTCTATCACATGCGCCAGCATTGCCCCGAGATATTCCTCTTCCTCTTTGAATTGCCCGCTCATGGCGCCAAGCTCGGCCTTGAGGTAGTCGTTGAAGTACGCCGCGATGCGGATATTTTCATAGGCCATATTAGTGAGGTCATCGGTGTCCATAAAAGAGATATCCCCTTATTACACTTCAGCGAAAGGCAATAAATTATACATTTTAGAACTTTTCTTGGTTTTTATCAGTGGAGTTTCAGTTTTTATTCGCGATCTAACCAGGTTGCTAATTATTTCATGATCTACTTCCGGCATGTTGATACCGCAATAAATGGCTTTTATGGATTCACAAGGGAACAATAAATATATGTTACCATCAGAATCGGTTGGAAAGTGTTTTTTGATATCATCTTTTTTTGAAAGGCGAGTTGGGATGACAATTCTTACTTCCTCCTCATATGCCCACGATTCGTCTTTTGTGTTCGCAATTTCAATCCGTTTTTTAAGTTGCTGGTCATCGGATTGAAGACTTAACTTCAGCCAGTCAAAATCAACCCTCTCTTTTTTATAATCGATTTCATTTAGTAATTTCAAATCGTGTTTTCCGAATTCCGTTTTCAGTTCGTCAAACGGTGATGCATTTAAGTCAAACTCGATGACGACGCCTGTGCAGTAACCCGCCTTATTTGAAGCGTTCTTATCTGAAGCGTAATGTGACCACATGGGCAAAATGTTGCCTCTTTTACTTCCCGAAATAAACCGAAGATGCCTGCTCATAGTTTCCGGGATAGAAAGTTTGTTAGGATCATAACCGTCTCTAAAATATTTGTTGAAAGGTGTCTTTATATTCTTACCCACCCAAGATTCATAAGCGGCATCGTAAAACTTTGTTTTTAATGATTCGTGCTTTAGAAATAACGCTTCCAGATCTTCGGGCGTATGTTCGTTCTTCCCTATAAGAAGCGGATCACATTCAAAAGGATCGTTCAGCTTTTCCGGACGAGTGGTTTTTAAACTGAGAGCCTCAATTATTCTAAGCGCCGACTCAAATTTGGTATAATGGAAGAGCTGATCTGTCATAATGTATCAAATTTTTATCTTAATCGTTTGTTCCCGTCTTCTTGAATGGCACATCATATTTTAGCATTTTCCATTGCTTCTTGTGATAATTGCAACAATTCACCAAAACAACCACCAATCATTTCAAGTAAGGGATAGTGAGGCGGATCGAGAGACATTCCAATCCGTTTACCAAATCTTTCAAGTTCGCTACCACGCTTTTTTACAAACCATCGCCGATATTCTTCTAAACGATTTAAAGGGTTTACATTGTCACCGTATCCAAATTTTACTTCCGGAGTAATTGCCGTTATTACAATCTCACTCAAATTATTCATTCCCGCATCCCTACACAGTTCAATTAGTTCTGTTGCAAGAACACCATCAAAAAGTTTATAGTGCTTCTGATTCACCACGAATTGACTATTTTCAGTTAAAAAATGTGATGACTGTAAGAGCGCACAAAACGTTGAAAAACAGAGGCATTCGAAATGTATTCTTAAACGAGTTTCGTTGGTGATTAATTTCTCTGAAATGCCAAGTTTTCGTGCCCCCTCACTACTACAGAATTGCCTGTATAGATTCAGTATCTCTTCGATGATATTTTGATCGATTAGTAACCGATTAATATTCAAGACAATATCATGGGCATAATGTTCTAATTGTTTTATTGATTCCATATATCCTCTCATTTAACCGGGCATTTTCCGTTCCTAATCTTTTGCCGCGTGGCATTTTAACTTCCCAGTTACATGTACGGAACTCGCCCCGTTGCATACATGAAACACAACACTATTTGAAATTCACCTATTCAAACAGCCCCCTTCAGTGATTCCAATAAGCTCCATCATAAGCATGATCGAAGCTTCATATACCATAACTTCACAACCCACCTTTCGGCAATCCTCGCGCCAGCCGTTCCCGTGCGCTTTTGATTGCCTGATGTAATTGTTTCTCCAGCATTTTGCGTGATGGAAGTTCTGTTAAGTATTCTGCCACACGGATACCGCTCTTTCCGAGTTGGAGTAGCTCCACCTCTTCGTGGTTTTTACCTGCGCAGAGAATAAGGCCGATGGGCGCAGATTCTCCTTGTTCCCGTTCATATTTCTCAAGCCAGCGAAGGTAGAGTTCCATCTGTCCCTTGAATTCCGCTTTGAACTTGTCGAGCTTCAACTCTTGTGTGGCGTTTAAGTTTTCGATGATAAAAGAGCAGGTCGAGGTAATAATCGTTATTGCCGATCTGCATCCTCTTTTGCCGGTCAACAAATGTGAACCCAACGCCCAGCTCAAGAATAAACGCTTCCATTTCACACAAAATGGCGGCCTCGAGATCCTTCTCCTGATAGGCTCCCTTGAGACCGAGAAAATCCAGAAAGTAGGGGTCGCGAAAAACGAGGTCGGGCGTCAATTTATCTTCTTTCTTAAGTTTGGCCAGTTCCAGAGCGGCAAGCCTTTCCGGTTTTTTTGATAGCGCGGTGCGTTCGTAGAGCATGCCGCCGATTTTTTTACGGAGCGTACGAACATTCCATCCTTCGATCCGGCACATCTCCGCGTAGAAATCGCGCTGAAGTGGCTTGTCGAGGGGGAGTAGCTCGCGGAAATGAGACCAGCTCAATTGTTGCGACAGTGTGGCAACAATCTTTGAATCGGAAAAACACTCCGCAAACTTGACCATACGGGTCAATGCAGAGTAGCTGAAGCCATTGCCATAGTCTTGACTCAATTCTTGCGACAGTGTGGCAAGAATCTGTTTTCCATAATCAGCGCGTTTCCCCTTGAGAGTTTCTTCGTTGATACGTTTGCCGACGCGCCAGTAGAGTAGTGTCATTCCGACGTTTACGGTAGTGGCAACCGCCTGTCGAGATTCCTCGATGAGCTTGCGTATGTCGCTCAACAGTCCCGTACACTTTGCCGGGATGTCTTTTTTATTGTCGTGATCCTTATACTTTTTAAGCGTTAATTTGTTCATTCCGCCATCTCCCAAAACACTCACTCAATTCTTTTGATACGTAAACCACATGGCCTGAACATTTAGGGCAGAAAAAAGGCAAGGTCAAGTGGAAAAACTGCAAACTTGTGGCTTTTCCCCTTGACCGCCCCATCTTTCTGCCCTAAATGTTCAAGCCTATAGATGAACAACTTTCTCCCGACATCCAAAAATGATCTGAAGGCGCGCGGCTGGGACGAGCTCGATATCATACTCGTTACAGGCGACGCGTATGTAGATCATCCCTCATATGGCGCGGCCCTTATAGGCAGAGTCTTGGAGAACGCGGGTTTCAGGGTAGGCATCATCGCTCAACCGGATTGGCAGAATGCGGACGATTTTAAAACGCTGGGCAGGCCCCGGCTTTTCTTCGGGGTTACGGCGGGCAATCTCGACTCCATGGTCGCCAACTACACCGCGAACAAGAAAGTGCGCAACAACGACGACTACTCCCCCGGGGGCAGGGCCCATCTAAGGCCCGACCGGGCGAGCATAATATACGCCAATAAATTACAGCAGGCCTATAAAGGTGTTGCAATAGTCCTGGGCGGCATGGAAGCGAGCATGAGAAGGCTCGCCCATTACGACTATTGGTCGGACAAGGTCAGGCGCTCATTGTTGCTTGACGCAAAGTGCGATATCATGGTTTACGGTATGGGCGAAAGGCAGGTGCTTGAGATAGCCCGTCGCCTGCAAAACGGAGAGGATGTCCATTCGCTCGATAATATAAGAGGCACCGTAGTAGCCAGAAAAAATATCAGCACAGTTGAGGACCCCGTATCCATTTCTTCTTTCGAAGAAGTCAGCAAGGACAAACACAGCTTCAACCGGGCTTTTCAGGATATCTATGCTGAAGCCGATCCCGTGCGTGGACGGACGGTGGTTCAGAAACATGCGGACAGGTTCGTCATTCAATATCCACCCGCGCTGCCCATGACGACCGAAGAGCTCGACAAGATATATTCGCTCCCTTTCATGCACATCTGGCACGTGGCATATGACGGGGCCGGCGGCGTTCCGGGATTCGATACGGTGAGGAACTCCGTAACCTCTCACCGCGGATGCGCAGGAGGATGCAGTTTCTGCTCGCTCTATCTGCATCAGGGCAGGATAGTCCAGAGCCGCAGCATTGGGTCCATACTGGAAGAGATAAAGCTCGTGTCGCAGGGGAAAAAATTCAACGGAACGATCACCGATATCGGCGGGCCCACCGCAAATATGTATATGGCCAAGTGCCATGCGTGGAAAGAGAGTGGCGCGTGCCGCGAAAAGCGGTGCCTCGTGCCTGAAACTTGCAAGAACTTTAAGCTTGGCTACGAACACTCTTTGGAGCTGTGGAAGAAGTTATCGGCGATGCCTAAGGTGAAGCACGTCTTTGTCGGCAGCGGCGTCAGGTACGATCTTTTGACGGAGAGTTGCTCGGACGAATATCTGCACGAACTATGCGCGCATCATGTCAGCGGACAGCTGAAGGCCGCCCCCGAACACTGCGCGGACCACGTTCTGGACCTGATGAATAAGCCGAGATTTAATGTTTATGAAAAGTTCACGGACAGGTTCGAAAAGGTGAACAGAAAACTTAATAAGAGGCAGTTCCTGGTGAACTATTTTATAGCGGGCCATCCGGGCGCGACCTTGCAGGACGCCCTTCAGCTCGCCCTGTATCTTGCCAAAAAGCATATACACCCCGAGCAGGTTCAGGACTTTATTCCTTTACCCATGACCCTCTCCGGCGCGATGTATCACACGGAACAGGACCCTTTTACGGGAGAGAGGCTTTATGTGGCGAAGTCCTCCAATGAAAGGATGATGCAAAGAGCCCTTCTGCAATACAAGAACCCCCAGAGCAAGCAGTATATTTTAAAGGCCCTCAAAATTCTCGATAGAGAGGAGCTCAAGAATATCCTGATGGGCTAACTTCCTAGGTAGAGCCTGTCGGGGAATTCGATTTGTCATCGCGAGGAGGCCAAAGGCCGACGTGGCGATCTCCAGAAATCAAGTGGTTACGGGAGATTGCTTCGGAGCAAAGCTCCTCGCAATGACAAAAAACGGCATTTCCCGACAGGCTCTAATTAGTCGCACGTGAGGCCGCTCTTGCACTGCTCCTGGAACAGCCCCGTAACCGTGCAGTCGTAGTCGCCGGAGTAGTTATACACGTCGCAGTCATCGCATGACGTCACAGGCGTCCCGGAATCGGGCGCTCCTCCCGTGCATGTTGCGCAAAACTCACTCCCTGAGTAATAGCACGAATTGATATTACACTGCGAGCTCCAATTCCCCAGCGTGCCTGAACAATTCAATGCCGAGGCGCATACATACCCATACCCGGTCACGGTGTTGGGTTCGCATGTGCTCCCGTCATCACAGCCGGTGCACGTTCCGCCGCAACCGTCACCGTACCCGCAACTGTTGGAAAATGAACAGTCCGATGTGCACGTCTCGCATGTCCCCACATAAGACCCGCAGATATCGCTGCCGACGTAATTACACTCCTCGCCCGCTGTGCACACAAACGAGCATGCAGGGTAATTGATCCCGAATGGGTACCCGCAGTTCGTGCCGGAGGGAAGGTTGCAGGGCACATCGTGCGTCAAAGTCACTACGATCGTTCCGTACGCGTGCACGTCAAAATATTCGTATATGCCCTCAATAATGTCGATAAGGGCGGTAACTATCGCCATGGTCGGGTCATCCGAAAGCACGGCCACCAGGGTCTCCATGGCCAGCTCGTAATCGTGCAGGACCTCCGCCGGATCGGATTGGCCGCCATATGAGGCCGAGTACATCGAGAGATCGCAGTTATACCCATTGGAGCCCTCGCACGTGAAATAGCCATCCGCGCCATTCATGGCGTTGCTGAGGCGGCAATAGGTCTCGTCATGAACGCTTCCCGTGTCAGGGCAGTTCGTCGTGTCCCACGGATCCCAATTCAAACTTACAGTCGCGGCGAGGGTGTCGCTGTTGTCGTATATGTTCCAGTTGTCTACCTGTATCCTGGTGTCTTGTCCGGGGCCCCTGTCGTCTGTGCTGCTGAGCTGGTTGATTATGGGGAATGCCTGGGCCGCCGGCTCGTTCACCTGGGTGCACGAACTGTTATACATGCAATCAAGATAATAGAAGGCGTACTCGGAGAATCCTCCGTGGGAGACTATGACCGTGTCGCTTGTCCCCGGAAAGGTCGTGCCCGGGTGAGCGGCGCCATTTGCATTGACGTTGGCCAGGTTATTCCAGATGGTGTAGTTGTTGATGACGAAGGCAATATACATGTCCCGACACCCAGGCTGGGGAAGGTAATGTCCTGGAAGTCATCCTTGAGCTGCGTCTTGGTGATGACGGGCAAGTCACTCGCCTGATTGCTTATGCCGTTCACGGCCGCGCCGATCGTCCCTCCTGAAGAATTTTTCGCCGCCATTTTGGCTTTTGCGGCCGAGGATTGCGCCGCCTCCCCAATGAATGTACAGGCCGCCGCGTCTGCCGCCCAGACATCGAACTCGATGCCATCCTCTTCACCGGCGCCATTCTACACATATCGCGCACCGGCGATGGTTATGGAGCATGCCGCCCCGGCCCCTCCGCCTTCCCCATCGTACGCAAGAGAAATGTGAGGGAGTTGACCGGTCAACTGTATATGCTGATTGATGTGGTACGGCAGGTTTGAGACAGGCAGGGTTTCCTGCGTGCCTTTGTTGGAGCCCCGGGTTACATAGGAGGGCACGCCGCCGAGGCCAATGGTGGTATTGGCGGATTGGTTATCTGCTGGCGGCGGTGTATCGGTTTTTACGTAAACGGTATCAGCCGCAAATGAATAGTCCCATGTGGTAGCCTCGGTGGACGCTTCCTCTTCATCACTGCATGCACAAACAAATACCATGCCAAGTGAAACGATTACGCCGAGCGCCCAAAACGATCGCAACAACTTTGTGTTCTTCATCACCGGCCTCTTTTCTATTCAAAGCAGTCAATGCAATTTCTCAAAACAGCACTTTTTAAATTTCTTGCCGCTGCCGCATGGGCAGGGATCATTGCGGCCGATTTTTGGATTATCGCGCCTGTAGGGAGCTTCAATGCCGGGCTCGCTCCTGTCGTCATCATCATCATCAAATTCATCGGCACCAGATGGAAATAAATCCACATCATATCCAAAAAAACGCCTGTCTAACTCCTTCGCGGATTCCCTATAAAACGCTATCTTCTCATCCAGAATCGAATCGCACCCCTGAATCGGCTTCTCCTTTCGCTGGTAATAATCCACCAAAGAAAACGGGAGATGGCTTGTAACGCCGCCCTTTTCCAGGTTCACAATTGCCTCGCGCAGTTCGACATAGAGATCAAGTTCAAAGGACCTGGCTCGAGTGGTTGGAATCTGCTTTTTCAGGATTGAAACAACGTCCTGCATTTGTCCATACAAGAAGGGCAAGAATGTTTTGTCGCCATAGTCGGCAATGCTCCCCGCAGTGTATGAGGGATTAAGATTGTAGCACTTGAGGAGAGATATCTTAAGCTTTTCATCTCGCACTCCCAACCTGCTGAGAATGCCGAGATATATTGTTTTGACATCATCGTTTTTTGCGTTGGTAAATGCCTTGAAAACGGAATCAAATGCCGGCGGCCCCATATCCTCAAGCGCGCAAAGCGTAGCATCGACGAGCAGCCGAGCCCCATCCTCATGATAACGGTTATAAATCTCGATCAGTTCATCCGTAATAACGGCCAACTTCTTTTCACCTGCGACCCGAATAATATGGATTATTGCCCACTCGCACTTGCTGCAACACACATCTTTTTCGCTCGCGAATTCCCGTAGAACCGCAGCCATCCATTTGTCAATGGAAGGGTCGGGTTCCAGAAGCATCTTGATCCATTTGACCTCCGGCCAGCGCCTTGCAAGCCTGGCGAACATGGTTGAGTTCATTGCGGTATGTATCTCCTGTTGTTCGGCTGCTTTCATATCGTTTATTTCTCCATGTCTTTATGACAACCTCCCAAGTTCACGCGCCATCTGGACTTGGGCGTGGGATAGATGATGGCGTTTGCGGGCCTCGATCCACGCATTCATCTTTGGGTTCAGTTTTTTATCTTCCATTTTCCTCCCTCATCACAGCACCACACATTCAAAATCTTCCTATCTTGCCTTTCTATTGCACCTTGTCAGAGCAAAGAATGAATCCAATGGTCGGGTTATCTCCCGGAGTTTTGAACTGCTCTTCATAGATGCGAACATAGCCATCTATCTGTCCGATATCCTGGTGGGTGAGGCCCCCAACTTTTAAATCTTCTGTGGTCTTCATAGTTATGTGGCGTTCAGCCAGCGACCGAGGGTTTATCAAGTACGCAGGCCGTCTGAACGCCACATAACTTATCAAGTTGTCAGATCGAATGCAAGAACTCCATGAGCCCTGCATCCTCACGCCACCGTTTCACTGGTTTCGTTTCACTGACCTCGCAGTGAGCCAGAGCTTTGGCCTTCATCTCCAGATCGATCTCCGCATAGATGTTGGTGGTATTGAGTGAGACATGTTCCGTCGGAGCACAACTGGTAACCAAAAGTGTGAGTTCATGAACTGTTTGGGACCATCCCCCTTGACCAATCATGGGCTTCCGTGCAAGGTGTAACTAATTGAATAGATTCGTCAATTTGAGTCCGTCTTGTGATTTCCGGTTATCTCTCCAGGAAGTTTCCCTGACTCATGTAACTGTACTATGAAAAAAATCATTCGTTTAGACGCAACTTTGGGTATATGCCTAGCCGATAATAATAATAAAATTAAGGAAGAATAAGAAATTACCCGGTTATCGTGGAATTATGTGAAATGGCATCCTTTGATCACATTGCTGGACAGTATGATAAATTTAGATCTTCAGGCAGAAGGCGCTCACAAATGCCTTTGCGGCGCCTTCGCGGCCTGATGGGTCTGCGATGCCGTTCTTGAACGAGAAGAACGTCCCGTTGCCGCGGTCAAAGAAGAGCTCGCCGGCGGCGAAACTGCGCAGTTTGGCCTCGTCCTTGATCTCGCCGTCCGCATAGTAATTTACGCCTCTGGCGAGGCCTTCGAATTTTCGCAATCCCTCGGTGTCTAACGACTTGACAACATACGCCCCCGTGACAACGGCGCTCCTTGTTGAATAGTCCGGCCGGATATCGATCATTTGGTCCGTGTCCTTGCTGGCAGCGTGATAGAACCTGTAAACCAGTGGCTTTGCTTTCTATTTTGCCGCGTTCGACATCTCACTGCGGAGAGCCCAGAAATCGCCCCACCAATCCTTGTTCTTCGAACAAAGGTTATGCTCCTTGAATGTCACCTCGCCGCCATCCGGCCGCTTCCATGTTTTAATGAGCGTTCCGGCGTTGTTCCCTGTTATGGAGATGTGTTCATCGCCAGCGCCGATCAGGATATCCTTTGCCTCTTCGCCGAGCCTGCACAGGGTAAGCTCATTTGCCAGCCTGTTAAAATCCTTGAACCATGCATCTTTTAGGGTGATCGACGAATCGTTTTCGACCTTTGCCTTTGCATTGTCTGTGCAGCCCTCACAGCCCGTGATCCGTTTGTAATGGACATTGAGGCTTGAGGTTGCATAGTCCGGCCTGATTGTTAATGTCTCCTCCCACTGATATTCGGGCGGCAGTGGCCCCGAGTTCGAAAAAACCTTTAATGTGCCAATGGCCCCGCCACATTCCCACTTATCGGCGGCAATATGATACTCGCCATATTTCGAATCGCCGAGCTTTGTCCTCTCGCCTGGCTTGTCTGCATCTCCCGTGACTTGGATGACCTTGCCCGTCGCCTTCAGTCCCCCCTTGCAGTCGATCTTCTCTTTAGAATAGACGACCGTCTGCCCCTTGCCTATGTCCAGATATGTCTCGAAGTTATAGCCCTCCGGGTAGGCCATGATGTGCTGCCACATGACCCCGCTCACAACGCCACTCACCGTGACCGTTTTGCCGATATAGTTCGCAAGGTCGCCGGCGTCCTTGATCGCGGAGGCATGGACGCTACCGCACAACGTGACAAGTATTAAAGTCGCTAATATTTTTTTCATAGATTATCCCCCAATGTTGTAGTTGCCCGATTTATCGGGCCAGAATGGAGTAGCAGCCTTCACCTGTCCGCCTCTGGCGGAGGCTGCGCTGACTGAATTCAATTGGCGCACCCTAAAGGCTGCTACTCCAAATAGCCCCATAAATGGGGCAACTACGGCATTATTTTAACAGCCGACGATTAAAAGAGAATATATATGCCGCAACGGCCTTGTTGTCAACGCCTCCGCTTACATGTCCCTGGAACTCGGAACAGACATCGTATCCCCCCTATAAAGAGGATAAGGTCTCCCACAAAAGTGGTTGTTAACCTAAAGGCCTAAGGCCATGGAGGGATTTATGGTGCCGCAAAACAGGGAGCAAGGCCCTTTTCGGTCGCAGGTTCAGCCACAAAATGAACATGATTATCCATTAAGCAATATTCCCATATCTTTACATCTTCTGGCTTCGAATGTTTCTCGATAAGTCCAAGATAAGTGAAGTGTCCCCCGAATCATCGGTTAATTCTATTCATCAAAGGAAAAGGTTAAATTCACATTTGCCGTGTGATCTCCCGTATTGTTCGTGACGTCGACCAATAATATTGTCTTTGATCCGCCGCTTCTTTCGTCCCCACCGCCAAACACCATCTCGCCGTTGCGAAGGCCATCCCCGTCCTCCCCGTCGCGCAAGGCCACGCCTATATAACCTTCTCTGCCGAACATCTGCACGGCAATTTCAGCCACCTCATGCACCGGATTTGCCGCACCCAATCCCTCAAAATAGACCTTGACCCCATCGTTTGGCCCACTTCTGTGAACATCGAGGGATGCCGATGATATCTGCCTGCACTGCAGGCCCGCCACCTTCATTATGGGGGTTGGATATGATATCTGAACGTAATATTCGCCATTCACGTCTCTGAAACCACAAGAGGGGTCATGCGGAACTCCGTCACCGTTCACCGCCCCTTCCAAGCTCATAGAATAATCGTTGCAACCCACAGGCGCAGCTGAGGCAACCGGTTCCAGAGGTGAAAAATTGATCAAGACCTCTGGCACAAACGCCGTTATCGCAGGCGCCGAGCATGTTATTGAAATTGTTGATGTTGCAGAGGTTGCATAGGAATTTGTCATATAATTTTTAGAAAGTAACAGGTACCCTGCGACCACTAAGGTGGCTCCAGAGAGCAACAATAGTATCCAAAAACGCCTCATAAACAACGTCAAAATGTCCAGACATACGTATCACCTTTCTATGTTGCCTGTTTTAAAGCAGGCGTTCAAACCATCTCTCTCTACCTATATTATACCACCTTCGCCGTATAATTCAATTGATATTACGCCATGCTTCTATCTGACGATCCTCGTCCCTGTCTTGCCGCCAAGGGCGTCTTCAATGTGAGGCGGATCGGTGATCAAGGCCTCGACCCCGCCATTTTCAAGGAAAAAACCCTGATGCTAACCCCTGTGAACTTCATCGCCTCAGCCAGAGGCTGATCCGTCCTCTGGCGGAAAACTTACACTGCATATCCCCGACCGCTATCTGTCGAAGGATGAACTGTTATAAATCAACGTGTTGCAATTTTCATGGTTCGACAAGCTCACCATGAAGGGAGGTTTTTAGAGGTGCCCACTAAGATAAACATTAGATTTTGCCGTTATGATTACATAGTTTGAGGACCTGCCTTTTTAGGCATGGTTTTTAGCGCATTCTCATAATTATCTCTGCCTTCTTCAAATGCTTCGGAAATAACTAAATATTTAGAATCCTTTTCAGTGTACCTTTCATTAAAATCTATAAATTGAGGAACTATGTTCAAAGACAATTTACATCTTTTTTCGTCTTTTTTGCCGTTTTGTAAAAAATTACAGGTAAAATCATAAATCACAGGTTTTCCGCTTCCGTCATATTGCTTATTTTCTCCTTCTTTGTAACTTTTAATCAGTAAACTTGCATTGGATTTGATTTGAGCCTCAAAATCCCCGTAGTTATTGTCGGCTGCCGAGCTTGAAATATTATTTTTGGAAGAAATAGCGCAATTAACGTTGAAATGTAAAATGTCTACGGCGGCTTCTCCAAATATAACTCTGTTAGATATATCACCCACTTGGACCATTATTTTATTTTGATCTTCACTTAGAAGATCCGACGATATCGGCAATTTTATATCAATATCAAGTCTGCCCCTGCCGGAACTGCCTTCATTTGGAAACAAAATCCCTTTATGTCCGTCCACAGAGACTTCTTTAATTTTAGCCGGGTCAAGCTTGTTTTCTTTTAAAATCAAATCTGTTATATCTATCCGACCTTCTTTTCCGGGTTTGTAAAATTTATAAATAACATTCGGTTGAGCGTCAATTATTGTAATAGCAAACTTAATTTTTCTGGGATACCAGATATTGTTTTGTGTTAATTCTTGATAATATGATTGGGGCAAAATAAGTTTGGCTTCTTCAGGCTTTATTATAAATTGAGGGTCTTTTATTTCTGCCGCTAAAGCAATGCTATTGAAAAATAAGATTACTGTTGATACTGTGGTGAATATTTTTAATAGCATAGGACATGTCCTCCTTTGTTGTGTGGAATACGAAATGCAATTTACCACTAAGAAAAATTGAAGTCAAGTTGATTTGTCAAAAAAGCCAGTCACGATGGTCGCTGCATTTACCCTGTGTAGCGTGGGCATTTTTGTGCAGGACAGGGACAACAACCCTCATGGGGCTAAAGGCGGTCCGGAGACGAACTGGGAAAATAAACCATGGCCTCAAGGGGGGCCCGGCGCAAGGCCGAATTAATGCGGGGCATGCTGGGTTACCTCTTCACGTGCCGTCGTGTGGTCTTTCTTGATCTGGAGCCACCAAAGGGTGTAAAAGAGGAAGCTGATAAATCCAAGAAAGCCAATAACGGCGAAAATTAGTCTCCAGACTGCCGTCTTGTCTGCTTCCGCTTCAAATATGGTTCCGGCAAGAAGTTTCAAGCCTTTCTTGCCTGATTTGCCGACGACTTCCGTTGAGACGACTTCATTTGGGCTGGTTTCTGTTTTTGTTGGGTTGTTTTCTGCCATTTGACTGGCTTGCCTGGCTTGTTCTTCCGCCGGGGATTCGAGGCCCATGCTTTCAAGTGTGGCAGACGGATCGGAGGTAGCGACAACTTTCATTCTTGCTAACGAATTGACCTGTTCTTTCATCTGTGCCATGAGGCTTAAATTTTCCATATAGGCCTCTAGCTTGTTCTCGATCGGCTGGCCCTCGGCTTTTGCCGAATTCTGGGCGATCTGCTTTGCCAGTTCATCAATATCCTGTTGCATTTTCACCGCCGATTTTTGAAATTGTGTCCCTTCCAGTCCTTGGGCAAAGCCAGCCGCCTTAATCTCCAACTGCTGGATTTTTTCGGGCTCCACGCGCCAAATGTCCCTCAAAATGACCTCGTACATCTTTGTCTCACCCGGGGCCAGTTCCACCTCATCTTTATGCAGATAGATGGCGCCGCGGTCGGGATCATTGCGGGCTTCCAACCCTCCGGCATCGAGCACATCTCTCTTCTTGACCTCCCGCGGGAGATAGTAGTCCACGGGCATCACCGCCTTCTCGATATCAGACGGATTCTTCACTAGCATCTTGAGGGTAATAGCCTTGACGGAGTCGGCGGGGGAGCCTTTTCCTGCATCTTCTCCTTCCACTTCGATCGCGTTTTTATCCAGCGGTATCTTCTCCGCCGACAGCTTTTCTAAAAAGCGGACGTTTTTCCTGACCTCATCTAAATAAGCCAAGTTCTCACGATAGATATCGATATGTTTTGAGGGGCTTACGGGCTCCTCTTGGCTTGTTATGATATTGTCCAAACGGGATTGGATCGTATCCCCAACCTGTCTAGCCGTCTCCGCGTATTTCGTAGTGTTCAACGCCTTGAGAAGTGAGGGCAAATAGCCCTTCTGGAATTGGATATCCTTCTTTGGAATCTGCCAGATATCATTCATGCTGACTTGGACCACCTTTTTCTCTCCTGGCTTCAAAGAGATCTCGCCAACGACTTTGTAAAGCCCTTGTTCCGCATCATACAAAATGGTCAGGCCTTCGGTTAATTCGGTGACGTCTTTTTTGCCCGCTTCGCGGGGGAGCGGCAGTTCCACCGGCACCTTTTGTTTTTCAGTTTCAGAGGGGTTGAGAACCACAGCCTTCAAAACCACGCTCCCGGCCTCGGCCGTTTGCGCCACACCCATAAGAAGAAGAAAAACAAATAAGCAGAGTTTCATTGGAATCATCCTCCCGTTTCAAACCAGGTCTTGATTATTGGCCGCGTCGTTTGCTGGCGCACGAGGACGTTAATGACCTCCAAGAGCGCCTTCATCTTACTCACGTCGTTTTGCACGGCCTGGACTTCTTGTGATTGTGCAATCGCTTCGGGAATGACATTCTTTCCATCTTTTCCTCTCAAGCCGACCAGCTGAGACATGGCCTCTTTAAGTTCTGCCGAGAGACCTTCCCCGGTGGTGCGGGATGTCAAAGTCAATATTTCAGCCTTGACTTCGCCGATCTGGGCGAGCAGGGTTCCAACCATTTGATCGGCAATCCTTCCGCCAAACGGCGAAGACAAGAGGATCGTTCTTATATTTTCGGCTGTGGAGGATGCAGTCGAGGCGCTACTGCTCGCTGTTTGCGCAAAATTCGCCGCATTCGTTGCGTTTGAGCCAACGGTACCAAGTTCAATGTCCATTGCATCCATCACCCCCTGGAGAGTCGAGAGGCTTGTGATGATGGAATCAAGCTTGGCGGAATCATCCGTACCGCCGCCACCGGCACCACCGGCGCCCCCACCTCCACCTGCTGCGGTGCCAAAACCGCCTCCGCCCCCTGCCGACTTAAGTTCAGCCACCTTTGCCAAGATATCGGAGGTAACACTCTTTAACGACAGGATATCTGCGTAGATCGATGTGGTCGCGCTCGGCGCACCCAGTTTCGTCACGATCCCTGCTTCTGTATCCTCAATTGCCTGTTTGAGCTCTTCGGAAGCGCCGGCAACCGCACCCTCCACCGCTGTTTCGCTGGATGCTATGACCTCACTAATTTCCTGAGTTTTGCTCTCAAGAGCCTGCGTGACCTGGGTGGTTCGCGAGAGCATCTCTTCTTTTAATTTTGCCGTCTGTATATCCATCTGTGCCTTCACATCCTCTTCGCTCTGCTCCACGACTGTGGTAATTCCGGAGGCCGCCGCCTCGACCTGTTCGGCCGCAGTTTGCATCGCAGAGATGCTTGCCGTAACTTCGCTTGCGGCGGCCTGGAGGCTTGTGACCTGCGTGCTGATGTTGGACGCCGCGCCGGTCAGGCTGGCAACCGCCGGACCCATCTGCCCGGAGAGGTCGGTCAGCTCCATGACCGCTACGTTGAGCGCTCCAACACTCGCCTGGACGGCCGACTTCACTTCGACCGACTTGTTATATGCGTTTGTGATCTGGTTGTAGAGATCTTGCGCTGTTTGGGTTCCCCACTTATCCTTAAGGAATTTAGCCTGTCCGAAAACCGTATTGGAAGCAGAAGTATCTGCGGGTGTCCCAAGTTTGGCTATGAGATCATCGAGATCGGTATTTAGCGCTGCGGCGTCCAATGTTCCCCACTTGCTTAAGATCGAATCCACGTTACTGCTAAGGGTCGTTTGAACAAAAGTGTCGAGGCTGGCAAGTTTATTATAGATATCCCTTTCATGTTCGAGCCGCACGGTGAGCACCATGCTATCAGTGGTATCCTTGATCGGTTCGGAACAGACGATGGTCCAATCACCCGGTGTCCATGCCGGATTCGTCAAGAGGGCATATTCGTAAATTCCGCTCGTTCCGATCGACGTCATCACCGCTTGACCCACCCGAAGGATGTTGGCGCCGTCATAGACGTCTATCTTGGGGGCTAACCCTGCCGCCGTTCGGTAACGGATCATCAACGTTTGATTGATCGGGGCAGTCTGCTCCCGGTTGAGTATCTGGGCCTTAAACTCGCTCTTCATCTTTGTGTCCATCGCGGTCAGTTTCTCCGGTATTGTCGTGGAGGTGTCCTCCAAGATGGAGGTAACGTCCGTTTGGAGGTCGCCGAGCATATCAGGAATTATAGTCCCCGTATCCGTCTTGATGCTGTCCACAACACCCCTCACACCGCCGATGTCGCCTTTAAGTTCCTGCTTGGCCGCCTCGAGCTGCTCGCCCAGGTTGGAGGCTCCTCCAGGGAGGGTAATAGTGCCTAAGTTACCGCCTACCGCCACGAACATCCGGCTGTCCAACATATCCATGCCCTCATAGGTCTTGCCGGAATTGGAGGTGATGACGGTTGCCACACGGTAGGTGGTGGTGGGGAGCATATTGTTGCTGGCATCCTTAAACAACCATGTCAGGCGGAAAACGCCTGCCGCATCCGCGTTGGAAACAAGCGGCATATTGGCAACCACCACATTGGTGTCGGCATTCGAGATGGTGACCACCGCCTGTGAAACCGAAGCGGAAACCTTTCCGTCAAGCGTCAGCCACGAATCAATTTTGAAATTCTTGTTCAGAGGATCGTAGGTAAACCGGCTGCTGGACAGACCGGTGCCGGCTCCACCAGCGCCACCGCCGCCGCCGCCCGCTGGGGCTACCAAGGACCTGGTATCCAGCATGGTCGGATTTGTCAAGGTCGTTCCGCCGACCATTGTCATAGAAGTAACCACCTTGTAGGTTTTGGCAGGAAGCGTATTTCCGGAACCGTCTTCAAAGACCCAGCTTTGGCGGACCACACCCCTCTCATCGGGCCCCTTCGTACAAGCCGCTTTAACTTCTGCCGAGTGGGGGTGGTCGCCGTGATACACATTGCACGTTGCGGTGAGAGTGGCGATCAATGTATTGTTAGCAGTAACAGGATCAAAGTCATATATATCTACTTTCCCCTCGGTAACGGCAGGGAACGGCTGGCCGTCGCGCTCCAGCCACGAGTCAATGAGGAAGGTATTGGTTTCCGGGTCATAGGAGAACGAACTCTTCGATATGTTCGAGTGAATGATCGTGGACTCCATATAGATCAAGTATTCCATATCCACATCGTCACACCAGCTGGGGAACGGCGGATTATAATCAGGATTCGGCGATCCATTGTTAAGCAGTTCCGGATCTCCACTGTCGTCAAAACACATCCCGTTGGAGTTGTAGCTCATCACCTGTGTAAAGTAGCCAGGACGTTCCCATGTCATCCTATGGGAAATATTGCCGACTCCCAACTGGTTGAGATAGCCGTTTGGAACGGAGAACATAAAGGCCGACTGGATACCGCTATCCGACCATATTCCCACCTTGTTGCCGTTCGGATCAGTGAAATTCAAAAGCCCTTCAAGGTTGCCTAAGTCGTTTCCTAACTGGAAATCCTTCAAAGTCCAGCGCGTCTTCCAGTAATCCACGTTAAAGGTTGCGCCTGATTCGTCGGAAGATGCCGGATGTCCTGCAACATTGTCGGAAACCTTGATCTTCTCGGCCACTGCAAATCTCATGAATTTCTGGCTCGTAATATCCGGATCAATCGTTGGGAGATCGGCCACTTCCCAAGGATAACAGCCGGTCGCACCTGACGGAATAGTACAAGTGACTGCCGCACCATAGGTAGCGGTGATGTTATTGACGCCATCCACCAAGCCCGTGACGATCGTCCCTGTCTTGGCTCCCGTATACTCCAGCTTGATATCGTTAAGCGTAGAACGAATGCCGGTTGCCGGGTTGATAGTTGTCCAGGCGATATCTTTGATCTGTCGTGTGATCCAGCGCTCCCCGCCATTTGGCGTCTTTATTTCAAAGTATGCCTTGATGTTGAATGGAAGATCCGATTTCACATTGAGGTCGTTAGGATCACCCACACGGATCTTGGCGGTGGAAGAGACGGCATCGGCAACGTTCCACGCGATGCTTCCGCCGCCATCCGCCTGTCCATCCCTGTTCGGATCGTTCGCGGCGGCGCCGTTGATTGTAACCGCATCGCTAAAGTCGCCCAGCTTCGAGTACTCTACCTTGACGGTAGTGAGATCACCTGTGGTGTCCCAGGTGATCGTATGCGGATCGCCTGCTGTCCATGTTCCTCCGGATGTGGGACTGGTCACCGTAATAGAACCTTGAATGGCAAATGGAGTGTTGGAGTCGTCGTCAGACGCCGGGTGGCCGGAATCGGTATCTGTGATCAAAATTTTCGCGTCATCGGATGGTGTATTCGGCACCGTCCAGTTCAAACAGCCAGTCGCTCCCGCCGGAATCGTGCAACCGGCGTTCGAACCGTTGTTGACATTCGCGACCAAGTTCCATGTCGGCGTGGTATCCGAAGCATTTGTGGAATAATCAATCCTCACAGTTCCAAGTGTCGAGGCCGTATTGGTTGCGGGATTAGTGCTTGTCCAACTGATCATATTGGGTGTCAAAATATTCCACCGATCCCCGCCGTTTGGCGCCTTCACTTCCAGATAGGTCTTGATCGTGAATGGGTTGTCGGAAGGATCCACAGCAGGCGGATGGCCGGCATCGGCATCCGACATCCTGACTTTCACTGTGTTATCCTTAATCGCGTTAGGCACCGTCCAGAGATAGCAACCTGTATCGCCCTGCGGGATCGTGCATGCCCCGGTCGTCCCAACGTTCAACGGAGTTGCGATAGTCACAACATCCGAGAAGTCGCCAAGCTTCGAATATTCCAATTTCACATTTGTAACGGTTCCGACAGTCTTCCATGAAATCGTCTGCAGAGCGCCGACCGCCCAATTTTCTCCGCCATTGGGACCGGTCAAGGTCAGACCAGACCGAATATGGAAGCTTGCGTTGGATTCATCTTTTCCATCCGGATCATTCTTATCCATCACCCGAACCTTAGCCGTGGCGGATATATCGTTCGGGATTTCCCACTTGTAGCAACCGGTGCCCGCAGGCGCCGTGCATCCGCCGTTGGCTGTATTCGATCCGTTGACGGCATTGGTGTCAAACTCCGTCCAATCTGTGTCGTTCTTTGTATAAGAAAGCTTCACGTTTGAAACCGATCCTGCCTTGTTCCAGGTGATGGTTTGAATGCTTCCGACCGGCCATGACTCCGCAGAAGGCGTGCCGTTCGGCGCAGTGACCGTAAATCCGCCGACAATCCTGAAATTTTCGTTCGCGATATCGTTCGTTGATGACACGCTAGGATCCGAAACTCTCACCTTGATATTCTTCGTTGCCGGAGGAGATATTGAATCGGGTATCGTCCAAACATAGCAACCGCCGCCGGTCGGACGCATGCAGGACCCGGTCTCTCCCAGGTTAACCACTGTGTCAATGGGGAATGTCTGGCTCTCGTCGGTAAAACCATTGGTTGAGTATTCAAGTTTCACATTGGCCAGGCTTCCAACCATCGTCCATGAAACAACCTGTTCTGACCCCACAGGCCAGATTTCATTTCCGGTGTTGGGGGTCACCACCGTGGTGATCGGCCTAATCTTGAACTCGACCGATTCATCTTTTGAAACAGTGTCATTGGCATCCAAAACCCGGATCATGACGGTTTCAGAAACGCCCGCCTCGGCCACCTTCCATATATAACAACCTTCGCCGGCCATAGCGGTGCAGTTTCCGTCCGCCCCGTTGTCCTCGGTGTTGGAGCCGTTATTTGCGGAGGGATTAATCTCGACCGTCTGCGCTTCATTCGCAAAGCTGTTGGTTGAGTACTCGATCTTTACGTTGGAGACCGAGCCCCGCTTCTGCCATTGAATTGTTCTGAACTGACTTGCCTTCCAAACCTCCGCGCCGGGGCTCGTAACTGTGAATCCGGCCCGCGTCGTGAAGGGATTGTTGGAAACATCGGTAACATTCTGATCGTTCAGAAGGATGATCTTTACCCGCATCAGGTTGCTGACCGCATCGCTAACGTTCCATGGGTAACAGCCGCCGCCCTGCGGAGGAGTACACCCGTTGTTTGCGCCGTTTGCAAGCGCTGTGGCGATCAGATACGGATAACCATCAGCCCCATTGTTCACCGAATACTTGAGTTCAACGTTCCCGTTCATAGTACCCGTTGCTCCATCCTTACCCCATGTGATCAACTGCGGGCTTTGGACTTCCCAATCCTCTCTCAATAAAGGTCCTGCCCCGTCCGGATCTCCATTGGGCGACAAGACCGTCAGTTTTCCGCGGATGGCAAAGGGGTTGGTCGAGACGCCGGTGGTAGCTATATCGCCCGTAAGGATTATCTTCACCTTCACATTGTTGCTGATGTTGTCCGGGATCGTCCATGTGCACGATTCGTCTGCCGCAAGGCGCGCCCCCTCCTGGCAGGTAATTTGATTAGGATAACCGTCTGTCCCGCCGTTGGTGGTATACCAAAGTGTCACGCCGCCGGTCATCGGCCCCGATGTGCCATAACGTGTCCAGGTGATCGTCGTTTCACCGTTGACCTCAACGAAAGTATTGGGGTTTCCGCCGGGTTCATTTATTAACAACTTTCCACGGACAGGGAAGGACGCGGAAACGGCCTCGGTCAGCGGATGATTTACATTTGCATCTTTTGCCTTAATATAGACATCTGGCCCTAACGCATCACCCGGAACATTCCATGTATTATAACTGGTGCCCGTAACTGGTCCGGCGATAGTGAGCAATGTCCAACTGGTTCCATTAGTTGAGTAATAGAGGTCAACAGAGCTGATCGTGGAGGTCTTGGTCCATTGGATCAACGGCGTGTCATTGATCTCATAAGCGGTTAGTCCATCCGGCTTCGTCACGGCAAGTATTCCTTTCACGCCGAAGGGGGCCGAGACCACAATGCTGGTCGGGTGGCTTAGATCAGCGTCCTTAACTTTCAGTGTGACTGACGCCCCGATGGCTTCTGGTGGCACTGTCCAATCAACGCTGGAAACGGCAAGATTGCTGGCAATGAGGGTGTCTGCCCCGTCCACCGTGTAGTAGAGGTGAACTTCCGGCATGTTGCCGTTTTTCGACCAGGCAACTGGCGCTTCATCAGCTATCGTGAGCACGCCGCTAGGAGCGGTGGTGAATGCAAGAATTCCCTTCAAATCAAAGACGTTTGAACTCATCTCGTTGGGGGCGTGATTGACAAGATCGGCATCCTTCACTTTCAGAATCACGTTCTTGCCGACCATGGCGGGCAGGGCGTTAAAGTTGAAGCTCACGGTTGGGGCCACGATCGGAGAGCTATTGATCTTAACATCCGAACCCGTTCCAATCTTATAGAAAACGTCAATATCAGTAATGTTGCCCGTCACGCTCCAGCCGATCACTACAGGATCAGCCGACTCAAAGGTTTGTCCAGAAGTAACCGCCGTGCCGTCGATCGTGAAACTGCTGATGGTAATGCTCCCCTTCACATGGAAGAGTGTGGAAGCAGACGATTCGGTATCGGGATGACCGGTCGTATTGGCATCTTTCACCTTCAGGACTATGTTCTTGCCCAGCATTGCATCAGGAACGCTGAAGCCATAACTTGTTCCGCTGATAGCGCTGGTGTTTAGTTTTTGATCGGCGGCGCCGTTTATCGAATAGTAGACATCAAAAGAGGCGATGTTTCCAGTATATGCCCATTGGATCGCGACAGGGTCGTTCACATCTAAGGTAGTCCCTGCGTTTACAACCGGCTGGGTCGTGAACGCGATCGTCCCCTTCATGTCAAAGGAGTTGGAAGGAGAAGAGACAACGATCGGATGACTAACATCGCCGTCTTTCACCTTCAGGACAATATTCTTTCCGATCATGCCGGCGGGCGCTGTGAAGGTGTGGCTGTTTATCCCCTCGATTGGGGTGCCGTTCACCAGTTGGTCAGAACCGCCGTCAATTGAATATACAACGTTGAACTTTGTGATACCATTTGGATTCCAACCGACTACCACCGTGTTGCCGACGATGAAGGTCTGTCCGGTAGTGACCGCCTGGCTGTCGACCGTGAGACTTGTGACCGCCAAGGTTCCGCTGATATTCATCGAGTTAGAGAGCGCCGTGATCGTTGTCGGGTGATCTGCATTCGAATCGTACACCTTCAAGCTGACGCCGATGCCGGTCATCTCCGGTAGCAGATTGAAGCCGATCGGTAGCTGGCTGGAGAGAATGGGCGTTCCGTTGCCGTTGTAGTTGATATATGTCTCCGCTCCGGCGATCACATAATATAGATGATATGAATTAACCGTTGTAGCGTTCGAGCTCCAGTTCATTGAAATCGGATCGTTGACAACCTTTGGCGTATTGTTGCCGGCCACAGGTTGAGCGGTGATAGTTAGCGCGCCCTTCACGTTAAATGCGTTCGACACCGGCAGAGAGGCTACCTGCGGATGGATCGATGTATCGGCATCCTTCACGATAACGGTGAGGTTCTTGCCAACCATGGCGCTTGCCAAGACAAACGTACAGCTGTTCGCCGAGATGTTAGAGCAACCGGTTACCGCGTTTTCAGAGCCCGCGCCGATCTTATAAACTACGTCGAAGTTAGTGAGGCCTACGTCGCTCCATTCTATTGTACGGTTTGCGCTACCGATCGTTAATATATCGTCCGCATTGGCTGGTTGCGCTGTGATCGCGATCGTGCCGCTGATATCCATTGAGTTCGAAGCGGAAGATGCCGAAACAGGATGCGCCGGATCATAATCTTTCACTTTTAAGCGCACATTGTTTCCGACCATTGCCGGCAATATACCGAACGTGCAGGATGAAGTTGCAGAAGGAACATCATTGCAAGCCGCGATCGCCACGTCTGCCCCGCCGTCGATCGAATAATAAACATCGTATTTAACGATACCAGACGGCGCACTCCACGCGATCGAGATAGCATCTCCGGCGTTCTTCGCGGTGTCGTTGCCCGGCACAGGCTGGCTCGTTAGCGTGATAGCTCCGCTGATATCCATCGAATTCGAAAGAGCAGAGATCGTCGTAGGATGATTTGCGTTTGCATCATACACCTTCAAGCTAACGCCGGTGCCTACCATTTCAGGAAGCAAGTTGAAACTGATCGGAATCTGGTTCGCAAGGATCGCTGAACTGTCGCCGTTATAGTTGATGTATGTTTCCGCCCCGCCGATTACATAATATAGATGATATGTTGTCACCGTTGTTGCGTTTGCGCTCCAGTTCATCGAAACGGAATTTCCAACCACCTTCGGCGTGTTGTTGCCTGCAACCGGTTGCGCCGTAAGGCTGATCGCGCCCTTCACATTAAACGCGTTCGAAGCCGGCGGAGAGGCCACCTGCGGATGGGTCGATGTGTCGGCGTCTTTTACGATCACGGTAACGCTTTTTCCTACCATCGCGCTTGCCAACGCAAACGTACAGCTGTTGGCAGAAATGTTACTGCAACCGGTAACTGCGTTCTCCGAACCCGCGCCGATCTTATAAACTACGTCGAAGTTCGTAAGTCCTACATCGCTCCACTCGATCGTACGGTCAGCACTACCGATCGTTAATATATCGTCCGCGTTAGCTGGTTGCGTCATGATCGTTATCGTGCCGCTGATATCCATCGAGTTCGATGCGGAAGATGCTGTAACAGGATGCGCCGGATCAAAGTCCTTCACTTTTAAGCGCACATTGTTGCCAACCATCGCGGGCAATATGCCGAACGTGCAGGCCGAGGTTGCCGCAAGAATATCGTCGCAAGCGGCGATCAGAACGTCCGACCCGCCGTCGATAGCATAGTAAACGTCATATTTTAATATCCCAGACGGCCCGCTCCACACTATCGAGATATTATCTCCTGTATTCTTCGCCGTGTCGTTACCAGCAACCGGCTGACCCGTGAGCGTGATCGTGCCGCTGATATCCATCGAATTTGAGTTCGCGGACGCCGTCGTCGGATGATCCGCGTTCGAGTCATACACCTTCAAGCTGACACCGGTGCCTACCATCGTCTGAAGAAGATTGAAGCTTATCGGCAACTGGTTCGCGAGAATCGCTGAACTGTCGCCGTTATAGTCTATATAAGTCTCCGCTCCGCTGATTACATAGTATAGATTATATGTTGTCACCGTCGTTGCGTTTGCGCTCCAGTTCATCGAAACCGAGTTGCCAACCACTTTAGGCGTGTTGTTGCCTGCAACCGGTTGAGCGGTAAGAGTAATCGCACCTTTCACATTAAATGCGTTCGAAACCGGCGGGCTTGCTACCTGCGGATGGGTCGATGTATCAGCGTCCTTCACGGTCACTGTGACGCTCTTTCCTACCATCGCGCTTGCCAACGCAAACGTACAACTGTTCGCCGAGATGTTACTGCAACCGGTAACCGCGTTCTCCGAGCCGGCGCCGATCTTATAAACCACGTCGAAGTTCGTAAGGCCGACATCGCTCCACTCTATTGTCCGATTCGACCCGCCGATCGTTAACAGCTCATCCGCGCTGGCGGGTTGCGTTGTGATCGCTATCGTTCCGCTGATATCCATCGAGTTCGATCCGGCGGAAACAGATGCAGGATGCGCTGGATCATAATCTTTCACTTTCAGCCGAACATTGTTGCCAACCATCGTGGGCAATATGCTGAACGTGCAAGATGATGTTGCCGCCGGGATATCGTCGCAAGCGCCGATCAAAGTGTCTGCTCCGCCGTCGATCGAATAATAAACATCATATTTAATGATACCGGACGGCGCGCTCCATGATATCGAGATATTATCCCCGGTGTTCTTTGCCGTATCGTTCGCCACCACCGGTTGAGCTGTGATACTTATCGCGCCGCTGATATCCATCGAGTTCGAAAGCGCCGAAATCGTCGTCGGATGATCCGCGTTCGCATCGTACACCTTCAAGCTTACGCCGGTGCCTACCATATCCGGAAGCAGAGTAAGGCTGATCGGCAGATCGGTCGCTGTGATAACCGCGCCGCCGCCTTTATAATCGATATAGGTTTCTACTCCGCTGATCACATAATAGAGATTATATGTTGTAACCGTCGTGGCGTTTGCGCTCCAGTTCATCGGAACCGAATTTCCAACCACTTTAGGCGTGTTGTTGCCCGCCACAGGTTGCGTCGTGATACTGATCGCGCCCTTCACATTAAATGCGTTCGACACCGGCGGGCTTAACACCTGCGGATGGGTCGCTGTATCGGCGTCCTTCACGATAACTGTGAGGCTCTTGCCGACCATCGCGCTTGCCAATACGAACGTACAGGTGTTGGCGCTAATGTTGGAGCAACCTGTTACCGCGTTTTCCGAGCCGGCGCCGATCTTATAAACCACATCAAAGTTCGTGAGGCCGACGTCAGACCACTCGATCGTCCGGTTCGCTCCTCCGATCGTTAATATCTCATCCGCATTTGCAGGCTGGGTCATGATCGAGATCGTTCCGCTCACATCCATCGAGTTCGAGGCGGAAGATGCGATCGCCGGATGGGTCAAGTCGGCGTCCTTTATCTTTAGCCGTACGTTATTGCCGGTCATCGCCGGCAATATGCCGGTCGCAAAGGTATACGGAGACGTTGTTAGCGCGCTGGGGTTGATCTTGACGTCCGACCCGCCGTCGATCGAATAGAATAGATCGAACTGCGTGATCTTGCCGTTCGCGCTCCAGCCGATAGATAGCGGATCGCTCACGCTCTTCGCGGTGTCGTTGCCCGGCACCGGCTGGGTCGTGATCGTTATCGTCCCGCTGATATCCATCGAGTTCGAAAGCGCA
>ORJL010302207.1_pt1 | contig 27832 bp, 26 predicted proteins | sample 1779941 | NCBI WGS metagenome assembly ORJL01 (sample SAMEA104232317, study PRJEB22302) | groundwater metagenome | biome: forest; feature: aquifer; material: groundwater | place: USA | collected 2011-08-07 | depth 5.8 m
AGCTGGATGAATGTAACCTGACCCTCAAAGAGATCGACAAGATCTCCGCAACCTTCACGCGCATCTTGAGCGCGATGTATCATGCCCGGATCAAATACCCCGAGAAGAAAAACGGCTCGGCCAAGGCCAAAGGCGAATCGAAAGACGCAGGTGGCGGTCGAAAGCCTTCAGAAGAAGATAGCGATTGATCTTGCCCGCGTCGGGAGAATCGCCCGGACGGTCCTCACGCGTGAGGGCGTGCGGCCGATAGGCTCTTCCCCTCAGGGAACCTCTGGCCTGCGGGAGGAATCCTCGCTTAATATCATTTTTGTCTCCGCCCCGAAGATCCGGTCCTTAAACCGTCAATACCTTCGTCGTGACTACGTTACCGACGTGCTGGCCTTTGATCTGCGCGATGTTAAGCGCGCGGGACAGGTCAACGGCGACATCGCCATTTGTGTCGATATGGCGGTGCGCAACGCTAGGGAGTACCAATCTTCCCTTGATCGCGAGCTCGCGCTCTACGTCGTGCACGGCATTTTGCACCTCTTGGGTTATGACGACCACAAGCCAGCGGATATTCGCAAGATGCGCAAGAAAGAAGCGGAAGTTTTAGAGTATTTGGGAAAGTTAAGAGTATCCGGGAACCCGGGAATCCGTGACTAGAAGATCCGGAGATCCGGATATCCGGATATCCGAAAGAAATAATCTGTCCCGGATACCCTGATTCCCGGATTCCCCAGTCCCGGATTACCGGATGTCCGGATAGCCTGTAAAATATGATCCTCAAAACTGAAGCCATCGTCCTTAAAACCTTCGACTTCCGCGAAACGAGCCGCATCGCGACATTTTTCACCAAAGAATACGGCAAGGTCAAGGGGGTCCTTAAAGGCATCCGCAAAGACCCGCGCAAGTTCGGCAGCCACCTCGACAAATTCTCCATTAACGACATCGTTTACTACCAGTACCGCCGTTCCGACCTGCATTTGATCAGCCAGTGCGATCTGAAGGCATATTTTCTGGCCGTGCGTGAGGATTACCGCCGCAACATGGCCGCGCAATACGCGCTGGAATTGATCGACATCATCATGCCGGCGGAGGAGCCCAGCCGCAAAATTTATCAATTACTGCTCGATTATCTCACGGCGCTTGAGACCATCCGCGATATCGACAAGCTGGTCCACATTTTTCAGGTGAAAATATTACTTCTCTCCGGATTCCGGCCGCACCTGGACACGTGTGTGAAGTGCCGGAAGAAGGTAGAAGGCAAGGCCTATTTCAGTCTGCGTTCCGGTGGGCTGGTGTGCGCCCATTGCCCCACCACCGAAACGGTCCTGACCCCCATTTCCAAAGGCACGATCGCCTCGGTCCTGCACATCGAACGCACCCCCTGGAAAGAAAGCCTGCAGTTAGGCCTGACCAAGACGGTCAAAGAAGAATTAAAATACATCCTCAACAAATTCCTCGTGTATCACTTAGAGCGCAAGATTAAAACTGCCGCGTATCTGTGACCCCGGCAACATCGGGTGTTGCCGGGGTCACCCCCAGCGCTTTGATTTGGCCGGCAGAAGGCCGGACAAATCAGCAGGGGGTAACTGCGGCCGCAGCCAATTCCACCGGCGCCGGCTGAATTGGCGCCCTAAAAAATCCGGCGACAGGAGCGGGGATTTTGGGATATAATAACAAAAAGCGAAGAGGGGTTAGGGGATAGGGGTTAGGTGCGTGTCCTCGAATAACAGGAATATGGTGGAAGGGATATGGAATGGCCAATAAATCCATAAAAGTCGTCATAGAGTATATTGTCCTTGTTATCTTGGTCGGTCTCATCGCGTATGTATGCGTGGTTTATTATTTGCGGGCACAATATCGCACCGTAGGTTGTGCCGATTGTATGGGAGATCAGCTTGTTATTCCAGACGGGGAGATCAAATCTAGAGGATACACGAACGAAGAGGGCTATTTTATAATTTCTAAGATCTATAAAGACGGCAAAAAAAATGGGACGGAGAAGATATTTCGTGAGGATGGTTCTTTAATTGAGGAAAAGGTGTGGGGAAACGGGGAGCTCGTAAGCTCAAAGAAGAATACGGCTGAGGAAAGCTTAGAGGAGCGCTACGGTCGATCATTGCAGAAAGTGAATGACATTTTAAAAGAGATCAGAATAGGAGAAACATCTCGAGGAGCAGCGGAAGGCTTCTTTCAATACACCTGTTTTTTAAAAGAAGGTTATAGGACAGTTTATTACGAATATCCACAAGTCCTGATTGAAGTCCCTTACGATACGACTGGCGCGCCATGGAGCAAGAAAAACAGGGTCAGTGGCGCTATAAAAGTGAGTCGGGGGTATCCAGTATTTGCCGCTCAGCCCCCTACGCATCTGAGGGATCCCTATGAGGGGATGGGAACGATGCTAGAGCCGGGATGGGACAATAATTAAGGGACTTCCGGGCAAGTCCACGTGTAACGTGCCCCAGTTAGATTCAGAGGTAAGAGGTAAGTGAGTTGGTAGTTTATAGTTCGTAGTTGGCAGGTTCGCACCAAATATTTTTTTGCCTTTTCCTCGCCGATAATGTATTATTGTTGACGGTAATCCCCCCCTAAGCAATCTTTTAAGTTCCGCCGCGATCCCCCCAGTGCTTATATTAATACATATTGCAATATGTATAACTATATGTTATGCTTTGGGAGGTGACAGAAACGGTCTATGTCAGGGATCATTTTTGAATGGGACCGGCAAAAAGACGAGATGAACCGCGAAAAGCACGGCATTTCGTTCTCCCTTGCCCGCAAAGCATTTGATGACCCACGGCGTGTTGTTGCCCGGGACTTGACGCACAGCGACCGGGAGGAGCGCTATTTTTGCTTCGGAAAAGTCGAGGAAGAGGTCGTGACGGTGCGCTTCACGTACCGCGAGCATACGATCAGGATCATCGGTGCCGGATATTGGCGTAAAGGAAAGGCGGCTTATGAAAAAGAAAATAAAATACACGGATGAGCCCATGAAATTCGAGGTGGTGGACGATTTTCTCCCGCCGCCCGAACAGCTCGCGCACAAGGAAGATAACATCCGGGTCACGATCACTTTGAGCCGGGCAAGCGTGGGGTTCTTCAAAAGCCAGGCGAAAAAAACGCACGGTCATTATCAGGCCATGATCAGGCGGATCCTCGACCATTACGTGGCCCGTTACCAGCAGACTTGAAGCATGTATAAGGTAACCCCTCATGAAGAAAAAGAACAGAGAAAAGATCAGACAAGAAGTGGAAAAATTGCGTAAAGCCATTAAAGCGGAACCTAAAAGGCTTAACTGTGTCGCAACGGAAAAATGTCAGATCAATTTTGAAGTGTAGCGGTCGTTTTGTGGCTTGAGGTTGAGGCAATTTGGGCAAGGATGTCTTGCGCGAGGGTCTTGCCGACCCCTTTGACCTGGCTTAATTGGTCGAGGGTGGCGCGGTTAAAATCTGAAAGGCGTTTGTATCCTTTCTCGTGCAGGATGCGCGCGCGCACGCGCCCGACCCCTTTAAGCTGTACTAATTCCAGAAGTTCTTCCTTGATGCCGTAGCGCACGCGGTTGCGCAAATGCTGCAGTTGCATTGTCAGCGACTTGTGGTGCATCAGGTCCGCGATCCGGCCTGCCGCGTACAACAACCACTGCGTTGATTCCATGTGCCGGTAAATGTCACCGGGCCCGATGTTGAACTGGTCGCAGAGCAGTTCTTCTTTTTCTTCCTCGATCCATTGCAGTAACATTCCCGTTGTTTTAAGTGTCGAAGCGTAACGGTAATAATCGTCCAAATCCGCCCAGTTCTCGGGGGTGAAGATAAATTCCTCGCGCCAGCGCGCGGTGAAATTTTCCAGCTCCTCGGTGTCTTTTTTACCCGTGTTAAGCGCCGGTCCGTCCGGACAGCAGGTAATGAGATGCAACCCGCCCACGGCCGAGAACGTTCCTTTCTTTGCCATGGCGTTGAGCCCGTCGCGCAGCGTGATCGCGGTCAAAGGATCGATGTAGAGGCGACTGGTCAAACTTCCCAGCGTGGTGGCGAAGAAGCGATACCCGCTTTTTTCGATGAATTGCTCCTTGTGGAGGAATTCGAAAATTTCGCTGATCAGCGAAAGCAGATTCGCGTTCTGGCGCTGGTGAAAAAGAAAAGTGTGTTGGATAAAATCGATCATGCCTTTGACATCGTGCACGTACCCGCCGGCAATGGAGGCGAGGATGTGGATGCGCAGCGCCTGCTCGTTGCCTAGTTTGGAAATGACCGGTTCAGGTGAAGCTTGCACATATTTTTCTAAAAGCGTGTTTGCTTCAGAATACGATTTGGCAATGAGGACCGCCTCGCCGTAATCGTCGTATTGTGGACGCCCCGCGCGCCCGGCGCATTGCTTGTATTCGGAAACCGGAATGTAGGCCTGTCCAATACCGTTCTCGTAACGTTTAAGATCGCGCACGATGGCCCGACGGGCAGGGAGGTTGACCCCGGCCGCGAGGGTCGGCGTGCAGGCGATCACTTTGATGAGGTTGCGTTTGAAATTTTCTTCGATGAGTTCGCGCTGGTTCGGCTTTAATCCCGCGTGGTGAAAGGCGACCCCGGCCAGGACCGAGTCAGCGAGCTTGCGGCAAATTTTGGTCGTATCACTGGCGTTTCCCGCGAGGCGTTTGGAAAGCTGGACGAGCTGTCCCCGTTCTTCGCTGGTGACCGTTTTGGCCACATCGCCCGCGATCTGGTGCGCGACCGCTTGTGTGGAGCGGCGGGAATTCACAAAGATCAGAACCTGTCCTTTGCCGCGCAGGGTGTCGAGCGTCAATTTACTTAAGTCATCGGGCGGCTCTTCATTGATAATTTTTGTCCCGTAACGGTGGAATTGAATTCGTTCGCTGTAATATACGCCCTCTTTTAAAGGGATCGGCCGCCAGCTGCTGGAAACGAGTTCCGCCTTGAGCCACTTGGCCATTTCGGCAGCGTTACTGATCGTAGCGCTCAAGCCCAGGATCTGGATATTGGGATTAAGCTGCTTTAAGCGGGCGGCGAGGATCTCCAACGTGGGCCCGCGAGAGCCGTCGTTGATAAAATGGATTTCATCTAAAATCGCAACGGAGAGCGAATTGATCAGCCACTGCGCGCGAGAACGCAACAGTGAATCCACTTTTTCCGCAGTCGCCACCAGAATTTTGTAGCGGCTTAGATGCTGGACCGGGCTGTCGGCGTCACCAATGGCCAGCCCGACCTCGATGCCGAGCGGCCCGTATTTGTTTTTGAAATCGTTATATTTTTCGCTGGCCAAAGCTTTTAACGGCGCGATGTAAAGGCAGCGCCCGTCGTTGGCGAGGATCGACTTGACCATGCAGAGTTCCGCGATGAGCGTTTTTCCCGCCGCGGTGGGGACCGCCATTAACAGGCTTTTACCGTTGAGGACCCCCTTGGTAATGGCCTCGGCCTGGGGGGGATGCAAGTTGACGATGCCGCTTTCCGTGATGCGTCCGATGGCGGCCGCGGAAAACCGATTTTCTTCCAAAACTGTCTTTAAATTCATAGTATTGAGTTTTAACACAGATGGGAATTATTGTCAATGTGGTTGACCGTCCTTTTAATAATACTTATAATCATCATAATACTTAAGGAAACGCAATGAAAGCCGTCGTACAAAGAGTCCGTAGCGCCAAGGTCGAAGTGGATAAAAAGACCGTCGGTAAGATCGAGAAAGGGATGCTGGTCTTTCTCGGGGTGGGGAAAGATGACGCCCGCGAAGACGCCGAGTATCTCGCGAAAAAAATCGTTGAGCTGCGGATGTTTGAGGACGGTCAGGGGAAGATGAACCTTTCGCTCTCCGAGGCCAAGGGTGGAATTTTAGTGGTTTCACAGTTTACTTTATACGGCGATTGCGCCAAAGGTCGTAGGCCTTCTTTCGATGCGGCTGCGGACCCGGCCAAAGGGGAAGAGCTTTATAATTATTTTGTCGCGCAGCTGCGCCAAAAAAATTGTCCCGTTGAAACCGGACAGTTTCGCGCGATGATGGATGTGTCGCTCGTTAATGACGGGCCAGTAACATTCATTTTGGAAAGTCGTCAGTCTTCAGACGTCAGTCGTCAGACAAAACCTGATGACTGAGGACTGAAGACTAAACGCATCGTTATGACTTTTATAGATACGCACGCCCATTTGGATCATCTGGAAAATCTGGACCAAGCCCTGAAGAATGCCGTCGAATTTGGCGTCGAGGCGATCGTTGCGGTCAGTATGGACCTGAATTCCTGCCGTCGAAATCTGGAGATCAAAAAGAAAACCTTAAAACCGAAGATCGCGCTGGGGATGGGGATCCATCCATCGGAGGCCAACCGGCAGGATGTCGCCGCGTGCCTGGAGTTGATCCGTGCTAACGCGAAGGAATTGTCCGCCGTTGGAGAGATCGGGCTGGATTTTGGGTACAAGTGGGTGCGCAAAGACCAAGCGAAAAGAGAAGAGCAGCGGGAAGTTTTTCGCGCGTTCCTGGAAGCGGCCAAAGAACTGGATTTGCCGGCGGTCATTCACGCGCGCGGTATGTGGCGGGAATGCCTGGAAACGGCGCAAACTCTCGGCGTGCGCAAGGCGGTCTTTCACTGGTACAGCGGACCCGTAGATGTGTTGGGTGATATTATCAAGGCAGGATATTTTGTTTCCACCGCGCCGAGCGTGGCGTACAGCCCGCCCTCGCGCGAGGCCATGGCCGCGGCGCCCATCGAGCGGACGCTCATTGAAACGGATTGTCCGGTCCGTTTCCGGGACCCGGCAACGGAGGAAGAATATCAGGCTGAGCCGCGCGATGTCGCACGAACGCTTAAGGCCTATTGCGCCTTAAAAGAGATCGATGAAGATAAAGCTCTGGAGATCCTCAATAAAAACGCTCGGGAATTTTTTAATATTACGAAATAAGATGTCGAAATGAAAAAGATCCTTATCGTAATTTTGGCGGCAGTGGTCATAATCGGCGCGGGAGTGGGGATTTTTCTGTGGCAAAGAAAGGCCACGCGGATCGAAGACGTTCTGCCGCAGGGCGCGTTATTTTACGTCAAGTTCTCCGACGTTGACAATAATTTTCCCGCGATCAAGTCGACCGCGTTCTGGCAAAGCCTGCAAGCGGTACGCTGGGAGTATCTTCTTGAGAAAAGCGCGCTTAGCCCGCATCAAAAGGGCACGCTGAAATCTCTCGGCGAAAAGATCGCTGAGCCATCCACCGGAACCGTCTTGAAGGAATTCTTCGGCCAGGAATTCGCGTTCGCGTTCTATCCTCCGGCGGCGGATCCCCAGGAGATCAGCATTTTATCGGATACGGATATGTATGGTTTTGTGCGCAAGATGTTCTCCAATGTTCTTTTGGTCACCCGCACGCAAGGTAAGGGCGCGTTCGTGGATTTTCTGGCACAGTTTTTGCGATACAACACCAAACTTCAGCCGGAAGCGATCAATGTTGATGGCTACACGTTGCATTATGTGACTTTGCCGGATACCGGGATCCGCATCGGGTTCGTTAACATTCACGGCCTTTTGGTCATTGGGATCGATGAGCGGATCCTTGAAGAGAGCGTGAAGACATTTCGCAGGGCGGTTCCTTCGTTGGCTTCCGACACGCATTTGCGCCGGTCCCGGGAAAGGGCGATGTCGTCATCGGAATTTGACGGCTACTGGAACATGGCGGAAATTTCCGCGTACACCGATCAATATTTGACCGCGCTGATCGCCCGCATGGAACAGGAGCTGCTTGGCCGCGCCGTAGTGCACGGGGATGATCCTGCCGAAGGGAGTGAGGGCATGCGCCAGAATGTGGAAAGCATCAAGGCGTGGCTGGCGGAACGCACGCGCTTGGCCGCGGGGCTGGATGTGCTGGGAGTTTCAGGCCGCTGGGATGATATGCTGTCTTTGAAGTTCGACCTTTATTTCGACAAGGATAAAGTGGACCCCGGGAAAAGCGCGACCTACAGTTGTCCCGCGGCGCCTAACGCGACGCTGGCGTTCGTTCCGGCGGAGGCGATTTTTTATCAATGGAACAATTGTCTGGACCTCACCGCTTCCTGGGGTGAGATCGAGCAGGAGGTGGCAACAGCCCGGCGAGGCGTTGAGGAGAGGACATCGCCTATTGACACCATTGAGACCGTTCTGGATGTGCGCGTTAAGGAGGATGTTCTCCCGGCCCTTGGCGATGAAATGGGAGGATATCTTAAGGGCGTGCGCGCGGGTGATCTGTTCCCGGTTCCAGAATTTTTGTTCTTTATCAAGGTCGGGGACGAGGCGAAAGCCAAAGCGCTTTTGACGAAACTTGAGGGCCGTTTTTTAGAACACGTGCGCAAGGAAGACTATAACGGTATCGCGGTCGAATATATCGCCAGTCCGGCCGGAGGGAATGTGGAATTGGCGTATTGCATCATGGGCCAGTATATGCTGTTTTCTTTGAGCCGTCCGGTGCTTAAGGAGTCCATTGATATTTATCAGGGCCGCGCGTCGTCGCTGGCGGCGTCCGATGTTTTTAAATCTGTTCATCTGGCCGAGTATCCGCGCAGCCGCGCGGTCCAGTTCATCCGTATTGACCAAGCTACGTCCGCGTTAGAGAATGTTCTCGCCTGGGCCAAGACGCGGCAAGCCGGGCAGGCCGGGCAGAAGGAAGCGTTCCAAAGAGGAAGCGCCCAGCGCCTGGCCGATGTTGTTAAAGAAGTGGATTCTCAAAAGCAGGAACTTGAAGAAACAAAAAAGCGGATCGTTGCGCTCAACGATGAGATAGAAAACCTGGAATCCCAGCAGGTAGACGCCGCCATGCAGCGCGCGGACCTCGAACAGTCTCAAGAAAAGATCCAGGCTCTGGAAGAGGGGATCGCGGACGCGCAGGCGCAGCAGAAGGAGTTGGAAAACATCCGCCGCGACCATGAACGTTATCTGGCGGGTCGCCAGGGCCGTGAGGTGATCGAGTCCGATGTCCTCGCTCCTCTTTTGAAAAGTTTCACTTTTTTCAAGGCCTGGGGCGTGCGCACGACTTTGGAGAACGGCGCGTTTGAATCGAATGTGTTTCTAAAAGTGGAGTAGCATTTAAGGATATTAGGGGATTGGGAAATTGGGGAATAGATTATTCGGATATCAGGATATTCGGAAAAGCTTTTGTCGCTGATATCCTAATCGCCCAATACCCTGCTCCCTAGTTACCCAATTACCCAATAGTCTAAAGACAGGCATTCATTTGAATCCTTTTAAAAAAACATTGCTGGTCCTTCTGTTATGCGCAATGTGCGCGATGTCCAGCGGCTGCGCGTCGTTATTGCAGGCGCCGCTGGCGTTGATCAAACTGCCGTTCCAGGTCCTGGGGCAGGCCCTGAAGTTCGCCGCCAAAATGCCCAAACCACCGCCGGGGGTGTTCTTCTAGACCGGTTCGCAAGGGAAGGAGGACCGAGATCGTTTCCGAGAAACTGTGGCGCAAACCGGAATGTATTTTGTTTTTTCTCTGGGTGGTCACTCTGACCGCGTTTTCTCCTACGTTGACCGCTCAATTCACCGCGCTTGATGATCCGGGGCACCTGCTGGAGAACCCGCAGGTCATTTCGTTGTCGCTGGAAAATATCACGGCGATGTTCCGCACGACGGTCAACGACACTTATATCCCGCTTACGATCCTTTCCTTCGCCATTGAACACCATTTCTTCGGGTTCCAGCCTTTTGTTTATCATTGGGACAACCTTCTTTTGCATATGTTCGTCGTTGGTATCTTGTTTAGTCTCGGCCGGCGTATGGGGCTTAGCGCGCCGGCCGCTGGCGTGGGTTCGCTTTTGTTCGCACTGCATCCGATGCACGTCGAGTCGGTGGCGTGGGTGACCGAGCGCAAGGACGTCCTTTACGCGTTCTTCTACATGCTGGCGTTGCACCAGTATTGGTGGTATTTGCAGACCGGGGCGGGGCGCGCTTTTATCTTTTCGGTCGTTTTTGGTTTTTTAAGCATTCTGGCCAAGCCTATGGCCCTGAGCCTACCGCTGGTGTTGTGCGTGTTTGATCTTTTTTACGGAAGGAAATTCAACGGGCGTTGGGCCGTTGAGAAATGGGTCCATGCCGCGTACGTTCTCCCTGTGGCATGGATCACCGCCTCAATGTACCATCGTCGTCTGATGGATAATTGGGCTGAGGCGGTGTTGACCGCTGTCTGGAGTTTTGTGTTTTATATCCGGAAATTCATTTATCCGGTGGACCTTTCGCCGTTGTACGCGGCACCGGCCCCGGTGTCGTTTGAAAACCCGGAAATCCTGCTTTCCGTTGCCCTGTTTGTCGTGTATGTCGCATGCATCGTGTGTTACCGCAAGGACCGCTGGTTTCTTTTCGCGAACGGATTCTTTATCGCGTCGATATTTTTTTTGGTGCGGCTGCGTACTTCTTGGGGTTTGCACACGGTGGCTGACCGGTTCATGTATTTGCCCAGCGCGGGGTTTTGTCTTTTTTTTGGGCTATTGGCCGAGCGCCTGTTCCAGCGTGTAAACACGCTGGAAAATCGGCCGGGCGCGCGAAAAACTGTGCTGGCCGCGGCTCTGGTGATTTTGTTTTTTGTGCTGGGCACGCAGACCTACCGGCAAACCCGAATTTGGGAGAATGATACGACCCTTTGGGAGGCCGTTATCGGGAAAGGGGCGACCGATGGGCTTGCTTATTTTGCCCGCGGCAAGATGTACGATGAAAAAGGCGACCATATCCGCGCGCTGGCGGACTATACTATGTCCATTGCCCTGGACCCCAAATTTCCTCGGCCTTACAATAATCGCGGGATCATCTATGGAAAACATGGGAATTATCCACGGGCCCTTTCGGATTTTGATCGGGCGCTGGCGCTGTATCCGGAATTTGCGCAAGCGTACAACAACCGTGGGCTGATATATTTTTATTTACTTGAGGACCACTTGGCCCTAGAGGACTTTAACACGGCCATTGCGCTGCGGCCCCGCGTGGCATCTTCTTATGTTAACCGTGCCCGGTTTTTTCAGGTGACGGGACAATATCGTCTGGCGGCGGAGGACTTTATCCGCGCTTTGCAGCTTGATCCGGGCAACGCCGGGATCTCAAAGGAACTCGCTGAAACTTACCGTGCGCTCGAAGGTGTTGTGAAGTGATTGTTTCCCGGCCCTGCGATCAGCGGTTAGCAAGAGGGTATTTTTTAGTTAATATGGTTTTGTCACAGGAAATTATGAGTATAATAAATTAGTGTTTGAATACGACCATACCCCGAAGATGGGGAGAGAGACAAATTTATGCCCAAAAGGATCTTGATGGTCGAAGATGAATCGGATATCCGCGAGGCGGTCCAGGCGTCGTTGCGTTTGCGCGGGTTTGTGGTGACCACGGCCGTGGACGGGCAGGAAGCCTTGCGCAAGGTCAAATCTGACCGGCCGGACCTGGTCTTGCTGGACATCACGATGCCCAAGGTCGATGGCTGGCAGGTCTTGAAGGCGATCCGCGCCGACGCGGATGAGCTTACCCGGGATTTGCCGGTTTTGATGCTCACCGCGAACCGGTCGACTTCCTCTTTGATCGAATCACAATCCCAAAAGGCGACGGATTATATCATGAAACCTTTCGACATCGAGAAGCTCCTGCGATCCATCAACCGCTATATCTGACCTTCGATCTTGATCAATTTTTTTTATGAAAAATAAAGAAGTCGCCGATATCTTGGAACGCATGGGAAAACTCTTGGAGATCAAAGGAGAGATCGTTTTCAAGACGCGGGCGTATTACAAGGCCGCCGAGACGATTTTAAGCCTTCCGGAAGATATCGAGGCCGTCCGCAATGAGGATCGCCTGACACAGATCCCTGGCATTGGCAAGACGCTCGCGGAGAAGATCTCCCAGTTCCTTGACACGGGGCGGATGAAAGCTTATGAGGAATTGACCAAAGAGATCCCGGAAGGATTGCTGGAGGTCGTTGAGATCCCGTCGGTGGGGCCCAAAAAGGCGAAACTATTTTTCGAGCAATTGAAAATAAAAAATCCGCAGGACCTAAGTAAAGCCATGGAGGCCGGAAAATTGGCCGGCCTTCCGGGCATCCAGGAGAAAACTATTGAGAACATCCGCCGCGGCCTGAAGATCGTTAAGGAAGGGCAGGAGCGGATGCATCTGGGCACGGCCACCCAGGTGGCGGAGGAATTTATCGCGGCCCTTAAAAAAGTGCCCGAGGTCAAAGATGTCGTGGTCGCGGGAAGCCTGCGGCGTGGCCGTGAAACGGTAGGAGACATTGATCTTTTAGTTGATTCGACCGATCCCGCGAAGGTCATGGGCATTCTCACCAGTCTGCCGCAGGTCAAAAGTGTTAACGCCCACGGGGAAACCAAGTCGTCGGTCCTCACGCAAAATAACGTCCAGGTCGATGTCCGGGTGGTGGAGCCGAAAAGTTTCGGCGCGGCGTTGTTATATTTTACCGGTTCACAATCGTTTAACGTCAAACTCCGCCAGCTGGCCATCAAAAAAGACATGAAAGTCAATGAATACGGCGTTTTTTCCGTTAAAGGCGAGCAAGAGCGGATGCTCGCCGGAAAAACGGAAGAGGATTGTTTCAAGGCGCTGGGGCTGCCTTACGTCCCCCCGGAGGTGCGCGAGGATTTTGGGGAAGAGGAGTTGTTTTCGCAAAAAAAGGTCCCGGTATTGGTTGAGCTCGATGATATCCAGGGTGATCTGCACGTCCATTCCACCTGGTCGGACGGACACAATTCGATCGCGCAGATGGCCGAGACGGCGCGCGCGAAAGGGTACAAATATCTGGCCGTCAGTGACCATTCGCCGCGCCTGCGGGTGGCCGGCGGCGTCAGCCCGGAGGATCTCAAGAAGAAAAAGAAGGAGATCGACAGCCTCAACGCGAAGCTGAAGGATTTTCATGTTCTTTTTGGAACGGAAGTAGAAATAGACAGTGACGGAAATTTGGATTACAATAATACGATTCTTAGCGAATTTGATTTTGTCATCGCCGCCATTCACAGCGGATTCGAACAAAGTTCCGAACAACTGACCAAACGGCTCGTGAAAGTCTGTCAAAATAAATACGTCCATGCCATCGCGCATCCTACTGGTGTCCATCTGGGGAAACGCGATCCCTACCATTTTGATTTCAAGGAAGTCTGCACTGCCGCCGTCGACAATAACGTCTGCCTGGAGATCAACGCTTTTCCCATCCGATTGGACTTAAACGGGGCCAATGTCTACCACGCGCGTAAACACGGGGTCAAGTTCGTCATCGACACCGACGCGCATCGCACCGACCACATGGATTTCATGAAATTCGGGGTGACCACCGCGCGTCGCGGGTGGCTAAGAAAAGAAGACGTGCTCAACACCGCGTCTTATAGCGATTTGATAAAGAGTTTAAAGAAATGAAGGTCAGGAAAGTTAGGGTCAGGTAGCAAGGAACGAGGGTCAAGGTTTTCCTTGTTCCTTGACCTATGCCCCTTGTCCCTGTTTTTGATTATGGATTACAAGATCGTCAGTAAACAGACTTTTCTCGACCGGTTCAAGCGCTTGGACATCCGTTGTCCGGACATTGCCGGAAAGCTGCGCCCGGGGCAGTTCGTGAAGGTCTGTCCGGTCGCGGGAGAGGCGTCGATCCCGCTGGTCGTTGCCGAGATCGACCCGTTACGTGGGGTGATCGTGGTCTTCGTGCAGGAGGCGGACCCGGTGGCGCAAAAGCTTGGGGCCATGCCGATCAACCAGCCGATCTATTCGATCCTGGGGCCCCTGGGCACGCCGGTGCGCATCGAGAAAAAAGGCGTCGTCGTCTGTATCGCCACCGGTGTGGGTATCGCGCGCATCACGCCGGTCGCCCGCGCGTTAAAACAGGTGGGGAACAAGGTGATCGGTATTATCGGGGCACGCACGCGCGGCGAATTGTTGCTGGAAGCCCAGATGCGCATCGCCTCGAGCAAGATCTTTGTGGCGACTGAAGACGGGACGCGCGAATACCGCGGCCTGGCCACCGATCTTTTTAGGCGGGTGATGGGCGAAGAGAAGATCCAGGGCGTTTACGCCGCCGGTTCGGTCGATATGATGGAGACCGTTTGCGGTCTGACGGAAGCGCTTAACATCGACACCCAGATCATTCTGGATGTGTCAATGGTCGATTGCATGGGGTTGTGCGGGTCGTGCCGTGTGAAGGTCAATGGCCGCACCGTCTTGGCGTGCGTGGAAGGCCCGGCCTTTAACGGACATGAAGTGGATTTCGCGGAATTAAAGGTCCGCATGAACGCTTTTAAGGAGAAGGACCGATGGGGCAACCTGAAGTCGTTGTTCAATCCGAGAGAAAACGATCTAAGAATTTTGAAGAAGTTTCCCTTGGATATCCAAAGAAGCTAGCGCTCGAGGAGGCCAAACGCGCGCTGCAGTGCTTGAAGCCCGGCGAGAAGGAGGGGTGTCCGCTGGGGGTCGACATCCCGGGGTTCGTGCGCTTGCTTTCCGAGAACCATGTTGCCGAGGCGCTTTTAAAGATCCGGGAACAGAACCCTTTGCCGTCGGTCTGCGGGCGCGTGTGCACGGCGCCTTGCGAATTGTCAGGGCTGCGCAACGAACAGGATGATCCGCCGGGCATCCGCGCGCTGGAGCGTTTCGCGGCGGATTTTGGCAAACCGAAGTTCGCGCACCGCCGACCGCATCCACGCACGGGCAAGAAAGTGGCGGTCATTGGTTCCGGCCCCGCGGGGTTAAGCGCGGCGGCATCTTTGGCGCAGAAAGGTCACCGGGTCACGGTCTTTGAGGCGTTCGACCAGCCCGGCGGGATGTTATATTACGGGATTCCTTCATTCCGTCTTCCCGCGAAAGTCCTTGAGGATGAGATCCTGGAACTAAAATTTCTGGGGGTGGACATCCGGACGAATTGTTACGCGGGCAAAAGTATCAATCTGACGGATTTGACGACGCAAGGCTTTGAGGCGATCCTGCTGGCGACCGGCGCGGGTGTTCCGCAATTACAGGACCTCCCGGGCGCGAATTTAGGCGGCGTTTATTACGGGGAAGAATTTCTTTTGCGGTTGGACCAGGCCCGACGGCAACGGGGAAAAGACACCGATCTTCGTTTGGGCTCGCGGGTCATTGTTCTGGGGTCGGAATATATGGCGCTTGATTGCGCGCGCGCGGCGCTGCGCTTGGGAAAACAGGTCACGTGGGTCTCTTCCGAGGCGCTGGAAGACAAAAAAGTCATCCCTGAGGAAAGTGTTTACGCCGCGCAAGAGGGCGTCCACATCGAGGCGCTCGTCAGGCCTTTGGAGATCGTCGGTAACGACCAACACTTCGCCCGCGCGGTCAAATGCCTGCGGCTTGACTACGCGGATACGCGTTCAACAGGGCACTGGGAATTAACCCCGGTACCCAATTCCGAGTTCGTGCTGGAAGCGGATTCGGTGATCGTCGCGATGGGCCATGCTCCTAATTCTCTTATTAAACGTGACGTTCCGCAGTTGAAGGTCAACGACGACGGGACGATCTGGGTCGATCCTAATGATTCTTCGACTTCGATTAGCGGTATTTTCGCCTGTGGCAACGCGGTGACCAACGCCGGGCCGGTGGTGGAGGCGATGGCCTCAGGGAAAAAAGCCGCCGCGGATATCGATAATTATCTAAAAGGCAAGTAATGGTAACGGTTAGGGTCAAGAGGCCCGTTTCGTCAATCGGTTAAGGCAACGTAACCGTTACCGACCAACGATACGGGTTTCGTAGCCGTAACCGATCAACTTAGCCGGGTTTTCATAAAATTTTTCAATATGAATGACCGTGTAACAATTTCACAAATTCAGCAGAAGAAGAAGCGTAAGCAGAAAATCGTTGTCCTCACCGCCTACGATTATCCGTTGGCCGCACTGATCGACCGTTGCGCCGTTGATATCATTCTAGTCGGCGATTCGCTGGCCAACGTCGTTCTGGGGCTGGATTCGACGACGCAAGTGGGGATGACGGAAATGCTGCATCACGCGAAAGCGGCGCGCCGGGCGGTCAAGCGCGCGCTTCTCGTCGGCGACATGCCCTTTGAATCCTATCAGCAGGATCCGGCCAAAGCCGTGTTCAACGCCCATCGGTTTGTCGAAGAGGCCGGTTGCGACGCGGTCAAACTCGAATGGTTCGACCGCTGCCTTGAGGTCGCGGAAAATATCGTCAACGCCGGCATCCCGGTGATGGGCCACGTCGGGTTGACGCCCCAGACCGCCGCGAAGCTTGGAGGATTCAAGGTCCAGGGCAAAGACGCCGATTCCGCCCGACGGATCCTGGAAAACGCGCTCGCGCTGGAGAAGGCAGGGTGTTTTAGCGTTGTGCTGGAATGCATCCCCGCGCCGCTGGCGGCGATGATCACAAAGCGATTGTCAATTCCGACCATCGGCATCGGCGCGGGCAAAGATTGCGACGGGCAAGTCCTGGTGACGCACGATCTTTTGGGCTTATTTGAGCGCTTCACGCCGAAATTCGTCAAACGATATGTTCATCTGAATAATTCCATCGAGAAGGGTGTTACGCGTTTTTGCAAAGACGTCCGGCGCGGGAAATTTCCGGATAAAGCGCACAGCTATCCGATGAACCCGGAAGAGTTCAAGAAGCTCAAGAAAAGATCCATATGAAAAAATGTCCTTTTTGCGCCGAAGAGATCCAGGACGATGCTATCAAATGCAAACATTGCGGCGAATTTATTGATGGGAGCGGTCGGACGTCTGTTGAGAAACCTAAACCGAAGTGGTATCTGAAGACCTCAACGCTGGTCTGGGGGTTTTTGATTACGGGTCCGTTTGTGATCCCACTGGTGTGGGTCAACCCGCATTTTTCTCTGACCAAGAAGATCGTGTTGACCGCGGTTTTTGTCTTGATCACGTTTGCGTTGCTCAAAGCGACCACCGATGCGGTCGTAGTGTTGAAACAGTATTACCAAACGCTTTCGGGGGGCCTTTGAGAATGAGCGTTTACCAAACACAAGGAGGTGCATATGATGGGAAAGGAATGTTGTGAAAAGTTAAAACCGTACGCGGGGCTTTTCCTGCGGCTGGGCCTGGGCATCATTTTCGCGTATCACGGGTTCGGCAAGGTCTTCGGCGCCGGGACAAATATGGGAACGGCGTGGAACCCGAACATGCCGGTTGTACTGCAAGCGATGGTTTCGTGGGGTGAATTCCTTGGTGGTGTCGCGATTTTATTGGGATTTTTGACCGAATGGGCCGCGTTGGGCATTACCATTATCATGCTGGGCGCCATCATCACGATCCACGGGAAAAACGGTTTTGGCATGCAAGGTGGTGGTTTTGAATACAATTATCTTATTATTATGGCTTGCCTGGCATTGATCGCCATTGGTCCCGGACCGTTGTCGATCGGTTGCTGCAAAAAAGGTGGAGGATGCTGCCATAAAGAATAGGTGATGGTCAGGGCGACGAAGCCCGTATCGGTTACGTTCCAGGGACACGTCCGTAACCGTTGCCGAATGCCGAAACGGGTATCGTGACCCGAACCGTAAAGACGTTACCGAATTATTGGATGAATTTCAATAAAGGAGGGCCAAGGATGATGAAGCCGATCGCGCTTGCTCCGATGATGCAGATCAGGACAGCGCCGGCGGAAACGTCTTTGGCCTTTTCCACGAGCGGGTGAAATTCGGGCGAGGCCACGTCGCAGAGGAATTCGAAGGCGGTGTTCAAGGCTTCCGCGGTCCACACGCTCACCACGGCGATGATCATCCAGCACCATTCTTCCGCCGAGATCCCGACGACGGCGCTGGTCGCGAAGATGAGAATGGTCGTCACCAGATAGAACCAGGCGTGCTGCTGGGAAAAGAGAATGATGCGCACGCCGTTAAAGGCGTACGCGAAACTTTCGTACAATCCCCGCGGGGTGAGCTTGTTCTTTTTTCTGGCCTTTGGATTCATCCTGAATTAATGATACAGTTTTTTTCGGGCGAATTCAAACGTTTCTGTGATATTTCTTTTGTTGTTTGTGCTACAATCAGTGGTTTTAAAGGAGTTCAGCGCCTATGGTGACTTTAATTCATAAGGCTTTAATAAGAATTGTTGCTCCATTCAGCTTGGTCATGTTTATTTTTAATCGCGCCCTTGGCGGCGGCAATTCATGGGACGGACCTCTTTTGGTGTTGCTCATTGCGGCATGTATGCTGTTATTTCTTCTGAACCCATGGGGACGCATTTGTTGGATTCTCATGACAATATGGGATATAGGTCAACATCTAAATAATCTCAGACAAGACGATTATTTTAACATCAATTATTATATGGCTAACCCCAAATTAGCGTTTAATATTTTTCCTGATGTATGGTTTTTATTGATCGTCAGCATATATTTATTTCTTCCGCCTGTTAGTAGGGTATTTGCTGACAGAAATCAATAGAAGGATCATTATGGCTAAAGGACAGGGAACACGGCGGCAGAAAGATATCGCGCGGATGGTGAAAGAGCGACGGGGAAATCAGCAATATAAAATGAAAGCTTGGGGAACAGAGGTAAGAGGTAAAGAGGTAGGAGGTAAGTGATAATGGGCAAAATATTTTTTACCTCTTACCCCTTACCTCTCTACCTCTGATTACGCTCTTAATTGCTTCTCCGCATCAACCACGTCGCGGTTGATCTTGTGGATGGTCTGGCGGAGCTTGTCTTTGAGGACATTGGAAACCGGGGCGTCTAAAACTTCCCGCATCACTTGGATGGTCATGCGCAGGTATCTGATGATCTCGCCTTCATCGGCTTCACTATACTGCAGTACCCGATTGAAATCTTCGCCTTTCATCCAGCCTTCCAGGAGTTTGCTCAAGTGAAACGCGCAGAGCTTGGTGGCGGGGAGGATACCGAATTTTTTTTCCATTTTTAAAATGGGAAAGAGGATATCGTTGGTCATGTTCTGCAGCTGTTTGGCCTGCCGGTCCAGGGTGGGCCGGTTCATCCGCGGGCGCGGTTCGTACACGACACCGAGGCTCAATATCCCCAATTCTGTCACCGTCATCTGCTCCAGTGTCCCTCGGGCGAACAGTTCGGAGAGGATCATTTCGTAACCGTATACCTTCGCAGCAAAGATCCCTTTTTCGGTCACATGGTTCTTGCGGATATGTCCGAGCTGTTTGAGAAGACTTACCTTGGCGCGTAAATGCCGCAGCGCCTTTTCCCGGTGGGAACTTTTCTCCTGAAAATGATGGAAGGAAAGTGAATACACGTCGTAAAGCTTCTCGCCGAATTTTTGGTAGAGATTGAGGATCGTCGCGTAGGAAGCGTTAAACCGTGAACTTACCTTTTCCGGTTCGGAGAAGATCATCCTTTTAAGGTCTTCGGCGGAGAGTTCGTGCGGGTTGACCCGGCAGAAGACGTAGCCTTCGGTATCGATGGAGCGCCGTCCCGCCCGCCCGGCCATCTGGTAAAAATCCCGGGTCCTCAGGGGCATAAAGGTGTGTTCATAGAATTTGCGCAGTTCGTTGAATACCACACTGCGCGCGGGCATGTTGACGCCAAGAGCGAAGGTTTCCGTCGTAAAAATGACCTTGATGAGGCGCGTGGTAAAGAGGCGTTCAACCACTTCTTTTAAGGTCGGCAGCATTCCCGCGTGGTGATAGGCGATGCCGCGCTCGACAAACGGGCGGATGTCGAAGGTGCTCGGTTCGGTCGTGATGTCGAACTGGTGGCAGAGGTGGTCAAAGAGGCTGGTGATCTGTTTTCTCTCGTCGGGGGAGAGAAAGTCAAAACCGCGCATTTCATCCGCCAGATATTCCGTGTGCCGCCGGCTGAAGGTAAAATAGATGCACGGGAGGGAATCTTGTTCCTGCAGGTGCCGGATCAGCGAATCCGGGCGGTTGGGCTTGACGGGGATCGTTTTCGGCAGCCGCTGGTGAAAATGCGCGCGCCAGTGCGGGCCCTGATACCCGTGGCGGCTGAGCTCTTTGAGGTCATCGTAAATTTTTCCCTGGCATTGGTAGAAGAAATGCAACGGCACGGGGCGCTTGGTCTCTTCGATGACACGGATGTCGTGTTTGTGGATGCTTTTAAGCCACCCGACGAGCTCATGAACGTTGGGGATCGTCGCCGAAAGCCCCAAAACGCGCATGTGGTCCGGCAAAAAGATGAGGGACTCTTCCCAGACGCTACCGCGCTCGATATCGTCGAGATAATGGATCTCGTCGAAAATGATCCAGGTGTAATGTTTCAGGGAAGACTCTTTCTCCAGGATCTTGTTGCGGAATATTTCTGTCGTCATGATGAGGGTCGGCGCGTCGGGGTTGATGCTCACGTCGCCGGTCAGGATACCGACCTTGTCCGGATAATTTTTCGAGAAGTCGCGGAACTTCTGGTTGGAGAGCGCCTTCACCGGTGAGGTGTAAATGACCTTTTCCCCGCGCTCGAGGCAACGTTGGATGGTATGCTCGGCGATGGCCGTCTTGCCCGCGCCGGTGGGGGCGCAGACGATGACCGAAGAGCCATCATTTATGGCCTGGATCGCTTTTTCCTGGAATGGATCATAACGCATGAGTGTTATTATACACAAAAAGACCACCGCGCCAACAAAACCTATAGAATAGTAATATATCAATAAATTACTCGTACTAAACGCTTGTCCCTTGACAATTTTGTTTTTGTATGTTGATTTCCTAAAATCTAGAAGAATCAACATACAAAAACGATCTGTCAAGGGACTTGCATTTTGAAAGGCTTTTGGTTAAAATACCACCTCTATGTCAAAAGTAGCTGATCCCCTAAAGAGCGATTTAATGGAAAAGATCGTTTCCCTGTGCAAGCGCAGGGGGTTTATCTTTCCCTCTTCGGAGATCTATGGTGGCTTAGGCAGCGCCTGGGATTACGGTCCGCTGGGCGCGGAACTCAAGCGCAATGTCAAGTCCGCCTGGTGGAGCACGGTCGTGCACCAGCGCGATGACATGGTTGGCCTCGATGCCAGTATCCTGATGCACCCCAAGACCTGGGAGGCCTCGGGACACATCAGCAACTTTAATGATGTCCTCGTTGATTGCCGCCGTTGCAAAAATCGTTTCCGTGTTGATCACTTGAAAGACGGTAAATGTCCCAGTTGCGGGGCCAAAGATTTCACCGAAGGCCGGGCGTTTAATCTGATGTTCAAAACGCATTACGGCGCGGTGGAGGATGGCAACGTGACGTACCTTCGGCCAGAGACCGCGCAGGGCATCTTCGTTAATTTCAAAAATGTCCTGGATAGCACCCACCGCAAGCTTCCCTTCGGTATCGCGCAGATCGGCAAGGCCTTCCGCAATGAAGTGACCGCGGGCAATTTCACATTCCGCATGCGCGAATTCGAGCAGATGGAGATCGAGTATTTCACCACCAAAGACCAGGCCAAAGCGTGCCACGAGCAGTGGACGCAAGACCGTTTGAAATGGTATCTTGACCTGGGCATCCGTAAAGAGAACCTTAAATTCCGCAAACATGCCGATGATGAACTCGCTCACTACGCGGCCGCGTGCACGGACATCGAATACAATTTTCCTTTCGGCTGGTCGGAATTGGAGGGCATCGCCAACCGCACCGATTACGATCTCAAACAACACGCGAAATTTTCCGGTCAGGACCTGCAATATCAGGATTTGACGACCAATGAAAAATTTTATCCCTACGTCATTGAACCTTCCGGCGGGGTGGACCGCGCCACACTGGCGTTTTTGGTCGACGCCTATCATGAAGAGATCGTCAAGGACCAGACCCGTGTGGTTTTAAAGTTTAGTAAACAGCTCGCTCCCATCAAGGTGGCGGTCTTGCCGCTGTTGAAGAAGAATGATGGCATCGTCACCCTGGCCAAGCGGATAAAGAATGACTTGCAAAAAGAGTTCGTTTGCGTTTATGATGATACGGCTGCAATTGGGAAACTTTACCGGCGCCAGGATGAAGTGGGGACATTTTTTTGCGTGACCGTGGACGTGCAGTCTTTGGAAGACGGCCAGGTCACGGTGCGTGACCGGGACACCATGTTGCAGGAGCGAATTTCGGTCGACTCTTTAAAAGGATATGTGCGCGGGAAGTTGGCACTCTAGCGCGTTAATTTTTATCAACATCACAACAACAGAAGACAGGAGAGTTAGTAAAGATGGCAAAAAAGTATGTGTATTCTTACGGGGCCGGTCGTGCGGAAGCCAAAGGCGAAGAATTAACCAAGAATGTGCTCGGGGGAAAAGGTATCGGGTTGATGGAAATGACCTCGATCGGGATTCCGGTTCCGGCGGGTTTCACGGTCACGATCCAAACGTGCGAAGAATATTATAAGCTCGGCCGCAAACTTCCCAAAGGATTGGAAAAGGAAGTCCGCGACGCGGTTTTGAAACTTGAGAAAGTGACCGGGAAAAAGCTTGGTGATGAAAAAGACCCGCTGCTTGTTTCAGTGCGTTCCGGCGCCGCGCGCTCGATGCCGGGGATGCTCGAGACGATCCTGAATTTAGGTCTTAATGATAAAAGCGTCGAAGGCCTGGCCAAGAAGACCGGCAACGCGCGTTTTGCTTATGACGCTTACCGGCGTTTTATCCAGATGTTCTCCGCGACCGCGATGGGCCTTTCCAAGCAGCCGATGGAAGACATGCTCCATGAAATGAAGCGCGAGCTTAATGTCAAGACCGATCCGGAGATTCCCGCCGAGAAACTCCGTGAATTGTGTGACCAGTTCAAAGCCTTCTACAAAATGAATAAAGGCGAGGATTTCCCGCAGGACCCCTGGAAACAGTTGTGGGGTGCCATCATGGCGGTTTTTAACAGCTGGGAAGCCGAAAAAGCCCAGACGTATCGTCGCGTCGAGAAGATCACGGACCTCAAAGGGACCGCGGTTAATATCGTGCAGATGGTTTTCGGAAATAAGGGGAATAACAGCGGGACAGGTGTGTGTTTCACCCGAGATCCCAACAGCGGCGAAAATACTTTTTACGGCGATTACTTGATCAACGCCCAGGGCGAGGACGTCGTTGCCGGTATCCGCACGCCGCTCAAACTTTCCACGTTGCAGCAGCAAATGCCCAAGGCCTACGATCAGCTTTGCGCGGTGCGCGCGATCCTGGAATCCTATTATAAGGAAATGCAGGACCTGGAATTCACGGTCGAAGATGAAAAACTTTATATGCTGCAATGCCGTACCGGCAAACGTTCGCCGGCCGCGGCGTTTCGCATTGCCCTGGACCATGCGACCAAGCCGCTTTTGACCAAGGCCCAGGCCAATGATCTGGTGAAAAAAGGATACCTTCCTAAAAAATATGCCGAGCTAGCCGTCAAACCGGTCATTACCAAAGCGCAGGCGGTCAGCCGTATTTCTTCCGATGACATCGAGCGTCTTTTTTATCCGGTCATCGACACTAATAAAGTGGCTCCGGCGCAACTGAAGTCCGCGCGCCTGGCCAGCGGTATCAATGCTGTCCCGGGTTCTGCCGCCGGAAAAGTCGTGTTCACGGCCGCGGAAGCGGAGAAGCTGGGACACAAGGGTGAAAAGGTCATTCTGGTGCGCAAGGAAACAAGCCCCGAAGACGTCGGTGGTATGCACGCGGCTAAAGGCATTTTGACCGCGACCGGCGGCAAGACCAGCCACGCGGCGGTCGTCGCGCGCGGTTGGGGTAAATGCTGTATCGTCGGATGCGAGGTTTTGCGTATTGATTATGACGCCAAGCAAATGTCGGTCAACGGTAAAACGGTCAAGCAGGGGGAATACATTACCCTCGATGGTTCGGCCGGCGAGGTCTACGTCGGTGACATGCCGTTGCGGGAACCGGAACTTCCCGACGCGTACTACACGATCCTCAAATGGGCGGATGAATTCCGCAAGATCAACGTCCGCACCAACGCGGATACGCCTTATGATGCCGTCAACGCGATCAAGATGGGCGCGGAAGGTATTGGTCTGTGCCGCACGGAACATATGTTTTTCGATACCGAGGAACGCCGTTTGGCGATCCAGGAAATGATCGTCGCGGAAACGCTGGATGCCCGTAAAATGGCGCTCGCGAAACTTTTACCGTTCCAGACGGACGATTTTTACGGTATCTTTAAGGCGATGAACGGCTTTCCGGTCACGATCCGTTTGATCGACCCACCGTTGCACGAGTTCACGCCTAAAGACAACGCCGGTATTGAGAAATTGAGCAAGATCACTGGCCTTGATCCGGAGAAGATCAAACACCGCTGCGAACAATTGCATGAGGCCAACCCCATGCTGGGCCACCGCGGATGCCGTTTATGCATTACGTATCCGGAGATCCTCGACATGCAGGTGACCGCGATCATCCAGGCCGCGATCAAGTGCCGCAAAGAAGGCATCAGGGTCTTGCCGGAGATCATGCATCCTTTGACGATCGACAAAAAAGAATTCCGGATCCTGGAACAACAGACCCGCGCTGTCGCGGACCGGTTGATCAAACAGGCCGGGGTGACGCTGCCGTATCTCGTTGGTACGATGATCGAGATCCCGCGCGCCGCTCTTTTGGCGGACCAGCTGGCGGAAGTGGGCGAATTCTTCAGCTTCGGGACCAATGACCTGACCCAGATGACCCTGGGGCTTTCGCGCGATGACGCCGGACGTTTTCTTCCAGTCTATGTGGCGACGGAGAAAGACGGCGGCAAGGGCATTTTTAAGGACGACCCTTTCCAAAGCCTGGACCAGGAGGGCGTGGGAATGCTCGTTAAAATGGGCATTGAGCGTGGCCGGTCCACAAAGAAGAATTTGAAGATCGGCATCTGCGGGGAGCACGGCGGGGACGCGACTTCCGTCGATTTCTGCTGTCGTGTGGGGATGGATTACGTGAGCTGTTCACCGTACCGTGTTCCGATCGCCCGTTTGGCCGCGGCCCAGTCCGCGCTTAAAACGGCGAATGGCGGCCGGACAAGCGTGAGGAAAAAAGGCAAAAAACGGTAATTAGGGGTATCCGGCTATCCGGGTACCCGGGACTAGGAAATCCGGATAACCGGATCTCCGGATTCCCGGATGTTCTTATTATCTTATGACCGATCCCATCAAAGCCTATTTAAAGGATGTCCGTCCCATCGCGCTTTTAACGGCCGAGGAAGAAATTACTCTGGCCGAAAAGGTGCAAAAAGGGGACAGGGAAGCCCGGGATAAAATGATCCGGGCCAATCTGCGCCTGGTCATCTCGATCGCCAAGCGGTATGTGAACCTCGGCGTTCCTTTAAGCGACCTTATAGAGGAAGGGAACATCGGGTTGATGAAAGGCGTTGAGAAGTTCGACCCAAGCAAGGGGTATCGTTTTTCTACCTACGCGGCCTGGTGGATCAAGCAAGGCGTTTCGCGCGCGATCATCGACCAGGGCAAAATGATCCGCGTGCCGGTCTACATGAACGAGGAGATCCTCAAGTATAAGAAGGCCGTTGAGAAATTGACCCATCGTTTGAACCGTAAACCACGCATGGCGGAGATCGCCAAACGCATGAAACTGACCGTTGAGCGCATCCGCGAGTTGGATAACGCCATCGCCCGCATGTCGAGCCTGGACGCGCCTATCGGTGAGGAAGGGGAGGGCCAGATCATCGACATTATCGAAGACGAGAACGTGTCCAGCCCTGATGCTGAACTGGAAAAGTTCTTCGATAAGGAACGTACCACGGGTTTTCTGGACATGCTTGAAGAACGCGAGCGCAAGATCATCGAGATGCGTTACGGTTTGATCGACGGCGAGGCCCGCACGTTAGCCGAGATCGCCGAGGAATTGGGCGTTTCGCGCGAACGCGTGCGCCAGATCGAATCCGCCACGCTCAAAAGGATCCGGCATCTTCTCAAACAGAACAAGGTCAAGAAGTGATATCCCGAAAACGCAAAGCGACTTTTGTCCTCGTTATTCCGCAGTTTGAAGACATTTTCCATTCCTATTATTCCGGGGAGATCATTCGCGGCGTCAGCCTTTCCGCCAGCCGTTTGAGCGCCGATTTTCTGGTGCATATCACCGACCGTGGCAACCACAAGGGTTGGCTCGATTCCAGTTTGATGGACACCAAATATGTCGACGGGATCATCTTTGCCGACATCGATAATGACGTGGACGTCGTCAAGAAAGCGATCCGCTGGGGCATGCCGTGCGTTGTTCTTAATAACATCCTGGATGAACCGATCAATTATATCTCCATGGACAACAAGCAGGCGGCCATGGAAGTTGTCGATTATTTGATCGGCCAGGGCCACACGGAGATCGCCACCATTGCCGGCGATATTTCCACACAGGCCGGCCTCAAGCGCCTGGAGGGATACCGCGACGCGTTGATCAAGCACAATATCGCGACGCCGCGTCATTACGTCACCTTTGGGGATTTTTTACGCACCCCGGCCCGCGCCGCCGCGCAAAAATTATTGAAAGCCAAGAAGCGGCCCACGGCCGTTTTTGCCGCGTCGGATGTCATGGCGCTGGAGTTGATGGATGTGGCGCGGTCGCTGCAGTTGCGCGTGCCGCAGGACATTTCGGTCGTCGGTTTCGATGACAATCCGCTCGCCGCGACCAGCCCCGTGGCCTTGACGACCGTTTCCCAGCCGTTAGTTGAGATGGGACGCCTCGGCGCGGAACACTTGAGCTTGATCAGCAAAGGAAAAGAGCGGCTGCCGCTGAAGATTATATTACCGACAAAATTGATCGAACGTGATTCGGTCGCAAAGGCAGGCCTGCCTGCCCAGCAGGCAGGTAAGAAATGACAAAAACCCGGGCACTGCGCAAGAGCGACCTTAAGGACCGGATCAGGGACATTCCGGATTTCCCGAAGGAAGGGATCATTTTTAAAGATATCACGACACTGCTTAAAGACGGCGATGCCTTTAAAAAATCAGTTAATCTTTTGGCGGGTAAATTCAAGAAATCAAAGATCGACTATGTCGTTGGCGTGGAGGCGCGCGGTTTTATTTTTGGCGCCGCCCTGGCCTACAAGCTGGGCGCGGGGTTCGTCCCCGTGCGCAAAAAAGGCAAGCTCCCGGCCAAGACCAAAAGCATCACTTATGAGCTGGAATACGGCAAGGACGTCCTGGAGATCCATGAGGACGCCCTTGAGCCTAACGCGCGTGTTCTTATTGTCGATGATCTTCTGGCGACCGGAGGCACTATCAGGGCGGTCTCCGACCTCGTCAAAAGCGAGAAGGCAAAGATCGCCGGCGTCGCTTTCTTGGTCGAGTTGAAGTTCCTCCGGGGAATAGAGAAACTTAAAGACCTGCCAGTGTATTCGGTAATAAAATACTAAAGTCACCAAGTCACATAACAGGGCACAATGACCAATGCCAAATGACAAATTAATTGATAATGAACAATGACAAATGGGTTGGAAATTGAGAATTTGTCATTAATTTGACATTTGTCATTTTAAATTTGACATTAAATGTGACCTTGTGATTTCAATGCATAAGCAAGTTGCTTCAAAAATCCCCACTGTTTTTCTTCTCTTCCCAATACTTGTTCTCACATTCCTTTCTTATTTGCCCATTTTAAAAGGTGAATTCCTCCTCTGGGACGATGATGTCCACGTGCTGGAGAATATCACCATTCGCGGTCTTGATCTCGAACATGTGTTGGACATGTTCACCACCACCGTCAACAAGATCTATATCCCACTCACCAGTTTTTCCTTCGCCCTGGAACATCGTTTTTTTGGCTACAATCCGTTCGTTTATCATTTGGATAATGTCTTGTTGCATCTTCTCGTCGTTGTCATGGTGTTCTTTCTGGGACGCAAGCTCGGGCTTTCGCAAGCGGCCGCGGGTGTTGCTGCGCTGATCTTCGGGATTCACCCCATCCACGTCGAGTCCGTTGCCTGGATCACGGAACGCAAAGACGTTTTGTACGCCGCGTTTTACATGGCCGCGCTTTTGAGTTACCTGCGTTATCTGGAAGAGAAGAGAGGCTACTGGCTTGCGGGGGCGGCGAATCTCCGGCGTTTGGGC
>ORJL010698109.1_pt1 | contig 27817 bp, 27 predicted proteins | sample 1779941 | NCBI WGS metagenome assembly ORJL01 (sample SAMEA104232317, study PRJEB22302) | groundwater metagenome | biome: forest; feature: aquifer; material: groundwater | place: USA | collected 2011-08-07 | depth 5.8 m
CCCTCAGCCCTCAGCCCTCAGCCCTCAGCCCTCAGCCCTAAGCCCTAAGCCCTAACCCCACAGCCCTGGTCCTCACCACGATCTATAATCTCTCTTCGTGACCTCCCCGCCCCGCCCCGCTTACAAACGTATCCTCCTGAAACTCTCCGGCGAAGCCCTGATGGGCGAGCAGACGTACGGCATCGACCCGGCCGTCGCCACGCAAATCGCACGGGACGTCGCCGAGATTCAAGGCATGGGGGTCGAGACCGCCATCGTCATCGGCGGCGGCAACATCTTCCGCGGCGTGGCCGCCAGCGCGCGCGGCATGGACCGCGCGACCGCGGACTACATGGGCATGCTGGCCACCGTGATCAACGCGCTGGCGCTCCAGGATGCCCTCGAGCAGCAGAACGTGGTCACCCGCGTCGTGACCGCCATCGAGATGCGGGCGGTCGCCGAGCCGTTCATCCGCCGTCGCGCCATCCGCCACCTCGAAAAAGGCCGCGTCGTCGTCTTCGGCGCCGGCACCGGGAACCCCTACTTCAGCACCGACACGGCGGCCGCGCTGCGCGCGATGGAAATCAAGGCTGACGTCATCCTGAAGGGGACGAAGGTGGACGGCATCTTCGACGCCGACCCGATGGTGAAGGCCGACGCGACGCGCTTCGAGCGCATCTCCTATCTGCAGGTGCTCGAGCAGGGGCTGAAGGTGATGGACGCGACGGCCATTTCCCTCTGCATGGACAACCGGCTGCCGATTGTGGTGTTCAACCTCCGGACACCCGGCAACATCAAGCGCGCGATCGCCGGCGAGCCCATCGGCTCGCTCGTCACCGCCTGAACCTGGAGCCACTCTCATGGACGTGAATGACCTGAAAGGGTTGTACGCGGAAGTCAGCAAGCGAATGGACGCCGCGATCGAGCACGCACTACACGAGTTCGCCGGCGTCCGGACCGGACGCGCGTCGGTGACAATCCTCGACGGCGTGCATGTCGAGGCCTACGGATCAAAGATGCCGCTCAATCAGATCGCCGGGTTGTCGATCCCCGAGCCGACGCTCATCCTCGCCCAGCCGTTCGACCCGTCGCAACTCGGGGCAATCGAGAAGGCCATCCGCTCGGCCGGACTCGGACTGAACCCGGCCAACGACGGCAAAGTCGTGCGCATCCCGCTCCCGACGCTCACCGAGGAGCGTCGGAGGGAGCTCTCCAAACTCGTCCACAAGCTGAGCGAAGAAGCGCGCAACAGCATCCGCCAGGTGCGCCGCGACGCCAACGAACGACTGAAGAAGCTCTTCAAGGATCACAAGATCGCCGAAGACGACGAGAAGAAGGGCCTCGACGAGGTCCAGAAGCTCACCGACCTCCACATCAAGAAAATCGACGACCTGCAGGCGAAGAAGGACGGGGAGCTTCTCGGAAAGTAGGATGTCTCTTTTCACCCATCTCGAATGCTCCGTCCCGTGCGGAGCGCCGACGCTCGATCCGCGCGGACGCCACCATCTCTGCGCCTGCGGCGCGCCCCTGCTCGCCCGCTACGATCTCGACGCGGCCCGCGCGTGGTCGCGCGACAGCCTGAAGGGCCGCGAGCCGAACCTGTGGCGCTACCGCGAGCTGATGCCGCTCCTCGACGGCGAGCAGCCGGTGACGCTCGGCGAGGGGCTCACGCCGCTCGTCCATGCCCGCTCGCTCGGCGCGACGCTCGGCCTCGATCGGCTCTACATCAAGGACGAATCGCTGAACCCGACGAACTCGTTCAAGGCGCGCGGGCAGTCGGCCGCGATCACGCGCGCGAAATACCTCGGGGAAACGACGATCGCGCTCCCGACCGCCGGGAACGCGGGCAACGCCGCGGCCGCGTACGCCGCAGCGGCCGGGCTCGCGTGCGAAGTGTTCATTCCCAAAGACGCCAAACGGCCCTTCATCGATGAGTGCCGGCTCTACGGCGCGAACGTCACGCTCGTCGACGGGCTGATCACCGATGCCGGCCGGATGGCTGCCGACAAGGGCGGGCCGCTCGGCTGGTACGACGTCTCGACGCTCAAAGAGCCGTATCGCATCGAGGGCAAGAAGACGATGGCGTACGAGCTGGCCGAGCAGATGGACTGGCAGTGGCCGGACTGGATCGTCTACCCGACCGGTGGGGGCACCGGCATGGTCGGCATGTGGAAGGCGATGGAGGAAGTCGAGCGCATCGGCTGGGTGAGGCGGGGGAAACGTCCGCGGATGGTGTCGGTCCAGGCCGAGCACTGCGCGCCGATCGTGCGCGCCTTCGAGCAGGGCACGGAAAGAGCGCAGCCCTGGGAAGGCGCGTCGACCCTGGCGGACGGCCTGCGCGTGCCGCGCGCCATTGGCGACTTCCTCATCCTGCGCGCCGTCCGCGAAAGCGGCGGAACGGCGCTCGCGGTTTCGGACGCTTCGATGGTGAACGGCATGCTCGCCATCGGCAAACACGCCGGCGTGAGCGCCGCGCCCGAAGGGGGCGCCGCGCTCGCGGCGATCGAGCGCTTGGCGGCGAAGGGCACGATCAAGCCGCACGAGTCGGTGGTGCTCTTCAACACCGGCGGCGCGTTGAAGTATCTCGACGTCATAGCTGATAGCTGAGAGCTGTCAGCGGTCAGCGGTCAGTCACCAAAAGTGACGCCGAGCGCTTTCGCCGTCAGCAGCAGGTCGAAATCTGTCGGCACGGTCTTCGTCTTCCCCACCACGTCTTCCAGCCGGCGCGCGATGATGTCCGGCGGCGCGAAGGCGACCATCGTCCCGAACTCGCCGCGCTTGACGAGCTCGACGGCTTTTGCCCCGAACCGCGTCGCCAACACGCGGTCGAAGCTGGTCGGCGCGCCGCCGCGCTGCAGGTGCCCCAGCACGACGGACCGCGTTTCCTTCCCCGTTTCCCGCGCCAGCGCGTCGCACACCAGCGCGCCGATGCCGCCGAGGCGCTCGGCATGACCGCCGCGCGCGGCTTCGACCAGCGACAGCTGGCCACCTACGGGAAACGCGCCCTCCGCCGCGACGACGATGCTGAACTTCGCGCCCCACCGGTCGCGCTCGCGCAGCCGCTCGGCCACGCGGCGGATGTCGAACGGGATCTCCGGAATCAGGATCGCGTCCGCACCGCCGGCCACCCCCGCGTACAACGCAATCCACCCGGCGTGGCGCCCCATGACTTCGACCACCAGAATCCGCTTGTGGGCTTCGGCCGTCGTATGCAGCCGGTCGATCGCGTCGGTCGCGAAGGCGACGGCGGTATCGAACCCGAAACAGTTGGTCGTGCCGACGATGTCGTTGTCGATTGTCTTTGGGACGCCGACGATCGGAATGCCGCGCAGGAAGAACTTCTGGGCGATCTCGAGCGAGCCGTCGCCGCCGATCACAATCAGCGCGCCGAGCCCCATCTGGTGGAACATCTCGATGACGCGGTCCGAATAGTCTTGCAGGCCTTCCGATGTCGTGACCGGATGCTGGAAGGGATCGCCGCGGTTGATGGTGCCCAGGATCGTGCCGCCCAGACGCAGAATCCCGGTCACGTCGCGCGGCGTGAGCACGCGCGACCGATCCGGCTCGATGAGGCCGTCGAAGCTGTCTTCGATGCCGATGCACTCGATGCCGCTGTTGGCGGACGACTTGACGACGGCGCGGATGACGGCGTTGAGGCCGGGCGCGTCGCCGCCGCTCGTGAGCACGCCGAGGCGGGTGATAGCGGGCATTCGTTCGAGTGTAGCAGGAGAAGCGGCTCGGGTGCGTTGCCTCCGTGGAAAGCCGCGTGGTACAATGCGGGTTCTTCCGTGGGCGACTAGCTCAGTTGGGAGAGCGCCGCGTTCGCAACGCGGAGGTCACGAGTTCGAGCCTCGTGTCGTCCACCAACTTTCCCAGGCAATTCAGCGATTTCAGAGGCCGTTGACGAGTCGTCGTCAGCGGCTTCGTCGCGCCCCGATCTTCCGCTTTCGGTGGGATGGCTGTACTGCTCCAGCATCCGCGTCGACGAGCAGGCCACCGTTTGACCCGCTCATGCTTCCGATCGTGTTTTCGGCGAACAGGTATAACATGGCCGGGGGGGGTACTCTCCTCTCCAAAGGAGGTCAGCGATGTACAGGGTGAAAGCGCTCGTGCTGGCTGGACTGGCCTGCGCAACGCTGCTCGGGGCGACCGGAATCGCCAACGCCGAAGACATCCAGGGCGTCATCGTCCGGACACTCGTCCTCTCTGAAAATACGCGCCTCGTCGGCGACGTGACCTGCACGGTGACAGGGGCCCCGTGCATCACGTTCGGCGCCGCTCACATCGTGCTCAACCTGAACGGCTTCACGATCAGCGGACAAGCCGACGCAGCCCTCGGCTGCAAGGGCGCGCTGGTGGCCAGCGAGCCGGGCATCAGCACGAACGGACAGGGCGAGGTCGGCATTCGCGGACCTGGCATCGTGCAGCGGTTCCAGGGGGACGGCATCCTGTTCATCGCGACCGCGAAAGGCTGGGTGCAGGGGGTGGCGACGATGACCAACTGCATGTCCGGGATCCGGATCAATCCCACGTCATCGGAGATCAGCGTGGAGGGGAATGTGTCCGTGAGGAACGGCACCTCCTCGAACCCCTGCGGCGGCATATGAATCCAGGGCAGCAATAACTCGCTCCGGTGGAACGAGACGAGCGGAAACGGATACGCGGCAGGCCCGGCGGTCGATTTCGGCATCGGCGTCCTTTCGGGCAACAACAACCTGGTCGAGGAAAACACGGCCATCGGCAACACGAATGGCATCGTGGTGTTTCGCGCCGCGACCAACAGCAGGATTCGGGCGAACGTGGCGGTGGGCAACCCGCCGATCCAGCAATCGAACAGCGTTCCTGCGGCGTCGGGTGTGGACATTTGGGATCAGTCGGATCCCTCCAGCAACAACACCTTCTCCGGGAACATGTGCGTGAGCGCGATCAACGCGCCGTGTCCGGGATTCTCGAAGGCCGTTCCTCGCAAACCCGGCGGTTGATCGCTCTCGAGAGGCGCGTTGAGCGGACGAATTCGTGCGGCGCTCCTGCTGGCGGCATGGTGCCTCTGCGCAGCGCCGCGCGCGCTCACGCAGGCGCCTGCCACGCCGTCCGCCCCGGCTCTGCAGGATCTGAGCGGGGCGGCCGACCTGCGCGCGCTCTTCGATGCCGATCGCGACAAGGTCCGGATCGTCCTGCTGCTCTCGCCGACCTGACCCGCCTGTTTGGACGCGGCCCGGTGGGCGCAGCAGGAGCTCCTCGACCAACGTCCGCGCGCGGACCTTCGCGTCTACGCCGTCTGGTTCAACATGTACCCTGGAGACGCGCGCGCGAAGTGGCCCGCCACGGCGCTGACCGACCCGCGCGTGCGGCATCGGTGGGACGAGACGCGCGCGCTCGGCCGGCAGTACCTCGCGAGCGTGCCGGCGATCATGGATCGCCGCGCCGCCGAGACGCTGCCGCCGACCGCCGATGCCATGTGGGACGCGTTCTTCTTGTACGCGCCTGGTGAGTCATGGCAGGATCCCCTGCCGCTGCCGGTCGCGTGGGGCTACCCGATCATGGTGACGCGGGGTCATCTCGCACGCCAGCTCGATGCGCTCGTCGCGCGGTGAGATACCATCGGCCAATCGCGCCACGTGGCCGCGGCGGCTTCGCCGCGCCGCTCGAATCCGAGGTGGCCCTGCTGCGGCGCAGTCGGTCCGTCAGTACGCCTGAAGCAGCCGCCTCAGCTTGCGCTCGGCCGCGTCGTCGGCCGCGCCGCGAGTCTCGGCCGTCGCATCGATGCCGATGGCCTCCTGCGATCCGTCGTCCTTTGCCTCGACCACCGACGCCTTCCAGCCTTCGCCGTGAGGTTCCGAGAGAATCCAGTACTGCCGTCCCTTCAGCTCCAGCTGCTTGGCCATCGTGTTCCTCTGGCGCGATTATTACAGAATTGTGCGTGACCCTGTCGAAAGTGTTCCAGGACGAAGCACGGTGAGTGACGCCAAATCCATCAATCCTGCACGGATCCTTTGGCAAAAGGCCAAAGGTTTACGGGGCTGTAACCGATGTACCTCACGAGATCACTCGACGCCGGCATTCGTCTTGCGATAGGGTAAGCAACCAAAGACGGCGCGAACCGAGGCTTTACGATGTGGAATCTCTTCAGCTGCTACCTCTCCGGCCGGCACGATTACGGCATGTGGTGCGAACCGGGCGCGATCTTCCTGCGGTGCGTTCACTGTGGGAAACGATCGTCGGGCTGGTCGCTCGAGCCGAAGGCGCACGCGTCGCTGCCGCCCGCCACGGTCGTCAAGGCGCAGCCCTCGAGCCGCTCGACCGTCATGCCGTTCGCACGCTAGAGCCGTTTTCACCACCACGTAGTGGCCGGCTTCAGCCGGCCTGCGGCGGTCCGCCTAAAGGCGGACACTACACGCTCGTGAAAACGGCTCAAGCCGACGCGAAGTTGACAGTGCGCGGGAGGCGCGATCACAATACACCTCGTGTCGGTTCCCCGCATCACAAAAGAAGATCTGAAACAGCGTCTCGAGAGCGGCGCCCCGCCCGTCGTGATCGACGCTCGACTCAAGTATCCCTACGAACACAGCACGGTGAAGCTGCCTGGCGCCCTGCGTTGCGGCGCCGGCGTGTCCGCGCCGTCTTTCCCGCGCGATCGCGACATCGTGGTCTACGATTCGGATCCGAACGAGCTCGCCAGTTCGGACGTGGCGGCGGCGCTCATCCGCCAGGGCTACAAGGCCGTCACGCTCAAGGGCGGTATCAGCGAGTGGCTCGCCGCGAACCTGCCCACCGAAACGAAAGAAGCGCCCAGGCAGGCGCCGCCAGAACCTGGCGCACTGAAAGGCTAGTCCGGCGATTCCCGGCGACTTCCGCGCCACCACGACTGCGCCGCTTCACCGCACACTCGACCAGCTCGCCGCGCTGGCGATGATCCGCGGCGATGCCGATGAACAGTCGCTGTTCACGCGAGCCTCTGCGTTTGTCCGTGCCCACCACATCGCGTCGGACGTCGACGTGGGCCCGCTGTTCGAATCGCCTCCCGCCGATTGCGATCCCGAGATTTTGAACCGGCTCTGGCAGATGTACCAGGCCGGCGGCTGGGTGCTCGTCGAATCGACCATCGCCGATCTGCCGGCCGACCTCCGGTGGCTCTTCGAATCGGGCGCGGTGACGATCGAACAGCTCGGCGTCATCCATGAGGCCCTGGGAGCGACGTCGGCGGCCGACCTCGCAGCGGCCGTCAGCGCGCATGCGATCCGCGGGCTCCGCGGTCTGGGCGAGCCAGTGGAGACCGCGGTCGCCTCCGCGCTGCCAGGGCTTCGCGCCCAGGTGCCGCGCATCCCGCTCGGGCGTGCGACCTCGATCGTGGAGCCGGTGCTCGAGCACCTGCGGGCGGTGGCCGGCATCGGCTGGGCGCAGCCGGTGGGTTCGCTGCGCCGGGGACAGGACACGATCGGCGACATCGAGATCGTCGCGGCCGCCGCCGATCCGTCGCGCGCGGTGCTCGAGCTGCTGCACCTCACCGAATCCACGCACTGCCTGCACCAGAGTGCACGACGGCTGTGCCTGCTGACCGATCGGGTGCAGGTGGGCATCCGGCTGCCCGAACCGGGAAACGCCGGCGCGACGCTGCTCTATCTCACGGGGTCCGCCGCGCATTTCGACCGATTGCGCGCGCACGCGGTGACGAAGGGCTGGCAGCTCACGCCGGCGGGTCTGCACGCCGGCGACGGAACGCTCCGGCCCGCGGCCACCGAGGACGAGATTTACGCCGCACTGGGCCTGCCGTGCATCCCGCCGGAAATCCGGGACGGCGGCGAGGAAATCGCCGCGGCGCTTTGCGGTGACCTGCCGGTGCTCGTCAGGCGCGAGGACATCCGCGGCGACCTGCACATGCACTCGATGTGGAGCGACGGCCGCGACTCGATCGCCGCGATGGTCGACACCTGCCGCGCGCTCGGCTACCAATACATGGCGATCACCGATCACTCGCCGCACTCCGCCGCCTCACGCAACCTGATGTCCGACGGGGTGAACAAGCAGGCGGAAGAAATTGCCGCGCTGCGCGAACGGCATCCCGACATCGCGATCCTGCACGGCTGCGAGGTCGACATCATGGCCGACGGCCGGCTCGACTTCCCCGACCGCGTGCTCGAGCGCTTCGACATCGTCCTGGCCTCGCTCCACGAACGCGCCGGCCATGGACCCGAGCAGCTGATGAAGCGGTACCTCTCCGCCATGCAGCACCCGCTGGTGACGATGATCACGCACCCGACCAACCGGCTGGTCCCGCATCGCGCCGGCTACGAGCTCGATTACGACCGGCTGTTCGCGGCCGCTGCCGAGATGAAGACGGTCGTCGAGATCGACGGGTCGCCGGCGCATCTGGATCTCGACGGCGCGCTCGCGCGTCGCGCCGTCGCCGAGGGCGCCACCTTGGCCATCGACAGCGACAGCCACCGCGCGGAGATGCTCGATCGCCAGATGCGGCTCGGCATCGTCACCGCACGGCGCGGCTGGGTCGAACCGCGGCACGTGCTGAACACGCGGCCGCTCGACGAGGTCCGTGCCGTCATCGCCGCCAAGCGCGGGCCGCGCTGACCCGCTGAGCCGTATGGCCCGCCGCGGTCTCGTGCCTGCGTTGGCCGTGGCGTCCGCCGCGTTCGCGCTGTATCACGCGACGCTCCTGCCCGGCTTCGACTTCGGCGACACGGGATCATTTCAGGCGACGGTGGGCTCGCCGATCATCACCACACGCGACGCGTACCCGCTCTACTTCGCCATCGGCAACGTGATGCTCCGGCTCACCGGTGCCGAACCGGCGCACGCGCTCAACCTGGCATCCGCCATCGAAGCGGCGATCGCCTGCGGCCTCCTCGTGCTGGTCGCTGGCGAGCTGTCGGGCTCGGCGGCCGCGGCGGTGGGTGCGGCGCTGCTCTTTGCCGGGTCCTACACGTTCTGGAGCCAGGCGGTCATCGCCGAGGTCTACTCGCTGCACGTGGTGTTCGTGCTGCTGACGCTCTGGCTGCTCCTGCGCTGGGCGGATCGGCCGACCACCCGACGGCTGGCGCTCTTCTTCGCCGTCTACGCGCTCGGCTTCGGCAATCACCTGGCGATGATTCTGCTGGCGCCGGGGTACACGGCGTTTCTGCTGCTTGCGGCGCCGCGCGGGTGGCGGTCGATGCTCACGCCCCGCGTGGTGACGCTCGCGCTGGCCTGCGCCTGCGCCGGGGCGCTGCAGTACACCTGGAATCTCGGGACCTTGTGGCTGCTCCCGAATCCGCCGCACGGCCTCGTCGACGCCCTGCAGCGGTTCTGGTTCGACATCACGAAGTCCGACTGGCGCGACACGATGGTGATGAACGTCCCCGGGTCGATGCTGCGCGATCACGCCGCGATGTACTGGTTCGACCTGACACAGCAGTTCGGCATCCTAGGACCGCTCCTCGCGCTGGCCGGCCTCGCGCAGCTCGTGCTGGCGGACGCGCGGCGCGCGATCCTGATGACGGCGCTGTTTGTCGTCAACGTGACGTTCGCGTACAGCTACAACGTGGGCGATTCGCACGTCTTCTACCTGCCGTCGCATGTGATCGTCGCCCTGATGGCCGCCCCCGCGATCGCGCTCGCGGGACGCGCGGGCACGCGGCTCGCGCCGATCGGCGCCGCGCTGCTGGCGATCTACGCCGGCGGCCGCGCGTTCCACGATTTTCCAGCGCTCGATCGCAGCCACGACCGCCGGCCGGCGGACGTCATCGGGGCGCTCACGGCCGGCCTGGACGATCAGCACGAGATTCTCCTCGCGGACCTGAACTGGCAGATCGCCAACGGCCTCTCGTACTTCGCGAAGGTGACGCGGCCCGAGATCGCCTGGGCGCGGACGCCGGACGTGCTGCTCTATGCGCCGGCGCTCGTCGCCGACAACCGCGCCATCGGGCGCGACGTCGCGCTCACCGAACGATCGCGATCGACTTTGGCGGCGGCGTACGGGCCGCTTCTGCCCACGCGCCGCGATCCGCGGGTTGTGGTCTCCCGAGTGTCCGACGTGGCACGCAGCCTTCCACCGGGCACGCGCTACGTGTTGTGCGTGCTGCGTCCGTCACGCGACTTGCGTCTGGACCTCGACGAGCTCTCGTGGACGCTGCGCGCGCTGAACGGTCGCGAGACGGGGGCGATTCCTGAGGGCGACTACGCCGCGATCGCGGGACTGGTCGGCGAGGCGCCACAGCTCGTCACCGGCGCAGCTCGACCGTTTCGCCGGCAGCTCGACCTGGCGGGCGTCGCCGTCGAGATCCGCATGGAGTCGTGGCTCGCGTCGGATACCATCCGGCGCATGGGCTTCGGCCACGTCATCGCGGACCGTCAGCACACGCTGATCGTCGAACGCGGGGTGAGCCTGGTCGCGTTCGACGACAGCGGACGAGCGATCCGCACGGCGTACGCGTCGAACATCTTCGCCCCGCAAGCCCGCTATCTCATCGATACCCGCCCTTAGAGCCGTTTTCACCACCACGTAGTGGCCGGCTTCAGCCGGCCTGCGGCGGTCCGCCTAAAGGCGGACACTACACGCTCGTGAAAACGGCTCTAGCAGGCTGTGGTGAAACTCTCCTCAAGTGGTGTCCGCCTTCAGGCGGACCTGAGACCCGGCGCGAATTGGCGCCTGGTCCGGCTGAAGCCGGACACCACCGAGTTTCACCACGGGCCCGTCGCTCGCGGAAGTTCGCGGGCGGGCGAAGGCTGGTGCTATGGTTGGGCATGGCCCTGGTTCGACCGACGACCGCATGCGCGCTTGTCCTCTCGGCGGCGCTCGTGGCGCCGCCCGTCGCGCACGGCGCGGATGCGACCGCGCAAGAGCTCGCGCAGGCGCTCCAGCGAAAATACGACAGCATCAGGGACTTCTCCGCCGACTTCACCCACGCATACGAGGGCGGCGTGCTCCACAAACAGATCACCGAGCGCGGCCACCTGCTCGTCAAGAAACCGGGCAAGATGCGCTGGGACTACTCGGCGCCCGAGCAGAAGCAGTTCGTGTCGGACGGCGTGAAGATGTACTCCTACATTCCGCAGGACAAGCAGGTGATCGTCACGTCGGTCCCGCCCGAAGACGAGGCGACGACGCCGACGCTGTTCCTCACGGGCAAGGGCCATCTCGCACGCGATTTCACGGCATCGCTCGTCGATGCACCCGCCGGGATGCCGGCCGGCAGCCGGGCCCTCAAGCTCGTGCCCAAGGCCCGGCAACGGGACTACGATTGGCTGACGCTGGTCCTCGACCCGGGCACCCTGGCCATCCGCGGCCTCGTCACGATCGACGCGCAGGGCGGAACGTCGAGCTTTTCCTTCACAAATCTGAAGGAAAACGTCGGTTTGGCCGATAAAGCATTCGCCTTCAAGATACCGCGCGGTGTTGATGTCATCAGTGCTCCATCTCATCCCTGACGCCGGCCGCCGCGGCATCGCCCCGCTGCTCGCCCTGTGCCTGTTCGCCGCCGGTTGCGCCGCCTCGGGCGCCTTGCGCCGCGGGAGTGAGGCCGAGCATCGCCAGGACTACGACGTCGCGGTCGTCGAATACACCAAGGCCCTGCACCTCCGGCCCAACGACACGGACGCGCGCCTGTCGCTCGAGCGGGCCAAGCTGCGGGCCTCTCAGGACCATTTCACGCGCGGCCGCCGCTTCGCGGCCGCCGGCAAGCTCGACCAGGCGCTCGTCGAGTACGAGGTCGCCTCGGAGCTGAACCCGTCCAACGGGGAGCTCGATCAGGAGTTGCGCTCCACGCGCAACAAGCTGCGCGCGAAGATCGCCGTCGCTCGGGAAGGCAAGACCGAGCTGCAGACCATCATCGAGCGCGCGCGCGACCTGCCGCCTCCGGGCATGGACCTGCCGCAAGGCGTGAAGATGCCGGCGTCGCTGACCTTCCGGGACGCGAGCAGCCGCGACGTGTTCACGGCCATCGCGCGCCTCGCCAACATCAGCCTGATTTTCGACTCGGCGTTCCGCGAGACGCCCGTGACCGTCGACCTGCGGAACAGCACGCTCGACGACGCGCTCACCACGGTCGCGGGGGCGACGCGCACGTTCTTCCGCGTCACCGCGCCGAAGACCATCGCCGTCATCCCGGACACGCCGGCCAAGCGCCGCGAGTACGAGGAGGAAGTCGTCCGGACGTTCTATCTGAGCAACGCCGATCTCAAGGAGACGATGGACCTGCTGCGCATGGTGCTCGACGCGCGGCGCATCTCGCCGACGACCGCCACCAACGCGCTGACCATCAAGGACACGCCGGAGCGCATCAGCGCGGCGGCGCGCGTGCTCTCGGCCATCGACAAGGCGCGGCCGGAAGTCATCATCGACGTCGAGCTGATCGAGGTGGACCGCACGAAGCTCCAGGAGTACGGCCTGCAGATCACCTCGTCCGGGTCGACGGGGATCAACGGGTCGGCGTCAATCGCGACGACCGATTCGGCCGTGTCGCTGCAGACGCTGCGCAATCTGTCGCAGTCGGACGTGCTGTTTGCCGGTCTGCCGTCGCTGTACTACCGGCTCCTCAAGAGCGACTCGAACACGCGCACGCTGGCCAACCCGCAGCTCCGCACGACCGACGGCTCGACCGCAACGGCGAAATTCGGCGAGCAGGTGCCGGTGCCCGTCACGACGTTCGCGCCGATCGCCACCGGCGGCACGCCGCAGCAGCCGATTACGTCGTTCAACTACCAGAACATCGGCGTCAACATCGACATCACCCCGCGCACCCATCACGACGACGATGTGTCGCTCAGCCTGAAAGTGTCGGTCACGAACATCTCGGGCACGGGATTCGGCGGCTTGCCGACCTTCGGCAACCGCGAGATCAACACGGTGATCCGGCTGCGGGACGGTGAGACGAACATGCTGGCGGGGTTGATTCGCGATGACGAGCGGCGCTCGCTCGACGGGCTGCCGGGGCTGAGCGACCTTCCGCTGGTCGGTCGTCTCTTCGCGCACAACACGAAGACGGCGACGCAGACCGACATCATCCTGACCTTGACGCCGCACATCATCCGCGTGCTCGATCTGACCGAGGCCGACCTGCGGCCGTTCCGCGTCGGCCGCGATTCCATCGCGCCGATCACCGAGCTGCCGCTGCCGATCGAGCCGCCGAAACCGCCGGACGTTCCCAAGGCCGACGAGACCCCGAACCCGCTCGCGCCGAAGAAACCCGGCGGCGGGCGCTGACGCCTTACGACATCTTCGCGACCCTCGCGCCCAGCCCCTGCAGCCGTTCCACGAGCCGGCCGTAGCCCCGCTCCACCGTCTCGAGCGGCGAGAGCCGGCTTTGACCGTCCGCGGCCAGCGCGGCGGCAATCAGCGCCATGCCTGACCGCAGATCGCGGCTGTCGAGCGGTCGCCCGCGCAGCCGGCGGGGGCCGGTGACGATGATGCGGTGCGGGTCGCACAGGAAGAGATCCGCGCTCATCCCGCTCAACTGCTCCAGCGCGAACAGCCGCAGCTCGTAGAGCCAGTCGTGCACCAGCGTCTGGCCGTCGGCCTGGGTGGCCAGCACCGTGACGAGGCTGACGAGGTCGCTCGGAAATCCCGGCCACAGGCCGGTGGTGATGCGTCCCGCCGCCTGCGGGCGCGACTGCTCCACCCGAAACATCTCGCCATCCATGGCGCAGGCGATCTTCATGCGCTTCAGCACGGCGGCGACCACTTCCATGTCCTCCGCGCGGGCCCCGTGCACGTCAATCTCGCCGCCCGTGACGGCGGCCACGACCGCCCAGCTGCCCGCTTCGATGTAATCGCCCCACAACCGGTGCGCCGCGCCCCGCAGCGTGCCGCCGCCCTCCACCCGAATCGTGGTGGTGCCGGCGCCGCTGATGCCGACGCCGAGCTGCTCGAGAAACGCGCACAGCTCGACGACGTGCGGCTCGCAGGCGGCGTGGCGGATTTCCGTCAGCCCGCGCGCCCCGGCCGCGGCGAGCAGCGCCGTCTCGGTTCCGGTGACCGACGCCTCGTAGAGATAGATCGACGTCGGGCGCAGCCCGTCGGGCGCCTCGAGCACGTGGCTCGCGCCGGCCCCTTCGACCTGTCGTGCGCCCATCGCTTCCAGCGCCTCGAGGTGCGTCGCAATGGTCCGCCGCGCGGGGAAGTCGCCGCCCGGCGGCGCCAGCTGCGCGCGTCCGCGACGCGCGAGCAGCGGTCCCAGCAGGAGGACCGACCCGCGCAGCCGCCCGACGAGCGCGGCGTCCGGCTCGTCCTTGACGACCTCGGGGCATCGCACGCGCAGCGTCGTGCTGCCGATGCCTTCGACCCCGGCGCCCAGATCGAGGAGCAGACGCGCCATCACCTCGATGTCGCCGATCCGCGGCACGTTCGTCAGCACGCACTCTTCGGTCGTCAGCAGACACGCCGCGAGCAGCGGAAGCGCGGCGTTCTTGTTGCCTTCGACCTCGACCGCGCCGGAGAGACGCTGGCCGCCTTCAATCAGTAAGGTGGACATCAGAATGTACCGAGATACACGATTTCTTCCCTGAGCTCGACGCCGAAGCGGTCGCGGACCGCGGATCGGCAGCGCTCGATCAGGCGCCGGATGTCGGCCGAGGTCGCCGTGCCGTCGTTCACGATGAAGTTGCCGTGCGCCGGCGAGACCCGCGCGCCGCCGACGCGCGCGCCCTTCATGCCCGCTCGATCGACGAGCGCGCCCGCCGACCACGGGAGGCCTTCCGGCACCACGTCCCGTCCCTCCGCCGGGTTCTGGAAGATGCACCCGGCGCTTGGCGTGTCCAGCGGCTGCGTGCGCTTGCGGAACGCGAGCGACGCGCGCGCGGTCGCGCGCAGCGCGGCGGGCTCGCCCGGCGACACGCGAAACACCGCCGACAGGAGGATTTCGCCCGACTCCTGCAACCGGCTCCGATCGTATCCGAACGCCATCGCCGCCGCCGGCAGGTCGATCGTGACGCCGTCGCGCCCCGCCAGCCGCACCCGGTCCACGACGTCGCCAATCAGGCGGCCGCCAAAGTGCGCGTTCCCGAAGATGGCGCCGCCCACGGTCCCGGGCGTGCCGGCCCACGCTTCGAGCCCCGCGCACCCGTGATTGAGGGTCCAGCGGACGAGGCCGTTGATGGTGACCGCGGCATCCGCGCGCAGGTGATGCGCGTCGATCGCGCGCACGTCGCCGCCCCGCGCGCGGATGACAAGGCCGCGCACGCCGGCGTCGGCGACGAGAACGTTCGACCCGCCCCCGAGCAGGGTCACGGGCACGTGCGCCGCGTGGGCGATGCCGAGCGCCGCGACGATCTCGTCGCTGTCGCGTGTGTCGATCAGATAGTCGGCCGGACCGCCCACGCGGAACGTGGTGAAGGGTGCCAGCGGCACGTTCGACCGGAGCCGGTCGGCGCCGAATGCCGAGCGCATCGCCGCCGGAAAATCCGTCACGACGGCCGCGCCTCCACCGCCATCAGCGCGCGTTCCTGAGCGATGAGCGCCGCCATCGCTTCGCGCGGCGTGCAGACGATGAACGAGATGCGATCGGCGGGCCCGAGCTGTCCGGCAACGGCGATGTCCGCCGAGATGACGGTGGCAATCTTCGGATAGCCGCCCATCGTCTGGCGGTCGGCCATCAACAGGATGGGCTGACCCGACGCGGGCACCTGCAGGACGCCGAGCGGCGTCGCGTCGGAGATGATGTCGGCGCCGCGCGCGTGCGTGAGTCGCGGACCGTCGAGCCGGAACCCCATGCGATCGGAGTTGTGTCCCACGACGTAGGGCGCGGACTGCAGGACGTCGAGCGCATCGGAGGTGAAGTGGTCGGCCTGTGGTCCGGCCAGCACGCGAATCCGCGCGTGCCGATCCGGCAACGGGACGATGGAGGTCTGGGGCGCGAGCGCGATCCCCTGCATGCGCGCCGGGTCGCCGAGCGGGAGCCTGTCGCCGGCCTTCAGCGCCCGTCCGCCGATGCCGCCCATCGCGCTCACGAGATGCGTCGCCCGGCTGCCGAGCGTCGGGGATACATTGATGCCGCCGGACACCGCGAGGTACGCGCGCGCGCCGAGCCCTCGCGCGCCGAACCGCAGCCGCGCTCCCGCCGACACGATGAACGGCGCGTGGGATGGCGCGGGACGGCCCTCCAGCCAGAGCTCGAAATCCGCGCCGGCCACCGCCACCAGCCGTTCGTCCTCGAACTCCAGCTCGGGGCCGAGCAGCGTGACCTCGAGCGTGGCGGCGTGGCGGTCGTTGCCGACCAGCGCGTTCGCCAGACGATGCGACACGGGATCCATCGGTCCGGCCACGGGCACGCCGCGCGCCTGAAAGCCCCAGCGGCCGGCGTCCTGAATCGTCGTCAGCATGCCGGGTCTGATCACACGGAGCGCGGCGACGCGTTCGCCCGGCTGCACGCGTCGCGCTACGCTGTCCATGCGTCGAACTCCTCGCGAGCGATCGGATAGAACTGTACGGCATCGCCCGCCTTCATCAGAAAGGGCTCCGCCCGGGCGGGATCGAACGGCTTGAGCGGCGTTCGGCCGATCACCTGCCAGCCGCCCGGGGTGTCCATGGGATAGATGCCGGTCTGCACGCCGGCAATCCCGACCGACCCGGCCGGCACGCGTTGGCGCGGCGTCGCATGACGCGGCATCGCGATGCGCTCGTCGACGATGCCCAGATAGGCGAATCCGGGCACGAACCCGAGCATGAACACGCGATAGGTCGTTGCCGCATGCGCACGAACGACCTCGTCTTCCTTCATCCGGGCGAAGGAGGCGACACGGGCGAGATCCGGTCCGAGGTCGCCGCCGTAGCACACCGGAATCCGCACGGCCTCGCGCGCGTCGGACGACGAAGGTGGGGGCCGCCCTGCCTCGCGCTCCACGCACGCGAGCAGCGCGTCGCTGTCGGTTCGCAGAGGGTCGAAATAGATCGCGACGGAACGATATGCCGGCACGACGTCGCGAACGCCGGACAGAGCGGCGGCGTGAATCGTGTCGGCGAACGCGATCGTCCGGGCGTTCACCGCGGGATCGATGCGCTCCTCGAACTCGACGACGAGCACCGAATCGCCCACCGGCACGACGCGGAACGGGTTCACGCGAGCGCCCGCAGGAGCTTCTGGTGGATGCCGCCGAAGCCGCCGTTCGACATCAGGACGACCAGGTCGCCCGATTGATGCTCCTTCACGATGCTCGCCACGATGTCGTCGATCGAATCAGCCTCGCGCGCCGACAGGCCACGGCCGTTGAGATCGCGCACGAGCTGCGGGATCGACAGCCGCTCGAGCTCCGGCAGCCTGGACCGGAAGATCGGCGCGACGAGCACCTCGTCGGCTCCGGTGAACGCGCGCGCAAAGTCCTCTTGAAACACTCGCCGGCAGGACGAGGCAGAGCGCGGCTCGAAGACCGCCCAGATCCGCGCGCTGGGGTTCGACGCGCGCAGCCCGGCGAGCGTTTCCGCCACCGCGGTCGGATGATGCGCGAAGTCGTCGTACACGGTGACGCCGTCGGCGATCCCCACCACCTCGAGCCTGCGCTTGACGCCCGCGAACAGCCGCAGGCCCTCGGCCATGCGCTCGGCGCTGACGCCGACCTCCGCCGCCACGGCAATCGCCGCGAGCGCGTTGCGGACGTTGTGCGCCCCCACGAGCGGCACCTCGAAGAGGCCGAAGGGCGCGCCGCCCTGTCGCACCTTGAAGCGCGTCACGCCGCCCGCCGGCTCGATGTCGTGCGCCTGCCAGTCGACGCCCTCGGCGGTGCCGAATGTCTCGACGCGCGAGACCGCGGCCTCGGTCACAGCACGCGCGCCCGCGCTGTCGGCGCCGATGAGCAGCAGGCCGCGGCGCGGGACCAGGTTGACGAGCCGGCAAAACGCCAGCATCACCGCATCGAAGTCGGCGTAGATGTCGGCATGGTCGAACTCGACGTTGTTGATGACGGCGATGTCCGGCAGGTACTTCAGGAACTTCGCCGTCTTGTCGAAGAAGGCGCTGTCGTACTCGTCGCCCTCGATCACGAAGTCACGTCCCTGCCCCATGCGGTAGCTGGATCCGTGCTCGCCGAGGTTCCGCGCGATCCCGCCCACCAGCACGCTGGGGTCGAGGCCGCCGCAGGTCAGCAGCCAGCCGGTCAGCGCCGTCGTCGTCGTCTTGCCGTGCGTGCCGGCGATGACGATCGAGCGCGCGCCCCAGAGAAAGTGCTCGCGAATCGCTTCCGGGAGCGAGCAATAACGGATCTTGCGATCCAGAACTTCTTCGAGCTCCGGGTTGCCGCGCGAGATCGCGTTGCCGATGACGACGAGGTCCAGATCACCCGTGATGTGATCCGCGGAGTAGCCGGCGAGCGTCGGAATGCCCTCCGCGGCGAGAAAATCGCTCATCGGCGGGTAGACGTCCTGGTCCGAGCCCCGGACGTCGTAGCCTTTGCGCTTCAGCATCGCGGCAAGCGTCGCCATGGCCGTTCCGCAGACGCCGATCAGATGGATCTTGTCGCTCATTGCAGAATCAGTCCGATCGTAGTGCAGGCCCTCAGAGCCTGTGAAGAAATGCGACGTTTGAACGCGGAGCTCGCAGAGCACGCTGAGAAGTCCCTGGGCATTTCTTCTCTGCGGGCTTCGCGGTCTCTGCGTTCAAGTTGATTTGTTCGCAATCTCTTCAGGCCTGCCAGACAAGGCCGGGCTGAAGCCCTGCACTACATCTGATTGTCAACGTGCCAGGTGACATCGGACCCAAGACCATGAACCAAGTGAGCCCGGCGTTAGCAGGCCGCGGCAAAGCTCTCCTCGTGTGGCGTCCGCCTTCAGGCGGACCTAAGACCCGGCGCACACCATGGGCTCTCAGGCAACGGCGGCCTCCTCAATCACCAGACACGGTCGCGTGCCGGCCACGACGCGAGCCCTGACGCCGAAGGGCAGCGTCATCGCCGGGGCAACCGTGTGACCGGACGGAAAGCCGATGACGACCGGTCCTGGAAAGTCGGCGAACAGATCCGCCATGACCGCGCGCGCGGTCGGGTCGCCCGACGGCTCGTCGCATCCCGGGAGCTCGCCGATGACGACGGCCGAGGCCCGCGCGAGCAGACCGGCCTGCTTCAGCTGCGTGACCATCCGGTCGAGCCGGTACGGGCGCTCGCCCACCTCGTCGAGGAACAACACGTAGCCGGCGGGCGGCGCGAACGCGAAAGGGGTGCCGAGCGATGCGAGCAGCTGCGTGAGCGTGCCGCCCAGAAGCGATCCAGCCGCCTCGCCCGCTCGGATCGCTTCGAGCCCGGCCGGGGCCAGCTCCCCCATCGGCTCGCGGCGGCACAGCGCTTTCAGAAACGAATCGGCGTCGTAGCGCTCGGCCCCGCCGCCCAGGCGACCCGCGAGCATGGGGCCGTGAAACGCGGCGACCTCGCAGCCGATGGTCAGGAAGGTCAGGATCGCCGTCACGTCGCTGTACCCGATGAACGGCTTGCCCGCCCGGCGCGCCAGCTCGCGATCGAGCAGTGGCAGGACCTGCGCGCTCCCGTAACCGCCGCGCACACCGATGACGCCGGCGATCGAGGGGTCGCGCCACGCGTCGTGGATGGCGGCGGCCCGCACCTCTGGCGATCCGGCCACGTAGCGCTGGCGCGCGAACACCGAATCGTCGTACACCGGCACGAACCCGAGGCGTTTGATTTCATCCACCCCGCGATTGAACTCCTCGCGCGTGAACGGGCTCGCGGGCGCGACGACGGCGAGGCAATCGCCTGGGGCGAGCGCGCGGGGCTTGAGCATCACAGGAAGCGCGCCATCTCAAGGGCGACGGCGCGATGCTCGTCCTTGCCGAGCGCCGCGCGCAGCGCGCGGGCGGAGGGAGGTTTTGTCGCCACCGGCGACGCGAGGAAGCGCTCTTTCGCGCGCAGGTGCCGCTTCAGCGAATCCTCGACCTGCACGAGCCGCAGCCGGTCGTCCTCGACGGCATGGACCAGCGCTTCGAGCGCGGCCGCCTGCGTGTCGTGGTCCCCGCTGCAGATCAGCGCGCCGTCACACCCGGCCTCGATCGCGAGCACCGCGGCGGACGACACTGGATACTCGGCGGCGATCGCGTTCATCTCCAGATCGTCGCTCAGGATGACGCCCTCGTACTTCAGCTCGTTGCGCAGCAGGTCCGTCACCACGCGGCGGGAGAGCGTGGCCGGCCGTGTCTCGTCGAGCGAAGGGACGAGCACGTGCGCCGTCATGATGGTCGCGACGCCGGCTTCAATCGCCGCCATGAACGGCAGAAACTCCACGGCGCGCAGGCGATCCGGCGGGTGCTCCACGAGCGGGAGCTCGAGATGCGAGTCGGTGCCGGTGTCGCCGTGTCCGGGGAAGTGCTTGCCGCACGCGGCGATCCCTTCCGCCTGCAGGGTCCGCACGATCGCGCTGCCGAGGCGTGCCACTTCTTCGGCGTTCTCCGCCAGCGCGCGATCGCCGATCACCGGGTTCTTCGGGTTGGTGTGGATGTCCAGCACGGGTGCGTAGTCGAGCGTGATGCCGACCGCTTTCAGCTCGGCGGCCAGCGCGCGGGCGAAGCGTTCCGCGAGGCGGACGTCGCCGCTGCGCCCGAGCGTCGCCATCGGCGGCCACTCGGTGAACGGTGCCTTCAGCCGCGCCACGCGTCCGCCTTCCTGATCGACCGACACCCACACGGGTAGATCCGGCACCAAGCGTGCGGCCTCGAACGCCAACTCGGCCACCTGCTCGGGCTCCACGATGTTACGCGCAAAGAGAATGACGCCGCCGAGGCTGAATTCCCTCGCGAGCGATCGGAGCTCGGCCGGAATCTGGTGGCCGTTGAAGCCGACCACGAGGAGCTGACCGATCTGGCGGCCGAGCGAGCCTGGCGACATCGTGCCCACGATTCTACCAGCGACCGACCAGCCATAATTCGCCGCCAGTGACCGTCTCTTCCTGCGCGGGCTCGGCAACCGCGTGCTCGAGCTCGGCGGCGAGAGCGGCACCGACGCGCAGCCGCACGCGTTTCGCCGACCGGGACGTTCTTCAGTGTGGATGGCTCGCCGGCGGGTTCGCGCGGTTTCGCCGTGCGGGAGGGGCTACTTGGCCGGTGGTTCCTTGAACCGGATCTTCTCGAGCGCGGAAACGTCAGCCGGCAGCGGTTCCTCGCCTGCGGGGTAGTCGTTCAGACTGAGAAAGTGCGCCACAACAGCCGCATACTCCTCGGGGTTGAGGCTCCCTGGATCCTCCGGCGGCATCCTGGACATGACGTCGAACAGTTCGCGCAGCGTCCTCCCATTCCACTTGGTTCTGAACTGGTCACCAGAAAACTCCCTGGGTTTGTGGCAGTAGTCCGAGCACACCTGCTCGAACTTCCGCGCCCCCTCCGACGCTTGGCGCGACGTGAACACCCCATCCAGCACCGAGCTGTCAGACCTCACCGCACTATCAGACGATGAACCGGCCGCGCTCTGCGAAACCGAGGCACGAGCCCCACCAGCCACGCTCACGGCGAGGATCACCGCGGTGACGGGGGTGGCATACCGCCGTGCCCAAGATTCCCTTCGACGCGCCTTGCTCATGGTAGACGTGATCATATGAAGCCCCGAACCCCGAATGAACATTCAAGACACTCAGGCACCGTCAGCGCCAACAGAAGACCCGGAAAGTCCCGAGGTCTCCGGTGGCGCCGGGGCTGGCAGAAGCACGCCCCTCGGCTGAATACGTCTCGACCTACCGCACCTCATTCATGGGTGGGCTTTTTCGCTACCGGCAGCCGGAGCGCCACCAGCGAACCTGGAAAAGTCGGGCTCATGACCTGAGCCACGAGGTACTGCCGCCCTTCGTGCATGTAGGTCATGATGCCGTACCGGATGCTTCCGCCCAGCGGGACGCTGGTGGCGAGCCGCTTGCCGGTCTTCTTGTCCAAGGCATGGAGCACAGGCGCCCCCGCCGCGCCCTCACCGGTGATGAGCAAGGTCTTCGTGACCAGCGTGACGGGGTTGGAGGGCGCCCCCGTGTTGGGGAGGTTCACCCCCTTGAGGGACGGGTTGTTCTTGATGCGATCGGGCGTATCCCCGTTGGGCACCCACCAGAGGTGCTCGCCCGTGTTCATGTCGATGGCCGTGATCCGGCCGTAGGGGGGTTTGAAGATCGGGAGCCCTTGGGGGCCGCGAAAGTCTCCGCGATTCTTGACGGCATAGCCCGAGAGCGTCTTGCCCGTGGTCGCCGGGTCGTCGGGTTCGTCTATCTCCTTGGCGGGCACGATGTTTTCCGCTCGGCACCCGTTGGCGGACCCGATGTAGAGGATCCCTGTTTCCGGGTCCGCCGATGGCGGTCCGGTGATGTTCGACGCGTCGCTCGGGCAGCTGACAAACGATCGCTTGCCGGAGGGGTGGCCCACCTGGATCGGCGGGTTGAACGGGGGGCCGATCGAGTAGTTCTTGATGATCTCCAGGGCCTCCTGCCGGAGCGCGGGCGTGTAGTCAAGGAGGTCGTTCTCGCTCAGCCCCTGCATCTCAAACGGCAACGGCTTGGTGGGGAAGGGCTGGGTGGGCGACAGCTTCTCTCCAGGCACGGTGCTCTGGGGGACTGGGCGCTCCACGATGGGCCACACCGGCTCGCCGGTTTCCCGGTTGAAGGTGTAGAGCATCCCCGCTTTCGTGGGCTCAGCCGCGATCGGGATCTTCCGCCCGCCGACCGTGACATCCAGCAGGACCGGGGCGGCGGGAGGGTCAAAGTTCCAGATGGGGTGGTGGACCATCTGGAAGTGCCACTTCCGCTTGCCCGTCCGGACGTCGAGCGCAATGATGGAGTCGCCGAACAGATTGTTGCCCGGCCGGAAGCCGCCGAAGAAGTCGATGGTCGGCGCGTTGGTGACGATGTAGACAAGCCCCCGCGCCGGATCGGCAGACACTGGGGCCCACGACGACACATCCCCCGTCGTCTTCCAGGCGTCGTTCTCCCAGGTCTCGTGACCGAACTCGCCGGGCCGGGGGATGACGTGGAACTTCCAGAGGAACTTGCCGCTCTTGGCGTCATAGGCCAGGATGTCGCCCGGGATGTTCTCGATGCGGGTCTGGTAGTAGCCCTGCTCGTGGACGTTGGGCACGATGACCACCCCGTTGACGACGAGGGGAGGCGATGAGGTGCTGATATTCCCAAGGTCCCGAGGGATCCCGTGGTTTGGGTCGTATTTATAGCCGGACTTCAACCAGGGTTCCCAGTCCCCCACGAGGTCCGGCAGCATGTCCACCACCCCGGTCTTGGGAAAGCCGGGCAAGGGGACCGGTTTTCCCCAGTTCTCCAGGGGCTGGCCGGTCTTCGCGTCGAGGGCGTGAAGGAAGAAGCCGGGGCTGCTGGTGAAGATCACGCCCCTCCCGTTTACTTCCGTGTAGGCCACGCCCTTGCCGTAGTTGTTCCGCATGCCGCGGTCCCACCGTGTGGTGTGGGGCTCGCGGTGGGTCCAGATGGTCTCCCCGGTGGCCGGGTCGACGGCGACCACCGTGCGGCGGGAGCCGGCCACGGTGTAGAGCAGTCCATCGACGTAGATCGGGGTCGACCGGAGGAGGTAGTCGACTTTGGGGCCGAAGTTGTCTCCGCGCCAGGTCCACGCCACCTCGAGGTCCTTGAAGTTAGCGGCGTTGATCTGGTCCAGAGGCGAGTAGCGGGTGGCACTGATGTCCCCGCCGATGTAACGCCACTGCGTCTCGGGGCTGCTGCGCTGCTGGCCAACGGGCGCGGCGACCAGGAGGCCCAGCGCGAGAATGAGGGACCACCCGAATCTGATTTGCGAACTGCGCAGCGGTTCTGTTCTCATCCTCATTTGTCGCCTGCTCCTTGCGCGCCGGCCAAACCGGCAGAGTCGTCCTGCGCGTCAAGCAACCGGCATGCCGTGCCGATCAATGGGCAGCGCATTCGCAAATACGCCAGAAAGGTCCGTCCTGATCTTGATCCTTCTGGAGGGCGGAAGAATGGACGCGGTAATTCGGCACCGAAGCCTACTAGTCGCCGAAATGTCGGCAAGAAGGACCATAAGGCGCTAACTGGCGCTAACTCGCTAACTTGCCGCCGAAGACCCGGCGCAAACTTTCCGTCAAGACGCGGCGCCGTCAAAGCGGCAAGGATGCGGTGCATCGCTGCTGCGATCCCGGTCCGACGCTCGCGACGACCAGCTATAATTCGCCGCCAGTGACCCGGATCATGTCCTCGGCTCCCACCCGCATCGACCTGGCCGGCGGCACCATCGACATCTGGCCACTCTACCTGTTTCACGACGGCGCCTCGACGCTGAACGCGGCGATCAGCCTGCGCGCGCACGTCACAATCGACGCGCGTCTCGAGGGCGGGATCCAGCTGCGCTCGCTCGACACGGACCGCACGGTCCGCGCGACGCGCTGGTCGGACCTCGATGGCACCAGCGATCTCCCGCTGCTCGCGCTGCTGGCGCGGCACTATCGCCTGCAAGACGCCACGCTGACGACGCGCGGCGAGTCGCCCGCCGGCGCGGGCATCGCCGGGTCCTCGGCGCTCACCATCGCGGCGTGCGGGGCGCTCGCCCGCTGGACGAACGCACCCCAGGATGCCGAGCATCTCCTCCAGGTCGCGATGAACGTGGAGTGCCAGGCGATCCGCGTGCCGACCGGCGTGCAGGACTATCGTCCCGCCCTGCATGGCGGCATCGCGGCCATCGAGCTCGGCGTCGCCGGCATCCGGCGCGTCGCGCTCGACGTGGACCCGCAGGAGCTCGAGCGCCGGATCGTGCTGGCCTACACCGGCGCGCCGCGCAATTCAGGAACGAACAACTGGGACATCACCAGGCGCCACACCGACGGCGACCGTCACCTCTTCGACTGCTTCGAGCGGATCCGCGACACGGCGGCCGCGATGCGGACCTCGCTCGAGCGCGGCGACTGGGACGAGGTCGGCCGGCAGATTGCCATCGAGTGGGAGAACCGCAAGCATCTGGCGTCCGGCGTCACGACGCCGGCCATCGACGGCCTGATCGCGCGGGCGAAGGCCGCTGGCGCGACGGCCGCCAAGGTGTGCGGCGCCGGCGGCGGCGGATGTCTCTTCTGTTACGGCCCGCCGGCCGCACGGCCGGCGATCGCCGACGCGCTCGCGGCAGGCGGGGCTCGCCTGCTCGACTACCATATCGAGACCGAAGGCCTGCGGCTTGGACTCGACGACTTTCGCGCCGCGCTCGGCCGCCACCGGAGACCATTGTGAAACTGCGGATGCTCACAAGCGACGACAAGCTCGCGGAAATCCGCCGGCTGTACTTCAAGACGACGCGGCAGACGATTCAGGAAGATCTGGCCAAGGCGCTCGACCTGCTGAAGTCGATGACCACCGAAGAGGAGCGCGAGCGGGCGACGGTCTACATGGAAGGCCTGGCTCAGATGCGGAACGACTGGGCTCGCAGGAAGTAGCTACTTCTTCTGCGTGGCGGCGACGACCTTCTTGCGGGCGGAGATGCGGAGCGCCTCGGGCACGTTGCGGTCCACCGACAGCTTGGTGAGATCGCGATCGGCCAGCCGGGGCATCAGGATCATCGACAGGCCGAGCGGCGTCTTCGGGTTCTTCACCAGGGCGAGCAGCGTGCCGTAGCTCTTCATCCAGGCGCGGTTGCTCGCGATGATGCGCAGCACGTCCTCGGACACGTTGGCCATCCGCGCAAAACCCTCGGCCTCTGGCGCCGACACCTTCGGGCTCGAGAGCACCGCGGCGCAGATCATCTTGTTGGAGTCGTGAATCAGGATCGCCCGCATCTCCCGGGACCCCTTCACAGCCGACTTCAACCGGTCCGTGAAGGACATCTTCTGGAGCCGTTGCAGCGCCGTCTCACGATCCTCCTCCTCCTCCTCCTCCGGCACCGGCTCGTTCGTGTCGAGCAGCGGCCCGTCGACGTCGACCTCGATCTGCGGGATCTCGGCCGGAAAGATCCCGCGATCGCCAAAGAACTCCCGCAGATCGACGGGCACGTCGGACCGCCCGAGGAAGGTGGTCAGCGCCTCCACGGGAATCTGATTCAACGTCTCGTCGGCAGTGGCCCTGATTTCCGGATCGGGATCTTCGAGGAGCAGGACGAGAATCGCCAGCTGTTCGTGCGCCCGCGGCGCGAGCAGGCCCCGCGCGGCCTCCAGCCGCACGTCGCGCGCCACCTCGCCGCGCTTGAAGAAATCGAGGAGCGGCGTGGGACCGATCATCGGACCTGTAAGTAGTCCTTGAAGTTCGTGAGGTTGAAGCGGGCCGTGACCACTTCGCCCGCCTTCCCGAGCGGTCGTGCCTCGGCGCCGTTGAACGTCAGCGCGATCGCCGATGCATCGCCCGCCGTCAGGACCATGTCCCGGCGCACGTCGATGGTTGTCTGCTCGCCCGTTTGCAGCAGGCGTTCGATCGCCTTCTGACCGTCGACGGTGGCCGACACCCAGCACGGTCGCCTGGCCGTCAGCGAGACGGTCAGGTGTTCGCCGGTGGTCTCCGCCACGGGCGGCGGCGCAGCGGCCTGAACGGCAGGCGGCGGCGGCTCGGACTTCGTCTCGGTCGCCGGAGCCGCGACCGTCACCGGCGGCGGCGCCTCTCGCGCCGCACGACGGCCGGCTGTGGCGAAGTACAGCAGGGTCCCCGCGATCGGAACGCTGATGGCGATCAGCCAGAGGAACGTCCCGGCCATGCGCCGGTCGCTTTCGAGCGCCTCGTTGTCCTCCACCTGCTCGGAGGTCGGGTGCCCCGCCGTCACGGAATCGTTGGGGAACTGCGCGATGAACTCCTGGATCGTCTTCTCAGGATCGAGTCCGACCTCGATCGCGTACGAGCGGACGAAAGCGCGGCTGAAAATGCCGCCGGGCAGGCGCGAGAAGTCGTTGCGCTCGAGCGCTTCGAGCGCGGCGACGGAGATCTTCGTGGCGTTGGCGATCTGACGCAGCGAGACGCCGCGCCGCTCGCGAGCGTCGCGAAGCGTGCCGCCGAAACCGCTGGACATCCGATCTGCAGACATGGAGGAGAACGACAACCGCGCTTATGTTAGGGAGCCCGTATCCGCGCTGTCAAACCGCGAGCGCGCCCGTTCGACCAGACCCTGCAACGGAATCGCGCGGCACGACCGCGCCGGTCCGGTTCCGCCGGACCCCAGGAAGAGGCCAATCGCCGCGCAGCCGGCGGCCCCGGTGGCGGCGATTTCCTCCATCCGATCCTCGGTGACGCCGCCAATCGCCAACACGGGCGTCCGGGTGGCGCGAACGATCTCCTGAAGGCCTCCGGCTCCAAGCCAGCGCGCCCGGTCGGGCTTGGACGTTGACGGGAACACCGTGCCGGCCATCAGATAGTCCGCGCCCGCCGCGCGGACCGCCTCGTCCGCGTGGTGCACCGAGCGGCCGATCAGGAATCCCGGCGGCGCCAGCCGCCGCGCGTCGGCCACGTCCACCGAGTCGGCGCGCAGATGCACGCCGTCGGCGCCGCACGCCAGGGCGACATCCATCCGGTCGTTGACGACAATCCGCGTGGGCGTGCCGCGGGCGGCGTCGAGCAGGTCGGTGACGAGTCGCGCGAGGTCTGCGGCTTCCAGATCGCGTTCTCGAACCTGGATCAGATCGATGCCGGCGGCGGCGGCGTAGCGGGTCTGTTCCATCAGACAGCGGCGTGCCTCGCCTGGCGAGGCGTCGGCGCCGGAGAGACGCCGCCGATCGGTGACGAGACAGAGCATCACGGCCGCCCGGCGCCGTCGTGCAGCGACATCTCGTCCGGCTCGTCCGGCTCGTGCGCCGCGAACAGCCGCGCGAGATCGGCGAAGCCGGCCACCAGATTCACGACACCGAGACCGCTGACCGCGCCGCGCACGAAGTTGTTCGTCAGCAGCGTCCCCAGCGGCGGCCACGCGACGGCGAAGTAGTTGTGCTCCCAGAACGCCGGCCACCACGGCAGCACGAGCAGCAG